>VFQN01002956.1_pt1 | contig 25235 bp, 23 predicted proteins | sample 3512371 | NCBI WGS metagenome assembly VFQN01 (sample SAMN10412370, study PRJNA504923) | tailings metagenome | isolation source: Replicate 2 from Balatoc abandoned mine | place: Philippines: Itogon, Benguet | collected 2017-08-28 | reverse complement strand
CCCCGGCGAAACATCCCCGTCCTCTCGCTCCCCCGCAGCCGGCGCACCCGGTGCACCATCCCCGTCCCCACCCTCCCCCGCAGCTGGCGCCCCCGGTGCACCATCCCCGTCCCCTCCCTCCCCCGCTGTCGGCCCCACAGCCCCCACCAGCGCACCGTCCCCGTCCCCTCCCCACACAGCCTCAGGCGTCAGCGACCCGACCCGCGGCTTGCCCGCAGTGGTTCGCTTGCGTCTGCTGCCCCACGACACGAGCTCGGGAGAGGCCCCTGCTGTCACAGGCGAGGGTGCGTCCGCGCCCGCACTGCTGCCCGCCAGAGGGACCCCTCCCTGCTGCCCCGCATGGGCCCCGTCCCCGTCCCCGTCCCCGCCCCCGCCCCTGCCGGTCCCCTCGGCGTCAAAGGCCTGCACTGCGGGTGCCGCGAACGCCGACGGCGCTGAGAGCGCCATGGGCGGCGCAGCGGTGCATGTGGTTGGATGTGCAGGCACGGGGGGAGGCTGTGGGGCAGCCTCAGGGGCCGGGGCAGGGGGGCCTTGGGGCAGGCCGGTGGGTGCGGCTCCCTGACCCTGATCCTGCACCTGCGCCTGTTCCGCCTGGCCTGGTGCAGCCCCCTCGTGCCCTAGCGGTCCGCTGGCGGCTGCGTGCGCGGGCGCGGTGCCGTTTGCCATTGGGAGGGCCGCGGGGGTAGCGACAACACCGGCGCCGGCGCCAGCTAATGAAGGAGGAGGCACAGAGCCCGCAGCAGCAGCAGCAGCAGCGCCGGCCTCGGCTGCAGTCGCAGCCTCGATGGGGGCCGCCGCCGGTGCGTCCCCTGCATCCACCTCCATGGCCATGGGACCCTCCCCAGCCGCGTCGCCGGGCGCACCTCCGCCAAACGCCGCGCCCCCGTCCGCTACCCCTTCCACCCCAGCTGCATTCACGCCCTCCTCCTGCTCCGCGCCCTCCTGCCCCGGACCCCCGTCGACCACCATGACGTCCCTGAGCCCGTGCCCCTGCCCTGGGTCCGTCGTGGCACCACCAGCAGCACCACACCGCCCCCCGGGCTCAGCACCAGGGCCCTGCTCCCCGGCTTCACCTCCGCTACGAGCTGGCTGATCAGGGGCCGCAGCAGCTTCCCCCAGCCCCGAGCCCGCCTCCGCCTGTTGCGGCACGACCGTGCCTGCCCCCGCCCCCTCCACCTCCATAGCTACCGGCCCAGACATGCACCTTGTCCCGGTCCCGCCATCCGCCTCGGCCTTCACCACCGGCAGTGCCACCTCGGCTGCCCCAACGGCATCAGCAGGAGTAGCATCAGCAGCCGCGTCTGCGGAGCTCCCTGCACCGCCGCCACCAGCGGTGTCAGCTGTAGCGCCAGCAGCGCTGGCAACCTCGATCCCCGCGGCCCCTGGTGCGCCGCCTCCGACACCCGCGGTGCGGTCCTGGGGCTCCTCGGCCTTCACGCACACGTGCAGTACCTGCTGCTGCTGCTGGCCCTCTGCACCAACAGGTGCTGCCTGGTCGGCAGCCGGCGGTGCCGTTGCAGATGGAACCGGTACCGGTACCGGTGCTGGTGCCTGCGCAGGTATAGGCGCGGTTGCTGCTACTACTGGTGCTGCTGCTGGTGCCGCTGGGAGTGCGGCGTGCGACGTCCCGGGTGTCCGCGCGCCGCCAGGGAGGGCCGGCGCCGGCGGCAGGGCCGCAGCAGGGGGCAGCTGCGCCCGCACCGGCGCGGGGCCCCACCGCGAGCGCGTGGGTGCAGCAGCTGCCACAGCAGGTGGAGCAGCGCCGGGCGACACCAATGCCCCTGGCGGCGGCGTGCCTGTGGGCACTGCCGGGGAAGCGCCGGGCAGCGGGCCCCCTGCCAGGGCTGCTGTTGCTGTTGCTGCTGTGGGCGTGGGTTGTGTTGCGGAAGGGGGCGCTGATGGTGTGAGCCTGGCCTTCTTGGGGGAAGGGGGCGCGGATGGTGTGAGCCTGGCCTTCTTGGGGGAGGTGAGGCTGGGGGCGGCGGCGCCGGGGTCGGCGGGGGACTCGGCGGGGCGCTTGGCGCCGCTTGCGGGCAGCGCTGCTGGCGGGGGGAAGCGAAGGGCAGGTGATAGTCAGTTGAAACGCCAGCGCCCGCAGTGCAGAGAAGCATGCACGGTTTGTTATGTATTCTATCTATACAGCTTGGGACAAGCGCTGCTGGTGTGGGGAGCGGATGTGGTTCAACAAAAGCTCTTAAAAAGGTGTCAAACCGAAACGGGCAGCAACAGTCAGTTGCGTAACCAGCGCCCGCATCCCCGCGAAGGAGCTAAGTTCAGGATGGAAACGCAAGAGATAGGGGCGTCATGATCTGTCTTCCCGGCAAGAACTCACCTTCCAACTTGACAACAGTTGCCGCTGCCGGTCGAGCCACCGCCGCTGCCGCCAGGCCATCCGGCGGCATGCTGGCCGCTTTGGTAGCCACTGCTGCGGCAGCTGCTGCCAGTTTGGCTCCGGGCGTGGGTGCGTCGGAGGCAGTGCCGTGGGGCATGCTGTGGTGGCAGAGAACAACACGTCAGGTGTAGGCCTTGGCTGGCAAGCGAGGGAGCCCTTACCGCTCTGCTTCCCAAGCGCTTTGCAACGACATGTCATGAAAGACATCAACCCCAGCAACACAACTGCAGTCCAGTACGGAGAGCCCTGAACAGCAGCCTCTCAGCGCCAGGGGGGCCCTACTCACGTCGCGGCTCTTGCGACAGGGGTGGCTGCCAGTCGGCTGTCCAACGCTTCCTGCGTTCGTGTTCACGCGTGAGCAGAAGGTCAAAGGGCGGTCACAGGGCGCAGCGCGTTAGGGCGCAAAGTTGAAGGCAAAGCTTTACGCCTCATGCTCCGAGCGAACGGACCCTTGCGCCTCACTGCACCCCTCAAAAGCTTCCCCCAAAGGGCATCCGCATGCTACAAAACCCAGTACCCGCCGCCCACGGTCCTCTTCGACCACTTAGCCCCATCCCAGTCCCCGTCCCGTTGCTCCTGTCCGTGATTCCGTCATCGGTGCCACACACACCCCGCCGCCCACCTGCAGCATCGGCCGTACAAGTTTGGGCATGATGTGGCGGTACACCTCCTCGTACAGGTCCAGGCGAAGGCGGGCGGTCATGTGCGGAGGCGGGGGAGGGCCCCACACCGCGGGGGCAGCAGCAGTAGCAGCGGCCGAGGTGGAGGGGCCGCCGGGCTGCAGCTCGCCGCCGGGGGCAGGTGGCGACACGCTGCGCCCGGAGCGGTCCCCAGGGGCAAGGGAGGCGGCAGCGGCGGCGGCGGCGGCGGTGTCGGTGGACCTGTGGGGTTTGTGGGTTGTGGGTTGTGGGGTTGTGGACCTGTGGGGTTGCAGGCACGATAGTACTGCCGTAGATGAACAGAACGAGAGCGCTAAGCCCGGCAAGCCGCTCCCCGCACGCAGCGGCACACCCTGAACACAATGCACACAGCGCATGTTGACCATGCCACGTGAAAACCACCTGGAAACTGACCCGCAGGGTGGCACCAAGAGGCCCTCGTCCTTTATGCGCGCCAGCGCCTCAGCGGCCTTGGACCCCGTCTCTGCCTGCCCGGCGCCTGGCGCTGCCCGAGACCGCCACTGCGGGGGCAGCGGCTTAGCCGCCTCAGCGGCAATGGCCTTGGCCTCCTGCACTGTCAACAGACGCTTGTGGGGCGGGGAGGAGCCGCCGGTGGGCGCTGGGCGTCGTTGCGGCGGGGCACCACGGGTCGGGTGAGTGGGACCAAACACACGCGGGGGGCCGTCGCCTCGTGAGGAGGCCAAGAAAGGGGCGGGGGCCAGAGCGGCCCAGGAGCATGTGCGTGGGGTCTTGGTCGAGGAGGAGGGCGGTGGGGCCAGGAGCTGGTCATGTAGGAGACGGAGTGCAGGGCGCTTGGGCTCGGGTTCGGCTGTGGTGGCGGTGGTGGCGGCGGCGACGGCGGCGACGGCGGAGGCGTCGGCGGCTGCGAGGTGCGGCAGGGACGCTCCGCCCCACCACAGCTGTTCGGCGGTGATGGGCTCCTGCGCAGGGAGGTGTAGGGTGAGCGAATCAGTGCAAGCGCCTTGACCCCAGCCCCGTCCTGACCCGGACCACCCTCCAACCTGCCGCGTTCACGACACCGGGTACCGTATCAGACCCAGCTCGTCCACCTCAACACCAACCGCAGCCCATCACGCACCCCCACCCCACACTGCTGCGCTGGTTCGGTGGCATGACTCCTCCTCCCCCAGCTACCCCCCAGCCCCCCTTTCGCCTCGCTGGCCCCCGCCCCCATTCCACCCCTTGCAGCGGCAGCACCAGGAAGGTCCTACGGACCCCACCCCGCCCTAACCCACCACGCCAAACCCTGGCGCCCCCTCGGCCCATCTCCTGCGGCGGTGGCACCAGGAAGGTGCTAGGACCCCAGCCCCGCCCTACACCACCACCACTCCTGCACAGCCCCCGCCCACCTCCTGCAGCGGCAGTACCAGGTCGTCTGCCACCCGCAGCACGGGGCCGCCCCAGCCCAGCGGCAGCCGCCCATCGCGGGCCATGTCCCGCAGCCGCCGGAGGGGCTCCGCGCGCTTGTCCGACACAAACAGCACCTGCAAGAGGGTACGCGCGGAGCCCGAGGAAACCGTGTTCGGCATGAGGGAGTCGCGGAAACCCTGGCTGCTGCGCGCGAGCAGAGAGTCACTTGGCAGAGCAAAAGCGGTAGCAAGGGACACGGGGGAAGGAGGAGGGCCCGCGGAAAGCACACGCGCTGCCGGCTTGTCACAGCAACGGGCGGGGACGCCGGTGTGCGGCTCGGCGCATATGCAACGGAAACCCTAAGCAAGCGCCAGCACCTTTTCTTCACCAAGCCGTGCAGATAACGCACGGAGAGGAAGGCGCCGCGGTTCAGGGCCGCACACGCCCAAAGTACGGTGCATGTGCTCAACAACAGCGCGGCCACACAGCCCCCGCCACCACCACCGCCCTCCCGTGGCTTAACCCACGTGTCCCAACCCACCTGGCCGTCGTGAGCGCGGCGGCCCACGTATCTGAAGTGCCCCTCCTCGGGGTCCTGTAGCAGCTCCCGCCCCCGCCGCCGGCCCCCATCGCCCGCCGCGCCGCCGCCTTCATCCGCCGCCGCCGCGTACTCCAACCCGTACGCCGACGACCCGCCCGCCTCTCCGCCCGCCTCTGCCCCCGTTGCCGCCGCTGCGGCGGCGGCGGCGGCGGCGCTCCTCGCCGCATGCAACAGGTGCCACGGCTGCCACAATCCGGGCGTGGCGTCGAATTCGGGCACCAGCAGCACGGGCGGCGGGATCTCGTGCAGCGCCTTCCACGCGTCGATGGCACGTGGCGAGGCGGTGGGGTCGGGCGGCGGGACGCGCAGGTCGGGCGGCGGGCGGTGCGGGTCGGGCGACCAGGGCACGACGCGGCACTCGTCCGTGAGGGGCAGCTGGAGGCGGGGGAGCAGGGGAGGTGTTGGCGTTACGATACCAACCGGTACGCTACTGCACGTGCCTCCCAACCTCGCTTTGCTGTGCCCTGCCGGGTTTACTCCTGTGGTACACCCAACAGGAACAAACCCGGGCCGTACATGCAAGAAAGGCCTCGTCCGCGAACACCTCCACATGGACAAACGAAGGCGAGCAGGAAGCCCCAGGGTAGCTGCTGCCGTGTTCGCATGTCTGCATGTCCGCAGGTGCACCACTGAAGCCCCCCAACCGCAACGCGCCACCCGCCACAAGCCAATTCAAACCCGCCATAACCCTGCCTGTCCATTCGCCCCGAGCCCCGTCCTGAGACCCATCAGGGCCCCCACCAGCCCCCCGCACCTGCTTGACGTTGTCCGGCACGGGGCTCCCCTGCTCGTCGTCATCGCCGTAGCCCCCGCCGCCCGGCCCCGCCGCCCCCGTGGCCGCCAGAGGCATGGGCTGCGGAACCACGTCGTCCTCGTCCTCAACCGCCAGCTCGCCGGAGGCGAACTCCTGCGTTGCAAGCAGCAGCGCATAGCATATCATGTCAGCTATGATCCATGCGTGGAACGCTTGGACGTGATGCTTAACTCGCTTTCTACAAACTCGTCCTCAGGACTCGAGCGCAATACATACACGCTATCAAAAGGTTCATCCTACCATCTAAACCAGCCATTCGAGGATGGGCGGTGAGAATTGCGGCAGCTGTGAAGTGATAAGTGTCAGGCCCCGCTTTCTCCGTCCATAACCAACACACCGTGCCGCACCGCTGAGTAGGGACCCCCCGTGGGTACCCCCCTTCCTATGTCCTCAGCCGTTCCGTGGGAGCACACGCCCATCTGTCCTGCCCCGCCCCGCTCAGCACCAGCACGCAACCGGTATGCTGTCCGTGCTGCAACGCATCCCAGCCCTCCTCCCTCCGGCCAGCCATGCCCAACGAAACCACCAGCAAGTCCTGTCACACCGCCACGCAATACACTATACACGCTACGTCGTCACTGGTCTCTGTTTCCCCACCAACCTGTGCCGACTCGGTGTTGATTCGCTCCAGCAGCGTCAGCAGCGGCGCGCGCTCCCACTCGCCGCCGCCGCCGTCGCCGTCCAGGCCCCCAAAGTACAGCGCCGCCAGCCGCCGTACGTCCGCCGCCAGCGCCTCCGCATACACCCGGTCCTGTTCAGCGCTCCACTCCACCGCCTCCCAAGGCGGCGACTTCGGCTGCTCCGGCGTGCGCTCTGACGACGGCTGTTGCGGCAGCGGCGGCGCGTCGTCCGGCGGCGGCGCCGCCACCGCCGCCGCCGCCTCGTCCTGCCAGCCGCCGCCTGGCGGCGCGGCGGCGGCGGCGTGAGCGTATTGAGCATCCATGTAGCCGTAGTAGGGGGCGTGGTGGTGGTGGTGATGGTGGTGGTGGCTGTGGGGCGGAGGGGCGGGGTAGGGCTCCCCTGGCAGCGGCGGGGGCTCCCCTGGCGGCAGTGGCGGCTGGTGGTTGGCATGGTTGTCATAGTGGTTGTGGTAGTCGTTGGGGTGGTCCAGCTCCATGTCAACCGCCATGCCCTCCTCGGGTATCTGCCCATCGTCGCTGGTGGTGGTGCGGGCAGCAGCGCCGGGCGGGCTGAGCAGGGGCCGCCCAGCAGCGGGCTGGCCCCCCTGCTGCACCTGCTGCTGGTTCTGCTGCTGCTCCCGCTGGTGTACAGCCATGCCCGGCCCCCAGCGCGACGACGGAGCTGCGTGCACCCCCGGCGGCGACCGCCCCTTGCCGACCCGCGGCGACACACTCTCCCCAAGTTCCCGCTCCCGCCCCGGCTCCCGCTCGTACTGCCGTACACCTGCCCGCTCCCTCTCCCTTTCCGAGGGGTGCACCTGCCGCAGCGGCAGCTCCCCCACGCCAGGCGATCGCGCCGGGGAGTCGTGCGCCCGCGGGTGTGGCCTGGGACGGAGCGGCCCGTCGGTGTCGGGGGGACCCCAGGCGTCGCGCCCGCGGCCCGGCGATTGGCGCCGGGCTTGTCGCCCCATGGGGGAGCCTTCCCTGGAGGCCGGCCTGCGTCCGGGGGCGCCCCAGGCGCTGCGGTGGCCCGGGCCGGCTGGGGGCCCGTGGGCGGGGGCGTAGCGGTCCAGTTCCCAATCGGGGCGGTCGGGCCGGCGGGTGCCCCTATGGGTGGATGGGCAAGGTGAGGAGCTAGGTCAAGGACGATGGGGCTCGCCAGCAGGGCGTCGGTCCCAAGGAACGGAGAGCGTCCGTTGGCCAGCGTGCAACAGGGGAGTTGGGGGTTGCATGCGGGTAACTACTGCGGCGGTGAGCGACTGCAAGCTACGCCGGCAGCACACGCAACAGTCCACAGTACCCTGGTCAATACACTACACACCGTCACACCTTGCCCACCCTCACCTGGGGTCATGCGGCTCTTCCCGCCGGAAGCGCCCGCCCTGCTCTCGCTCCCGCTCGCGCTCCCACTCCCGCTCCCGCTCCCGCTCCCGCTCCCGCTCCCTCTCCCACTCCCGCTCCCTGTCTCTCTCCCACTCCCCCCGCCTCCTGTCCGGTTCGCCCCGCAACCCGTCCGGCCCATAACCCGGCCCGCGCTCCCCCCACTCCCCGCGGTACTCCCCTGCGTGCCCCGGCCCGGGTCCAGGACCCCCACGCGCATGCGGCGGACCGCTGCGATGGCCCTCGGGCCCCTCCCCCCTGTGGGAGTGCCCGTGGGGCGCAACCGCATACGGGGCCCCCGCCCGCCCACGCGCCCCCGGCGGGGGAGACCTGCTGCCCCTCCGGCCCTGCGGCAGGGGCGAGGCCGGGCTGCGGTGTCGGCCCATGCCACCAGCCTCCGGCCCCGGGGATCGCGCGGACGCGGGGTGGCCGCTGGCCCGGTGGCGCAGCGGGGACATCCCCTGCCTGTGCCCCGGCCCCTCGGGCCCTGCGCTCGCCCTCCCTGCGGGACTGCGCTTGCTACCCACAGCCCTGCCGCGGTCGTTGGGCCACTCCTTGTCTCGCGCCCTGTCCCTATCCCTATCCCTGCCTGCATCCCGGCCCGCGTCCCGGCCCGCGTCCCGGCCCGCGTCCCGGCCCGCCTCCCGGCCCGCGTCCCGCTCCCTGCCCGTGTCCCGGTCACGTGCACCACGGTCGTATGTCCGGACGGGGCTTAAGGGCTGGCGGCCGGCGGCTGGGGGGCCTGGCACGCGGCTCTGCGGCTGCTGGCGGCCGCGGGAGGACTGCCCATCCCTGTCGCGCTCCTTGTCTCGGTCGCGATCCCGGTCTCTGTCACGCTCCCAGTCCCGTTCGCGGGTCCGGTCCCGGTCCCGCTCCCGGTCACGTTCGCGAGATGCCCCTGCCGTGGTGGCAGCGGCTGAGGGTCCGGGGCGGCCGGGCGGGGAGCGGTGGGCTGACGTGCGGCAGCCGCGCGGCGAGCGACTGTGGTACAGAGCGGGAAGGGGTGCGTTTAAACAGAGTTGCTTGTGGGGGCAAGGGGAGCGGCACGGCAACACGCGCAGTGTGGGGTTCCGAGGTTCGGTGCATGACGATACAACGTGGAGAAGAACAGGTATGCAGACAGGGACGACAAAGACCACCCCACCTGCCGCTGCGTATCCGGCCGCTGTCGCTGCTGCTGCTCCTGCTGCGGCCCCTGCCCCTGCTCCTGCCGCGACTGCTGCTGCTGCTCCTGCTGCGGCTGTTGCTCCGCGTCCGGGAGCTGCTCCGACTGCCGCTGCGCCGCCGGGAGGACTGGCCGCCCCGCCCACGCGACGCCGACCGGTCGCGAGACGCACCACGCACCCCGCCGCCACCCGCGCCGACGCTAGCCTCCCGCGCCGCCCCTCCTCCAACGTCCCGCCACCGCCTGCTGCGCTCTTCGCGCCCGTCCCCCACGCCATGCGCCCCCTGCTGCTCCGGCCCCGCAGAGCCGGCGGCAGCGGTGCTCCCGGCCTGGTGCGCCGTCTCCACCACAGCGTTCAACGCAGCCACCGCATCCTCCGCTCGCGACGCGGGGGAAGGTACGACAGCCGCCGCCGCTGCGAGGAGAGGTACGACCGCCGCCGTCGCCGCCGCCGCTGCAGGGACAGGTGCGACCGCCGCCGCCGCCGCTAGCGCCTGCTGCAGCACCGCGTCAAAGTTCTTCTGCTGCGTCCGCGGCGTTGGTGCTTCGGCGCTGCCGGGCACACCGCCCGACCCAGATGCAAACGCGGGCACCTGCGCAGCCAGCCGGGGGCTTTGCATGGGCGTGATCGAAACCCCAGCTGGAGGCAGGAGCACAGGCAAGAGCCCAGAGCCCACCGCCAAAGGGGCCACATCGGGCCCTCCCCGCGGTTCGGACCAGCGTGCACCTCCCCTGGCGTGCGGTGGCGGCGTTGCGTCACGAGAGGAGGGAGCAGCCGACCCCAACCCGGGGTGCTCCGCCCTTGGGGTCGGGGAGCCCAACGCGCGGTCGGCACCACCGCTCGCCCCGCCGGCACCAGTTGCTGCTTCTGTTGCACCTGCACCAGCAGCTGCTGTAGCAGCACCAGGGTCCGCCTGCTGTGCCTCCTTGGCTGTGGGACCCCAGCGCTTGCGTGCCGGCGGCGTGGTGCTACGTTCCCGGCGCTCCACAACGGCAGGCAGTCCCTCTGGGGCTAGGGTAGGGGCTGTCTCCAGCGCGTCAGTGTCCATCGGCGCGGAGTTTGCTGCTGTTGCTGTTGTTGCTGCTGGTGGCGGTGGTGTTGCTTCACGGGGTGTTGAGGCTCCGGCTGCGGGCGCAGATGCCGGGCCTTTGTGCTCCTCGACCCCGCCCTGCACCTCTGCCGGTGCAGCAGTAAGTGCAGCGGCGGGACCAGCAGTGGGGGCGGAGGGTCCCGCTGTCCGGTCCTCAGCGGCCGGCATAGGGCTGACACCCCGGGTCGAGGCCGCGCCCGCGGAGGGTGCTGCGCTGAGAGCACTGGCAGCAGGGGCAGGTGCTGGAGCAGCAACGGCAGCATCAGGCGTTGGCAGGACGGCGGTAGGGACAGGGGCCTGTGCTGCCAGCTTAGCCGCCAGTCTGGCTGAAACGGCCGCCCCAGCAGCGGCCGCCGCGATCTCCGCAGTGAGGTTCAAAACCGCGGGAGGGGCCGCTGAGGCGGGAGGAGCGGCAGCAACAGGAGCAGCTGCTGCACTTTGCGCTTGTGGGCCAGCGAGCAGCAGGGACGGCTGCGCGGCGGCCGCTGTAGCCTGTGCGTCCTTCAAGGCCTGTGCAGCAGCAGCGGCAGCGAATCTCGCGAGTGCTAATTGCTGCTGACTTACGCCTGCAGACGGACCTGGTAGCTGAATGGTGCCCGGCGCTTTTGTAGGTGTTCCTGCCCCTGCCCCTGACCCCGATGCTACTGCTGCCTTCAGTGGCGAGGCTGCCGCTGGTGGCGCCGCCGCATCGCCTGCTACCGTGTCGCCCGGCCCACCTCCTCGCGACACCGTATCCACGTCAAAGCCAAAGCTGAGCGTATCTGCGGGTATTCAGTGTGCAGGCGTAGCGAAGGCATGTGCAGGCGGCAGGGTGCGCTCAGTCCACCTGTACCCAGCAGGGCATACTGCCAAGGGATGGTGCGATGCCAACGTTCCATAAAACGACGCCATGAGCTATTGCAAGGTCTACCAAAGGCATTGCAGGATGCGGCAGGCGCCTGGTGCGCCCCGCCACCTTGCTTGCCCAGCATGAAAAGCGGCTTACCGGCACGCGGAGGGGGTGTCCCCCGATCACCGGCACGCGGAGGGGGTGTCCCCCGGGACGGCGCTTTCGCAGCCTCCACACCCTTTGGGCCCTTCGACTTGATCACCATGGACACCACCGGGCGGTTGGTGCGGATGGAGGTGGGCGGCGCCTTGGGGGCCGCCTTGGCGCCCGGGCCATCCGCCGGCTGCTCCCCGTCCCCAGCCTCAGCCGCCTCCGCAGCCCCTGCACCCCCGGCACTCCCTGCTGCCCCGGCGTCGTTCGTTAGGGTTGGTGCATCCCCCACGGTCACTTCATCCGCACCTGCTGCCGCCCCCACCGCTGCTCCTGCTGCTGCTGCGCCCGCTGATGCTGCTACGGCTGCCCCCGCTGCTGCTACCGCCCCTGCCTGTGCCTGTGCCTGTGCCGGCGTGTGCGTGTGCGTGTCGTCAGGTGGGCGTGGTTTCGGAGCCTCGGGAGAGGCCCCTGGCGGCGCCTCTGAGTGCCACCATGGGGGCGGCGGATCCTCTGGTAACGGCGGCGGGGGCGAAGGCGGAGGCCCGTGCGATGGAGGGGGCCCAGCCACGTCTGGGGGCGGCACCGAGTGGAGGTGCGGCTGCGGCGCGTAGTTGTATGGGTACTGCTGCTGTTGGTAGGCGGGGCCCGCGGGAGGGGGGTAACCTGGAGGCGTGGCGTACGGTGCAGCGTGCTGCGGAGGGGCGGGGTGTTGGTGGGGGTAGGCTGCTGGGGGGCCGTGGGGGTCTGCTGGGCGATACCCCGGGTTGTGGTGCCCGGTGTGGGTGAACTGGTGGTGCCCCGGTGCTGGGGCTGCGGGGCCGTAACCTGGGTAGGGCGGCTCGTATGGTGGGTAGTGGCTGTGCCCCTGGGGCGGCTGTTGGGGGTATGGCTGTGGGGGGTAGGACGGCGGGTAGGGCCCTGGGCCCATAATCTGGCCGGACGGCCTGTGCGGGTGACGTTCGGAAGGTCCGGGTAGGGTTGCAGTTGGGGACACAACGTGGTGGGCGTTAAGACATGGCACACAGCTAGCTGTGCCAAAGCATGAGGTGTCGTTGAGAGCTGCTCCTGCTTACAGGGCTTCACGTCTTCAGGTCTACGGACTAAGCCACGGGCATCCCGTGCGTGCGTGGTTAGACGACAAACTGTCGTCACCAGCCCACCTAAACGCGGGTAGCCTGTAACCAACGCCCAGCCTTAGGACATGGCAAGTTTGGCCCGTCAGCGAAGGCACCTAGGCCTGCTCGAATCACAACGAGCTCCTCCTGCCTACCCTGTTACCGGGGTGTCTTCGGGGCCCCAACTGCTAACACTCACCAGCTGCCTCCATGGCTCCCTCGGTGCTGCTGCAAATCCAAACAGCGCGACAGATGTGAGCTCGTGATTGCAACATATCCAGTATGCAGCAGCCGTTGCACTGCAAAGGCGAGTGCGTTGTTGCGCCCGTTCGGGCGCACTGACCCCCCCAAAGCACAGGAGGCAACAGTGACGAGCGGCAGGCGGCCGACCATCATACACGTTAGTGTGTTGCAACGCACCGGGTAGCGGTCTTCATTTGAAGGCCTCCGCCTCCCCCGACCGCCTCCCAGCCCAGCGTCCATCCGCCTGGGCCTGTCCATTTCAGCGTCGCCGCTCCCTAGACTCTGCCTGCTCTGACACTATACCCTTGACCATTGGGTTATTACCATATCTACATGAGTGTACTGAGCGTCACACTCCACAGGCAGAAGGAGGTGAGAAAGAAGAGTACCGAACTCATAAGCGGCTGTCACACGTACCAACACTTCAGTATGCATGCAGTAACACTACCTCCACGCATCAACGCCACGGATGCCACGGATGCCAGGGATGAAATGTTTGCGCATGTTTGGGCATGCGTACCAGGTTTCGTCGTGCGCTGGCTAGATAGCTACCTCAGCACTTTCAGTGTTAACTAAACCACTGCTTAACGGCGAGTAACAGGACTCTGCGTCCTCTCTCTCTGGACCTCTCCTATTTTTGCCTGTGAGTAGTGTCTCTCTGGGTTCTTTCGTTTGTCCGAGCGCTAGCCAGCGTATACATAGCCACATGGCGTTGTTTCAAACCAGAATATTGGGACCAACTGCTTCAGTCGGGCACCATACAGCGTTGCAGCCGCCGCGACTTGCGCAATTGCCAAGGGGCTTTGCAGCACCCGCTTACTCTCACCCAACCCACCCGCATAGCATCAGCGAGGGCCTTCACTTGCAACCATTGCTAAGCGCACTCAGGCGTCGGGTCTCATGTGCAGCGACCGCGCCCGCTGCTGCAACACCCCAGCCTCCGACAGCCGCAGCCGTGTCCCAAGAGCCCCTGCCAGCGCCCGCGCGGAATGGCAGGGTCGGCACTTCCCAGCTCCCAGTCACCGTGCTTTCCGGCTTCCTAGGCGCCGGTAAGACCACCCTGCTCAGCCACGTGCTAGCAAACACAGAGGGGTTGCGTGTCGCGGTGTTGGTCAACGACATGGCCACGGTCAACATCGACGAGGCGCTCATCGCCGAGAAAGTTCAAATCGGGGGCGAGCAGTTGGTGGCCCTTTCCAACGGCTGCATCTGCTGCTCCATCCGCGAGGGTGGGTGCACAGTTGGTCCTGGCAGCATACTGGCAACACACCAATCGGCCCTTGGCCCCCTTGCACTAACCTTGGTGGGCCACCAAGCAGCCGCACGCCCCCGTGGCATCCAGCCCGCTGCAGCGGCCCCACAGCTGCACGTCCTCAACCTCCACCTAGTCTCCACCGCTCCAACCGCCCCCGCAATGCGCCACCTCCTGCATATCGTACAATCCGTCACCCAAGCCACCGTGTCCTACCCCTATCCCTGCCCGCCCACTGCCTCCCTGCCCACCGCCCACTCCTCAACCCGCCCCTGCCTCACCCGCACCCCCGCATGCAGCCTATAATCCCCCATTTTCTCCTCCTCCTCCTCGCCCTAAACCCATTTCCCGTCGGAACCCCCAGACCTAGTGCGCGAAATCCGACGCTTGGCGTGCGACCCTCCCGGCCGCTTTGACCTGCTGCTGGTGGAGAGCACTGGCATCTCGCTGCCCCTACCTGTGGCCGCCACCTTCGGTGCAGTGGACCCTGACAACGGACAGCAGCTGCTTGGGGACGTGGCCGCGCTTGACACGCTGGTCACCGTGGTGGGTGTGGGTTAGCTGCTAAGACACGTGCTTAGGGCAGCAGCTGCTGGGGGCTGTGGTGGCGCTTGACACGCGGGTCACCGTGGTATGTGAGTGGGTTAGCTGCTAAGACACACGTGCATGGGGTGCAGAATGGGGAACGTGGCAGCTGTTGCTTGGGGACGTGGCGGCGCTGGACACGCGGGTCAGCATATTGCGTGTGGGTAAGCTGCTAAGACACGTATACCTTAAATGGAGGGGCAGGAGGGGGACGGCGGCGGCTGCTGGGGCACGTGGCAGCCCTGGGCACATTGGTCACTGTGACGGTGTGCTGTTTGCTGGTATGACAAGTGTGCATGGAGGGCAAGGAAGGAGGCTACCCTGCCCTACCGCTCACCTCCGCGGCCTCCCTCCCTGTTATCCACCCAGACGCCATTGCCTGACTTGGCACAACCGGCTGCTTCGGCTTTCAACCGCCAAACCTGCCTCCCTCCCCCCGCCCGCCAGGTTGACGCCGAGCGGTTTGTGGGTCAGGTGCTGGAGGCCGAGTCCCTGGCCGACCGCGGGCTGGCGGTGGACGAGCAGGACGACAGGACGGTGGCGGACCTGCTGGTGGAGCAGGTGGGCGTGGGGTGGAGCAGGTGTGTGGGGGCTAGTGCAGGTGGGCGTGGGGTGGAGCAGGACGATAGGATGGTGGCGGACCTGCTGGTGGAGCAGGTTACGGGCGGGAGAGTGCTGCAGCATGTGCGGCACTCAGGTTGCCATGGGTACCCGAGCCGAAAAGCCTGTGCGCGCTGTTCCGGACTCGTGCATTTTGGTGACCTTCCTATATAACCTATGGTCGTCCACGCCAGCAACGTTTGCTCTGGTGCGCCCCGTGCTGCCTGTGCCGCCTGCCTCCAGGTTGAGTTTGCGGACGTGCTGGTGCTCAACAAGTGCGACCTGGTGGCCCCCGACACGGTGAACCAGCTGGAGGCGCTGCTGAGGAAGCTCAACACCACGGCCAAGGTGCGTCGTATGTGCATGGCAGTCACAAAACTAGGGTATCCTCTTTGCGTGGGCACCGTTCGTTTGGCCCCGAATACCAAAGCTCAACACCACGGCCAAGGTGTGTAGTACCGTGGGTGCATGTGCGTGTGTCCGGCTCGATACCGTGAATTGTGGGTCAGGGCGAACCAGCGGTTGGCGTGTGTGGGTTAAGGCGGGACGAGCGTCGCAATGCAGGCATCAGAAAGGCGGTTTGACCAACTGGCTGCGGCCGGCACTGCCAGTAGGAGCTGAAGCACGTCGGCTTCCAGTGCCGCCGCCGCAGCCGCCTATCCGAAAACGAAACAGAGACGCCTTCCTCTGTTCCCCCAACAAATGGGAATAACTTCCTTGTGGTTGTGTCAACACCACGGCCAAGGTGTGTACTGTCGTAGGTGCATGACCGAGTGCATGGCCTGGTACCTTGGAAGGGTATGTCAGGGCGAGCCAGCAGTGCGCTTGTAACGGGTTGGGCGGGCGGGAGAGGGGGGGTGCAGGCACTGAGAGGCGATTCGGCCAACTGGCAGGGGGCGCCACCGCCAGCGGGCGCTTCAGCACATGGGTCCTCATTGGCCGGCTCAGCAACCGCCTGCCCCAACAGGGCACAAAGGCGTACTCCTCTGTCTCCCTCACAAATGAGAGTAGTTTCCCGTCTCGCTGACGAGCAGCTGCACGCAGTTTCCGGTCCGTCGATGATGTCTCTACAGTCACAGGTGCCTTTACAGAGGTGGCTTTCGCCGTGACCGCATGCTCACAGATTGTGCGCACGGAGCGCGGGCGCGTTGCCGCCGCCGACGTGCTGCTGACTGGAGCCTTCGACCTGGCGGCCGCGCAGCACAGCGCGGGCTGGGTGGCGGCCATCAACGCCTTCGAGGAGGAGCGACTGGCGGCCGCCAGGGCCGAGCGTGGGCATGGACACGCGCACGAGCACGGGCAAGAGCACGAACACGGACACAACCACGAGCATGGGCAGGCGGGGTGCTGCGGGTGTGGAGATGAGGGGGGCCGGGCAGCGAGCGGGGTGGCGGCGGGGGCGTCCGGGAGGCAGCAGCACCACCACCACCACCACCACGGGGAGACGGAGGCGGAGAAGTACGGCATCAGCAGCTTTGTGTATTACGCGCGGCGGCCGTTCCACCCGGGGCGGCTGATGGAGCGGGCGCTGAGCACCACGTGGAAGGGCGTGCTGCGGACCAAGGTGCGGGCTGCACGGCATTCCTGCATCATCTTATTTCCCGCACGGGCTGCGGGCGTGAGGTTGAAACCTCGTGGTTGTGAAGGCACGCTTGGCCTCGCAAGTGACATGATGCGCGCGTGTGCATGTTGCCGCTTGCCGCTGTCCTCGCGTCGGCCTGACACCACGCTGCTCCACGCCACTTTCCCCCGCCCCGCTCCGCGTCCTTTCAACCGCGCAACCATACGCCCTACCCACTCCATCCACCCCCAGGGCTTCTTCTGGCTGGCCACGCGGCACGACGTGATGGGCATTTGGCAGAGCGCGGGGGGAGCCTGGCAGAGCGAGCCTGGGTGAGCAGGAGCTAGCCCACAGCAGTATGGCAGGCCGCCTGCCGGTGCGCAGCAAGCGCCCAGGAGCAGTCAGCACCTCGCACTCAGCAGCCACACACTCATGGGACGGCTCCTGGTAGCGTGCAACCACCCCACCTGTATCCATGCAACGCACGGCAACCAGCACGTTCGCATGCACGCCAACTTGGCATGTAGCTCACTGGCTCGCACTCCACATCCTCCACCGCGGCCCTGAAGCCGCGCACTGCTCCACGCCTTACGCCATGATCCCTTTCTACCATCTTTTTTCCTCACCTGTCACCACAAGTCTTTTCCCGTTCCCCCTCTTCTTCCCCCAGTGCGCGCTGGTCCTGCCTGCTGCCCGATGGCGAGCGGCCCAGCGGCGAGGAGGCCGCGGGCTGGGACCCCGTGTGGGGGGACAGGTGCCAGCAGCTGGTGTGGATCGGCGTGGACATGGACGAGCAAGAGCTGCGGGCCATGCTGGACGGCTGCCTGCTGAGCGATGAGGAGATGGCGCTGGGGCCGGAGGGCTGGGCGGGGGCGTTCGAGGACCCGCTGCCGCCGTGGGATGTGGAGGACGGGGAGTGGGAGGAGGGCGAGGAGGGGGAGTGGGAGGAGGAGGAGGGGGAGGAGGAGGGCAAGGGGAGATGAGGGGGAGTGTGGGGAGGGGAGCTGGAGGGGAAGCAGGGTGGTGGGCGGTGGCGTTGTGCAGTTGGGCCGTGCGCTGTGAAAGGAGCAGGGTGGAGGAAAGGCAGGCAGGAGCCTGGGTGACGGCTAGGGTATTGGTGTGATGTCGGACGTGGCGGTGCCGGTATGGCGAGCTGGGTGGCCTGGCCGCCGCAAGCCATTTCGACTTTTCGAGGCAGCCAGTTGTGTAACGCCACCACAGATTGCCCTCGCCTTGCCTGACGTTCGGCAAGTGTGCCAAGGGAGCCATGTCCACACTCGCAGCTGCCATACCTGCAACGCTTGCCCTACTTAGACGCACAAGAGTTACCTGAAGGGGCAAAGTCAAAGAGTGTGCGTGTGCGCAGCGGTGGCTCGGTTGCACGTTCGCAACCGTGGGCAGTTCTTTGTAGGACAACGGAGGCCCAACATAGGACAGGACGCGTGTAACCTGTTCGCCTCCTTCCCTGGTCAAATCCGATGGCACAGGGGAATGGCCCCCTGGGCGCCGGTTGTTGTTAGTTAGGCATGCTGGCGCGCAGCCCTGAGGGCACAGGGGTAGTAGGGCAACAATGCTGGTGCCTCGTCGGCACAAGTGCACGACAAAGGAGCAGGCAAAATCCTCGCCGCTCAACTATGTACAGTATAATAGGAGTATATCTTCCACAAGTACTGAGCTAGGTGCACAGTGCATACTTTCTCGACTCGGCTTATTCGTAAGGCTTCTACACAGATCGATGCCAGTCTACCTTTGCCAGGACTAGTAGTACCCGCGCGCTGCCTTCCATTACGCTGAATAACAATGTTTGGGGGATTCGGGATGGGCGGCATGCCCGGCGGGACGTTTGAAGCAATGTACCGGGCGATGCCTGTGGCATTCATCGACAAGCAGTCAGCGGAGAACGGCGACAAGATCTTCATGCCCCCTTCAGCTCTTGAACGTCTTGGTGCGTTCCTGCCACGCCCTCTTGGCTCACCTTTTCAGCCAGGGTTTGTGTCCGAGGCGGGGTGACGACTGACGGGGTGCTCCCCGTGTCCCACGTTCCCCCAGCTTCCCTTCACGTGGAATATCCCATGCTGTTTAAAGTGGAGGGGGTAACCTCCAAGCGGCACACGCATTGTGGAGTGCTGGAGTTCATTGCGGAGGAGGGCGTTATCTACATGCCCCACTGGGTGAGGCGTGTGCTGTGTTATCCTGACCGGCAAGGAAAGGCACGAGCACCGAAATTGCAGCTGGCAACTGAACCCGTACTCCCCTGCACCGAAGGTTATGGGAGACACGTACACAGGGCTGTGCGTGGAACACAAGCCTTGACCCAGACCAGCTGCCGAGCCTCCGTCCAATCCACACTAGGCTAATATGCAATACCTGCTTCACACGACCGACACGCAACCCAGCAACCGCTGCCAGCTACATGCACGCACCCACGTGAGCAACCAATCTACACGCACCCGCTGGACCCATGCACCGACCCTCCTCACGCACGCACGCACCAACGCCACACACCTACACGCCCCGGGCCCCGCAGTTGATTCCGTGACTGCCTCACGTCTTTCCTCGTGTTCCACGCGTTTCCCGCAGATGATGCAGAACCTGCTGCTCAACGTGGGCGACACGGTGCGTGTGCGCAGCGTGTCTCTGCCCAAGGGCAGCTACGTCAAGCTGCAGCCCATCACCTCCGACTTCCTGGACATCACCAACCCCAAGGCGGTCCTGGAGCGCGCGCTGAGGTCCTACTCCTGCCTCACGGTGGGTGGACAAGCAAGGGGGAAGGGGTTGCACTGGAAAAAGTTCGAGGAGATAGGTAGGTACGGTGGGTACAGGGCAGGGCGTAGCAGGGCGGGATGAAGCAGGGGTGGCTGGCTGTTGGTACTCCTGGTGGGCGGTCGGAGGTGGGTAGGATTGATGGACCTGCCACCTGCATCCGTGCAGAGGCGTTCGGTCAGCAAGGGCGCCGCATAGCCACGTGAGTTTGACCGTTGCGGTAACAAACAGTTGAGCAACGCTCACACCGCGGCACTGAACCTGTTATCGGGTTGTTCGCCACGCTCTCCCCAGGTTGGCGACTGCTTCGTGGTGCACTACAACAACAAGAACTACGAGATCGAGGTGCGCGACGCCAAGCCGCAGGCCGCCATCTCCGTCATCGAGACCGACTGCCAGGTGGACTTCGAAGCGCCCAAGGACTGGAAGGAGCCGCCCAGGCAGCAGCCCAAGCCCGCGGAGCAGCCCGCTGCCGGGGCAGGTACGAAGGGGGTCGTAATGACCACACGAAGCTGAGCGTCAGCCGCACATCATCCGTGCGTAGCGCCCCTGCCTGCGCCACAGCGTGCCCTTGTGCCTCATATGGCCCTTGTCTCGCATGGGAACCGCCCGCAACGCGTCTCTTTGCACAATTGGCGCCTGTCCTTTTCAACCCCAGGCGCCGACGGCAAGGCAGGGACGTCAGCGGCAGCCGGCGGCGCGGCGGCGGCGGGCGGGCCAGGCGGCGGCGCCGCCGCCGCCGCGGAGCCCGAGCCCGAAGAGCCCAAGTTCCTAGCCTTCGCCGGCACAGGGCGGCGGTTAGACGGCAAGGCGGCGGGGCCGTCCAACCCCGTGCCCGTGCCGGCGCGGGCGGTGGGGCTGGCAGGCAGCAGTGCAGCGTCCGGGTCAGGGGCGGCGCCGGGGTCGGTGGCGGCTCCTGCGGAGGGGGCGGGGGCGGGCAAGCAGAAGGCTGGTACGTTCGTCAACTTTGGGCCGACGGGCAACCGGCTGGAGGCCAAGCTGGCGGTGGGTGGGGCGGCGTTGGGGGCACGGGAGGGCGGGAGGGAGGGAGGCAGGGAGGGAGGTGGGAGGGAGGTGGGAGGGCGGCAGCCCTGCATGAACTTCAAGGTTTAGTGAGCGGGGCGATGGAGGGCGACAGGGGGTAGGGCCTGGGGCGGAAGAAGGGAGTGCAAGACGGGGAAAGAGGGGTACGGGACCTCCAAGGCGGTGTGTAGGAAGGGGATTGGGCGGGTTTGCAGCGCGTGTTGCAACACGTCGGTGCGGCGGGGCGGGGGGTGCTGCGACAGCGTGGGCTCGCGCAAGGTACTCATACGCATGGGATACAAGCATGAACTGGCCCACCGAATCAGTCGTGAAGACGAGGGCTTGCAGTCAGGCACAGTGTGGGGCTCCAGCTCTCCTGCGCACGCGTCTGAGAACGTGCCGCGACGCCGCTGCCGCGTGCTGCCCGCTGTCCCATCTGCAGGCCAAGCAGGGCGGAGGCGGGGCCGCCGCGCCCAAGCCGCCCCCTCCCCCTGCCGAGGAGAAGCCTGAGGAGGACAGCAGCAGCAAGTTCAAGGCGTTCCAGGGCAAGGGGTTCAGCCTCAAGGGGTAGCCTTCAAGCATAGGCTTGAGTGTGCCTGTCTTAAGTGATGCGGCTACAGGAGTAGCGCTGGTGCCATGCGCTTTGCTGCTGTGAGGCGGCAGGCTGTAAGTACATTGCTAGGTGCAGCACGCCAGGTGGTGCGCTGCAGTGCTCATGCGAGTCGCTTGTTGGGCGTCGGCTGCATGCCGGCAGCGTTGCAGCAGCAGGGCTGCAGGGGGCGTGGCACGTGGGGGCACGTGTGAAACGCGAGGAACCGTGTGAGGCGCCAGGGAGTCACGGAAACGCTGCTGCCTGCACGCGAAGAGGAAGTGAGTTGACACGCAGAAGCAGATGAACGGGGGGTACTTACCTGGACATCCCGTAGGGGCGCAATTCTGAAGGGCATGTGTGCGTCGGGCGACAGGGCTACCCTGGGCTACCACTGTGCAAATTGCTGTCCGTGTTCTTGCGGGGTGAAGGAGCACCCACGGGCCGAGGGCATTGCCACCGGCGGCCCTCGGTACCGTAGCTTTGCACTTGAGTGCCGAGTGCTAGTGGGCTTGCCTGGCGCGCCTTCATCGCACATCCCACAGCCGTACGTGTGACCCGTCAGGGCGGATAGGCTTGGGAGTGGGACGCCGTTGACTGGGTGTTACTGGCTTTACGGTGTTGGGGCGCCAGCTTGGGCTGTGGGGTAGCCACAGCTCGTGCGGGGCTCGCCGCATTTGGCAAGATGCGCTCGTTGCGCCGTGCGTGTCAGTGGCGGGGCCTGCGCCCGAACCTGTGCGCAGGTGTGTCGTGGCTGCCAATGCCTTGCTTGGGTGCTGTTGGGCGGTGCACGTACTTGTAATGCAAGCTAGCACGGGAAGGAGGACGGCATGACTGTACGAGGCGGGTGCCCCTCATCAGATGGTCCATACGGCACAGAGCGTCCCAGTGCTTCACCACAGCGCAGGCAATAGATCAGCACTTTTCTAGAAGTAACCCTTGAAGATGAGAGAGGAACGTTTGGCTGTTCCTCGACTTGTCACTACGACACTACACGACACGACACTACGCAACGGAATGCACCCTGCACGACATTGTCACTGTAACAGCTTTATAGCTTAACATTGTCGACGAAACGCTAGGTCATTGTAATAGCAGGAATGCCGCAACGCGCACAACGGCAGCCAGCGCCAGTGAACAACGTGACTTTGGTTGTGAGCCTGTGCAACCAGCTCGACGCAGCGATAGAGCTAACAGACGCCACATACACGGATGGAAATTTGACGACCAGTCAGTTGAAGCTGTTCGCGGAGTCCCTTTTCAAATGGAGGAACGTCGTTCCCATGCAGTCCAAGGGCATCCTGAGCTCCGCGGACATTCAGGTCCTGGTGTCTCACGCTTGGGCGCAATCGCGCAACTGCTGTGCGCTGGTACAGCTGCTGGTCGTCATCTTACAGCAGGTGGCTACAGCCTTGGGCGCGGCGCATGGACCCAGCGCCAGCGGCAGTGCACGCCCGAGGCTCAGCAGCCGTGACGCCGACTACCACAGAACCTGCCTGATGGCGCTAGTGAATATGATGACGTGCCTCTCGGAGCTCGACGTGCCTGTCTTCGCCTGCTGGGCTCAGGTGGCCAGCCTCCTGCTGCGCACCCACATCCCCCACGCGCTCAGCCGCGTACTCGCGGCGCTGACCGAGGCGCTCCACGACGACGAGCATTCCTCCACCTGGTGCCTGCTTATGCTCCCCCTCCTGACCTGCGCGGAGTGCTTCATGGGTCTGGGCATCCGGGCCGAGGCGGACCCGTTGCGCTTCGGTAACACCCGTGCCTCAGACAGCAGCAAGACCACCACCACAATCAGCAGCCGCAACACCCACACCACCGACTCAACCACATCCCCCAGCACCACCTCCACCATCCCGCCCTCCGGCAAGCCCGTGCTCATCGGCCCCGCAGTGCTGTGGGCCCTGGCCGACAGCAGCCTCGCGGAGCACTGCTGCCGGGCGGCCCTGCTGGGATTCGAGAAGGGCAGGAACCCGGACGTGCTGAGGTCCGCCTCCAACTTCCTCACTCAGCTGGGCAACCTGGCCTGCCGCCTACAGCTGGGGGCTCCGCAGTCCGACCGCGCCAGCCTTGCCGCCCGCGACGCCGTACTGTCCGGCCCCTGCCTGCAGTACCTGCTGACTGCGGACGTGCTGTCGCAGCTGCACCACGTGGAGGGCGGCGGGCCGCTGTACGGCATGCCTGTACGGCACCTCCTGCCCCCCAAGCAGCAGTACCGCGACATCACGGACGTGCTGTACGCGCAGACGCTGGTGTGCACGGTGGTGCCCGGGCCCATGCGCACACACGGCGAGCTAAGACACAGCACCCTGGCGGCCGCACGCGCGTGCTTCCGGTACCTGCGGTTTGTGGTCGGGATGGCGAAGCCGCCGGGAGAGCTGGACGCGGAGCGGGCCACAGCCCCGTTCCTCGCCCTGAACGTCACCCGTCAGGCCCTGGAGCTGATGCAGGTCATGGGCCTGGGTCCCGCGGACCCCACCATCAGCTCCCACATCATCCTGGGAGGACAGCGGGGGACGGCGGCAGCACGTACTGGCGGCAGCAGCAGCAGTGGTGATAGTGGCGGTGAGGCATCGGGTGCACGAGCCACTGGCGGGGGTGTCACTGGAGCAGGGGAGCCGCAGCCGTGGGTGCCAGGGCGGCGGCTGGGCCTGCGGCTACTGGAGGAGTGGTGGGGCTCTGGGCTGCCGCTGGTGCGGCGCCTGCTGGATTTGGACCTCTCGCCGCCCGCCGGCGTGGAAGTGTGCTCGAGGGTGGGGAAGCAGGGCGGCACGCTTGCCCTGTTGGCCCGGCTGGCAAAGACCCTCACCCTCAAGGCGACGGCGCTGGACGAGGTGCCGGAAGGTGCGCAGCTCTTGTGGGCAGATGCGCTTATAGCTGTCACCAGTACCGTGTGCTGGCGCGCATGACGCGATCGTGGCCAGGGCATGCCAGGAAGGCGCACAGGCCCAAGTCCCAACCTTGCCCGCCGCTCTTTGTGAAGACGGGTGTACGTACCAGTCTAGTATGTTATCCCCTGTGTTTCGGTCCTACGCAGGTGTGCCGTGGGGGCCGTGCGCATCACCCAACGTTGCTGCTGCGCTGTCCGCCGGGTACCTCCCCTGCCTGGAGCGGCTCATGCGGGCCGCGCAGCGCCGGGCCGATACAGGCGACAGCGCCTGGACGGAGGTGCTGCTACAGCCCCTGACCAGGTCGGGCGTGCTGGCCCAGCTGTTGGCGTACGGCGATGTGCGGCAGACGGCGGCGCTGGTGCTGACGGTTGGGAAGCTGCTGGGGCGCATGGGTGGGGGTGGAGGGGGGCCGTCCGCTGCACGCGAGACGCTGACGTGGCTGCTATGGAGGCTGGTCGCGTGCTTGACCCACCCTGACGTGGCCCTGCTCTGGGAGCGTGGGACGACGCAGCAGCAGCGGGAGGGGCACTGGGTGAGGCAGCAGATTGGCGTTCACGGTAAGCAGGGGCCGGGCGATGGGGAGGAGGGAGGAGGCGGGGAGGGACAGCAGCAGGACAAGCAGCGCGAGCTCGAGCTAGGGCAGGAGGGTACGGCACAGGGCCATTCATGCGCCAGCAGCAGCGGCTGCAGCAGCAGCACCGGCAGCAGCTGCGCTGGCGGCAGCTCCGAGAGCAGCGCAACAGCGGGCTCTGCTGTTGCTTGGCTGCTGCCGCTGCCCCCGCCGCCCCCGCCGCTACCTGCCCCCACGCGCCAGGGTCTGTCGCTCATGTCCCTGGCCCTGGCGCGATGGACTACCGCGTGTCTTAACGCCCGCAGCTGGGAAGAGAGGCCAGCCGACGCCCACACACGGGCAACGTCTGCTTTGGCCACCGCCGTCGCCGCCGACACCGCCGAGGCCGCCATCGTGAAGGCTTGGGACGCAGCCACCCTGTCCGACGCGCTGGGCGTGCTGCTGCCCATGCGGCTCATGCTGTGCGCGGCGTCCGTGGCGCAGGCGCGTGAGGACACACGTGCCGTCGGCAGCTGGCGACGGGTGCTGGTGCGGGACATGGGTCTCCCTTGTGTTCTTGCGCCCGTGCTGGAGGCGCTGGCGGCAGTGGGCAAGGAGGAGGCAGCTGCTCGTGGTGTGGACGTGGTGGGGGAGGTAGAGCAAGTGGCTGTGTGGCTGTCGCTGGCCCTTCCGGGGGCGTGGGCAGCTGCGATTTCGTCCCCCGGGCCTGGCGAGGGGCCGTCCAGGGTGCAGGCTGCTGTGTGGGCTGTGTGCAGTGCGCATGGTGGACATGGTGGACAGGGGGGTGGGGGCGTGGCGGAGGCGGGCATGCGGGGGCTGCTGGGCAGAGTGAGGCTGTGCGATTGGGAGGGGGAGGGGGCGACCGAGGAGGCTGTGCAGTGGATGCGGGAGGTGGCGCTTGCTGATGGTGCGTTGCTGCGGGCGGCGGCGCTGCTGCCCCCGCCGTGCGAGGCGGTGCAGGGGA
>VFQN01002955.1_pt1 | contig 25245 bp, 27 predicted proteins | sample 3512371 | NCBI WGS metagenome assembly VFQN01 (sample SAMN10412370, study PRJNA504923) | tailings metagenome | isolation source: Replicate 2 from Balatoc abandoned mine | place: Philippines: Itogon, Benguet | collected 2017-08-28 | reverse complement strand
GGGTTCGTGTTGGTTGCGGGGGCGGGATTTGAACCCGCGACCTTTGGGTTATGAGTCGGATTCGACGACTCCACCCCGCACCACACCACACCGCCCAAGCCCATTTTCATTGGACTTGTCGAGTATCGGGGCAACTGCGGCCGACTCGAAACCGCGCACGATTGTCACCAATTTGTCACCACGACTCGTGGTGACACCGACGGTCGGGCACCTTCACGGCGCGCCAAGCGCGGTGGCTGATGCGGGTCGACGCCGTGCTCGCGACGCCGCACCTGACCTGGCTGGACTCGTCGGCGGAGAAAGTCCGAGCGCTAGGCTTGGCGCCCACGTCTACGTTGCCCGATGCGTGTCCCTTCGGCCTCGAGGACGACGGCCGGCTCGTGGTGCTCTACACCGCGACCGAGTCATCGCCGGACCGGTTTCGTGTGGCGCTTCGAGCGTGTGCGTCGGCGCTTCTGACCGCGCCGCGGTGGACCCTGCGGATTGCCGTCCAACAGACGTCGCCTGGCGTGTGCGCGACGCACCACGACGTCGTCCACGAGGAACTGGAACAACTCTTCGCGGGACCGCCCGCCGTACGGTTAACTGAGGCCTGGAAGCGGGGGGATATGCGCGTGGAGTCGCTCGCGCTCGCGCACAGCTACGGCCATCTCTCTCCCCTGGTCGACCGTGACCGCCGAGGGCGGGGCGGGACTCCCGAGGGGGTTGAGAGGGGGGAAGCCAGAGGGGAAGACAGCCGCCGCCGGCCTCGACCCCTTGCCTGGGCCCCCTGGCCGTCACGCGACAGGCGGATGGTCCTCTGAGCCCGGCACGCCAGTGACAGGCCTCAAGCGGCGCTGACGCAACGACTTGGCCGTCAGTCTCGCCACGAACGAAGGGCGGCGTTCTGTGCCGCCCGTACCCTGGCGCAGGGGCAGCCGACGCAGGGTGTGGAGACGTGAACGACCCCGCATGCCACCTGCGTTCGCGCTCCCCGCCGCGGCCCAGGGGGGGCGTTCACGTCTCCTTCGCCGCAGCCAATGGCCGAGTGCCGAACCGGGCGGCGACGCCAGAACGCGTGGTCCGCCTGGTGGGCAGTCCGTCCCGCATGGTCGTGCCCAGCGCGTGGCCACGGAGGGACCTCCGGTAGGGTATGCAAACTTGACCAGCGGTGACCCCGGGTGCCACGCTTGACGTGGTCTGCCCCAACGAGGAGAAGTGACGTGCCTCAGATAGACGTGAGCGAGCAGCAGATTCTGGACAGCCTGGAGCGCCTGTCGCCGGAAGGTCGTCGCGAAGCCGTGCTGCGCCTGATTGCTGGGGCCTCACTGTTCGAGCGTACCGTTGACGCGTTCGCGCCTGGCATCGTCGAAATTGCACGGGAACGCGGTCTCGATTGGACGCGACTTTCCGAGGACGAGCGGGAACGACTGGTCGACGACATCCTGCACGAGTAGCGCCTTCGAGTCATGAAGGCGGTCTTCGACACGAACATCCTGATCTCCGGTCACTTCTGGCGGGGGGCACCCCACCACTGCATCCTCGCAGCAGAAGCGGGGCTCGTCGTGCTCGTCTTCACCGACGAGACCGTTGCGGAACTGCGCACCAAGCTCACCGGCAAGTTCAAGCGCTCGGAGGCCGAAGCCACGGCCGTCATCAGTCGACTCACCGCTGCCGCTGAGCACGTACGCTCACGGGGCGGCTCAGGGTGGGTGCCGGACGATCCCGACGACGACAAGTTCATCGACGCGGCGCTCTCCGGTAACGCCGGCGTGATCGTCAGCGGTGATCGTCATCTGCTGGACTTGAGGGCCGCCGAGGGTGTCGAGATTCTCAACGCTCGGCAGTTCCTGGACAGGCTCTTGACAGTTGACAACCGCGCGTGACCGCAAGCCAGGCTGACCGTGTACGGAACCCAAGACCGTGCGGAACTTCGAACTCGGCGAGTACGTGCTTCACCTCATGACCGCGGATTCGGGCAGGGAGGTGAGCACGCCATGATCAGTGAGCATGAACGCGTAGTACTCACCGAACCAGTCGCTACAGAATTGTTGGCGGCGGGCGATGTTGGCACGGTCGTCCATGTCTACCCGGACGGCAAGGCCTACGAGGTGGAGTTCACGACGCTCGCCGGAGATACCGTCGCTGTGACGACGGTCGAGCCGACCTCAGTTCGCCCTGTCACGGGGCGTAAGAGTTCAGGGCCGGCCCACTCCGACCTTCGCATCAGCCCGTCCGAACACTGACGAGCGCCAAGGCTGGTCTGACTGGAAAGATGCAGCGAATGATCCGGCACTCAAATCAGGGGGAGGAACTCCGCATGGCCAGGGCTGTGAGAACCATCGCGGCATCCCCCGCGTTCGTGCTGGAAGTGCTTCGTGCCAGCCATCGGCATCAGTGCAGCATTGATCCGGAAGCGGACCCTGACGTCGAACTGTCGTTCGACACTAGCGTCACGGACTGGCGGGACGCGTGCGACCTTGTCGGGACGAACGCTCTCGGGGAAGCCCTCAACAACGATTGGGACCTGACGATCTCCGCGGCCGCGTGGAAGGCTGTGCGAGAGCCGGCTGACACCCGGACGTTGCGTGACGTGTGCGACCTCATCGCGAGCCAGGCCATTCGGACCGAAGTGGCGAGCGTGGGTCACTTCGGCACGTCGTCGAGGTCTGCAGGAGCGTTCTTGGCGGTGCGCTCGATCTTGCTCCGTGCTGGTGCGGACCCGGCGACCGTGAAACCGTCTCTTCCAATAGCGGAGGTCGCACGCCGTTTCCCAGAAGTGTTCCTTGGTCCCATTTCCAGGCTTGCGCCGAGCAGGCTGCCGACGGTTACCGTCCGGACGCCGGCCTACGACGCGGCGCTCGCGCTGGTAGGGACGGGACTGCTGGGTCTGCTTGCGATTCTGGTAGCAGGATGGCTCGGATTCACGCGATGGCGCACGGAACTGGGTGCTACGTCAGCCATGGTCGCCGGGCTGGGCTACGTCGGGACTTGGGTGGGGGCCCGGTTCATTGGACCATCTGAGGTTCGCTTCACTACCATCACGACGTTCCGTGAACTTGCGGAGGCGATCGCTGGCGAGCGCGGCGACGCACCGGGCGCACCCCGCGGAGCTTGACCGGCGGTACGGCATTGATCGCCAAAAACAAGAGCATCGCGAACACAGCCGGGTGCAGGCTCTTGACACCGAACCACACCGGACGTAGCGTCGTCCAATCCGTCACGTGGCGACCAGTCGCCACCCTCCGCGCGCGTGCAATACCCTCGCGGACTTCTCGCTGAGTTCCTCGCGCATCGCGTCCGAACTCGCGCACCCCAGACACCAGAGCGGTTGACGCTACCGGCGGAACACCACCCGTCGCTACGCGAGGCAACTCGTGGCCACAACCGGTAAGCAACGAGCGACAGGAGTGGTCCGCGCCATGCGCCGGCCGCCATCAGTTCGCCGTCGTCTCTGACCGTCGTCACCCGACCCAACGACGGCCGCGCCGGCAGAGCGCCCGCGCCGCCAGTCGCTTCAGCTGAACCGCTGCACGGCCCGCGTCGCTGGCGTGCAGCGGCAGCAGCACCTCCGCCCGCAGGACCGCCAGGCGCGCTCCTGTGAGCGGACCTCCGAGCCGGCTCAGCTCGGTGCATGGCCCCACGGCCGTCGCCGACGCGGGGAGCCTCCCGGCTCGCTCTCCATCCACCGGCGCTGCACCTCGCGTGCGGCGCGTCGACGCTCGGGGCGGCCGAGCGGGGGAGTCCAGGAGGAACGTCATGCGCCAGCAGGTCCACACGGAAGCGATTCGGGTCGACAATCATCTCGACACCACTGATACCAAGGCGCGGCTGGGCTTGCCCGGGCGCCTGCTGACCGTCTTCGAGGTCGCCGCATTCATCGGCTGCCACGAGGAGACCGTCCGTCGCGCGTACTGGCGCGGGCTGCTGCGCTCGCAGCGCTTCGGCGTCAGGGGAAGGAGGTTCCATCCCGACGACGTCCTCGACTGGTTGCGTCGAGGCGCCCCGACCAAGTCTCTCTGACCAGACAAGGAGGAACACATGGCCATCCTGCGACGATGCAGGGGCAGTGGCTCGAATCCGAAGCGCTGCCTGGAACACCTGTGGTTCGACGTGATGCACGGCGGCACGCGCTATCGCATGGCCGCGAACGAGTTCGCGATCCCGCGCATGCCCGCCGATCGACAGCGGCCGATCGAGTCGCTCGAGGAGGCCCGCACCTGGGAGCGGCTCTTCATCGGCGAAATCGAGGCCGGCCGCGACCCGCGCCGGCCGAGACGTACTCGCGCGAACACCGACGCCTCGCCGAGAACCGTCGCCGACTTCCTCGACGCGTACATGGAGCGCTGCGTGAAGCCGGCGGGCTTGCGCAGCCTGCCGTCGGTGCAGAGTCGCGTGGCGGTGCTGAAGCGCTACCTCGGCGACCTGCCGCTCGACGCGCTCGAGGAGCCCGACGACATCAACGGCTTCAAGACCGACTCGGACTATGCCGAGCAGGTCGAGATCGCCACCGTCCATCGCGCCCTCGAACTGCTGCGCGGCGCGATGAACTGGGGCATGGCGCAAACACCGCCGCTGTTCCGGAAGTCGCCGTTCCACCGGTTCGGTGTCCGCATGAACAAGAAGCTGGAGACCTCACGCGATCGCCGGCTGACCAGGGAGGAAGAGAAGCAGCTGCTCGACACCGCGCTGCAGCGGATGAACATCGCCGAGCACCGGTTCGCCGGGCCGCTGCTGCACGACCGCATCATCGGCGCGCTGGAGCTCGTGTGCCGGCGCGGCGAGATGCTGCTCGTCCAGAATCGTCGCGTCAACTGGGAGACGTGTCAGATCGGCATCCCAGGCGAAACGACCAAGGACAAGGAGAACCGTCGGGTGCCCTTCAACCCCGAGGGACGGCTGGCGGCTATCCTGAAGCGGCGGGCGGCACTCGGGCCGGATGCGTTCGTGTTCGGCGCCCAGGACGGCAGCTACCAGCCGAACATCCAGACGGCCTGGGAGACGCTGAAGCTGCTGGCCTACGGGTACGAGCCGAAGCCGGGTCGCACGGGTGCCGACTGGAACCGCGAGCAGCTCCAGCGCATCGACCTCCGCTGGCACGACCTCAGGCACGAGGGCGCATGTCGGTTACTGGCCGACGGCGTCGACATCCGCATCATCCAGCTGATGCTCGGCCACGCGAGCATCCAGCAGACGCAGCGTTACCTCAACGTGACTGACGAGGAACTGCGCCGAGGACTGGAGGTGAGTTGGAGCCAGCAGGGCAGACCCCTGCGGCTCGCGGCGGAAGGGTAGCCCTCATCCGCAGCGCGGACCGCGCATGGTCCGCACGATTGTCACCAATTTGTCACCAAACGGGCTTTGGGCGGGTTGCGGACCGTGGCTGGGGCGAACCCCCAGAAACGACAAAAGCCACGATTGCTCGTGGCTTTCAGCGGTCGTCCTGTGTTGGTTGCGGGGGCGGGATTTGAACCCGCGACCTTTGGGTTATGAGCCCAACGAGCTACCAGGCTGCTCCACCCCGCGTCACTGACTGGAAGCGCGGCGCGCTCCCGAACAACTCGTGAAGAGTATCACGTCGCCGACGCACGGTCAACGCGCGGCAGGAATCCGTCCGGCTCCGGCCGCCGGGGCATCGGCGGGGGCGGGGGCGTCGCGCAGGATGATCAGCAGCTCGCCGTCCTTCATGAGCTCCAGTTCCTCGCGCGCCAGCTCCTCGATGGCTGCCGGGTCCTCCCGCAGCCGGCGGATGTCTTCCACGAGCGCCGCGTTCTCGGCGTCGAGCGTCGTGATGGCCGACTCGAGGGCCGCCGTGCGACGCCGCAGGTCCATGTTGTCGAGCAACCCACGCGCACCGAAGATGCCGTCGGCCAGCGCGAGCGCAAACACCAGGCCGAGCCCGGCACGCACCAGCTGCCGTCGCATCGTGGACGCCGCACCGCCACCGGTCGCGCGGCGCGGCCTCGGAGCGGGCTGGCGTACAGGAGGCGGGATGGGCATGATGAGCCATCAGGACGATACAGGATTCGATCGCCGTGTACAACGCAGACCAACGCGCGCCCAGCGCACAAGACCACCCCGATGACGTCGTCCTCGTCCTCACGACATGGCCCGACGACACGGACCGAGAGGCCGCCGCGGCCCGCCACGTCGTGGAGGCGGGGCTCGCGGCGTGCGTGACCCGCCTGCCGCGCCATCGCGTCGTCTACCGCTGGCAGGGCGCCATCGAGGAGGCCGAGGAACACCAGTGGGTGATCAAGACGACGCGTCGTCGTCTGGCACCGTTGTGGGACGCGATTCGCGCCGCCCACCCCTACGACACGCCGGAGTGGCTGGTCGTGGAGGCCAGCGGCGGGAGTGAGGCCTACGTCCGGTGGGTGCGGGAGATGACGCATGGCGCATAGCGCATGACGTCGAACGCATCACCTCCGAGGTAGGGCGCGGTCTCCGACCGCGCCGTTCATGGGGGTCGAACGCGCCATCACCTGCGAACGCCGCTCGAACGTACGGCGCCTCGTCAGAGCGTGCCGAGCGCCTCTTCGAGGTCCGTCCGCAGGTCGTCGATGTCCTCGATGCCCACCGAGAGGCGGACGAGGCTGTCGGTCACGCCGAGGGCCATGCGGCGCCCGGCGGGCACCGACGCATGCGTCATCGTGGCCGGGTGCGAGATGAGGCTCTCCACGCCGCCCAGGCTCTCGGCCAGGGCGAACAGCCGCACGCGCTCCAGCACGTGCTGCGCGCGTTCCAGCGTCCCGACGTCGAACGAGACCATCCCGGTGTAGCCGCGCATCTGCCGCGCCGCGAGCGCGTGCTGCGGGTGCGACGGCAGGCCGGGGTAGTGCACCGTCTGCACCTTCGGGTGGGCCGCCAGGTACTCGGCCACCGCCTGCCCGTTGCGGTTGTGTGCAGCCATGCGCACCGCGAGCGTCTTCGTGCCGCGCAGCACGAGCCACGAGTCGAACGGGCTCAGGATGGCGCCCGCCGCGTTCTGATAGAACTTGAGCCACTCCACGTGCGGCTCGTGCTTGACCACCACCATGCCGCCGACGCTGTCGGAGTGCCCGTTGAGGTACTTCGTCGTGCTGTGCAGGACGATGTCGGCGCCGAGCAGCAGGGGCTGCTGCACGGCCGGACTCGCGAACGTGTTGTCCACGACCACGGTGATGTCGCGCGTGTGAGCCGCCGCCGACAGCGCCGTGATGTCGGCCAGTCGCAGCACCGGGTTGGTGGGCGTCTCGAGGAACAGCATGCGCGTCCGCTCGGTGAACGCGGCCGTCACCGCCTCGACGTCGGAGGTGTCCACGTACGTGAAATCGAGTCCGTTCGGGCGCAGCACCCGTTCGAACAATCGGTACGTGCCACCGTACGTATTGTCGGTGACCACGACGTGGTCGCCCGGCTTGAGCAGCGACAGGACCGCATTGATGGCCGCCATGCCCGACGCCCAGCCGAACCCCGCCACCCCGCCTTCGAGCGCGGCCACGTTGGCCTCGACGGCCGACCGCGAGGGGTTGCTGGTGCGGGCGTACTCGTGGCCCTTGTGGCGGCCGAGGCCCTCCTGCACGTACGTGGAGGTCTGGTAGATGGGCGTGATGATGGCGCCGGTGCTCTCGTCGGGCGTCTGGCCGGCGTGGATGCACAGGGTGGAGAAACGAGCGGACGGGTCGACGATCACGGCACACCTCTCGCGAGCACGCGAAAACGCGATGGTATCATTCGGCACCTGCTGGCCTGACGCGCACGGCACGGTGCGCCACCCCTGGCCGAGACCGCATGCCGCCTGACTTGCCAGGCCCGGCGCGCCTCGAAGCGCCCTCTGCGCACGACCTCCCGCCGCTGCCGCCGCCGCGCGCGCTCCTGCTCGAGCACTGGGCCGGGCGCCTGCTGCTCGGCGGCCTCGCCGTCCGTCTCGCGGTGCTGGCCGCGTCGCTCGCCGTCGGCCCGCTCGCGCCACTCGAGGTCCTGCGACGCCTGGCCACCATCGCCGCCATCGTCGGTGGCAGCGTGGTGGTGTGGCGCGTGAGCCGCGTGCTGCGGCAGCGCCTGCTGTGGCGCGTCCGGCGCAAGCTCATCCTGTCCTACTTCTTCATCGGCGTGGTGCCCGCCGCGCTCATCTTCCTGTTCTTCCTCATCGTCGGGGCGCTGGCCCTCCTCAGCTTCAGCTCGTACCTGGTGAAGGAGAAGCTGTCGGACCTGCAGGCCCAGGGCCGCGTGTATGCCGACATGACCGCCGTCGAACTGCAGCAGACGCGGACGGCGTCGGACGTGCAGGAACTGCTGGCACGCAAGGCGGCAGCCGGCGCGCGGACCTACCCGGGGATCTCCATCGCGCTGCTCCCGATGAACGGCGACACCCGCACCGGGCCGCTCACCGCGGGCGCGTGGGACCACGGCGATCCGCCCGACGCCCTGCCCGGGTGGCTGCTGCGGCAGGGGCCGTCGTCGGTCGTGTTGCCCATCACCGAGTCGGGGGGCACGACGTCGGGGGCCCGCCTGATCGTCCGAAGCGTGTCGTGGATCGGGCCGGCCGACACCACGCGCCGTGCCGTGGTCGTGGACCTGCCGCTCGACGACGCGACGGCCGGCGTGATTCGGGAGGAGACGGGCATCCGGCTCGGGGGGCTCGCCCGCATGAGCCCCTCGAGCGCCGATCCGTGCCGCGTGCCCGACGGCGGTACCGACGCGCCCGTGGACTCGTCGCCGTGGGCGTTGTCGTGGGTCAACTTCCTCGACGTCACCAACTGGGAGACCGGGGGCACCTGCAAGCTCGGCCTGCACATCCAGCCGAGCCTGGTGCACCTCTATCGGCGCATCACCGAGGCGCAGGCGATTGGTGGCGGCATGTCGTTCGGCGACGTGCTGCTGCTGATGCTGGTCATCATCGGGGGGCTCTTCTTCGTGATCCAGACGGTGGCCTTCGTCATGGGGGTGAGCCTGGCGCGGTCGATCACCGGCGCGATCCACGAGTTGTTCGAAGGCACACGCCGGGTGCAGGCCGAGGATCTCTCGCACCGCGTGCGCGTGCGCAGCCGCGACCAGTTCGGCGCGCTGGCGTCCTCGTTCAACAGCATGGTGGAGAACATCGAGGAACTGCTGGAGCAGAAGGTCGTGAAGGAGCGGCTCCAGCAGGAACTCCAGATCGCGCGCGACATCCAGACGTCGCTGTTGCCGTCCGAGCCGCTGCGACGCGGCGACGTGGTGCTCGCGGCCGCGTGCCGTCCCGCCCGCGAGATCGGCGGCGACTACTGCGACTTCTTCCCGCTGGACGACGGCCGGATCGGCATGCTGGTGGCCGACGTGTCGGGCAAGGGCGCGTCGGCCGCGCTCTACATGGCGGAGCTCAAGGGCCTGATGCTCGCGCTGTCCAAGACGCACCAGTCGCCGCGCGCGCTGCTGGCCGAGGTGAATCGGGTGCTCTCGGCCAACCTCGGGCGCACGAGCTTCGTGACGATGACGTACGCCGTGCTCGACCTGCACGACCGGACGCTCACGCACGCGCGGGCCGGGCACACGCCGCTCATCCACCTGCGCGCCGGCGACGTCTTTCCCCGCACACGCCTGCTCGCGCCCGAGGGCCTGGTGCTGGGCGTGCGCATGGAATCGGTGCGCTCGCGCTTCGAGGGCATCCTGAAGGAGCAGACCATCACGCTGGCGCCCGGCGACGTGGTCGTGCTCTTCACCGACGGCATCAGCGAGGCGATGAACGAGGTGCGCGACTTGTACGGCGAGGATCGGCTGTGCCTGTGCGTCGAGGAGCACGCCGACCTCGAACCCGACGCGTTGTGCGACGAGGTCTTCGAGAGCGTGCGCGAGTTCGCCGATGGCGCCGAGCAGCACGACGACATGACGATGATCGTGCTGAAGATCGGGCGTGCGCCGATCGGGCCCCCGACCGCCGGCGAGGCGCACGCGTGACGACGCGGACGGTGGTGTTCACGACCGCCTCGGAGCCGGAAGCGGCGCTGGTGGCGGGCCTGCTCGAGGCCGAGGGACTGTCGCCCGTGATCGAGCGGTCGCCGCTGCGCAGCGTCTTCCCGATTCCCGTGGCGTTCTTCGGCCAGTTGCGGATCGCCGTGCCGCCCGACGAGGCCGACGAGGCCACACGCCTCCTGCGGCGTTTCGAGCCGGCCTCGGCCCCCGGTCCGAAGGTCGTGCCGCTGCGCGACGACCTGGCCCCGTTCGAGCAGCGCATCGGCTACCGCTTTCGCGACCGCGCCCTTCTCGTGCGCGCGCTCACACACCGGTCGCGCGCCCACGAGGACGGCAGCGGGCAGGCCTCGACCAACGAGTCGCTCGAGTTCCTCGGCGACGCGGTGCTGGGCTTCGTCGTCGCAGACCTCGTGTTCCAGGAGTTTCCCGACGCCGACGAGGGGCAGAAGAGCAAGATCAAGGCGTCGCTCGTGTCGTCGGCGGCGCTGGCGCGCGTGGCCGACACGCTGGAACTGGGGGCCTCGCTGCGGCTCGGTCGCGGCGAGGACAAGACCGGCGGGCGGCAGAAGCCCGTGCTGCTCGCCGATGCGTGCGAGGCGGTCTTTGCTGCCGTGTACCTCGACGGCGGGCTGGCGGCGGCCCGCGCGCTCATCCTGCGGGCCCTCGGCCCGCAACTCGAGGACGCACGGCGCCGCGGCGCGGCGGTGGCGGGGGCCGGCGACTTCAAGTCGCTGCTGCAGGAGTACCTGCAGGCGCGACGTCTGTCGCCGCCGGCCTATCGCGTCATCGGCCAGGCGGGGCCCGATCACGACAAGGTCTTCACCGTGGACGTGCGGACCGACGCGCGCCTGCTCGCCGAAGCGACCGGGCGGAGCAAGAAGGACGCCGAGCAGCAGGCGGCGCGTGCCGCGCTCGAGGCCCTGCAGGCCGGCTCAATCGATCTCGATGATGCCGCCCGGGGATGAGGCCGGCCGTGCCACCGGCACCGGGAGGTCGGGCAATGTGCTCAGCCGCTCGAGGGCGTAGCGCTGCGTCTCGCGCGCGACCTGCGCGTCGCTCGGCGCCTGCGGCCCGTTGTTGAGCCGCGCCCACAGCCGCAGCAGCGGATCGGTCACCGTGTATCGCTTGCGTTCGACGAGCAGCAGGTCCACGTCGAGCATCCACGACAGGTAGTCCTTGGTCGATCCCGGCGTGCGGGACAGCCGCTGGGCGATCTGCGTGAGCGTGAGCGGCTGTTGCTCGGCCAGGACGTCGAGGATGGCGCGCAGCGCGCCGTAGCCGCGTGCACGCTGCAGGCGCACCTCGTACGACAGACGCAGCCGCCGCTCGAGCAGGCTGCCGGCGAGCATCTGCTCGGTGAGGGCGCCCACGGGATCGGCCAGCCCCTGCCGGCGTGCCGCGCGCAGGGCGTCGCTGACCAGCACGGCGTAGCCGATGCGATCGCCGGTCAGCGCCAGCACCTGCTGCCGTTCGAGTGGGTCGAGCGCTGCCAGTGCCTCGGTCGCGCGCCCATCGTCCGGGGCGCTGGCCGCGTCGAGGGAGACCGGTGACACGCCGGGCCAGCTCTCGGACAGTCGCACTCCGCGCGTCCGGAACCGCGTGGCCAGGACGAACCGGTTGGAGGAGGCCGCGATGGCCGCGCCGGTCTCGGCCATCAGGGTCTTGAGGCCGGGGAAGCTCTCGAACGTGCGCAGGTCGAGGATCTCGTCGAGCAGGAAGGTGAACGGACGGCCCGACGCGGCACGCGCCCTGGTGAGCACGGCGAGGATGGCGGCATACGCATCGCGTGGCGACGCGAGCGCGGCGGGCGCCGGCAGGTCGCGCGCGTCCTCGGCGACGCGCACGTGGCGCAGCAGCGCGCGATAGCACTGCTCGGGTGTCGTGGCGAGACGTTCGACGTCGAGATAGACCGGCGTGGTGTCGGCCGGCAGGCGCGGCATCGTCGCCTGCAGCGCATGCGTGCGTCCTGCGCCACAGCCGCCGATCAGCAGCGGGATGCCCGGCGTGGGCGAGTGGAGCACGGCGAGCACGCGATCGATGAGGGGCATCCGCGGAAGGTGTAGAGCCTACGGACCGACGGCGGGGCTGTCAACCGTGCGCGGCACGGCCCTGCGGGTGGCGCGCGTGGCCTTCGTCTGGTAGGATGCCGTGTTCCCGTCGGCGCGTGGCGCACGACGCGAGGCCCGGTCCAGTTTCCATCATGAACATAGCTGTCTTGGGTGCCCAGTGGGGCGATGAGGGCAAGGGCAAGATCGTCGATCTGCTCACGCCGAACTTCTCGTTCGTCGCGCGCTATCAGGGCGGGCACAACGCCGGCCACACCGTGTACGTCAACGGGCGCAAGTTCATCCTGCGCCTGCTGCCGTCGGGCATCCTGCACGAGGGCATGTCGTGCGTGATCGGCAACGGGCTCGTGGTCGATCCGCAGGCGCTGTTTGCCGAGATCGACGAGATTGCGGCGGCCGGCATCGACGTGACCGGACGGCTCTTCGTGAGCAGCAAGGCCCACCTGATCCTGCCGTACCACAAGGAACTCGACGTGCTGTCGGAGGCCAAGCGGGGCGAGCGCAAGATCGGCACCACCTCGCGCGGCATCGGGCCGGCCTACGAGGACAAGATCGGCCGGCGCGGCATTCGCGTGGGCGACCTGTCCGACAAGGCGTCGCGGCAGATGCTCGAGGACGCCGTGCGGCACAACGTCCAGGCGCGCAACCATCTGATCCCCGACGCGCACATGGACTGGCGCGAGGTGCTCGCCGAACTCGATCAGGTGTGGGAGCGGCTCGAGCCGTTCGTCACCGACGTGTCGGTGCTGCTCGATGCGGCCATTCGCGCCGGGCGCCGCGTGATGTTCGAGGGCGCGCAGGGCACGCTGCTCGACATCGACCACGGCACGTACCCGTACGTCACGTCCTCGAACGCGACCACCGGCGGGATCTGCACCGGTCTCGGGATCGGGCCGCGACACATCACCGGAGTGATGGGCGTGGCCAAGGCCTACACGACGCGCGTGGGTGAGGGACCGTTCCCGAGTGAACTGACCGACGACATGGGCCAGCGCCTGCGCGACGGTGGCAGCGAGTACGGGTCGGTCACCGGTCGGCCGCGGCGCTGCGGCTGGTTCGACGCCGTCGCGGTGCGCTACGCCGTGCGCGTCAACGGACTCGACGCACTGGCCATCACCAAGATGGACGTGCTCGACGGCTTCGAGACGCTCAAGATCTGCACGGCCTACACGGCTGGCGGCGAGACGCTCGAGCACTTCCCGTCGGAGATCGGCCAGCTCGCGCGGTGCGAGCCCGTCTATCGCGAGGTGCCGGGCTGGACGGCCCCGACGGCCGGCGCGCGCCGGTTCGAGGACCTGCCCGCCGAGGCGCGTGCGTACATCGCCACGCTCGAGGAGGTGTGCGGCGTGCCCGTCGCCCTCATCTCGACCGGCTCCGACCGTCACGAGACCATCCTGCGGCGCGACTCGATCGCGGCCCGCTGGTTCACGCTGCCCGACTGAGATGGACACCGCTCTCGCTCCTGGTGCGTCGCGTCCGTCGGCCGCACCGCGGGCGGGACGCGAGCTGGCCCTGCGCTGCACGGGCCTCGTCAAGCGCTACGCCGACGTGGTGGCCGTGGCGGGCCTCGACCTCGAGGTCCACGCCGGCGAGTGCTTCGGCCTGCTCGGTCCCAACGGGGCGGGCAAGACGACGACCATCGAGATCCTCGAGGGCCTCAACACGCCTGACGAGGGCGACGTCGAAGTGCTCGGCTTGCGCTGGAGCACCGACGCCACGCGGCTCCGACAGCGGCTCGGCATCCAGCTCCAGGAGACGCAGCTCAACGAGAAGCTCAGCGCCGCGGAGGTGTTGCGGCTGTTTCGTTCGTTCTACGCGCAGGGCCCGACGGTGGACGATCTGCTCGCGACCGTCGGCCTCGAAGGCAAGCGCGACGCCTGGTACGGCAAGCTGTCGGGCGGGCAGAAGCAGCGCCTGGCCATCGCCTGTGCGCTGGCGGGCGATCCGGAGTTGCTGTTCCTCGACGAGCCCACGACGGGGCTCGACCCGCAGTCGCGCCGGCAGTTGTGGGACCTGCTCGAGGCCTACAAGCAGCGCGGTCGCACGATCCTGCTGACCACGCACTACATGGACGAAGCGCAGGTGCTCTGCGATCGCGTGGCCATCGTCGATCACGGCCGCGTCATCGCGCTCGGCACGCCCCTCGAACTCATCGCCTCGCTCGGCGCGGAACACGTGGTGGAGTTCGCGCTTGCCGATGCCCGGCTGCTCCCGGGGCTCGAGACGCTGCAGGCCCTGCCCGGCGTGCGACGCGCGACGATGCGGGAGGCGGGCGCCACGCTCATCGTGGAACATCTGCACGCCGCGCTGCCGGCCTTGCTCGCAGCGGTTGCCGACCCCGAAGCCTTCACGCTGCTCACCACGCACAGCGCCACGCTCGAGGACGTCTTCGTCTCGCTCACCGGCCGACAGCTGCGCGACACCTGAGTCCTGCTGAGCCCCTTATGGTTCGTCATCCCCTCGTCGAACTGACACTCGCGCGCTTTCGCGAGTTCCTGCGCGAGCCGGAGGCCGTGTTCTGGGTCTTCGCCTTCCCGGTGCTGCTGGCGTGCGCGCTCGGGCTCGCGTTCCGGAACCAGGGCACGCCCGACGTGCTCGTGGGCGTCCTGCGCGCGGGCGAGGCGCGTGCGCTCGCCGACGCGCTCGAGGCCGTGCCGGGTGTGCGCCTGCGCGAGGTCGATCGCGCGGAAGCCGACGTGGCCCTGCGCAACGGCGCCATCCACCTGCTCGTGGTGCCCGGTGCGCCGGTCACCTACGAACTCGATCCGAGCCGGCCCGAGAGCCGCGTGGCGCGCTTCGTCGTGGACGAGGCGCTGCAGGTCGCGGCCGGTCGTCGTCCGGCGATGGCGGTGACCGAGCGGCTCGTCACGATCCCGGGATCGCGCTACATCGACTGGGTGGTGCCCGGGCTGCTCGGCATGAACATCATGGGCACGGGCATGTGGAGCGTGGGCTTCTCGGTGGTGCAGGCGCGCGTGCGCAAGCTGCTCAAGCGCCTCATGGCCACGCCGATGCAGCGCAGCCACTACCTGCTCTCGCACATGGCGTCGCGGCTCATCTTCCTCGTGCTCGAGGTCGGCGTGCTGCTCGGGTTCGCCGTGCTCGTCTTCGGCGTGCCGGTGCACGGATCGTGGCTGCTGCTGGCCGCGTTCTGCCTGCTCGGCGCGGTGGCGTTCTCGGGGCTGGGCCTGCTCGTGGCCAGCCGTGCGCAGACCATCGAGGGCGTGTCGGGCCTCATGAACCTCGTGATGGTGCCCATGTGGGTGTTCTCGGGCGTGTTCTTCGCCTCGGAGAACTTTCCCGACGCGATGCAGCCGTTCATCGCGGTGCTGCCGCTCACGGCGCTCAACCAGGCGCTCCGCGGCGTGATGATCGACGGCAGCGGCCTCACGGCCCTGTGGTCGCAGGTGGCGGTCCTCGCCACGTGGACGACCCTCAGCTTCGCCGCGGCGCTCCGCCTGTTCCGCTGGCGGTAGGGGCAGGGTAGGGACGGCCGTCCCGGCCGTCCGTCGCCGCGAGCGCCGACTGTCCGTCTCCGCTGTGGCTACCGTGTGTGTCGTGTGACGCGCTGTGCTGACGGACGGCTCAGCGAGCCGTCCCTACCGGCCCCCAATGTGCGGATGGGGCGCCGACGTGTCGTCACGCTGGAGCAGGGTAGGGACGGCCGTCCCGGCCGTCCGTCGCCGCGAGCGCCGACTGTCCGTCTCCGCTGTGGCTACCGTGTGTGTCGTGTGACGCGCTGTGCTGACGGACGGCTCAGCGAGCCGTCCCTACCGGCCCCCAATGTGCGGATGGGGCGCCGACGTGTCGTCACGCTGGAGCAGGGTAGGGACGGCCGTCCCGGCCGTCCGTCGCCGCGAGCGAAGCGAGTGTAGTCGCACCGCCAGTGGGACTCGCGCCCGAGGCGAGCGGTGGCGGAGCCGAGGGCCCGAGCGGCCCAGGGGGCGCGACCACGCGAGCGAAGCGAGTGTGGTGCGCCCGCTGGGACTCGAACCCAGGACCCACGGATTAAAAGTCCGATGCTCTACCAGCTGAGCTACAGGCGCCTTTCCGCAGTCTAGCAGGCCGGGGCAGGGGCCGTCGCGTCGGCTACACTGCATCGAGCACCATGGCCACGTCCCTCAAGCTGGCGAATCTGTGGCGGGTGATTGCCGACGTCGATCTCGAGCGGATTCGGGCCTCGGCGCGCACGCCCTTCGAACTGGTCGTCGTATCAGAGGATCCCGCGCTGGCCGAGCGCGTACGTACGGGGCTGGCGGCCATCCCGGGCGGCGGCGTCCACCCATACGTCGTCACGCTCACGCCCGAGCAACTGCGGCATCGCCCGGTCACGCCCCTGCTCGTGGTGCTCGCCAGCGACGCGCCAGAACTCTCGGTGGCGATGAAGGGCGCCGACGAGCAGAGCATCCGCGCCAACTGGCCGCGCGTGACGGCCATCGTCGGCGTCACCGACAGCGCGGCGGGCGCCCGGCGCATCGGCGAGAAGGCGCGGGTGGCCCTGGTCGATCCGGTCGGTGAGCCGGCGGCGCTCGTGAGCGCCATCGTCGAGCAGATCGAGGGCGATGCACGGCTGGCCGTGGCGGCGGCGCTGCCCGTGTTCCGGCAGGCGGTGGCGGCGGCCGTCGTGGAAGAGACCGCGAAGGCCAACGCGTCGTTCGCCGTCACCACGGGACTGGCCGAGACCATCCCGGTGCTCACGGTGCCGCTCAACGTCGGCGACATGATCGTGCTCACGAAGAACCAGCTGATCATGGGCTACAAGATCGCGCTCGCGGCCGGCCGCGACGGCAATCCGCGCGCCATGATCACCGAGATCCTGGGCGTGCTGGGTGGGGGCCTCCTGTTCCGGCAGGTCGCGCGGCAGCTCGTGGGCCTCATCCCCGTCTTCGGCCTGCTGCCCAAGGTCGCGATTGCGTACGCAGGCACTTACGCCATGGGGCGGGCGCTCTCGGCGTGGGCGCTCGGCGGCGCGGAGGTGACGGCCGACAGCGTGTCACGCTATGCCAGCGAGGGCATGGACAAGGGCAAGGCCCTGGCCGAGCAACTGGTGGCGCAGGCGCGCGCGACCGCGTCGGCCGGGCAGGACCGGTGGCACCGCCTGCGCGGCTGGCTCCCGTCGGGACGCCGGTCTGCCCGGCGCCCGCCGTCCCTTCCACCGGCCACGTAAGGCGATGCACCTCGTCGTCATCACCAACCCCGCTGCGGGATCCGCGTGGACGCCCGAGCGGCTGGCGGTGCTCACGTCGCGGTTGCACGCGGCCGGACACCGCGTCTCCGTGGGGACCACCGCGGCGCGCGGCGACGGCGAACGGCTGGCCGCACAGGCCGTTCACGATGGCGCCGACGTCGTGGTGGCGGCCGGCGGCGACGGCACGCTCAACGAGGTGGTCAACGGTCTGGCGGCCGTGGACGGCGGACTCGAGCAGTGTGCGCTCGGCGTCCTGCCCGGCGGAACCGGCAACGACTTCGCAAGGGGAGTCGGTCTGCACGACCCCGATGTCGCCATCGAGGCGCTGGTGCGGCTCGAGATGCGGCCCATCGACCTGGTGAGCCTTGGCTCGCGGGTCTTCCTCAACGCCTCCGCGGGCGGATTCACGGCAGAGACGTCTGCGCAGGTGACGTCCGACCTCAAGCACGCCGTCGGGCGCCTCGCGTATCTGATCGGCGGTGCGCGGGCACTGCTGGAGTACGAGCCCGTGCACGTGCGCGTGGAGGGTGCGGGGCATCGGGTCGACACGCACCTGCAGCTCTTTGCCGTGTGCAACGGGGCGTACATCGGCGGCGGGCACCAGTTGGCGCCGACTGCACGGCCAGACGACGGTGTCGTGGAGGTGTGCGTGGTGCGGGCGAGTTCCACGCTGGAGTTCCTGGCGTTGCTGCCGCGGTTGTCGGGCGGCCAGCACATCGAGGACGAGGACGTGGTGTACTTCCGGGCGCGCGACGTGACGTTGACGTTCGAGCGCCCCATCAAGGTCAACACCGACGGCGAAGTGCTGGAACTGGACGGTTGTCACTATGTGGTGCGTCCGGGCGTCGTCCGACTCGTGGCGCCGGCCCCTGCAGGAAAGGCACCGGCATGAAGCCCTGCGATTGCACCGAACGGCACGTGCCGCGTCGCGTCGTCCTCACGGGCGGACCCGGTGCGGGCAAGACGGCCGTGCTCGAGCTCATTCGCCTGTTCTTCTGCGATCACGTCACGGCGCTGCCGGAGGCGGCCGGGATCGTCTTCGCCGGAGGCTTTCCGCGCAGCGAGGCGCCGCCGTTGCGGCAGGCCGCGCAGCGGGCGATCTTCCACATCCAGCGCGAACTCGAGTCGGTCGCCGACGTCGACAACGCGGCCGTCGTGCTGTGCGACCGTGGCACCGTCGACTGCGGGGCGTACTGGACCGGCGAGGGCAGCCTGTTCTCCGCCGTGGGGACGACGCTCCAGGCCGAACTGGCGCGCTACGACGCCGTGATCCACCTGCGCACGCCGACGTTCGCGCACGCCTACAACCACCGCAACCCGCTGCGCATCGAGTCGATGGAAGAGGCCACGCGCATCGACGATCGCATCGCGGCGCAGTGGGCCGATCATCCGCGGCGGTTCGTGGTCGAGGCGACGGAGGATTTCCTGCACAAGGCCGCGCGGGCGCTCACGCTGTTGCGTGACGAGGTGCCCGAGTGCTGCCGGCACCACGTGCGGCGATTCTTCTGGGACGAGGAGAGCGACGCGACGGGCTAGTCCGACTCCGGGCTGTCTCGCCGAGACGTGCCTCTCGCGCGGCGCCGACGGAGGAGCCCGGGACTTCGCGTCGGCGCTATCCTGCCCCTGGTGGATGCAGCACCTTCACCGGCACGCCGACGTACACCTGCCCGCCGTCGAGTCGTGCGTGCTTCGGCACCAGGCTGAGCGCCCCCACCTGCGCACGCGACCCGACGTGGACGTCGATGTCCACCACGCTGCCCAGTCCGATGGTGACGCCATCGTCCAGGGTCACTCGACCGGTCCTGACGACCCCGTGCTCGACGGTGTGGCCCGACAGGTGTACCTCGGAGCCAATCACCACGTCGTGGCCGAACGTCAGCAGGTTGTGGTCGCTCACCGACAGCGAGTTCACGAAGACGCGCCGCCCGAGACGGGCGCCGTTCAGCCGCAGGTAGAGCGTCCACATCGGCGTGCCCTTGAAGAGGCCGCCGGCGAAGACCCGGACCACATGTGATGCCGCCATGTACCGGGCCCATTGCAGGAGTGGCCAGCCCATGTCGGCGATGCGCATCTCGGCGTCGGGAGGCGTGCGCGCGCCAGTGAGGCGCGTGGTTGCAGCCGATACCGGCATCAGGCAGAGTGCGAACAGCACGTACGCCGGAACAGCCGCCATGGCGAGCAGCACGGCCCGGAGCCATGGATCGGCGACGAGGTCTGCGAGGGCGATGAACAGCAGGGCGGCGGGCGTCGCGGACACGCCGCAGACGACGACCTCCACCACGAAGATGACCACGAACGTGAGGCCGACGCGCGTCAGTGCCGCAGCAGTCCAGCGCCCGGATGGACCAGCGTCGGCACGGGAGGTCGGGCGTGGCTGACTCATACGATCCCCGGATCACCATCAGCGGCGACGGCCGTCCGCTCGTGCTCGTGTCCGGCATGGACGGCACAGGGCAATTGTTCTACACCCAGGTGCCGACGCTGGCGAAGTCCTTCCGTGTCGTGACCTACTGGCTCCGTGACTCGGCGACCGACATGGACGCGCTGGTCGGGGATCTCTTCGCGGTCATCGAGAAGACCTGGCCGGACGGCGAGCCGGTGGTCCTGCTGGGCGAGTCGTTCGGAGGCGCGCTGTCCCTCAGCTTCGCCCTGGCGCATCCCGAGCGTGTCGCCGGGCTCGTGGTGCTGAACTCGTTCCCGGCCTTCCTGCCGCAAATCCGATTGCGTCTCGCCAGGATGGCGTTGCGCATGCTGCCCTGGGGGATGATGGCATTCGTGCGCAGGGCCACGGCCTTCCGCATGCACTCGCGACACACGACGAGGGACGAGTTGCGGCGCTTCCTGGAGTTGATGCGCGCCACCACGCGCGAGGGATACCTGAACCGACTGACCGTGCTGATGCGCTACGACGTGCGGGCGCAGTTGTCGCGGCTGCGCGTCCCGACGCTGTTCCTGGCGGCCGACTGCGACCATCTCGTGCCGTCGGTGGAGCAGGCCCGGTACATGGCGAGCCGCGTGCCCGGCGCGACGATGCGTGTGCTCGAGGGTCACGGTCACATCTGCCTGCTCGCACCCGGCATGGACGTGGCCGCCGTCCTCGAGGAGTGGCTGCCGCGCGGGTGACGCGTCGAGGAGGTCTGCGACGCGCGGATCCGATCACGCGTCTGCGGGAATCGCTACACCGTGATCAGGGGAATCGACGAATCAAGCCGTCGGATGTCGTCGGGATCCGAGGTGACGATCCGGTCACCGCGTGTCCGCGCGCACAGCACGACGGACGCATCGACAACATCGGCCGTTTGTCGGACTCCACAAAGCTGCCCGGCTTCGCGTGCCCGTCGGTCATCGAGCGCAATGACCTCCGTGTGCGCTGCGCCGAGCAGTCTTGCGAGCCGGGCCTGTCTCCGCCCATCTCGCCACACCTGGCCGACTACGCCTGCAGGCACGGCCAATCGGTGACCGTGCTGAAGATTTCGAAGCAGCAGTGCGACCATTCGGCGGTCGTTCCGCTCGAAAGCGATGAGCGCACCGGCATCGAGTGTGAGCCCTGGCATTCCGGACTACTCCGGCTTGGACGCTGGCCGCCGGCGCGGCCGGCTCCGGGGCGCTTTCACACCAAGCGCTCGGTCGGCGGCACGACGTTCCTGGGCAGTCAGCGGTCCGCCGGATTCCTCCAGCATCTCCTCGAGCAGGGCTGACAGGTCGTCGAGCTTGAGCTTCTCTGCCAGCGCAGATGCCACGTAGGCGCTGACGCTGGTGGCGCGGCCCTGACGCACCGCCCTCCGGGCACGTTCGGCCAGGCCGTCGGGCAGGCTGACCGCAATCTTCTCGGCCCCGTTCATACCAGCAGTATGACCACAGATGGAGGGGAAATCCAACGGCGCGACGCGTGGGAGTTGCTGGGGTCGTTGACCGGCAGAGGGCGAGGGTAGTCAAGTTTGGCGTCCCCAGTCTTTGCCAGCTGGAACCAACTCAAGCAGTGGCTTCGGGCTGTCGACGGGTTGCGGCAGGCCGCCTGACGGAGGCCAGGCCAACGGGACTCCGGCGCTATACTGACGTGGTCATGCCCCGCAGTTCACGAGTGGTGCACTCCGATCCGGAGATTCTGGGTGGAACGCCAGTTTTCGTCGGGACCCGCGTCCCGGTGCAGTCCCTCTTCGATTACCTCGAGGCAGGGGACACGCTGGACGAGTTCCTCCGGCAGTTTCCATCGGTCCAGAGGACGCAGGCCATCGAAGCCCTCGAGTTTGCGCGAGAGACGTTGCTGACCAGTGCGCGTCCTGCTTGACGAGAACCTGCCACACGATCTGGCGAGGGCAATCCCGGGCCACGCGGTGTCCACCGTCCAAGGACTTGGGTGGGCGGGTACGAAGAACGGCGCGCTCCTGAAACGCGCCACCGGCGAGTGCGACGTCTTCGTCACCATGGACGGCAACATCGAGCACCAGCAAGACTTCGCCAACCTCCCCGTTCGGCGTGGTGGTCATCGGCGCCGCGTCGAACCGCATGGCCGACCTGCAGCCCGTCATCCCTGACCTGCTTCAGGCTATCGGTGGCGTACGGTCGGGTGAAGTGCGCCGCGTCGGCACCCCTCCGAAGGGGCGGGGACGATAGAGGTAGGCGCGATGAGTGGCGGGAACCACCTGCGGCCACAAAGGGCGGGAGACATCATGCCTTCGACGTCCGGTGCACGGGCCAGCAAGAGGCCACCGAGCCTGCCACGCGATCCCTCGGTGCTCGGTGCGCTCGTCCATCCTGGCGAGATGCTGCTCGAGGAGTTTTTGCGTCCGCTCGGCCTGCGGCAGAGCGTCGCGGCCAACGAGCTGGGCATCAGCCGCAACCGCCTCAACGAACTGGTGCTCGGCAAGCGCTCGGTGACGGCTGATACCGCGATTCGCCTCGAGCGGCGATTCAAGATGCCGGCGCGATTCTGGTTGCACCTGCAGGCCAACCACGACCTACAGACGGCACTGAATGGAGCTGGGGCTGTCGGAGGTCGTACGAAGCGGCTCGGGTAGCCGAGGCCCTGCTGGTCCACGCTAGGGCGCTCGCCCGCCGTTCGGGTTCTCGCGCCACCCCTGTCTGCCTCGCCGGCCAGGGTCAGCGAGGAACCCCTGGACTGCGCAGTCGCGGCGTGACCGGCTCGCTTGACGAGCTTCTGTGACCCGTGCAGCATATCGGGCAACACAGACCAGCCTCTCCAGCACCACAGGACGCGGCGTGTGCCTGCAGGTGGTGAAAGTTCCGTTGGGTTCGGCGCTGCTGGGCGGGCAGGCCAGCGCCGATTATGCTGCAAAGCCGCGATGGCCTTGCGGGTTACTACACGTTCGCCAACCATTCGAGGGGCTCATGGGAGCGTGGGGCGTCGCAGTATTTTCGGATGATCTCGCAGCCGATGTGCGCGACGAGTTTCGGGCTCTGATTGGCGAGGGACTGTCTTCGAGCGAAGCCGTTGACAGGCTTCTGAACGAGTACTCCTCATCCGTCGCGGACGATGAAGAAAAGTCGGTCTTTTGGATTGCTCTGGCGTCCTCGCAGTGGAAGCTCGGTCGCCTCGAAGAACGAACCAAGAACGAGGCTCTTCGACTGATTGGTAGTGGCGAAGACCTGAGGCGCTGGGGCGATCCGAAGGATCGCAAGAAGCGCGCCGCAGTGTTGGAGAAGCTACGCGAGCAACTCGTCTCGCCGCAGCCAGCCCCCAAACGCGTTCCCCGCACCGTCAAAGGTGCTAACGATTGGTCCGTCGGCGAAGTCGTTGGCCTCCAGCTCATGTCGGCCCGATGGACTCTTCTTCGAGTGATCGGTCATCACGAGGACAAGAGCGGACGCTACGCGGTCTGCGAGCTCCTTGATTGGGTAGGCGAGCAGTTTCCTTCAGCGGAGGAAATCGCGAGAATGCCGATCAAGCGGGAAGCAAGCCCACGTGGGATTTCGCAGTTCGGTTTCCAAGATCCGATCAAGAGCAAAGACCAAGTTCGCGTGCGGCGGCTTGGGCTAAACTCGCACCCAGGGCAAACATGCGGCGGGTACACCTTCTTGGTATGGCCCTACATGGACAAGTTGCTCAAAGACCTCTTCGGCCTTGAGTGAGTGGCGTTGGCGAACCAGCGGATGAAGCTGACCTGGGCCGCCATCCTGGTCTCGCGAGGCACGAAGGTCTCGCAGGCGGCCCAGGCAGCTTATCCTTATCGTTAGCTCTCATCATTCATCGCTGTGGACAAGCGCTACCAAGTATTCATCAGTTCGACGTTCATCGACCTTGTGGACGAAAGGCAGGCGGTCCTCAAGGCCATCTTGGAACTGGATCATATGCCGGCGGGCATGGAGTTATTTCCTGCGACCGACGACACGGCTTGGCAACTGATTCGCGATGTCATCGACGGCTCTGACTACTACGTCCTGATCGTTGGTGGTCGTTACGGGTCTCTCGATGAAGCCGGCCTGAGCTACACCGAGAAGGAATATGACTACGCTGTAAGCACCAAGAAGCCGGTGATTGCCCTTCTGCATCAGAACCCATCGGGCCTACCTCGTGAGAAGACAGAAACCGAACCGAAAGCTTGGGAGAAGCTGCAGAAGTTCCGCGCCAAGGTTGAGCGAAAGCACACGTGTGTGTACTGGCAGAGCGCGGACGATCTCAAGTCCAAGGTAATCTTAGGGGTGACCGCCGCCGTCAAGCGCCACCCCGCAATCGGCTGGGTCAGAGCCGACAAGGTGCCCACAGAAGCAACGCTAGCGAACGTCTTGGCGCTGAAGACGCGTATTACTGAGCTTGAACAAGAGGCGGCGGCGTCAAGAGACCAGCCGCCTCCCGGTACGGAGAACCTTGCTCAAGGGGACGACAGGTTCGAGCTGCACTTGTCGTTTAAGGCCCGTAAGGCCATCAAGGAGTATCCGTTTCATGAGGACCAGGGATACACAGCCTCCATCACACCGTCATGGAATGCGATCTTTGCCGCCGTAGCTCCAACAATGATCAACGAGGCATCCGACGCAAGTCTCCGTCAATCGTTCCGGGGCTTTTTGAGTCGAGAGTCAGTTAAGGCATTTCAGGGGCGGAAGGAGTTTAAGGAGCGTACTCTCCGCGACTTCTCTTTCCACAATGACGAAATCGAAACGTGCATCGTCCAGCTTCGCGCGCTCGGCTTGATTAGAGAGAACGACCGGAAGCGCAGCGTAAAGGACACGGGCACGTACTGGGCCCTCACACCGTACGGCAACACATTGATGGTCCAGCTACGCGCCGTCCGTCGCGACTCCGAAGAAGAGGAAGACCTCGGTGGCGAAGCTACCGAGGCGGATGAACCCGATGAGAGCTAAGCCGTCGTTGCACCCGACCTGCTGCAGCTGAACCCCAACGTTAGGTTGCCAAGGTAAAGATGGAGCTATTCGCTGGATTTCTGCTGGGCATCTTCGGTTCGGTAGTTGTTGCGGTCGCGTTCGACCGTGCGACGAGTGCCAGACTTGAGATCGTGGTTGATCCCGGGCCGAGAGCCCTCGGTGACCTTTCGGACGGAACGAAGACCGAGCATCATCACGTCCTCGTACGGAACGCCAAGACGCCATGGTTCCTGCCCGGTCGCCGGCCGGCGTGGGCCTGCCAGGCTACGATCACGGTGTTTCGATGGACGGGAGAGCCGCTCACGGTCGTGGGTGTGCGGGCGCGCTGGGCGTCTCAGCCGATGCCCGTGTCATCCTTCGTGGTGGGTGATCGAGTGATTGTCGCAGCCGACATGGCGAAGATTATTGCTGGGCGAAGGATAGACATCTATACGCATCAAGAGGAGCGCCTGAACGTCGCTCTCAAGCATCAAGGCAACTCCGCCATTCACCTGTTCTCGAATGAGTCGCTGGAGTTCGAGCGCGCCTGCAATCCGGCGTGGAAGCTGGAGTCCGGAACGTATCGAGTGAGGGTCACGGTCTTCTACGAACGCGGTGAAGCCCACGCCGACTTCGAGCTTGCGAACACCGGCGCGACGCTTGACGACGTCAAGATCAGGGCGTGGAAGCGACCCACGGCAGCCTAAGAGCTTGCTGAAGAACTGGTCATGACAAGTACCTTCCGACCGCAGATCGCGTGCG
>VFQN01002954.1_pt1 | contig 25251 bp, 30 predicted proteins | sample 3512371 | NCBI WGS metagenome assembly VFQN01 (sample SAMN10412370, study PRJNA504923) | tailings metagenome | isolation source: Replicate 2 from Balatoc abandoned mine | place: Philippines: Itogon, Benguet | collected 2017-08-28 | reverse complement strand
CCGCAAACGGTCCTCCTCACCCACCTCAGTCCCGCACGACCACCCCACACACACAGCGCCAACACCCACCACTACCGGAGGCACGCCCTTGCGACGCAGTCGACTTGTGCCCTTAGCACCTTCGTTGAACCCTTACCACCTGCGTTGCACCATCCCGTTTGTTGTCAGGATCATGACAGTTTGTACCTACAGCAGCACAAGCACGTGCAATCTGGTGCGGATAAAGTATGGGTTCCATCGGGACTGAGGAGCTGACAAGCAAGGGTGCAGGCTGGTGCTGGGGACAAGTCTTGGGACAAGTTGAGTGGGGAGCTGAACCGGCAGCGCCCCGTGGGTCTGTGGCTCGCGTAACGCCCGCTGTACCCGAATATTACAAGCTTGCCACTGACATTCACATAAAAGGCATCAATATTTTGTTCTGACCCTCCGGCCAGCGTAGGCGCGCTTCTCGAGGATTTGAATGCTGGGATGTCTGTGACGCGTGCATGCTTCCAGAGCACCGATGAAAACTTGACAAAGTCATTATACTGTCACTCATTAGTCGAGAAGAACGTCTTGTTGTCGCGGCCTCTGTTGCCGGCGACTAGACTGAGGTGCACGACTTCCGCCTTCACACAAACACATCACAGGCAGAATAGCCGCAAGCACTGTAACCTGCTATTTCATCAACTAAGAACATGGCCGAGCTTGCTCTCCCCAGCGAAGGCGAACTGCGTCGCCAATGCAAGGAGCTTCTTGCACCTGGCGCTACCGCTGACCGGATGCAGAGGGAGGGGTGAGAATCATAGCAATCATGCCACTCAAACAGGCTTACTGTGTATCCTAGGTTCCTAGCCTCCCAAGGGTCGGGGCGACCTAGGGGTGGGGAGGAAGGCACCGGCACCAGGCAGGCGGTCAACGTAGCCGAGCCCCGCTACTCGAGGCTGATGCTGCAGCCTTCTGGCGAACCACCTCACACTTCGCTCTTGTCGTGACACTCAACGCAGCACGCTGACCCAGAGGGTCATGCGCAACCTCCTGGAGGAGAAGCTGAAGCTCCCAACGGACGGCCTGGCCCCCGTCAAGCACCAGCTGAAGAACATTGTGCTCGAGGTGCGTAGCCACACGCCACGCAGGCGCAGCCCGCCACCCCATGTGCAGCGCAAGAGAACCCAGTGTTCTTGTTTGGGCGGCGTGCTGGTACACGACAATAATGTTGCGGTCACACAGCAGCTTACTGACAAGCCAAATAGTAGCCACGTACGACAGCGACACGCGTCAGGAGGCACGACGTGGGCGACAGCATGGCGCTGAACTTGTGTCAAGCGCGTGAACCTTCCCATATCTGCTTGCAGCTGTTCACCAGCGGGCTAAGGCGCGTAGCACACGTTGTTAACGCAGTCACCCAATTACAACCCACTAATTCATGGCAATTGAGAGGTGATGTTTCTTTCTTTGGACGTGCCCGCAGCTGCTGGACCAGTGGGAGGGGGACGGTGGTGCTGCTGCGGCGCAGGCGGAGGACAACAAGGAGAATGCGCGGGTGCCTGTCGCCGCGGGCGGCAGCGGCAAGGGCAGCGGCAAGGGGAAGGACAGTGAGGGCGGCAAGAAGGCCAAGGGGAAGGGCAAGGAGAACGAGCAGGAGGACCGGGGGCCGAAGGCCAAGAAGGGCAAGAAGGGTGGAGGGGAGGAGGAGGGCAAGGGCAAGGGCAAGGGGAAGAAGAAGCGGGTCAGCTCGGACGAAGAGGACGACGGGTCGGACGCGGGGGGCAGCGATGACGATGAGGAGGAGCGGCCTAAGAAGAAGGCAAAGAAGGGTAAGAGTTGCCGTAGACTTGCATGATTCGGCTTGTCGTCTAATCCAGGTGTTGCGCTAACAGGCAGCTGTAGGCATGGCTCTTTGTTGCAGCAACAGAGGTTGCACGTGCTTGCCTATATCAGCGCTTCACAACAGTACAGCTGTGACCGACCGCCAGGGTACTTCCCACAACCGGATCGGTGCTGATTAGAGCCTTGAGCCCAACACACGCTCCCCACGTCCCGCCCTGCAGCCGCCGCCGCTGCGCCCAAGGGCGGCTCGTCCAAGTCCGTGAGCAACCGCACCGTCGACAAGATAAAGGACGTGTGCAGGAAGGCGGGCATCAGGTGGGGGGGCATGGGCGGGTGGAGGGGGAGGGGCGACATTAAGTGCGAGAAACCGCCACCGCCCGGTCCCACGCGCCTCCGCTGAGGCCTCATCGTAGTGTGCAGGGCACAGGCCCGCGTGTTCGTCCAACGCTTGATATTCGTCCAACGCTTGACACTGTGCGACGCACGCCCTTCATGCACCTTGCTCTCTGCCCAAGTACTTACAAAACTGCCACCCAGGATTGCTCCCACCTTGCACGCGCGGCACTAGTCAATTGCACACCCCTCATGCTGTGCGGTACCGCCACTGTCGCCTCCCCGCATGCCACCACCCCGTCACCTCTGCCCCCCACCCCACCCCCAGGATTGCACCCACCGTGTACACGCGCAACCCCACTGCCGACTCCCTGGAGGAAGCGCTGCGGGAGCTGCTGGCGCGCCACGGCCTCAGCGCGGGCAGCGGGGACAGGGAGATCAACGTGAGCGCCGGGTTGGTTGGGGAGGGGGGGTGGGCGCTCGGTGCTGGGGCGGATGGAGGCGCCAGGGACTCCAATTGGCACGGGGAGTGGGGAGGGGTGTGGGGAGGGGTGCGGGGAGTGGGGATGGGAGCTTCTAAGGGCCAGATGCAAGACCGAATGCACTGGGCCCAGCTGAGCGCCCGGCGCACTTTGGCGCGCTTCTGCTGTGTGCACGCCAATGCCGTCATCCGCAAGAGACGAGACTACCACTATGTCCTTCTTAACTCCTCAACCACTCATCACTCGCCTTCCGTGTGCGCAGGCCGTGAAGCGGCAGCTGGAGCGCGAGCGCGACATGGAGGGCATCGACACCTCCAACATCATCGCGGAGGAGGGCAGGCGGCCGCGCAGGGCGGCGGCGGCAGTCAACTTCAAGTGGGTGCGGGCTGGGGGGCGACTGGGCGGGGGGCCGGGGCGAGGAGGCACTGCAGATGCACTGGGATGCATTTCCGCGCTGGTGCCGGGGCCGATGCGGGGCAGGGGTTTAACGGCAGAGCGGCATTGTAACAAAAACGGACAGGGGGATGGCCCAATGGATTGACCCATAACGTGGTGACATTCGTGGTGACATTAGCCCCTGGCCGCTGGCCCTCTCACAGCTGGGAGCTACAGCTGACCGTATGGTGACCGGCGGCACCTGTCCCTGCAAATCCGACATACTGTTTGTAGGCCTGACCGTGTACTGGGACCTGCTGTGCCGTGCCGTAGGGCCATCCTGAAACAGCCCAAGATTGAGTCCGACGAGGACGAGGAGGAAGAGGAGGACAGCGAGGACGAGGGGGCTGGGGCGGCCAAGGGGCGCGGAGGCAAGGGCCAGGGGAAGGCCAAAGGCGGCAAGGGGAAGGGCGACAAGAAGCGGAAAGGGGAGGAGAGCGATGAGGGCAGCGGTGGCAGTGGCAGTGGCAGCGATGGGGATGAGGGGGACGAGAGCGGGGGCAGCGGCAGCGGGAGCGAGGACGAGGCGCCAGCACCTAAGGCGAAGGCAAATGCGAAGGAGCGGGGGAGTGGGGGCAGCCCGGGGAAGCAGGCGACGGCTGGGAAGGCTACGGGGGGCGGGGCGGGGAAGGGGAAGGCCAAGGGGAATGACGGGGATGAGGAGCTGGAGGACAGCGGGCCGGAGTCGGAGGAGCTGGCGGGGCCGGGGGCGGTGGGGAGGAAGGCGGCGGGCGGGGCAGGCGGCGGTGGTGGTAAAGGGAAGGCAGGCAGGCGGGCGGCGGTGGTGGAGAGCGAGGAGGAGGAGGGTGGGGAAGAGGAGGAGAGCGGGGACGGGGACGAGGCGGGTGCGGGCGCGGGGGCCAAGAAGAGCGGTACGGGGAGCAAGGTGGCGGCGGCTGGTGGGAGCAAGGCCAAGCGGCGAGTGGTCAGCGAGGAGGAGGAGGACGATGATGAGGGTGAGTGGGAAGGGGGAGAGGGCTGCAAAGGGTTGAGCACTGTGATGGGCCTGCATGGGTCGGCGGGCGGCCGCTTGCGTACCAACCTGACCGGGACGAGCTACCAGCCTGCCGCGTAGCGCTGCATCCGAGGACCACTATTAATGTTACGGAGTTAAGGGGCACGTTGCTACGCTGTTCCCCGGACGGAGCACCCTCCGCAGGGCCCTGCCGGTGTTGCAAACCCTGGCCCCAGGTCGATTGGACACGTGCAACGCTAGGGTCGCTGTTTCGTACCGGCACCTGCCTGCAGCCCCCGGCCACATGGCCTACCTGCTGGCCCTGCCCACACGCTGTGTTCCGTGTGCTGGCCCGCTGCCCATGTGCTGCCCCTCTCCCCACGTGCTGCCGCAGACGCGAGCGATGACGAGGAACCAGAGGACGACGACAGCGACTTCGAGGCGGACGACGATGACGAGTGACGTTGCATGTGTCGACGGGGCGCATAAATGTTGCTTGGCTAGCAAGTGCATGAGGGAGGAGCGGGGCAGTCTGCGCATGTGGCTGAATACAACGCCAAACGCTAGGAGCGTCAAGTGCTTACGACAGGAGCGGGGGGAAGGGGTTGATTTAACTTCAGGAGTTTCTGGTTCCGCGTGCATTGGCTACAGACTGTGCAACGGGCAGCTGCTGCCTCCAAGCCTTGTGAGGTACACGGTGTGGCTAGGGCTAAGGCGAACAGCCTATGGCAGTGTAAAGCCCTGGTGTATAGCTTGTCCTGAGCTTCTCCTGGCGCAGAAACCGCAGAAACCGCTTCGTAGCCTGAACCAGATCAGAGGGAAGACACGTACCGTACGCTGACGCGGTTCTGATTCGTGTCCCGAGCTCCCGACACCCCAAAGAGTCCTCCTTGCTGGAACTTGGCATACGGTACCGTTAGCAGCTGTGTGGTACATTCGCTCGCACGGGATACAGCGGGGGCCGTGCCACCCGCTCGGCGCACGGCACAAGGAGCACTGGAGAGCACCTCGGAGCTCGGTCCAGGACCCTTGCCCAGGACCGCTGTGCGGTTGCCTACCCAACCGTACTCAAGTCCTCCCCTGAGTTGGGTTGGTAAATTCCAACCCTGTGCATGAAAGTCATGGGATGCCAGAGTGTCGCCAACTGGTTTCAGCTGCGGTACAACGGCAACAAAGGGAAGGCCAGCAACCAAAGTGCAGGGGAGACTCCCACTCAGGTCCACTGCATGGCTGCACAGGTTTCAGGTGCCGAGGTAAAGACATAGGGTGCGCATGCACACCAGCTAATAACAGATCATCTTATTGTGAAATATAGTAGTAGGGCTCTCGGCAGGCTGCTCGTGCTCACGAACTCAAATTTGGAGGGAAAGCCAATAACCCTATTGACCAAGCCTTAGCGCGGTAGGTCCATTTTAGAGTACAATTGCGCAGTATCTGTATCGTATATCATACAGCTAGTTGACTCCTATGCGGGTTTCAAAGTTTCTGTCCTTACCCTTTCAGGCCCACGTCACAATGCCATCGAAATATCCTTAACTTTCAGTCTCGGTTACAATGGCCGATGTTGAAGAAGCAAGGCCACCGCTGCGCGAGGCGGGAGCCGGAGGGGCGTTGCCGCTCGGCGCGCAGTCCACCCAGCAACATATCGTGCTCCTCTTGGACGTCGACCTGCCCATATCGGCTCCTTCAGCACCTGGTGATGGCAGCTCGCACCCACCAGCAGGGGCACAACAAGTCGCAGGTGGCGCGGTCAGCAAGTCAGCAGTCTTTGAGGCAGCATCCCGGACGAGTATCGCGCTATCGTACATGAGCCCGCATGGCTCAACATCTCTTTCCATCAAGCTCATCAGCTCAAAGTAAGGATGGGCGGGCCCGGTCGGCGATGTGGCTCCTGTGCCACTGTGCAGCACTCCTGGTGAGGCGTCTGACGCAGTGTGGGTGCCGCAGGTCTGCCTTCTGCGAGGACATCTTCAATGAGTTCCGTATTGCTGCAAACAAGGACGCAGCAGTCCAGCGTACTGTGGCGGATGTGCTGCGGGGAAAGCTGCTGCCATACCTGGACATGTTCGAGCAGCGCAGGGCGGCGGGTGGGTGGGCTAGGCTAGGTTCAGACGGGATTCGTGGACATTCTACATTACCGGTACTGCGCTGCAGACGCAGCAATGCATAAACACAGGAATTCCTTGCACCTACATGCACAAGGGATGCTGCTGGTATTGAGGCCCTTTGCATAGAGCTTTGCCTGCGTAGTGCAGGCGTGCAGATGAACGGAACCTCTGCACCAGCAAACCGTGTCATGACCCCAACGTCTTCCATTCAATGCGCAGGGGCAGGTCGCAGCTCGGCGAGCTGGCTGAGCGTCATGGAGGCACACATGGTCAACTGCGTGCCCCCAGCGGCCAAGGCGGCGCAGGAGGGTGAGCAGGGGTCGGTAAGGGGCGGAGCCTGCTGAAATAACAGCGCTGTTCGCACGCCTGTGAATACGCTTGGCGCTAATGGTGTCATGCTGCCTCCCTTCCCTGCAGCTGGAGGTGCGGCGGCAGTGTACTTTGTCCTGCTGACGTCAGCCATTTCGGCGGAAGGTGAGTTGGATCGGCGGCACAGGCGGAGTACACGTGTGTAACTTGATTAAATGCGGCACTTGCCGCGTAGCCAGCCGGGGCAGTTTGCTTACCCGGCCACCGCCTGGGCCGCAGGCGTGGAGACGGAGCACGTGCCCAAGTGGACTGAGGACGTGGCGGCACGGCTGCGGGCTGTCAACGCGCGCTTCGTGGTGCTGGACCCCTGCAGCGCGGGGGAGGCACCAGACAAGGCGCGGCAGCGGCTGGCGGCGGCGCTGCAGGCTGGTCTGGACACTGCCCGTGGGGCGGAGGCAGGCGACAAGCAGGCGGCGGTGGTGCAGCTGGCGCGTTTCCTCAGGTGGGAAGAGATTGAAGGAAAGTCGTCTTCGCGTGGGCCGTAACACAGCCTACAGGAGCGCGCCAGACGAGCAAGGCAATAATTGGCTTGTAATTCGACCAGTCTAAATCAAAGCCATGCCGTTGCCGAACGGAACTTGGTCTTGGCGTAGCGGTTGACTTGTATTGCCCCTGCGCTCTATGTTGCTGCGCAGCTCGCACTGGAGGGAGGGCGGCGGGCTGTCGCCGCACCCGCACCTGGGGCTGCCGCTGCGGCCCTTCGCGGTGCTGCACGTGGACGACCTCACGCAGTCGCAGCCAGGTGGGTGGCCAGCCCTTGCGGTACAGCCGGGTGAACTGGTAGCTGTTCGGATGCAAGCTGGTTTAGTTAGGATGTGCCTTTCGTCGACGTGTCAGCCAACGTGCCATCCAACCATCAAGCCAGCGCTTCGTACCTGTGCATAGCCAGGGTAAAGGAAGCACTGGCCTTTTTTGACGCTTGCTGCTGTGGGGGCTTGTTGCCTGGTGGGCCCACAGGCAAAAGCATGGACGCCGCGCGTGTCATTCAGCCCCTGGTCACAGAAGACTTCACACCGTCCCACGCGAGCTACTCAAAAATGTTCGGCCCTCAGTTTTCCTTTGACTTCAGTCCCGCCATGGGCCTCGGCAACGACCAGTAAGTTGTGAGCTTTGGGCCTGCTTTGTCTGAGGGTGCCGTACGTGTCCGCCACATCCCACTTACCAACAGAAGCTGCGGTGTCTGGTGGGTCAACGACACCAACGACACCGGCTCTTACCTAATTACCCGTCCTTGCCTACTCCCTCAGCTGGCTGCGGACAATCGAGAAGTGCAGGCGCCTCAAAGCGCCTCCACTGCGGTTCAACACAGGTGCGACGTGCGGCTATTTAACCCGATTACCACATTCGCGCACGCCACTACCCAGTTGCTTCTGTTGTACCGCCTTCTGTCTTGCCACTCACTCCTCGCTCCGCTGTGCGCTGTGTTCGCTGCGGCTTCCAGAGGCCGCCAAACCCGCCAAGGCCAGCGCGGCGGCCCCCGGCCATGCGCTCAAGGGCGCGTGGGGCAAGCGCGGCGCGCCGCAGCACGCCCGGCCGCCCGTGGTGCCCCCGCCGGCCGCCAAGCCGCAGCCGCAGCCGGGCCGCGGGGTGCTGGGCAACCCGCTGGGAGGCAGCGCCAAGGTGGGTGGCAGCTGGCAGGGCGTGAGAACATCCGTGCTTATCAGCCCGCTGGCCATCTGCACAGTTGGGCAATCCTGCATTGGGATGAGGCCCCAAAAGCACAAAGCTCTGTTGCCCTCCGTACTGCTGCAGATGAACGTCCAGGCTGCCATGCGCACCTCCGGGAAGCCCGGCGGCAGCGCTGGCCCCATGGCCAAGCCCATGAAGCCGCCGTCGTCGTCCCAGCCAGGGGGGAGTCAGGGCGCGGGCCACGGACCAGCGGGGGGGCGCAGCGGCGGCATGTCCGCCGGGCGGGGCGCCGCCGGCGGTGGGGGGTCCAAGGGGCCGCCCGGGGAGGGCAGCGCGGCGGCCCACGGGGCGGCCAAGGGCGCCAAGGTGGCTAAGCCGCCCATGCGCCCGCCCATAGGCGGCGAGGGCGGGGCAGCTGCGGCCATGGGTGCCGGCGCCGGGTCGTACGGCGGCGTGGGGAAGCGGCTGCGGCAGCAGGTGCGTTGCGGAAACGCGGGATTGAGAGGGGACACCTGCGTGCATCACCTTTTGCCTACAGCACCACTACGTGAATTTGTGCAAGTTCATGTCATGCAACGTGTGCTGGTTGTCCCCGTGGCCAGGTGGAGCAGGACCTTTTGCGCACCAACAGCATGAGCCAGCAGCTGCCGGGTCCAGCCGCCACCGACCTGCCGGGCGCAGCCGCCGGGTCCTCAGCAGCCGGCGCACCCGGCGGGGCGGCCGGAGTCCCCAGCGGCAGCGCTGCCCCGGGCACCTGCGCGGCCGGGCAACCCGGCGGCGGCGCTGGCGGCGTAGGGTCGCAGCGGCGCTGGGTGTGGCCCGCCCCCACCTCTGAGGAGCTGGCTGCTGCCGAGCTGCGCAACCTGGTGGAGGTGGACGACACGCTGGACGTGGTGGCGCTCATGCAGCGCCTCAACAGGTGGGGTGGGGGAGCGGCATGCGGGGCGTGGGGGTGGAGGTTGAGTTGATGTTGGACTGTAAAAGGACGATCACGGCGGCACGGATACTCATTTGTGGTACTCAGGGTTGCGTCAGTGTCGGAAGAACTGGAGTACGATGTGGGTAAGCAACGAGTGTGCCTGCTGCTGCACGGGGCCACCCACACGCAGCCTACTTCCCCAGTATCCGAATTTGCCCACCCCCGGCCCCGTCCCCTCCCTCCCTCAGTGAGATGCTTGAGTTCGTCGGCGGGGACCTGAAGGCGGAGGTGCGCCGCCTGGAGAAGCAGGCCCGCAAGCAGGCGGCAGGGGCAAGGGGGCAGCAGGAGCAGCCACAGCAGCAGGACCCTGGTGTTCCGGCGCCAGGGGGCGAGCAGGGGCAGGGCTGCGCGCCTGCTGGCACGGAGGCGGCGGTGGCCGCGGCCGCGGGGCCCGCTGGGGATGATGGGGGGGCGGAGGCTGACGTGGAGGACGACGGGGACAGGGACTCGGGCGAGCCGGAGCAGCGGCCGGCCAAGCGGCGGCGCAAGGGGCCCAAGGGCGAGAAGGTCAAGATGCAGCTGGGCAACATCCGCAGCCGTGTGCTGTGCAAACGTAAGGGCGACGCGCGCGCGTCAGCTGGCAGGGCCTTTCCGTATACGTTGGTACAACATTCGTTGTGGCGGAAGTGGCTTACAGGCTTGCAGTGCAATAACACCGCACTTGTAGATATCCAGCACTGACTGAGCTTGGCCCTGCCCCTTACCTGCCTCCTATCTGCACAGTGCTGCGCACGCGCGTGCAGCACCAGCCCAAGAGCGAGGGCGTGGTGCCCGGCTGGCAGCCGCCCGTGGAGCTCATCCTGCAGCGCGCCCGGCAGCAGGCGGACGGCGCCGTGCACAGCCTGCTCAGGTGGGCCCGGGCGCGACAGGCCTGGTCTAAGGACGTACAATTCATTTACCCTGAAAGCGGACGCAAGCAAGCGTGATTGTCTTTAAGCTGTTACTCGGCATACTGGGCTTCTACGGTACTGAGAGGTGACGCTCCCTCCTGATGGTGTGGCTTACGACTTGCAGGGCGTCGGAGGCGGCCGTTGCGGCCGCGGTGCGCGAGGAGAAGCGACAGGCGGCGGAGCGCAAGGCGCAGCGGCGGGCCAGGACGCGGCTGGTGGGTGTGGGGGAGTGCAAGGGAGCTTGCTGTTGGGCTCCATGTGCGACGCGTAGTGCATAGGGGACCTGACGGCTGCGCGTGCGAAGGGCCCAAGGCCTCACGCACCAGCGCACTGCCGAGCTCGACCCACAGCAACGCCATAAGCGCTGTGGCTAATCCACATGCCAATGGTGTCGCGCGCTTCGTCCTCGCAGGGTGACGAGCCGGCTGAGGAGTGCGGCGAGTGCGACCCCGCGGTGGACCCCGACGCCGCCACGGAGCCCCAGGCCGAGGGGGCGGCCGGAGTTCGGACCTCTGGGGTGGGCGCGGAGGGCAAGGAGGGGCCAGCCGGCGGGCAGCAGCCTGCGAACGGCGCGGAGCCCGACAGCGTGTACGCCGCCGCGCTAGACCAGGTGGGTGCCCCACCTTGGCGTGATCTAGACACCTGCAGTCCTTGCAATGACCTGGAAACTCTGGTGACTACAGCCGTTTGTACATGGAAGCGTGAAACGTTGGGCAATGCGGTACGGCGGCAGGTTTGTGTGGTGGCAGGCCGCATGATACCGTGCTCCATGCTCTGCTCGCCCCTGCCGCTGCCCCCCAGGTGTACGGTCTGCTGCAGGAGACGTGGCTGGGCGACGACGTGCCGCACCGGCTGGCGGAGAGCGGCCTCACGCGCGGCCGCCCGCGCCTGCAACTGTGCGCGCTGCTGTTCAGCGCCTGCAGGGCACTCTACGCATTTGAGCTCCTGGGTGGGTGCTGAGTGGGTAGCTTGGATGCAGGCTGCCGCAGCACGATAACGATCAAATGTAGGCTTATGTCCCACAAATGCCAAGTCTTTGCAGCAGCGGCAGAATTGCGTTGTGCCCGTGGCACTTCAACCTTCCATTGACTTGCTCCCTGCTCAAGCCCCCGTAACTACTTTTCATGCGCAGGCTTCCGCAAGCCAAAGGTGCGGACAGTGATGGAAGCGCTGCGGGAGCAGCTGGACTGGGCCGCGCCCGCCATGTGCCACGTGGAGGGCCAGCCCAGCATGGCGTCCTTCGTCACGGAGCACCTGCTGCCGGCGTGGGGTGAGTGCTGTGCAGGCGCTGCGCGTCAGCAGCAGCTAGACGAGTGGACCGCCTGATTTCAGGGCGCTAGGGTGGGATGACGTGCAAGGAGCGGTAGGGTAATGCAGCAAGTCCGCAGAGCCGCGATGGTAGGGTGCTTGTGCTCACCTTGCGATGTCGCATACCGTGGATTTTAGGGCCCCCGATCTACCGCTATCTTCCTTTGCCTTTCAGCTGAATCGTGGGTGCGGCCGGCTCTGGAGCTGACCGCCGTGTCGTACGCCGGGGAGGACCGCGAGGGCATTAACGAGATGGAGTTCGCCATGAGGTGGTGAGCGGGGGTGGGGCGGGCTGAGCCGAGCTGCAACAAAGCGGAAGCCGGGGACAGGCAGATGATGGCGACCGCTGAACTCTCGCTTGATGCACCTGCAGCACGCAAGGCCTGCCGCAGTCAATGCCCACACCTTGCCGGCCCCTTGCCCCACCCTCCCCGTCAGGGACCCCGAGGACGACTGGGGCGACAAGGAGCAGGAGGCGGCGGATGTGGACGTGGAGGACCTGCAGGCCTGGCGCGAGCGGCAGCAGCAGCAGCTGCAGCAGACGTCGCAGCAGCAGGGCGGCTCGGAGCTGAGGCGAGTCGTGCAACTGCACCGTGATGCCGTTCACCACTGTGTTACCGTTTTCATGAGGTTCTCCTGTACCCACTGATGACTCTTGTTGCCCTGCTTTTGTAGCACCTGCTGTGCTTTACTGCACCCTCCCGCTGTCCGCATCTGCTGCGCAGGGTATCACAGCGCATGGTGTCCGGGTCCCAGGGCCGCGCCCCCGCCGCGGGTCAGAGCGGCCGCCTCAACATGTCGGGCAGCGCGGGGGTGGGCGGCACGGCGGGGGGCCGCGTGCGCCTAGGCGCCGCCGGGCCCGTACCTGGAGCTGGCGCCGCAGGCAACAACAGCAGCAACGGCAGGCAGCTGCAGGTGCGTGCATGCGGCCAGCCAAGCTGTACTGCTGAACCCATACGGCAGTGTCGGGGTGCTTGCCTTCGGCATTGACCATTCCCGTTGACAAAAAAACTGCGACCCGACAACCTGGCGCACCCTGCCCGCGCCTGGGCCCCAGGTGTCTGAGGTGGACAGCAAGAAGGGCGTGGTGCTGCTGGGCGGGCCCAAGCTGCCCGGGGGCTCCCGCATCGCCAAGCACCTCGTGCAGCTGGACGCCAGCCGGCCCGCGCACATGTGGGTGAAGCTGGGAGGAAAAGCAGGGTGGATTACAATGATGGATGGGGGCTGGAATCTGGGTATACGGTAGGTGCTAGCTTGTCCTTGCAGGGGTCATAAAGCTCCCAACATCTCATTTGATACCGAACCACACCTTGAACGCCGTGCAAAAAAGCAACCCAATGGCACAAACTGTTCATGACAAGTACCACCTTACGCACCACCTGTCCTCCTCTCCCCCGCCACCCCCACCGCAGGGCCCCCGCCATGCAGGCCCGCGCGCTCATCCACGTGGCCCCTGCACCGCCGCCCGAGAAGCTGGCGGCGCTGCAGGAGGAGCGCCGCCTCAAGCAGCGCTGCGGCGCTGCCACCGCCAACCTGGCGGGCATGTTCGACAAGGAAGCCACGCCGCCGCCGCAGCAGCCTCCGCCCTCGGCTCCTCAGTCCCAGGCGCCAGGCACGGCCCCGCTCAGCCTCCCTCCTGCGGCACAGCCCCCAGCCACGACCACCGCGGCCCCTGTGGCCACGACCGCCGCCCCCGGGGCCGCTCCTGCCGCAGCTCCTGCCGGGTCCTTGCCGCTGCAGAAGGCCCCCTCCGCCGGCCACCCCAGCGGCATCCCAGCCCCCTCTGGCGCCGGCGCAGGTGATGCCGGTGCGGCCGCCCCTGTCAACCTCAGCCAGCTTATGGCCTCCCCGCCGCCCCGCAGCCGCGGCCGGGCAGGTGGCCGCACCCCGGGCGGCACCCCTAGGCGCACCCCGCGCGGCCGAGCTGGCCGAGGTGCCCGGGTGACCCCTGGCCGCGGGCGCGGTGCTGGGGCTGCGGCTGGGGCTGGGAGTGCGGGCGGTCCTGCGCCATCCGCGTCGGGCACCTCGGCCTCCGAGGTTGGCCCCACGCCGCTGGAGGCGCGCATGCAGTCGCGGCTGCAGGGCGCTGGGCCCACGGCGCTGGTGCGCGGCCTGTTCAGCGAGCCGGCGGAGGAAGGTGAGCCGGGGTACAAGATGCCCCTTCCCCGTTGCTGTGCGGCCCTGGCCGGCATCAGGAACGCTGCACGCTGCACGTTGCCTGATGCTGGGAGTTAGTCAGCTTTGCACTGGTGTTGCGGCCGCTTTGCTTGCAGGCCCCATGGTCAAGTACAACCCAGGAGGCGAGGGCCCGTTTGGCCAGGTGGCCACCTTCCAGGTCAGTTCGTGATGGAGGGGGGCGGACGATCACACCACCGGGTGGTCAGTGACAGTCCCTGAAGGCGGGTTTCTTTGTGTTGGACTTCTGCACTAAATGCGCTGTATGAACTCTCAGCCGCTTTGCTCATGAATCTCTTTGCTATATTCGCACGGATTGAGAATCTCTCATCTTCTCATGCCCACAGATGATGCAGCGGCCTCGGGCAACTGCTGGACCAGCCTCCCAGGCTGCTCCCCTACCCCACACCGCACCCGCTGCCACCGCCGGGCCCTTTGCAGCGGTGGAAACACTGGCGGCACCAGGCGCCAACAACGCGACAACCGCTGTCGCTGCTGCTCCTGCTGCTGCTTGTGCTGCTGCTGGTCCGGCCGCCGCACCTGCTGCTGACGTCGCTGCCGCAGCCCCAGCAGTAGAGTTGGCGGCCAGCCCAGTGGCTGGCCCCGCACCATCCGTGGTGCCAGGCACGCCTGCAGCAGCTGCGGCAAAGGCAGTGGGCACCGCCGCGGAGCCCCCAGCCCTCGCCCCCGCCCCTGCGCCCGCTATCCCTGAGGACGACGAGGGCGACGACGCAATGGAGACCGAGCGGGAGCTGCAGCGGCAGCTGTCGGGCGCATGCGCGGACCAGTCCGTGTCCAACCCCAACAAGGAGGGCTGGGCGGGCGGCGAGGAGGGCGGTGACGACGCCAACCCCTGGGCCAGCGACACGGAGACCGACAAGAACTGCCCGGCACCGGACGCCTGCTCGCCCATGCGGAGCAACTCCCGTGGGGCCTCTCGCCTGCCCAGCAGCATGGGCGGGTCTAGCAGCCAGGGCAGGCCGCCAGCAGCCAAGGCCGCGGGTGCAGGGGCGCTGGGGGTGCGGGGTGGGGTGACCAAGGGCGGCAGAGGCACGCCGGGGCGGCCAAGGGGCGGCGCCTCGCGCATCCCGGGCTTCGCGGGCTCGCGCACCCTGCGTTGCGCGCTCCCGGGCGCCCGGCCCATTGTGAGGGAGGCCACGGCGTCTGGCGCGGAGGCCGGGGCGGCTGCTGCTGAGGGTGCGGCTGCGGGTGCCCCTGAGGTCACAGGCCGGGAGCAGCCCGCTCCTGCAGCCGGTGCCCAGCAGCAGCAGGCGGAGCAGCCTGGTGTGCAGGCTGGGGAGCAGCAGGACGCTGGTGCGGGTGCCGCTCAGGGAACGCCGGTGGTGGCGCCGGAGGCAGGGCCACAGGTCCCGGCGGAGGCCCCTGCTGCGCTTGAGCGGGGCGCCGCACTGGGAGCGGCGGGCGAGGGGCAGGAGGGCGAGGCGATGGCGGTGGATGCCGTTCCTGCCTCTTACGGCAAAGTAGTAGGTGGCCAGCCAGACGGCGAGGTTGCTGTTGGTGACGCTGATGTGGACGGGGCAGGCCGGGTGAACGCCGGGCAACATGCAGATGCACCGCCGCCTGAACAGCCGGCCGTGGCAGGCCCCGACGCCGCGGCGGTCCCCGGTGGTGCAGCTGCGGACGTAGAGCAGCAGGCTGCAGAGAAGTGCACGGGGCAGGAGGCAGGTGCGGACGGCGTCGCAACGGAGCCGGCGGGTGCCACGTCAGCGGCAGCGGCACCAGCAACAGCAGCAGCTAGTGTGCCCGAGGGCGCCCCAATGGAGGCTGCAGGCCCTGCACCGATTGGAGAGGCCGAGGTGCCTCAGCCCCAGGAGCACAGCGATGCGGAGGCCGCAGATGAGCACGTTGCTCAGCGGCCAACGCGGCCGCAGCGCACTCCCAAGCGGCCGCCCGCCGCCAAGACGCCAGCGGCAACCGCCAAGAAGGCGGCCCGGGCCGGCGCCAAGCCGCCCGCCGCCGCATGCGAGGCCCTGTCAGCACTTGTCGCTCAGACACCCGCGACCACGACCAGGCGGCGCGGTGCAGCTGCCAGCGACAAGACACCAGCGCCGCCTGCCACTCAGGGCAAGGGCGCTGGGCGGGCCCGGGCCAATGACCAGGCGGGCAAGGACGCGGGGCCAGAGGAGCAGGAGGAAGGACCTGGGGAGGGCGCGCCTATGGCTCTGCCGCCGGGTGTCAGCGAGGAGGTGCAGGTGTCCTGCGGCAGCCTGACGGGCTGGCTGAACGTGCGTGCCCGCACGGTGCGGCATGAGGTGAAGGGTAAGGAGGAGGTCATCCGCGCTGGCGCTTTCGAGAAGCTGGCCGGCAAGGCTACCAGCAAGTGGAAGAGCACCTTCAGGTGCGTCAGGGTATTGGGGCAAGGCATGGCCATCCGGTTTTTAACTGGTGTGCAGCCTTGTTGCAAGATCCCTGGACGCATTACCATCCAATTATTGTTTGCTATTCACGTGTGTGTTGAGATGAATTCGTGCCCACGCTTGCTTACTGCCGCAATACTGCTTAGCGTGCCTGCACTTCCTTGACCCCCACCTTTCAGCGCACTGACAGTGATTCCGGACGGTCTTGCGCATGCTGCTCTGCTCCGCAGGGTGCGCGAGGACGACGGCGACACCTCCTTTGAGAAGTGGGCGGACGCCCGGGGCCTCACCCGGGACTTGCTGGACAAGCTGCACGCCGAGTGGAAGGCTAGGGCCAAGAGCTCCTCGGCCCTCGCCCCCGCAGCCGCTGCGCCGACCCCCGCCCCCTCCACCACCACGAACACTGCCACCACCACCAAGCGGCGCGCCAGGGGCACGACCGTTGACCCTGACACCGGCAGTGAGAGCGAGTCGGATGCAGACGAGCCAGGGGCAGCGGCGCCGGAGGCAGGGCGGCAGGTGCGGGCGGCAGACGCGGCAGAGACAGAGGGGCAAGGGGGTGTGGGGGCAGCTGCCGGGCGCGGGCGTTCGACCAAGCGCCGTCGGCAGGCGGCGGATGTCGACGCGCCGTGCGATGGGGCTGCAACGGAGGCAGACCCAATAGCTGTGGCGGTTGGGCCTGTCCCCGGGGGTGCCGCTGCGCCGTGCCCTGCGGTTGAGCCCCCACAGACTGCGGAGGACAGACTTGCAGGAGCAGGCCCCAGAGGCTCGCACCCTGCGCCTATCACCCTCGACCCCGCCGCTCCCAGCCACGCCCTGCGCCTGCCTAGCCATATCGCCGCAGCAGCAGCAACCCTGCCGCACTGCCCAATGGACGGGCCTCCATCCTTCGCCAAAACCTTGAAGCGCTTTAACTTTGAGTCCGGGAACACGCCGTTCAAGGGCCTGGACAGGGAGCAGCAGCAGCAGGGGCAGCAGCACTCACACCTCGCTGACCCCGGGCCCCTTGCCCCAGGCCTCGGCCCTTCCCAGGAGCCTAGCGCTGCTCGGACGGGCGCCAGGGAGGCAGCAGCGCTCGCGTCGCCGGCTACGGCGCTGCCGGTGGGCGCGGGGCCCAGCATGTTCGGACCCAGTCCCCTGCAGCTGGCAGCTGGCAGCGGCGGCGAGGGCAACAGCTCGCGGTACTGCGCGCTGACGGACCCGCAGCTGGGGCCTCTAGCCAGGCTGGTCGATGGCGCTGAGATCGCAAGCAATTGTCAGCAGCAGCAGCAGCAGCAGCAGGAGCTCCACCCTGCAAGAGACGCACCTAGCCAAGGGGCGCCTGAGCAGGAGCACCAGCATCCCGCAGCTGCCGCACCCGAGCCCCACCAGGATGCGGCCCTTGCCTCAGATTCTGGCCAGGGGCCGGCAGGGCCTGCTGTGCCACCTGCAGCTCCCAGGAATGCGCCGACGCAGGGCGGGGCAGGGCCGGGGTCGCTGCTGCACTCCGAGTCGGAGGCGGAGGGGGCGTCGCAGCTGGGGCAGGACGGGCTGGGGCTGGCGGACAAGCAGTCCAACCGCGTCGCCCGGTCCAAGGGCAAGGGCAGCAAGCGCGGTGGTTCCAAAAAGAAGGGGACGGAAGATGGGGCGCAGGAAGCAGGCGATACGGTGGTGCCAGCTGCAGTGCAGGAACTGGCAGCTGTGCAGCCGCAAGGTGATGCGGCCCCGGCGGCAGCTCAGGATGCCGCTGCGAAGAGGCCCAGTGGGCAAGAGGCGGGTGAGGTGCAACCAGCCTCCGAGGCCGTGCGAGCTGCTGAGGCAGCAACGGCTGAGGAGCTGGGTGCAGATGTCGCTAAGCACGGAAAGGGGGGGCGCGCCAAGCGGCGGCGGAAAGGTGGGGGCCCTGCCAGCAGCCAGCAGCCGAGCGAGCTCACCCAGCCCTGTGCCGCGGGCGCGGACGTTGGGGAGGTCCCGGCCGCGAAGGTTGTGGAGGCCGCCGTTGCCACGCGGCCACCCAAGGCAGGCGAGGGTGAAGGTGCGTGCCAAGCCGGGGCCGTGGATGGCACGGTGCCCGACACGACGGGCCCTTCGGGGGCTCGCATGGAAACATCAGAACCGGAGGACGACCAGCAGGAGCTGGGCCGGGGGCGGCGGAGCAAGAAAGCCAGTGCGTGGCTGCAGGAGGCGACCGAGGCGGGAACAACGACAGCAGCAGCAGCAGCAGAGGGGACGGCGGGTGGCGCCGAGGCTGAGGCTGAGGCGGCGGCGGGGCAGCGGCCCAAGCGCTCCTCGTCACGGCGGCAGGCGGCGGCCTCGGAGGGGGGCACCGGCGCAGGGCCCGAGGCGGGGGCTGGCGGGGTGGAGGCCACGCCGTCGTCTCGGCGCCGGGGGAAGGGTGCTGAGCACGGAAGCGCCGCAGCGGGTGGCGGCAAGGGGGCGGAGGCGGGCGGGAACAGGGTAGGGGACCTGTCGCCTGTGCTAGAGGAGGAGCCCAAAGGTGAGACAGAGGAGCCCTCGGTGGTGGAGGCGCGTGGGGGGAGGGGCACGAAGGTGCAGGGCGAGGGGAACGGTAAAAAGGGCGGGGGGCGCGGGAGGAAGGGCAAGAAGGACCCAGAGACTGACAAAGAGGACGAGGGTGACGACGAGGAGGGGCAGGGACAGGGACAGCAGCAACAGCAGCTGGTGGCGCCCACGCCGAAGCAGAAGGGGCGGACGAGGGCGGCGGCGAGCGCCCCGGGCAGCCCGCAGGGCGCCGGGGCGTCCGAGTGCACCGCGGGCACTCGGATGACGCGGTCCCGGGCAGCGGGGGCGGGAGGCGTGGCGGTGGCTGTGGAGGACACGCCTGCCACACGGGCGGGGCGCAGCAAGCGGCGGGTGCAGGACGGGGAGGGGGCAGAGGAGCCGCAGCCACAGACCGCGAGCAAGCGGGCACGGCGGTGACAGAGATGGGGAGGGAGGTACAGGACCAGGCTTGGACATGTTGGTATGTGTCGCTGCTGTAGGTGGCGGTATTGGTATTATACCAGGGCTCAGCATACAGGCGTGTGCCGGGAATGGGTGTCTGGTGCTCGCCCCTGGCTTGCGGTCAAGGGGCCTGAGGCGTTGCTCGCAGCGCAGACACGGACGTCTTGACCACTTTGCAGGTTGGCTGTCTGTGTACGGTACAAGGACTTGCAATTGCTCTTGCGCTGTTTTGCCATCGTTCGCAGTGCGTACGTGTGGGCGCCATCAGTGCCCGTAAGGCGCGACTAATAGGATACTATTGGTGTGCAACTGCGGCGCGCTTCACCATGTAACACAAGCAACAGCTTGCTTGCCTGCACACGTGCTCGTAGGCGGGACCAGCCTACCGTACGCTTGGCCACATGCCGCAGATCGGGAACAGTCCAGGCAGCTCCATGTGCACTGTATCGTCCATGGTGTTAGAAGGCTATGTGAATGTCAGGCGTACGACTGCAGGGACAGCATTCAGTGCTGTACATCACTTCTTGGTACTGGTACTGCTATCAGAAGCTCTGTCAGGGTTTAATGCCAGCTGGTTTAGCAATGACGTATAAAGCACGCATCCACTCAACAGGTCACCTGGCACCTTCCGCCTCCTGCGTCCTGACGCTCCACCGGTAGAATAAAAACGTGCTCTTCCAGGCCGCAGGCCCCTTACACACTAGCACCACCCTTTTCCCCTAGCTCCGCACCTCTGGCCTTGGGCCTCAAGCTACAGGCACGCACTAGCCCTGCAACTCTGCAATGCGCTTCGGTGCATGCTGTTGTACTTTGTTCGTGCAAGGACTCAAGCGGGCAGGGTTATGGTCGGGCGATTTTGGCCCTAGAGCATGAGGCAGCGTAGCGTGATGGCGTCTGCCCCTGGGCGCCTGGGGCGCGTGCGAGCCTACTGCTGTTGCTGAGAGGGCTGCATCATGGGCATCGGGGGGTAGCAGCTGCCGACAGGCAGGCGGCGGGACCAGATGCCCCCTGACGGCCAATCCTGGCTCCAACCTGCAAGCGCCTGGCAATGTGTACAGGCACCACTGTACCGCCAAGCCACCTACACGAATGAGTATGCTGGTCATGCGCACAGAGCTGTGCCTGTGATGGTTTACGATGCACGCATAGCTGCTCCGTTGCAACCTAGGCCCCGTGCCCCTCGGCATCCCCGTGTGCCGTTGATCCATGGGTCGTGGTGTTACCCTCGTGCTGCCTCATGCCGCCTCGGGCCAGCTCGGGGTCGGGCCGTACTCCAAATGACCTGGTGAGCCAAGATTCCTGGAAGGCTACACGCTATGTGCCCATGATCCTTTGTATCACTCACTATTGGGTAACTTCGCCATAAGCCTTGCGCAAACACCTCACCCTTCAACCCGCACGACGATGGGCAAAGCCGAAGCCTGCGAAGCGGCTCCGACCGCCACCGGGTTGCTGGCGCTTCCACGACAATCGCTAGACAGCATCATAACCCTATCGGGCTACCATGGTGCTGTTGCGGCGTGTTGCTGCCGCGAACTGAGGGACGTGTGGCTCGGTGTTTCGGGCCGCGACATGGGCATCGTAGCGTCGGCTATGTTAGAGCGTTATGGCTCCGCCAATGAGGCGATTGCGAACCTTTACGGCGCCATGCAGGACAGCGTAGTGGCGCTCGTTGGAGACGGGTTGCCTCCCGTCCAAGGCCTCCTGGACTGCCTTCCAGGTGCTTCCCGGTGGCTCACAAAGCTTGAACAGCCACTTGCTGCAACGCCAAGGCGTGCACCGGAGCAGCCAGCAGCAGTGCCTCTCGGCTACTTTGCTGCAAACACGGCTTCCGACGCCCAGGCCCTTGCGCTGGTGCGACACCTCCTTGCCCAGCGCAAGCATGCCAGCAGGCATGCTGCGGACGATACGGGCGCTAACGACGAGGTCGGTAGTGAGGGGGGTGGCGACGGCGAGGACAGTGCCTCGGAGGCATCTGAGAACCTGCTGTCGGAGGCATCTGAGAACCTGCTGTCGGAGGCGTCTGAGGACCTGCTGTCGGAGGCATCTGAGGACCTGCTGTCGGAAACACCTGATGAGGACCCGCTACCAGCGGCAGTTGTAATGGGCGCGGCGTTTGCGGGGCACGAGGCCACGGTGGTGGAGCTGCTGAGGCACGGGGCCGACCCGCTGCGGGACGCCCTTCCGGGGGCGGTGCGCGCGGGCAACGCCAGGCTATGCGCAGCGCTGCTGGAAAGGGCACGCCTGCGGCAGCTGACATACGATTGGTTTTGGATAGAAGGTGCTCCCAAAGGCTCGGGGGGGCCATCAAGGATGGGCGTGAGCGTGTCGAGGCCCTGGATAGAGGTTAACGACAGCCTGATCGCGTTGGCCTGCGCAAGCGCCAGATTGCCACAGCTGTGCGCTGCGGGCGGCAGCGCGAGGGTCGGGCACAGTGGCCGCCCTGGCTTGGCCATTCCGGAGGCAGCTGTTGCAGCGGCAGAGGCCGCAGCTGACGCAGCCGTCGCCTCCATGCGGTCCACACCAGGGCTTGGGGCCTTTGGGGCTGAGCTTGACGCTGCAGCCGCTGCCGCCACCGCCGCCGCCCTGGCCGCTCTGCGGCCCGGCAAGCTAGACCACGGGGCCAGCAGCAGCAACGCTGGCAGCAGCGGCGGCAGTGGGGACCCTGGCGGGCTGGCGCATGTCGAGACGCCCCTCCCCACGTCCAACCACAGGGCTGTGCTGTTGCTGCTGCTGCACGCCACATCTTACCGCTTACGCATCGCACCACGCTGGGGCAGCCGGTGGGGGCACGGCCTCCGAGCTGCAGCGGTGGCGGGCAACTGGCAGGTGGTTTCGGAGCTGCTGCTGGCGGGCGCCGACCTGTGGGACCCAGCGGATCCGTTCCACCACGAAGGTACGGGCGCCACCCTCATGTACCTAGCGCTGGTGTACGGCCAATGGCACGTGGCAGGTCGCCTGCTGAGGTGGCACTGGGACGCTCCAGGGGTATGTACAACATCTGGGTGTGTGGGCGCTGGAGTGTGTGCGCTGGTGACACGTGTCTTCGGCCGGGCGTGCCCCATGATGCGCCGCCTGCGGAGGGAGCCCACGCAGTGTTGGGACCGGGAGCTTGGGGAGCTGGTGATGGTGCTGCTGGTGTTTGTGGTCCTGGCTGTGGCGGTGTTCGTGCTGGTGATGCTGCTAGGATGATTCTATCCATCCAGTGCATGCTTGAGATGAGGTCGCCAGGTTCACGCCATAAACAACCTCCTCGGGGGACCGTATCTAGACCGCTACCATGTACTTCAGCACTGTATTAGCATCGCTGCAGCCCTACACAGGGTTGGGGCCCACTTAACACACAGGTATTGGCAACTCCAGTACGACTCGCTCCGAGGGAATTTTACCCTCATGGCCTTCCAACGTTACCTTGCCCACCACCCAACCACCACTACGCCCACGCGCCCGGACACACGCCCCCTGGCCCTAGGCATGGTGGCCGTGGACCAGGGGAGCGACCATCGGCACTACACTCAAACTGAAGCTTTGTCCCTGCTGCCTCCCGACGCAAGAGAGATAGGCTTTATCCTACAAAAGCCGGGCCACGCTGTTGCCATCAAGCTGCACGGCGGCACGTGGTACTGCCTAGACTCCCTTCAACCGCACCCTATTGCCCTGCAAACGGACCAGGACTGGCGTAGACACGTGTACGGCTACATACGATACGTGCAACCCACTCATACCCCTACCGGTATGTGCGAAACGATTAGCACCATACCGCCCCCCTGGGCGGCAGACACAGACTACCAGGCCCTCCCAGAGTTCCAAGACGCCCCCACACAGGACCCCATGGACCTCGTCTCTCCCCCACCCAGCCCAGCGCCCGACGCCCCCACGCAGGACCCCATGGACCTGGTCTCTCCCCCACCCAGCCCAGCGCCCGACGCCCCCACACAGGACCCCATGGACCTCGTCTCTCCCCCACCCAGCCCAGCGCCCGACGCCCCCACGCAGGACCCCATGGACCTGGTCTCTCCCCCACCCAGCCCAGCGCCCGACGCCCCCACACAGGACCCCATGGACCTCGTCTCTCCCCCACCCAGCCCAGCGCCCGCTACCGTACCACCCGATCACCCAGCAGACACCCAGGCAGACGCAGCGCTAGACCCAGTGCCAACAGATCCTGGACCCACGCCGCCGGCCCCTACAGCACAGGCGCACCCGCCACCCTCTGCCACCCCGCGACCCACACAAGGGAAAAAGCGAGGGAGACGACCCGCAGCTGCCCCAGCCCAGGCGAGGGCCCGCCCCCAAGCAACCAAACCAGCCAGCCCTACCCCCGGACCCACCAAGAAGCCCCGCACCATAGCCTCCTATTTCAACAAACCCCGCCCACCCACCCCCACCCGGAATGTGCCGGTGGACCCGCCGACCACGGCGGACCCAACTCCGCCTACTCACGCGGCACCCCAAACCGTACCGCTACCGGGACACAAATACATCCGTGTGACCACACACAACGTGCGCGGCATCGAGGGCACGAACCTCGCACTCATTACCAATGAACTCCATGAGAAGCAGCCAGACATAGCAGTCCTCACGGAAACCAAACTCAGCCACGGCCGCACAAAAGGCACACGGGCTGTGAAGAAGGCCCTTAACCAAACATACACCACGTTCTGCAGCACCAAGCCTACGGCCCCCGACTCCACGCCCGGTACACAACGGGAAGCCGGGGTCCTAGTGGCAGTGTCCACAAAATACGGCGGTCAGGCCTTTGTGCAACCCGCACCAATACCAGCCCACCTCCAAGGACACCTGTGCCACGTGACCCTCGCGCCCCCAGGCAGCACCCCCATGCACATCATCGGGGTTTACATCCCCTCAGGGCAAGGGTCAATAGACCTCCAAACCCGAGACGCAATATATGCGTACTGTGAGCAGGTTCTTGAACAAGCAGCAAAACCACAAGGTGCGCACGTGCTCATAGCAGGAGACTTCAACGCAGTCTGCCAAGCTGCCGACCGCAGCACACAAGACCTGAACACCTCTGACCGCAGGCACATCGCGTTCCTAGCAGCTGGCAAAGCCGCCCCCATCACACCAGGCACAGGTGTGAGTGCGAGGCCCGCCTCCTTCTGCCAACTGCAAAGCAACGGGCACTACCACCGCAGCCGTATTGACGACATCCTCCTCAGTGCGCCCGCCCACAAAAATATCAAGCAATACCTCTCCGAACAACCCACAGCCGCTCTCCACGAACTGCCAGAGTGGCTAGGAGGCCCATATGACCACTACAGCCTGACCGCCCTGATCCCCACGGCGGGGATCCACCTCCACCACGCACCAACCACCAACACAACGCCCAGCCAGCGCCACCCCTGGCAGGCTGTCGTCCTCCCCCTCCCACCACGACGGGTCGCCGCTGCCCGACTGGACATGGCAGATCAGCTAGCAGCAGCAGACGCGCACCTTGCAGACCTGCTTGCACCAGCACTCCACGCCATAAACAGCACCATAGACCAGCTCAACCAACAGGATGACGCCCCCCGCCGCTCAGCCGCGGACCACATAACCACACTACGTCAACTGCCGTGCATGCAGACCCTGGACCTCGAAGCATGCGCTACGAGTCTCATGCAGACCCTAACCACGGCCCTAGATGTATACATCAGCCACCACGACAAAAAGCCCCCTAAGACGGGAAGGAGGCATCTGCCCCGTACAACAAACAAGGCCATCAAACGCAAGGCCGCGCAACTTGGCGACGAGCAACGCCGGTTGCACCAACTGCTTGAGCAGCAACAGGCAACAACCCAGGACACCGACCCGCCGGCTGCTGCCCACCCAGTCCCCACTCTCCAACACGCCATCGATGAGGCACGGGCAACGTGCAAAAACCACAAGCAGAACCTACACTCCTACATCCACACACAGCAACGCCTCAACGCCACCCGCTCACGCCGCACCTTCCAACGCCGGTTCGCCAAAAATGCCAAATGGGGGCACAAGGCTATCTTCCAAACCAATGCGCAGGAACATGGCCTGCGCGCCATTCTAAATGAGAGCACAGGGGAAGTAGCGCACACCGGTGAGGGCATCCTCGACGCCCTGCACGGATACTACACCAAACTGGCGACGCCGTGCTTTGGCCTCAAGTCTGCGCACCCACAACGTGCACCACGGGCCTACCCCTGGAACCAAGCAGGCGCCCCTGACCGCTTTGTCCTGAACACGGCGAAACACCCCGACAGTCATGAAGCACTCCGCCTAGTCGCGGACCCAAGCAACTTTGCGCAATGCGTACAGTTCCTTGCCCGCAACAAGGCACCAGGACCAGACGGCATTCCGAACGAGCTCCTACGAGCCCTCCCCGACAACACACTCCGCAACATCCACACCCTCTTCATTGCGATGTGGGCAAAAGGTGAAACCCCTGTAGCATGGACACTCTCTGACACCGTCCTCATCCCCAA
>VFQN01002953.1_pt1 | contig 25252 bp, 20 predicted proteins | sample 3512371 | NCBI WGS metagenome assembly VFQN01 (sample SAMN10412370, study PRJNA504923) | tailings metagenome | isolation source: Replicate 2 from Balatoc abandoned mine | place: Philippines: Itogon, Benguet | collected 2017-08-28 | reverse complement strand
ATCACCGATCGGGTGCCGTTGCTCGGAGCCGCCGACTGGGAGACGCGCCAGAACCAGAGGGTGTTGCTCGCTCGTCGCTCCGGTCTGCACGTCGCCCGGATCGACCATCTGCTCGGCCGCTACGGCGGGCTCATCGACGACCTGCTCTCGCTCGTCGACGCGCGCCCCTCCCTCGGCGAGCCGCTGGGCGGGGCCGAGGACTACCTCGGGGCCGAGGTCGTCTACGCCGTCACCCACGAGGGCGCGCGGCACCTCGACGACGTCCTCACCCGCCGTACTCGCATCTCGATCGAGACCTTCGACCGCGGCGTCCGCGCCGCCCCCGCCGTCGCCGCCCTGATGGCCGCGGAGCTCGGCTGGGACGACGCCCGCACGGCCGAGGAGGTCGACCACTACCTCCGCCGGGTCGAGGCCGAGCGCCGCTCCCAACTCCAGCTCACCGACCAGGAAGCCGATGAGGCCCGGGTGGTCGTCGGCGACGTGGTCTGACCGATGCCGCCCGGCCCTACTTGTCGTGTGAAGCGGCGACGACACGCGGGGCGGCGTCGGCGTGTCGGGGTCGTTTCACCGGTCAGCCGGTGAATCGGCGGCGACACGCCGTGTCGATACGGCGTGTCTCCGCCGTTCCCCCGGACAAGTTCCGGTCGCGCTGGGGGCCGGGTCGCGTCGGCGGGAAACCCGCGAACCGTTGACAACTAGAACACGTTCCACCGATGCTGAGCCGTGCGGGTGAGACTGAGTTCACACGCCGAGGGAGGGATCGTGACGCAGGCGCCGCCGCCGGCAGACCTAAAGATGCAGCGTTCGAGCCGGGATGCGACCACGCTCCCCGGCTATCTCGCCGACTGGCTGGCCACGGTGCTGCCGCCCGGCGCCGACCCGGTCGTCACGCTGCACAGTGGCATCGACGCCAACGGCATGTCGTCCGAGACGATCGTCCTGGACGTCGACTGGACCGAGGACGGCCAGACCCGGCACGGGGAGTACGTCGCGCGCGTGGCTCCGGCCGCCGAGGACCTTCCCGTCTTCCCCCACTACGAGCTCCAGGACCAGTACGACGCGATCCGGATCGTCGGCGAGCAGACCCAGGTGCCGGTCCCGGCGGTGCGCTGGATGGAGCCCACCGGCGCCGTACTCGGCACGCCGTTCTTCCTCATGGACCGCATCGAGGGTGTCGTGCCGCAGGACGTGCTGCCGTACAACTTCGGCGACAACTGGCTCCACGACGCCAGCCGCGAGGACCAGCGGCGACTTCAGGACAACTCCGTCGCGGTGCTCGCGCAACTGCACGCGATCCCCGACGCGGCCACGACGTTCGACTTCCTCGACCCGGCGCGTCACGGCCACGCGGGCGCCACGTTGCTCGAGCGCAACCTCGCCCGCACGCAGGCCTGGTACCAGTTCGCGGTCGCCGACATCGGCCGCTCGCCGCTCATCGAGCGTGGCCTCGCCTGGCTCGAGGCCAACATCCCGCAGACCGACGAGGCCGTCCTGTGCTGGGGCGACTCTCGCATCGGCAACGTCATGTACCGCGACTTTGAGCCGGTCGCCGTCCTCGATTGGGAGATGGCCGCGATTGGACCACGCGAGCTCGACGTGTCCTGGATGGCCTTCGCCCACCAGGTCTTCGAGTCGATCACCGGGATGCTCGCGATGCCGGGCATGCCGCACTTCATGCACGAGGACGACCTCAAGGCGGAGTACGAACGGATCTCGGGGGTGAGGCTCGGCGACCTGCGGTGGTACCACGTCTACAACGGCGTGCAGTGGTGCATCGTCTTCATGCGCACCGGCGCCCGCCAGATCCACTTCGGCGAGGTCGAGCGGCCCGACGACATCGAGAGCCTTTTCCACTGCAAGCCGCTGGTGGAGCGCCACCTCGAGGAGGCCGGGGCATGAACGACATCACGCCGCTCGACGAGTTCCCGCTGCACCAGGCGCCACTGCCGCTGGCGCATGCCAACAGCAGCGACCGCAACTTCTACGACCGCTGGTACTTCAACGCCCACGACCGCAGCGGCGACATCATGCTGATCACGGGCATGGGCTACTACCCCAACCTCGGCACCAAGGACGCCTTCCTGCTCGTCGCGCGCAACGGACAGCAGACCGCGGTGCACCTGTCCGACCTGATGGACCAGGACCGGATGAACCCGCGTGTCGGCAACTACCGCGTCGAGGTACCCGACCCGCTGCGCAAGGTCCGAATCGTCCTGGAGGAGACCGAGGGCATCGCCGCCGACCTGACCTGGGACGGCACCTGCGAGGTCGTGCAGGAGCAGCCCCACGTCCTCCGTTCCGGCAGCCGCGTCACCCTCGATGCCCAGCGCTTCGCGCAGTTGGGCGCGTGGAGCGGCACCCTCGTCATCGACGGCGAGGAGATCGCCCTCGACCCGAGCGTCTGGCTCGGCAGCCGAGACCGCTCCTGGGGGATCCGCCCCGTGGGGGAGGCGGAGCCCCCAGGGGCCCCGGCGAACCCGCCGTTCGAGGGCATGTGGTGGCTCTACGTCCCGATGCAGTTCGAGGAGTACGCCGTCGTCGTGATCCTCCAGGAGAGTCCCGACGGCTTCCGCACGCTCAACGACTGCACGCGCGTGTGGCAGGACGGGCGCGTCGAGCAGCTCGGCTGGCCGCTCGTCGAGGTCCGCTATCAGCCCGGCACCCGTACGCCGTCCGGCGCCACGATCCGCTGCACGACGCCGGCGGGTGAACCGCTCGTGCTGGAGGTCGAGTCGCGGCTCGCCGTACCGCTGCACGTCGGTGGCGGCTATGGCGGCGACCCCGACTGGATCCACGGCGCCTGGAAGGGCGAGAAGTTCGCCGAGCGCGTCACCTACGACATGGCCGACGAGGCGGTGCAGGGCCGCTTCATGTTCGGCTGTGTCGACCACGTCGGCCGCGCCGTCGCCCACGAGGGCGGGAAGACGCTGGAGGGCTTCGGTCTCTTCGAGCACTTCTGCATCGGTCGCCACGACCCGTCCGGCTTCGCCGACTTCTTCACCGTCGCCCCGTAGTCCGCAACCACAGGAGATCTGATGAGCCTCGACCAGACCACGTTCTACATCGACGGCGACTGGGCGGCCCCGGCCACCGGCGATACCATCCAGGTGGTCTCACCGCACTCCGAGCAGGTCATCGCGACCGTCCCGGAGGGCAGCATCGCCGACATCGACGCCGCCGTCGCCGCCGCGCGCCGGGCCTTCGACACCGGCCCGTGGCCGCGGATGTCGCCGGAGGAGCGGATCGAGATCGTCCAGAACTTCTCGAACCTCTACGCCGGCAAGCTCGGCGACATGGCCGAGCTCATCTCGCGCGAGATGGGTGCCCCGATCTCGTTCGCCAACCTCGCCCAGGCGCCGGCGCCGTGGATGCAGATCGAGGCCTTCCTCGGCATCGCCCGCGCCTACCCGTGGGAGGAGTCCCGCGCGGGCTCGCTCGGGGAGGTCATCGTCCGCCGCGAGCCGGTCGGCGTCGTCGCGGCCATCCCGCCGTGGAACGTCCCGCAGTTCACGATCATGTCCAAGCTGGTCCCGGCCCTGCTCGCGGGGTGCACCATCGTGATCAAGCCGGCGCCGGAGACGCCGCTGGACACCTACCTGATGGCGGAGCTGCTCCAGGAGGCCGGCGTACCGGCCGGTGTCGTCAACATCGTCGCCGCGGGCCGCGAGGTCGGCGCTCACCTGGTCGCCCACCCGGGCGTCGACAAGGTCGCGTTCACCGGCTCGACGGCGGCCGGCCGCAAGATCGCCGCCGTCTGCGGCGAGCAGCTCAAGCGGGTCTCGCTCGAGCTCGGCGGCAAGTCGGCCGCGATCGTGCTCGACGACGCCGACCTGGCGGCGACCATGGAGGGCCTGAAGTTCACCGCGCTGATGAACTCCGGCCAGGCCTGCGTCGCGCAGACCCGCATCCTGGCCTCGCGCGCCAACTACGCCAATGTCGTCGACGCGCTCGCCCAGACCGTGGGGGCGATGGCGGTCGGCGACCCCCTCGACCCGGCCACCGAGATCGGCCCGATGGTCGCCCAGCGTCAGCAGGAGCGCGTCGAGAAGTACATCGCGCTCGGCCAGGAGGAGGGCGCCCGGGTCGTCGTAGGCGGCAACGGCATGCCCGACGGCGTCTCGTCCGGATGGTACGTCCGACCGACGGTCTTCGCCGACGTCGACAACCGGATGCGGATCGCGCAGGAGGAGATCTTCGGCCCGGTCCTCTCGGTCATCGCCTTCGACGACGTCGACGACGCCGTACGGATCGCCAACGACTCCGAGTACGGCCTGGCCGGCACCGTGTGGACCGGCGATGTGGAGGCCGGGCTCGACGTGGCCCGCCAGGTCCGCACGGGCACGTACGGCGTCAACACCTACACGATGGACTTCGCGGCACCCTTCGGCGGCTACAAGTCCTCCGGCGTCGGGCGCGAGTTCGGCCCCGAGGGCCTCGCGCACTACACGGAGCTCAAGTCGATCTACAAGCCGTAGGCCTACCTGGTGCGTGAGGGGTAGAGACCGAGACGACGGTCACATACCCTCGGTACCCATGAGCGCCTCTATCCCACCCGCGGGCGACCCCGCCCTCACCGGCCCCGGTGACCCCGAGCACGACCCGCGGGCGTCGTACGCCCTGGAGCCGGAGTACGCCGGGGTCCTGACCTCCCATCTGGTGGCGACCGCCGGGACCACCGCCGCGGTGCGCTCGCCGCTCAACGACGCTCCGCTCGCGCACATCCCGCAGTCGACGGTCCAGGACGTCGCAGAGGCGTTCGCGCGCGCCCGTCGGGCGCAGGCCGACTGGGCGCGGACACCGCTCCCCGTGCGGGAGCGGGCGATGCTGCTGCTCCATGACCTGGTGCTCCGCCATCAGGACGAGATCATCGACCTGATCCAGTTGGAGACCGGCAAGGCCCGCAAGCACGCGTTCGACGAGCTGGTCCACGTCGCGCTGACCGCCCGCTACTACGGACGTACGGCGCGCCGCCACCTGGGCCGCGAGCGCCGGCTCGGCGTCGTGCCCGGGCTGACCCGCGTCGACATCAACCGGGTGCCCAAGGGCGTGGTCGGGATCATCTCGCCCTGGAACTACCCCTTCAACCTGGCGCTCATCGACGGCATCGCGGCCCTGGTCGCCGGCAACGCCGTCGTCGCCAAGCCGGACGCCCAGACGATGCTCTCCGCCCTGCTCGGTGTCGAGCTGCTCGAGCAGGCCGGCATCCCGCGCGACCTGTGGCAGGTGGTCGCCGGCGACGGCGCCGAGATCGGTGGCGCGATCGTCGAGCGCGCCGACTACGTCTGCTTCACCGGGTCGACCGCGACCGGTCGGCTGATCGCGCGCGGCTGCGCCGACCGGTTGATCGGCTGCTCGCTGGAGCTCGGCGGCAAGAACCCGATGCTGGTGCTGCGCGACGCCGACCTGGAGCGGGCCGCGGAGGGCGCCGTGCGCGCGTCGTTCTCCAACTCCGGGCAGCTGTGTGTCTCGATGGAGCGGATCTTCGTCGCCGACCAGATCTACGACCGCTTCGTCGAGCGTTTCGTCGCCCGCACGGACGCGATGACCCTCGGATCGACCCTCGGCTGGGGCAACGACATGGGGCCGCTGATCTCCCAGCAACAGCTCGACACGGTCACCGACCACGTCGACGACGCCGTCCGGAAGGGGGTGCGGGTGCTGGCCGGCGGCATCGGCCGACCTGACCTCGGGCCCTACTTCTTCGAGCCCACGATCCGCGAGGGGGTCTCCCCGGAGATGACCTGCTTCGGCAAGGAGACCTTCGGGCCGGTGGTCTCGCTCTACCGGTTCCACGACGAGGCGGACGCCATCTCGCGGGCCAACAGCGGCGAGTACGGCCTCAACGCCTCGATCTACAGCCAGGACGGCGCCCGCGCCCGGTTCCTCGCGCGGCACCTCAAGGCCGGCACGGTCAACATCAACGAGGCGTTCGCCGCCACCTTCGCCAGCCTGGACGCACCGATGGGCGGCATGCGCCAGTCGGGGCTCGGCCGACGCCAGGGCGCGGAGGGCGTACGCCGCTTCACCGAGACCCAGGCGGTCGCGACGCAGCGCCTGACCCGGTTCGGCCCGCAGTTCGGCATGTCGGACGAGTCCTACGCCGAGCTGCTGGACGCCAACCTGCACCTGCTGAAGAAGCTCCGCCGCGCATGAGCGACCACGACTTCGACGTCCTGGTCATCGGCTCGGGCTTCGGCGGCTCGGTCGCGGCCCTCCGCCTCACCGAGAAGGGCTACCGCGTCGGGGTGCTCGAGGCCGGGGCTCGGTTCGCGGACGACGACCTGCCCGCGACGTCGTTCGAGGTGAGCAGGTACCTCTTCCGCCCAGAGGTCGGCTGCTACGGCATCCAGCGGATCGACGCGCTCCGCGACTGCCTGATCGTGTCGGGAGCCGGGGTCGGCGGCGGCTCGTTGGTCTACGCCAACACGCTCTACGAGCCGATGTCGGCGTTCTACGAGGATCCGCAGTGGAGCCACATCACCGACTGGCGCGACGAGCTGGCGCCGTACTACGACCAGGCGAAGCGGATGCTCGGCGTCGTCGAGAACCCTCTCCGTACGCCGTCCGACGACGTCATGGAGAAGGTCGCGACCGAGATGGGCGTCGCCGAGACGTTCCACCCCACCCCGGTGGGAGTGCTCTTCGGGGAGGAGGGCGCCGGGCTGGGCCAGGTCGTCGCCGACCCCTTCTTCGGCGGGGCCGGACCGGAGCGGCGTACCTGCATCGCCTGCGGCTCCTGCATGACCGGCTGCCGCCACAACGCCAAGAACACCCTGGTCAAGAACTACCTCCACCTGGCCGAGGCCAACGGCGCACAGGTGCTGCCGCTGACCACCGTGACCAGGGTGCGCCCGCGCGATGGCGGTGGATACGACGTGCACGTCCGCTTCACGAAGGCCAAGGCGCCCCGCCGCGGCACCCGCCGCGTGCTGACCGCCGAGCAGGTCGTCTTCGCCGCGAGCGCGCTCGGCACCCAGCGGCTGCTGCACCGGATGAGGGACGAGGGGCACCTGCCCGGGCTCTCCGATCGGCTCGGCCACCTGTCGCGCACCAACTCGGAGTCGATCGGCGGCGTCGTCGCGCCCGACGCGACCGTCGACTACAGCCAGGGCATCGCGATCACCTCCAGCTTCCACCCCGACCCCGACACCCACATCGAGCCGGTGCGCTACGGGCCGGGCAGCAACGTGATGTCGCTCCTCCAATCGGTGCTGACCGACGGCGACGGGGACGAGCCGCGCTGGCGCACCTGGCTGCGCGAGATGTGGCGGCAGCGGTCGTCGGTGCGCGACCTCTACGACATGAAGCACTGGTCGGAGCGCACCGTCATCGCCCTGGTGATGCAGAGCCTCGACAACTCGATCACGACGTACACGAAGCGGATCCCGTTCACGCGGCGGCGCTACCTCACCTCCCGGCAGGGGCACGGCGAGCCGAACCCGACCTGGATCCCCGCCGGCAACCAGGCGATCCGGACGATGGCCGAGATCATGGGCGGCTTCCCGGGCAGCACGGTCGGCGATGCGTTCAACAAGCCGCTCACCGCGCACTTCATCGGCGGCTGCGCGATCGGCGACTCGCCCACGACCGGCGTGATCGACCCTTATCAGCGGGTCTACGGCCACCCCGGGCTGCACGTCACCGACGGGTCCGCGGTGACGGCCAACCTGGGTGTCAACCCGTCGCTGACGATCACCGCCCAGGCGGAGCGGGCGATGGCGCTGTGGCCCAACAAGGGCGCGGCCGACACCCGGCCGGACCTCGGCGCGCCGTACCGCCGCATCGAGCCGGTGGCTCCGGTCGCGCCCGCCGTGCCGGCGGCGGCGCCGGGTGCGCTGCGGCTACCGATCGTCGGCGTCAGCTGACCGCTCGGCGCAGGGGTCGAGAAAAGTCCGTAACCGCCGTGACCCCCCTCTCGACCCCTCGTTGAGCCAGCGGACCCGGCCGAACGCTCCCTCCCACCGCCGGGTCCCGTGCTCAGGCACTGTCCGGCAGTTGCATGGGCGGTCAGGGCCCGGCCATCCCTCCCTCCCCGGCCGGGCCCTGACAGGGAGCGTCCGGTCGAGTCGAGACTTGTGAGGGTTGAATCGCAACAGGAATGCCGATTCAACCCTCACAACTCCCGATTCAACGTGGGCGGTCCCCGCCGTTAGGCTCATTCCATGACGCAGGCTGCGGAGCACGATCTGGTCCTGGTGGTCGACTTCGGGGCGCAGTACGCGCAGCTGATCGCCCGCCGGGTCCGCGAGGCGCGGGTCTACTCCGAGATCGTGCCGCACACGATGCCGATCCAGGAGATGCTGGCCCGCCGGCCGAAGGCGATCATCCTCTCGGGCGGCCCCTCGTCGGTCTACGAGGAGGGCGCGCCCGCGATCGACCCGGCCGTCTTCACCGCAGGCACCCCGGTCTTCGGCATGTGCTACGGCTTCCAGCTGATGGCCCGCGGCCTCGGCGGCGAGGTCGCCCACACCGACGCTCGCGAGTACGGCCGCACGTCGGTCAGTGTCTCGGCCAACGGCACCCTGCTCGCCGACGTCCCGGCGATCCACACCGTATGGATGTCGCACGGCGACTCCGTGACGGCGGCCCCCCCGGGTTTCGAGGTGCTCGCGTCGACGGCGACGACTCCGGTCGCGGCATTCGAGGACGTCGAGCGCGGGCTGGCCGGCGTCCAGTGGCACCCCGAGGTGCTGCACACCGAGCACGGCCAGAAGGTGCTCGAGCACTTCTTGGTACAGATCGCCCACTGTCGGCAGACCTGGACGATGGTCAACATCGTCGAGGAGCAGATCGACGCCATCCGCGCCCAGATCGGCGACCGCGGGCGCGCCATCTGCGGGCTCTCCGGCGGCGTCGACTCCGCTGTCGCCGCGGCGATCGTGCAGCGTGCGATCGGCGATCGGCTGACCTGCGTGTACGTCGACCACGGGCTGATGCGCCAGGGCGAGTCGGAGCAGGTCGAGCGCGACTTCGTCGCCGCGACCGGCGCCGACCTCAAGGTCGTCGACGCGGAGAAGCAGTTCCTCGACGCGCTCGCCGGAGTCACCGACCCGGAGGAGAAGCGCAAGATCATCGGCCGGGAGTTCATCCGGGTCTTCGAGGCCGCCGAGGCCGAGGTGCTGGCCGACGCGGTGACCGGTTAGAACGCCGACAAGGTCGCCTTCCTCGTGCAGGGCACGCTCTACCCGGACGTCGTGGAGTCCGGCGGGGGGGCGGGCACCTCCAACATCAAGTCCCACCACAACGTCGGCGGCCTGCCCGACGACCTCGAGTTCGAGCTGGTCGAGCCGCTGCGCACGCTCTTCAAGGACGAGGTGCGCCTGGTCGGCGAGCAACTCGGCCTGCCCGCCGAGATCGTCTGGCGGCACCCCTTCCCGGGCCCGGGCCTGGGCATCCGGATCATCGGCGAGGTCACCCGCGAGCGCCTCGACATCCTGCGCGAGGCCGACGCGATCGCCCGCGAGGAGCTGACCCGCTCCGGCCTGGACCGCGACATCTGGCAGTTCCCCGTGGTGCTCCTCGCCGACGTCCGCTCCGTCGGCGTCCAGGGCGACCACCGCACCTACGGTCACCCGATCGTGCTCCGCCCGGTCACCTCCGAGGACGCGATGACCGCCGACTGGGCGCGGCTCCCGTACGACGTCCTCGAGCGCATCTCGACCCGGATCACCAACGAGGTCCGCGAGGTCAACCGGGTCACCGTCGACATCACCTCCAAGCCCCCGGGCACCATCGAGTGGGAGTGACGGCGGCGCCCGAAGGGGCCCGCCGCGGGTTGGTCGAAGCCTCGCGATGCGGGGAAGTTGTCACGCGGGTTCCAAGAACGCAGGTTTCTTGCTCGCGATCATCTGGGTCGTCCGGCAGTTGGGCCACGCGCGCTGCATGCTCGTGACGGTCGGCGGGTGGTAGGAGAGGGCGGATGGCCAATCTGCGAACACGCGGGCTGCTCATCGCAGCGGCGGCGCTCGCGGGCGCCGCTACGACGGCCTGCGGCGCCGACGGGTCCAGTGCCCCCGTCGGAGACCCCAGTGATGCGTATCGGGCGATCGCGGAGATGCGTGCTGGCTCCAGTCTCGACGCCCTGGAGCCACGCCGGTTGGTCGATGCGTTGCCCAATCGAGAGATCGTGGTGCGGACAGATGCCGGTGACGTGGCGAAGGGGCGGTTCTCCGACGTCGTCGCCGCAGGGAGGATCGTGAGCGTGACTCCGCATGAGGGCATCGCTTACCCCGACGCCGATCCGACTGCGCCCGGTGACGAGGAGGCGGGCGTCGAGGTGTTGGCCTTCGACGACCCGAAGGCGGCGGCGCGCGTCGCATTGGTTGCGTTGGACGTGGACTGGAGCGCGGGGGAGGAGGTCGGCCGGACCCTGGAGTTTCGGCTCGCCGTGCCGGCCGGGATCGATCCGGACCGGTTCCTCGCGGGCATCCGAGGCATCCAGGATGCCGTCGTGCTGCTCGACAGGGACGAGGCCGGCCGCAACAAGGGCGCGTACCGCCCGATCCTCAACGCGGCCGGCCTCGGCAGTGTGGGCGTGAACGGCGCACTCTCGTTCGACGGCGTGGGTGCCAAGGAGCTCGAGTTCACCGCCGGCATGGACACCATCGAGGCGCTGCGCACAGCGGCGACCAGGCCGCCCACCACCGTGCAGTACTGAGGCCCATGCGCCATCACCGCGGGGAGTGACGCTGGCGCGGAATCCGAGCCGGTCGGGCATCGAATCAGGGGATTTTCGCGATCTTCTTCCCGAAGGGGTGCGGAACCGCTAGAGTCTGCGTCGAACCGCTGGTGACCCGAGACGCCAGCGGTTCACCCTATTTCCGCAGCGGTTCGAGCACGTCCGCGGCGAACCGCTCCAGGCCGTCGATCTTCTGCGCCACCGTGCAGTCGAGGCCGTGGTAGTAGGCCCAGGGCATCGTCCAGCAGTCGGTGACGCCGCCGGCCTCGGCCCGCTCGAAGTGCTCGGGCAGAAACGCGTCGTTGAGGGCCGTGATGACCGAGAAGTCCCCGGTGGCGCCGATCTCGGCGCGGATCTCCGCGAGCCGGTTCGCGTGGCCGATCGCCTCGTCGACCGTGTAGAGGTCCCCGACCCAGCCGTCGTGCCGGGCGGCCCGGCGGAAGGCGACCTCGGAGAGCCCGCCGACGATGACCGGGATCCGCTCGGTCGGCGTCGGCTCCATGACCAGTCGAGGGGCGGAGTAGAACTCGCCCTCGAACTCCGTCCAGCCCGGCTTCCACAGCTCCGCCATCAGGGCCAGCGCCTCGTCGGTCCGCTTGCCGCGCGTGGTGAAGTCCTCGCCGAGCAGCTCGAACTCCTCGCGGCACCATCCGATGCCGACGCCGAGCGAGACCCGGTTGCCCGACAGCACGGCGGCCGTGCCGACGCTCTTGGCGACCTGGAACGGGCTGCGGATCGCCGGCACGTAGACCGAGGTGTAGAACCGGAGCCGCGTGGTGACCGCCGACAGTGCACCGATCAGCACCCACGGGTCGGGCCACGCGGCGTCGTGCTCCCAGCGGCGGCCGCCGTCGGCGGTGTAGGGGTACGGCGTCGCCAACTCCTCCAGGTCGACCACATGGTCGGGCACGGCGATGGAGTGGTACCCGAACTCGTCGGCCGCGCGGGCGAGGGGGACGAGGTGGTCGAGCGGCTGGAAGGCCGTGCTGATCGAGAAGCGCACGGCGCGAGCCTATCGCCAAAACTAGAACACGTTCTCAAAAGGGGGCGTGGTCGAAAGTCGCCCGAAAGGGTGGACTACGGGTGACCCCCACGGGTACGGGAAGGTCGTTGACGGTGGGCCGGCAGCTTACGCAGACGCCGGCCCGCCGTTGAGAGTGCGGCCCGGCCGCCGAGATCGGTCCGCGTGTACCCCGGACAGGCCGGGTACCCCTGCGCCATGAGCGAGGAGCGACCCGGAGCCGCCGCGTGGGTGCCGGAGCGGTTGAGTCTCAGCGGGCTGCGGGCGGCGGCCCAGGAGTGTCGCGGCTGCGAGCTCTACCGGGACGCCACCCAGGCCGTCGTGGGGGACGGTCCGCGCGGTGCGAGCCTCATGCTGCTCGGCGAGCAGCCCGGTGACCGCGAGGACCAGGAGGGCGAACCGTTCGTCGGGCCGGCCGGGAAGCTGCTCGACGAGGCACTCCGCCAGGCCGGTATCGCTCCCGGCGACGCGTTCCGCACCAACGTCGTCAAGCACTTCCGCTGGACGGGCACGCGCGGCAAGCAGCGCATCCACCAGTCACCGCCGCGCGCCCACGTCGCCGCGTGCGCGCCGTGGCTCGCCGCCGAGCTCGAACTCGTGCGCCCGGCCGGCGTCGTGCTGCTCGGCGGCACGGCCGGCAAGGCGGTGTACGGCCCGTCGTTCCGTGTCGGCGACGCGCGCGGGCGGGTGCAGGAGTGGCCCGAGGAGTTCCCGGTACAGCGGGCGCCGGCGTGGGTGCTGGCGACCACGCATCCGTCGGCGGTGCTGCGGGCGGACGACCGCAGGTCGGCGTTCGAGGAGTTCGTCGCCGACCTGCGCGTCGCCGCGCAGCATGCTGCTACCTGAAGATGCTGTAGCCGCCCGGGCCGACCGCGAAGCCGACGATGATGAGCACGATCCCCCAGAGCCAGGCTCCCCTGACCAGCTGGACGATGCCGGCGATCACGAGGATCACGGCGAGGATCCACAGCAGGAACATCATGTCCTGGTACCTCCCTCTCGATATGAGGGAGGTACCCGATCACTCCTCGCGGTAGTCCTCCACGATGTGGACCGCAGCCTCCTCGGCGGACGCGGCCGCCCCGTCGATGCCGACGTCCTCGCCGACGAGGTCCTTCTCGGTGTCCTCGCCGAGTCCCTGATCCGGGGCGACCAGACGGCCCGCACGGGCGTCGCCGACCTCCCCGTCGTCCACAGCGTCCACATCGATCAGGGCGTCGTCGGTCTCGGCGTACGGGTCCGGGTCCGGCTCCTCCTGTCCGATCCGCTGGTCGATCGTCTCCCGGTGCTCCTCCTCCCAGGGCGTGTTGCCGTAGCCCTGGCCGGCTGAGTACTTCTCGGGCGGGGAGTAGCCGCGGTCCAGTTCGTCGTCGACGTCCTCGTCGCCGAGGTCCTCGATGTTCCCGGGCTGGTCCTCGTCGTCGACGCTGTAGTCGCCGTAGATCTCCTGCTCGCCGTCACCGTGACTCATGGCCACCACGCTAGCGCGGCCCCCGAGACCGCCAATCTCACCCGAAACGACCCATTGCGTCAGACCAGGCGTCCAGGGAACGGTGGAGGCATGGATGCCGAGTTCGCGACGCTGGACCGCTGGTGGCGGGCCGCCAACTACCTCTCCGTCGGGCAGATCTACCTGATGGGCAACCCGCTGCTGCGGGAGCCGCTGGTCGCCGACCACGTCAAGCCCCGGCTGCTGGGGCACTGGGGCACCACGCCCGGCCTGAACTTCGTCTACGCCCATCTCAACCGGGCGATCATGGCGCGTCAGCAGCAGATGATCTTCGTCTGCGGGCCAGGGCACGGTGGCCCGGGCGTCGTTGCCGCGTCGTACCTCGAGGGCACCTACTCCGAGATCTACCCGGAGGTGAGCCTGGACGAGCGCGGCCTGGGGCGGCTGTTCACGCAGTTCTCCTTCCCCGGTGGCATCCCGAGTCACGCGGCTCCGGAGACCCCCGGGTCCATCCACGAGGGCGGCGAGCTCGGCTACGCGCTCTCGCACGCGTACGGCGCGGCCTTCGACAATCCCGACCTCATCGTCGCGGCCGTCGTCGGTGACGGCGAGGCGGAGACCGGGCCACTGGCGACGAGCTGGCACGGCACCAAGTTCGTCGACCCAAGGCGCGACGGAGCGGTGCTGCCGATCCTCCATCTCAACGGCTACAAGATCGCCAACCCCACCGTCCTCGCGCGGATCCCGGAGGACGAGCTGGTCTCGTTGCTGCGCGGCTACGGCCACGCGCCGTACGTCGTCTCGGGGTCGGACCCCGCGCAGATGCACGCCGACTTCGCCGGGACCCTGGACCGCTGCCTCGACGAGATCGCCGACATCCAGGGCGCGGCGCGGGAGGCCGGTCACGCCGTACCGCGCCGACCATGGCCGATGATCGTCCTCCGCTCGCCGAAGGGCTGGACGGGCCCGAAGGAGGTGGACGGTCTCCGCGTGGAGGGCTTCTGGCGCTCGCACCAGGTGCCGTTCGCCAACGCGCGCTCCGACGACGCCCACCGGGTCGTGCTCGAGGAGTGGATGCGCAGCTACGAGCCGGACGACCTCTTCGACGAGGCCGGTGCGCCGGCACCCGACATCGGGGCCCTGCACCCGGAGGGCGACCTGCGGATGAGCGCGTCGCCGCACGCCAACGGGGGCCTGCTGCTCCAGCCGCTGCGGCTGCCGGACTTCCGCGACTACGCGGTGGAGGTCGACTCGCCGGGCACCGGCGCCGTGGAGGCGACCCGGGTGATGGGCGGCTTCCTGCGAGACGTGATGGCCGACAACATGCGAAGCTTCCGGCTCTTCTCTCCCGACGAGAACTCCTCGAACCGCCTCGGCGACGTCATGGAGGTCACCGATCGCACCTGGAACGCCGAGATCCGCGAGTACGACGACCACCTCGCCCCCGACGGCCGGATCATGGAGATCCTGTCCGAGCACACCTGCCAGGGCTGGCTGGAGGGCTACCTCCTCACCGGGCGGCACGGCTTCTTCTCCTGTTACGAGGCGTTCATCCACCTCATCGACTCGATGTTCAACCAGCACGCCAAGTGGCTGGAGAGCACGCGCAAGATCGAGTGGCGGCGGCCGATCTCGTCGCTCAACTACCTCCTCACGTCGCACGTCTGGCGTCAGGACCACAACGGCTTCTCCCACCAGGACCCCGGCTTCATCGACCACGTGGTCAACAAGAAGGCCAACGTCGTCCGGGTCTACCTGCCGCCGGACGCCAATACGCTGCTCTCGGTGACCGACCACTGCCTGCGCAGCAAGCACTACGTCAACGTCGTCGTGGCGGGGAAGCAGCCGGCGCTCCAGTACCTCTCGATGCCGGACGCGATCATCCACTGCACCAAGGGGATCGGCATCTGGGACTGGGCCTCCAACGATGGTGACGAGGGACCGGACGTCGTGATGGCGTGCGCCGGTGACGTCCCCACCATGGAGACGCTCGCGGCGGTGTCGCTTCTCCGCGAGCACCTGCCCGACCTGCGCATCCGGGTCGTCAACGTGGTCGACCTGATGCGCCTGCAGCCCGAGAGCGAGCATCCGCACGGACTCTCGGACGCCGACTTCGACGCGCTCTTCACGACCGGACGGCCGGTGATCTTCGCCTACCACGGCTACCCGTGGCTCATCCATCGGCTGACCTACAAGCGCACCAACCACGCCAACGTCCACGTCCGTGGCTACAAGGAGGAGGGCACCACCACCACGCCCTTCGACATGACCGTGCTCAACCACATGGACCGCTTCAACCTGGCCATCGACGTGATCGACCGGGTGCCGCGGCTCGGCGCGTCGTCGGGGGCGGCGCGGGAGCACTTCAAGGACGCGCTGATCCGGCACCGGCAGCACGTCCGGACCTACGGCGAGGACCTCCCCGAAGTGCGGGACTGGGAGTGGGCGGTCGGCTGAGTGCGCACCCTCGTCGTCAACCCCGGCTCGAGCAGCCTGAAGGTCACGCTGCTCGAGGACGGCATCGAGCTCGCCGACGACGGCGGGCCGTACGACGCGATCGGCGTCCGGTTCGTGCACGGCGGTCCTGACCACACGGCACCGGTGCGGCTCGACGACCGGGTGCTCGCCGGGCTCGACGCCGTCGCGGATCTCGCGCCCCTACACAACCCACCCGCGGTCCAGGCGGCGCGCGAGTGCCTCGAGGCGCACCCGGAGACCCCGGTCGTCGCCTGCTTCGACACGACCTTCCACACCACGATCCCGCCGGCGGCCGCGACGTACGCCGTACCGCGGGCGTGGACCGAGCGGTGGCGGCTGCGCCGCTACGGCTTCCACGGGCTCTCGCATGCGTGGGCCTCGCGGCGGGCTGCGGAGCTGGTCGGTCGCCCGGTCGAGGAGCTGCGGATCGTCACCTGCCATCTCGGCGGCGGCGCGTCGCTGTGTGCCGTCCGCGGCGGTCGGTCGGTCGACACCACCATGGGGTTCACGCCGCTCGAGGGCCTGGTCATGCAGACGCGCAGCGGCTCGGTCGACCCGGGACTGATGCTGCACCTGCTGCGTCGCGAGGGCGTCTCGCCCGACGAGCTCTACGACGTACTCGACCGCGAGTCGGGCATGCGCGGAATGTCGGGCACCTCCGGCGACTTCCGAGAGGTCGAGGAGGCCTGCCGCCGGGGCGACGCAGCCGCCCAGTTGGCGGTCGAGGTCTACGTGCACCGGCTGACCCGCGAGATCGGCGCGATGGCTGCGTCGGCCGGCGGCGTCGACGCCCTCGTCTTCACCGGCGGGGTCGGGGAGCACGGCCCGGAGATCCGTCTCGACGTCGTGGGTCGCCTCGGCCACCTCGGGCTCGAGGTCGACGAGCTGCTCAACGCCGAGGTCTCCGGTGACGCGAACATCTCCGCCTCGCGATCGCCCGCCGCCACTCTCGTCGTCACCGCCCGTGAGGACCTCGAGGTCGAGCGACAGGTCCGCGAGCTGCTCTCCGGTTAGGGTGCGACTCCTTATCTGCTCCCGGATAAGGAGCCGTGCCCTAGCGGACGCCGTACGTCGTGGTGCGCTCGCGGACCGGGCGGCCGATGCCGGCCCCGATCTCGACCAACTCGGCGACGGTCTTGGCGGAGCCGTGCTCGGAGCCGGCCATCCGGGAGATCGTCTCCTCCATCAGGGTGCCGCCGACGTCGTTGGCGCCCGCCTGGAGCATCGCGCGGGTGCCGTCGACGCCGAGTTTGACCCACGAGGTCTGGATGTTGCGGATCCGGCCGTGCAGCATGATCCGCGCCATCGCGTGGACGGCGAGGTTGTCGCGCAGCGTCGGGCCCGGGCGAGCGACGCCGGCGAGGTAGATCGGCGCGCTCGTGTGCACGAACGGCAAGGGGACGAACTCGGTGAAGCCGCCTGCCCCAGATTCCCGTGCTGCGTCCTGGATCCTAGAAAGCACGCGGAGGTGGCCGACCCAGTGCCGGGGGTGGTCGACGTGGCCGTACATCATCGTCGACGTGGTCGGGAGGCCCACCCCGTGCGCGGTCGAGACGACCTCGATCCAGGTCCTGGTCGGGAGCTTCCCCTTCGTCAGCACCCAGCGGACCTCGTCGTCGAGGATCTCGGCGGCGGTGCCGGGCAGGGAGCCGAGCCCGGCCTCGCGGGCCTTGATCAGGAAGTCCTCGATCGACAGGCCCGTGCGGGCGGTGCCGTTGACGACCTCCATCGGGGAGAACGCGTGCACGTGCATCTGCGGCACCCGCTGCTTCACCGCGCTCACGAGGTCGAAGTACGCCGTGGCCGGGAGCTCGGGGTCGATGCCGCCCTGCATGCACACCTCGGTCGCGCCGAGGTCCCACGCCTCCTCCGCCCGGTCGGCGACCTCCTCGAGCGAGAGCGAGTAGGCGTCGGCGTCGGTGCGGCGCTGCGCGAAGGCGCAGAACCGGCAGCCGACGTAGCAGACGTTGGTGAAGTTGATGTTCCGGTTGACGACGTAGGTGACGTCGTCGCCGACGGTCTCCCGGCGCAGGTCGTCGGCGAGCCGGCACACCTCGCGCAGCAGGTCGCCCTCGGCGGTCATCAGGGTCAGCGCGTGCTCGTCGGTGAGGTTGCCGGGGTCCTTCTCCGCGGCCCGCAGCGCAGCGAGGCCCGCCGACGGCGGTTGAGGTGCGAGCGAAGCGAGCCTCGAAACCCCGTCGGACTGCGCCTTGACCTCGTCCCAGTCGCCGTACACGTCCGCGAAGTCCGAGCGCCGGTCGTCGGTGCGGCCCTCGCTGTCCACGGCGGCGAAGAGGTCCGTGCGACCGACCGACGCGAAGCCGCCATCGGGCTCCTGCCACGGCAGCCCGCTCGGGCGTACGCCGGGGCGCGCGAGGCCCTCGTCGGTCGCCAGGGCGGCCACGTGGGCGGAGACCCGCGGGTCGAGCCAGGGCTCGCCCTGGCGGACGTACTCCGGGTGCACGGTCAGGCGCGCCTGGAGGTCGAAGCCGCAGGTCGCCGTGATCGAGCGCAGCCGCTCCAGCGACGGCCAGGGCCGCTCGGGGTTGACGTGGTCGGGGGTGAGCGGCGAGACGCCGCCCCAGTCGTCGATGCCCGCGTCCAGCAGGGCGCGGCACTCCCCGGGGCCGTGCTCGGTGTCGACCAGGTTGGGTGGTGCCTGCACCCGCGCCTTGGGGCCGAGCACGAGCCGGGTGACCGCGATGGCGGCGCGGTACTCCTCCAGCCCGAGGTCGTCGACGTGGCGCATCGCGGTGTCGGGCTTGGCCCGGAAGTTCTGGACGATCACCTCCTGCACCGACCCGTAGGCGCGGGAGACGCGGCGCAGCGCGAAGATCGTCTCCGCCCGCTCCTCGAGCGTCTCGCCGATGCCGACGAGGAGTCCGGTGGTGAAGGGGATCGACAGCCGGCCGGCGTCCTCCAGCACCCGCAGCCGCAGCGCCGGATCCTTGTCGGGCGAGCCGAAGTGCGCGAGCCCCTTGGTCTCGAAGAGCCGCGTCGAGGTGGTCTCCAGCATCATCCCCATCGAGGGGGAGACGGGCTTGAGGCGGTTCAGCTCCTCCCACGACATGACGCCGGGGTTGACGTGCGGCAGCAGACCGGTCTCCTCCAGCACCCGCACCGCCATCGCGCGGATGTAGGCGAGCGTGGAGTCGTAGCCCTGCTCGTCGAGCCAGGCCTGCGCCTCGGGCCAGCGGTCCTCGGGGCGGTCGCCGAGAGTGAAGAGGGCCTCCAGGCAGCCCATCGCGGCACCCTGCGACGCGATCTCGAGGATCTCGTCGGGGGAGAGGTACGGCGCGCGGCCCTCCCGCGCGGCCTGGGCGGGCGTCTCGACGAACGTGCAGTAGTGGCACCGGTCCCGGCACAGCTTGGTGACCGGGATGAACACCTTGGGGGAGTAGGTCACGACACCGGGGCGCCCCGCCGCGGCCAGACCCGCGTCTCGCACCGCGGACGCGGCCGCGGCCAGCCGGTCGAGGTCCTCGCCCGTCGCCGCGAGCAGCACGGTCGCCTCGGCGACGTCGAGAGCCGCGCCTCGCTCGGCACGCGCCAGTGCTCGACGTACCTGCTGGGGGGTGGGCCGCTCCTCGCTCACCGGTTCACAGTAGCCAGCCGTCTCCCCGCGTGGACGGTCGGCCACCTGTCGGTCAGTTCGCGCCAGCTCAGGGTCAGACCGGAGTGGGCGCCTCCTGCGGCTCGACCGCCCGCTCGTCGCTCGGCGGCACGATCGGCGGGCGCCGGTCGAGCGCGCTCGGCCACCAGATGCGCCCGCCCAGGTCGAGGTTGATCGCGGTGACCAGCACCGAGCGCACGATCATGGTGTCGAGCAGGACGCCGAGCGCGATGGTGGTGCCGATCTGCAGCGCGAACGTGAGTGGCATCGTCGCCAGCGCTCCGAAGGTCGCCGCGAGCACGATGCCGGCCGCGGTGATCACGCCACCGGTCGAGGCGAGCGCGATGAGCGAGCCCCGCCGGGTGCCCTTGGTCACGGTCTCCTCCCGGACGCGGGTCATCAAGAAGATGTTGTAGTCGATGCCCAAGGCGACCAGGAACACGAAGGCGTAGAGCGGGAACCCCGGATCGGTGTTCGGCCGGTCGAAGACCAGGTCGAAGACCACGCCCGAGATGCCCAGCGCAGCGGCGAACGACAAGATGACCGTGCCGATCAGGATCAGTGGCGAGGCCAGCGCCCGCAGCAGCCCCATCAGGATCAGCATCACCGCGAGCAGCATGATCGGGATGACGACCCGGTTGTCGCGGGCGGAGGCCTCCTCGATGTCGAGGGTGACCGCGGTCCATCCACCCACCTGGGCGTCCGCACCGTCCACCGCATGCACGGCGTCACGGACCTCGGTGACCGCGTCCATCGACTGCACGTCGAGGGGGTCGGCGGTGAGGTTGGCCAGGATCAGGGCGGTGCCGTCCTCCTCGGCGACCACCGCGGGCTCCTGGATGCCGTCGATGCCGGCCATGGACTCGACGACGGCGTCCGCCTGGTCGGCGTTGGCCACGATCTGGATCGGGGAGCTCGCATCGACGAGGCCGTGCTCGACGAGGAGCTCGTTGCCCGCGACCGACTCGACGTCGTGGCCGGGCACGTAGGTCTCGTCGTTCGGGATGCCGGAGGTGTCCAGTCGGAGCGAACCGAGCGCGACCACCACCAGGGCGCAGGCGGTCACGATCCAGACGATGCGCGGCCGGTGCGAGATCCGGTTGCCGGTCCGCGCCCAGAATCCGGACTCGGTCGGCTCCTCGCTGCCGAAGCGCGGGACGAAGGGCCAGAACACCCAGCGGCCGCAGATGACGAGCAGGGCCGGCAGCAGGGTGACCATGACGACGAAGGTCACGGCGACGGCCACGGCGTTGGCCGGACCGAGACCGGCCGTGGAGTTGAGCTCGGCGAACATCAGGCAGAGCAGGCCGACGACGACCGTCGACGCGCTGGCGAAGATCGCCGGAGCGGCGCGGTGCAGAGCGAACGCCATCGCCTCGTGCCGGTCCTCGTGTCGGCGCAGCTCCTCGCGGTAGCGGGCGACGAGCAGCAGCGCGTAGTCCGTCCCGGCGCCGATCACGAGCACGGTCATGATGAACTGGGTCTGGCCGTTGATCGTCATGTCGCCGTACTTGGCGAGCAGGTAGAGCAGGCCCATCGCGATGCCCAGGCCCACCACGGCGCTGAAGATCGGGAGCGCCCAGAGGATGGGGCTGCGGTAGCTGACGAGCAGGATCAGGATCACCGCGCCGAGGGTGATCAACAGCAGCCGGCCGTCCATGCCCGCGAACGCGGCTGCCTGATCGGCAGTCGTGCCGCCGGCGCCGGCGACGTACACCTCGACCCCGTCGATCGCGGTGATGTCCTTGATCTGGTCGGCGACGTCGGGCATGTCCTCCCAGAGTTCGTCACCGCGGTTGATCGTGAAGTCGAGCTTGGCGACCTGGCCGTCGTCGGAGATGTACGGCGCCGGAACGCCGGTCTCGGCGGCCGTCTGCGGCGTGATGACGTTGGAGACGCCCTCGAACTTCGCGATCTCCGGTCCGTGGCTCTCGATCGCCGCGAGGTCCTCCTCGGTGAGGCCGGACTCCTTGTAGTAGACGACCGTGGTGACCAGGTCGTTCGGGTCCTGGAACGCCTCCAGGCGCTGGATCGCCTGCGTCGACTCGGCGCTCCCGGGCAGCCACGACTCGGCCTCGTTGTTCTGGACGCTGGTCAGCTTGCCGGCGAAGGATCCCATGATCACGGCGATCAGGAGCACGGCGACGAGGACGATCCACTTGGTGACCCGGCCGGTCAGCTTGCCGGCGATCTGACGGTGCATGGCAGAACCCTCTCAGGGGGCGGGGACAGTCGGCATCGGGGATTTCCCCTAGTCCGACTGCCCCATCGGGGTTAACTCATCGGACACCTGTACATCGATCGGCGCAACCCGAAATCGACACCGGAACCCGCTCTGTTGCGGGGAAATCTCGTCCGAAACAGCCTGTGCTGTGTCCCCACGCCGAGGCGGGGACGTCATACGCCCTGGTCGTCCAGGCGACCAGGGCGTATGACGTCCCGGCGCCGCTCCCAACGCCCGACGGCGACCATCACGAGCAGGGCGAGCAGCCCGCCCGCGACGGCGTCGACGACGTAGTGCTCGGCGTGGTAGATGAGCGCCAGCGACATCAGGAGGGGGTAGAGCAGCACCAGCCACTTGTACGGCGAGCGCAGCCGCGTCACGAACCAGAAGGCCACCAGGAACGCGATGCCCGCGTGCAACGACGGCATCGCCGCCACCTTGTTGGCCATGCCGAACATCACCATCGTCTGCCGGTGCAGTTCGACGCCCTCCCACTCGATCTCGGTCCAGCCCCGCCGGGTGATCCGGGCGACCGGGTCGAGGTAGCCGTCACGAGCGGCCATCCACGGCGGCGCCATCGGGTAGACGAGGTAGCTCGCGAGCCCGGCGTAGAGCAGCGTGAGATAGCGCCGCAGCCAGCGCACCCACTCGTCGCGGTTGCGCACCCACAGCACCCCGGCGAGGGTCAGGGCGACGACGAAGTGCGAGGCGTAGACCGTCGTGAAGACGATGTCCCACCACCGCGGCGGCAGCGACCGCAGGCACGGGTCGCCGCACCACTCCTGCTGGAGCCAGGCGGTCGGGACGGTGCCCCCGAAGATCCACGCGTCGACGCGGATCGGCATCGAGTAGTGCGGCGGGATGCCGATCTCGTCGGCCAGGCCCCGGACCAGCCAGTAGCCGACCAGGAAGGCCAGCGGCTTCCACCAGTCGCGCCAGAAGACCTTCCAGCGCTGCTCGGGATCGTCGACGTACCACGCGACCATGGCGAGCCAGATCCAGATGATCACCCCCGCGGGGTCGTTGGGGATGCCGACGAGCAGGCTCCACAGCAGCAGCGCGACGGCGTACGCCGCCAGCGCGGTCCGGCGGCTCACGAGTGGTCACCACCGGCGGCGCGGTAGATCGTCCAATCCCCGGTGCTGGTGGCGCGGTCGTAGTGGTCGGTGAGCACCTGGTCGGCTACCCGAGCGTCGATGCCCCACGAGCCGAGCGAGCGGCCGGCGACGACGACCCAGGTCGGCCGGTCCTGACTGCCGAACAGGGCGGAGAGAGTCTCGAGTTCGGGGTCGTGCACCCGCACCGGGAGGCTCCAGAGGTCGGGGTAGGGGCTGCGCAGGCCGGTCGACTCGAGGATGTTGGGGCCACCGAACGCGACCACCGCGGTGTCGCCGGGACTGGCGTGCCCGTCGAGCCAGGCGATGGCGGGCTCCTCGGGCCGCTCGACGGGGTGCCCGGCCATCCACGCCAGCGTGGTGATGGTCGAGACCGTCATGACGGCGTACGCCGCGGTCAGCAGCCGGCCGGGGCGGGTGGCCTGCTGGGCGGCGGCAGCGGTGAGCAGGACGAGGCCGGGCACCAGTCCCATCAGGTAGTGCAGCCAGTAGCTGCCCCCGCCGAGGACGACGAAGAACTCCCAGGCGAGCACGGCCAGGGCCGGCCACCAGAGCCAGGATCCGGCCGCTCGCCGGACGAGCGCGACGACCAGGAGCGGCGCCCCGGTCGCCACCAGCGCCAGGAGCATCGTGCCGAGCCGGGTGGTCGTGGTCTCCGTCGCCGACGCCGCGATCACCGCCGCGGCCTCCTGGCGGAACACGACGACGGCCTCCCAGAGGTCGGCCGGGGCGGTGCCGCGCAGGGCCGCGACGGCGACGGCGCCGGTGGCCGTGGCCAGTGCGGCGCCGGCGACCGTCGCCAGCGCCCCGAACCGGCGTCGGGCCAGCAGCAGCACGACGGCGAGCACGAACACGTCGAGCAGGCTCTGCTTGACCAGGACGCCGCCCGCACCCAGGACGCCGCCCAGTGCGGCCCACGGCAGCCAGCGCTCGGCGCGGCTGGCCATCAGCACTGCCGCGCAGCCGCCGAGCAGGAACGGCAGCCCCAGCAGCTCGCCGTTGACGACGGTGCCGCCGACGAGCGGCGTCGTGACGAGGAGCGCGGCCGTCAGCGCGGGCAGCAGCGTGGACGCCCCGGCTGCTCGTCCGACCAGTGCGGCGAGGAGGACGGACGCGACGACGGCCGCGACGCCGAGCAGGCGCACCGCCCACGCGGAGCCGCCCAGCAGGTCGGCGAGCGCGAAGAGTGCGATCAGGCCGGGCGGCCGGTCCACGAAGTAGTCGCCGTACAGAGAAGATCCCGGCGACCACTGCGACGCGAGCAGGAGCAGGCCGCCCTCGTCGGGTGAGAGTGCGCGTCCGCCGTACGGCAGCACGCCGAGCCCGGCGAGGCCGGCCAGGCAGACGACGCGGAGGTTCACGCGAGCGCGAGGGCGACCAGTACGACTCCGACGAGGACGGCTCCGGTGAACAGGAAGCCGAGCTGGAACGCCGGCAGCGCCGTCCGCTCGCGCATCGCCCGCTCGACCCGAGCCCACCGGATCATCGCGAGCACCGTCACCAGACCGCCCAGCAGCACCAGGGACACCGCCAGCGTGGTGCGCAGCCAGGTCGTGTCGGGGAGGCCGAGCGCCTGCAACGCGACGCCCCCGGCCACGATCGCCAGCGCGGTCCGGACCCAGGCGAGGAACGTCCGCTCGTTCGCCAGCGTGAAGCGCGGGTCAGGCTCCTGCCCGGCGTCGTAGACCCAGTGTGGTCGACGTCGCGTCATGGCCCCCATCCTGGCGTACGGCGTACCTCTTAGGGTTCAGGATGTGACCTTCGAGTTCGATGCCCATGCCGCCGTCCGCACCGAGGGAGAGGGCAGGTACGCCGCCGAGCTCGACGCCGGCTGGGTCGTCGGGGGCGGGGTCAACGGTGGCTACCTGCTCGCGCTGGTCGGCAATGCGCTGCGCGCCTCCTTCCCCTCGAAGCCCGACCCCGTCGCGGTGTCGGCGTACTACCTCTCGGCCGCGACGCCGGGTCCGGCGACGGTCGCCGTCGACGTGCTCCGGGAGGGGGGACGCGTCGGCACGGCCTCGGCGCAGCTTCGGCAGGGGGACGAGACCCGGATCGCCGCGCTCGCGACGTACGGCGACCTGGAGCGCTTCGGCGACGACGTGGCGACGACCGCGGAGGAGCCGGCGCTGCCGCCGCCGGACGAGTGCGTGGCCAACTCCTTCGCGCCGCCGGAGATCCTCGAGCTCGCGCCGATGATGGCCCGCTTCGACATGCGCTTCCACCCCGACCATGTCGGCTGGGTGGTCGGGCAGCCCAGCGGCCGCGGCGAGATCGCCGCCTGGTTCCGCCTGGCCGACGGCCGCGAACCCGACCCGATCTCGCTGCTGATGGTCGTCGACGCGCTGCCGCCGGTCACCTTCGACCTCGGCCTGATGGGCTGGGCGCCGACCCTCGAGCTCACCGCCCATGTGCGCGCGAAGCCCGCGCCCGGCTGGCTCAAGGTCCGCCACGCGACGCGCAACCTGGCCGGCGGCATGTTCGAGGAGGACTGCGAGGTCTGGGACTCGGCCGGCCGCCTGGTCGCCCAGAGCCGCCAGCTCGCCCTCCAGCCGCGCTCCTGACGCAAGGGTGGTTTCGAGGCTCGTCGCTGGCGCTCCTCGCACCTCAACCACCGATCCGGGTGGTTTCGAGGCTCGTCGCTGGCGCTCCTCGCACCTCAACCACCGATCCGGG
>VFQN01002952.1_pt1 | contig 25259 bp, 19 predicted proteins | sample 3512371 | NCBI WGS metagenome assembly VFQN01 (sample SAMN10412370, study PRJNA504923) | tailings metagenome | isolation source: Replicate 2 from Balatoc abandoned mine | place: Philippines: Itogon, Benguet | collected 2017-08-28 | reverse complement strand
CAAGGAGCAGCGCAAGGTCGACGAGTTCATCGTCTATGCGATGGCGGCGGCCGAGCAGGCGCTCAAGGATGCGGGCTACGAAGCAAAGACACTGGAAGAGCAGGAGCGTTCCGGCGTCCTGATCGGCTCCGGCATCGGCGGTCTCAGCGGCATTGCCGACACTGCGCTGCTGCTGAAGGAGAAGGGCCCGCGGCGTGTCAGCCCCTTCTTCATTCCCGGCCGCCTCATCAATCTCGCCTCGGGCTATGTCTCGATCCGCCACGGCCTCAAGGGTCCGAACCACGCGGTCGTCACGGCCTGCTCGACGGGGGCACACGCCATCGGCGACGCGGCCCGTCTCATCGCGCTCGATGATGCGGATGTCATGGTCGCCGGCGGCGCTGAGAGCCCGATCTGCCGCATCGCCGTCGCGGGATTCGGCGCCTGCCGCGCGCTGTCCACCGGCTTCAATGATGCGCCGACCAAGGGCTCGCGCCCCTACGACAAGGACCGCGACGGATTTGTCATGGGCGAGGGCGCCGGCATCCTCGTGCTCGAGAGTCTCGAGCACGCGAAGGCGCGCGGCGCACGCATCTATGCCGAGATCATCGGCTACGGGCTCTCGGGTGACGCCTATCACATCACGGCGCCCGCCGAGGACGGCGATGGCGCGTTCCGTTGCATGCGTGCAGCGTTGAAGCGTGCCGGTGTCACCGCCGACCAGATCGACTATGTCAACGCCCACGGTACATCCACGCCGATGGGTGACGAGATCGAGCTCGGTGCCGTCGAGCGGCTGTTCTCCAACAGTGCCGGCAAACTCTCGATGTCGTCGACCAAATCGGCGATCGGCCACTTGCTTGGCGCTGCCGGCTCGGTCGAGGCGATCTTCTCGATCCTCGCGATGCGAGACAATATCGTTCCGCCGACGATCAACCTCGACAACCCCTCGGTCGAGACTCCAATCGACCTCACCCCGCACACGCCGAAGAAGAAGCCGATCAATACCGTACTGTCCAATTCGTTCGGCTTCGGCGGCACCAATGCGTCGCTGGTCATGCGCCGGCTTGACAGCTAGACTATTTTCCGTCGCCGCCTCATTTCGCTCGCCGGGCAGCGCGAATCGCCTTCTTGATGCACTGTGGTATCACTTCAAGTCCGTTTCCGAACGCGTCGCACGCCCGACGGCCGATTTCACGTTTGCGGCCCGCTTTGGCCATATTTCACGGTAGCTTAATGGCCGGCGACGGCACCCTCCGACGCCCGACCGGAAAGCATCGAGCAGGAGAAGACGACCCAGCGTGATGATCGAGCAATTCGCCAAATCAAGCGGCACGGTATCGAGCCGACGATCGCTCGGGATACCAGCATCGAGGTGTGGCGAACTTCGGAACCGGGCCACTCGAGCATGAGGCAGGCACGTCCCACACTCGATACCACCCGACAGCGCCTCAGCGCCTTGCCGCGGAGCCCGGCCGAAGCGCTGGAGCCGGGTCGCGCGCCGCGCCCACCTCGCCGCATCCGGGAACGCCGCGAGCCACGTCGCATGGGCGGCTTACTCCGCCTGATCAGCGGCCTGTTGACGTTCGCGTTCCTCGGGATGTCGCTCGCGGCCATCCTGGCGCTGCTGATGCGGGTGAATTTCGCGCAGCCCGGGCCTCTCACCCATTCCACCGTGTCCGTCATCCCGCGCGGCGAAGGTGTGCAGGAGATTGCCGCCCGCCTGGAGCGTGAAGGCATCGTCTCGGACCGCCGCCTGTTCGTTGCCCAGTACCTCGCGCAATCGTTCAGCACTTATTTCACTGGCGCGAAGCCGATCCAGCTCCAAGCCGGCGAATTCGAGTTCCGCAAGCAGGCGAGCCTCGCTGAAGTGCTCGACACGCTCGCGCAGGGCAAGGCCGTGCTCTACCGGCTGACCATCCCCGAGGGCCTGACCAGCCAGCAGGTGGTGGCGCGCCTGAAGGCCGACGACAATCTCACCGGTGACATCACCGAGATCCCGCCCGAAGGATCGCTGCTGCCCGATACCTATCGCTTCTCGCGCGGCATGGCGCGCAGCGACATCCTCGAGCGCATGCAGGCGGATCAGCGCCGCTTCATCGCCGCGATCTGGGACAAGCGCCAGCCCGGCCTGCCGTTCCAGAGCATCGAGCAGGCGCTCGTCCTCGCCTCGATCGTCGAGAAGGAAACCGGGCGGGCCGACGAGCGCGAACGCGTCGCCGCCGTATTCGTCAACCGGATGCGGCGCGGGATGCGCCTCCAGTCCGATCCGACCATCATCTACGGCATTGTCGGCGGCCAGGGCTCGCTAGGCCGCCCCCTCACGCGCGCCGACATCGATACACGAACGGCGTACAACACCTACCAGATCGACGGCCTGCCGCCGACGCCGATCGCCAACGCCGGCCGCGCCGCCATCCAGGCCGTGCTCAATCCCGCCAAGACGCAGGATCTCTATTTCGTCGCCGATGGCACCGGCGGGCACACGTTCTCGTCCAACCTGCGCGACCACAACTCAGCCGTTCAGGTCTGGCGCAAGGTCGAGCGCGAGGCGCGCGCGCGCCAGGCTGCCGCCGGCAACAGCACCGTCAGCGCCGGACCGGGCGTTGCCAATGATGCGGAGCCGGCGACGGAAAATCCGAGCGTCACGACCGCGCCGGCGCCCGAGCGTGACGCCGCCGCATCACGTCAGTCCGCAAGTGTTCCGCTGCCGGTGCGCAAGCCGCGCCGCTGAAATCACGCCACAGTGATCGCTGTCGTCACGCATTCGCCGCGTTTCTGCCAGCCGAGCGACGACGTCACCCGCGACGTCATCTTCCCGATACGCTATTGTCATGTCGAAGTCCGGCAGCGGGAGGATAGGTGCCTCTCATCGGCTTGCTACACGCTGGCCAATCGGCGGAAGCGGGCCGCCCGCGAGGAGACTCGGGCAAGAGGGAGTGATCGGCATGGATTTGCGTTTCGATCCCACGCAACGTGACGTCATCGTGGGGTCGCAGGCCGCGTTCGACATGGGACGCCGCCTCCTTAATTTGGCAGCCACCCGCGCGCTGCTGATGAACTCCGCTCATCTCGCCTTGCCGAACCTCGCCCGCGTGGAACGCGACGGCGGTGTCTACCGCAGGCTCAACTAGCGCAGCATCGCCCGCGCCCGGCCTTTCCCTCCTCCGGCCCTTTGGCCGCCCACTCCCACCTCCTCAACGCCGCGAGCCGATGACCTATCACCTCCGTGCGCGTGTCACGACTCTCGGGGAGCTCCTGCATCCTCGGAACGTTTTCGACGTCCCTGCCTTCCAGCGCGCCTATTCATGGACGACGGATGAGGCGGGCCAGCTTCTCGATGACCTCCTGCTCGCGATAGGCGAGGCGGACGCCGGCCAGTCGGAAGGTGGCTACTTCCTCGGACCAATCCTGCTCTTGCGCGCGGGTCGCGAGCGCAATCCGACGGCGGTCGACGATAACGATCGGAGCGTCGAGGCCTTCCACATCATCGACGGCCAGCAACGGCTCGCCACGCTCACCGTGCTCGCCTGCGTGCTGCGAGACCTCTCACGCGAGAGCGACGCCGGCGCGCTGTCCTATCTCGACGATATCATCCGCTGCCGGCCCGACCTCGGCGAGCCGAACCGGTTTCGCCTCCAGATGCGCGGTGCTGCCCAGGTCACCATGTCCGCCGCCATCCAGACACCGGGTGCGACGCTGATCGATGCCGCCGGCGAGCGCGCGCGCGACGGGCTCACCGACTCCGAAGCCATGCTGCTCGACGTACGCGACCATTTCATCGAGCTGCTCGCCGACCGCGATGAAGCAGCCCTCGAGCGTATCGCCTCGTTCGTTGCCCGCGACTGCGAGATTGCGGTCATCACATCAGGCGATGTCGATCGCGCGCACCGTATCTTCGCGGTGCTGAACAACCGCGGCCGTCCGCTCGACCGCAGCGACATCATCAGCGCCCAACTCATGGACACGTTGAGCGGCGCCGAGCTCTCTCGCCTGCAGGGCGAATGGGAACGCCTCGCGGTCGCGCTCGGTCCAAACTTCGACATCCTGTTCAGCCATATACGCTCGGCGGTCGGCGATCTGCGCGTTCCCGTGATCGCCGACATCAACCGCCTCGCCCAGGAGGCGGGCGGCGGCCAGGCTTTCATCGACACGATCCTGATGCCATTCGGCCGCGCCTTCGCGGCCATCGTTGCCGCCAATCACGGCGGCAGCCCGAGGAGCAGCGCTATCAATCGCTCGCTCACGCATCTGTCGTGGCTCGGCAGCAGCGAGTGGGTCGCGCCGACGCTGCTGTGGTGGACGCGCCACGAGAACGATCCGGAGAAACTGGCGCTGTTCCTGCGACGGCTCGAGCGGCTTACCTACGGGATGCGCATCCTCGGCCTCGGTGCCGACAAGCGCCAGACGCGGATGCACCAGGTTCGCACCGCGATCGAGCGCGGCAAGCTGTCCGTCGCCGAGGGCGGCCCTCTGGAGTTCACCAGCGAAGAACTGCGCAACATCCGCTACAATCTGCGCGACCTGCATCGCCGCAGCCAGACGACGTGCAAGCTCGTGCTGCTCCGTCTCGACAGCGAGCTTTCCGGTGGCGCGCAGCGCTACGCCGACGCCGACCTCACGGTCGAGCACATCCTTCCGCAGAATCCGGCCCGCAACAGCCGCTGGCGCGAATGGTTCGCCGACGCCGAGGAACGACGGATCTGCACGGCCTCGCTCGGCAACCTGGTCCTCGTGCCCCGCGCCCTCAATGCAGCGGCGCGCAACCAGGACTACGAGCGCAAGCTCGCGGTCTTCTTCCCGACGAGCGGCGCACCGCTGCCGCACCTGACCGAGGAGCTGCGCGGCCTCACCACGTGGACGGCGATGCAGATCCGCGCCCGCGAGGATCGCCTGCTGGCCATTCTCGAGCAGATGTGGCAACTGAGCCGACCACCCGAAGGGGCCGGCGAAGGCGCGCCGCTCGGATCCCGGCGCCGCGCGCGCAAGGAGCAGCCGGCGAAATAGTCATCTGCTTAACTCCCTGCGAGTGTCTGTCACACCGCCGTAGCGGAACAACGCGCAGTGGTAACGTGCAGCACGTGAGGTGCGGCTCGCTTGGAGACCACGACGACATGAGCGCACGCCCAGACACCGCGATGATCCTCTCCGCCGGCCTCGGTACGCGGATGCGGCACCTGACGGCAAACACGCCGAAGCCGCTCGTTCGCGTGGCCGGCAAGTCGTTGATCGATCACGTGCTGGAGCGGATCGAGGCGGCCGGCATCAGCCGCTGCGCCGTCAACGTTCATCACTTCGCGGACCAGCTCCAGCACCACCTCGAGGCGCGAACGGGACTGCCGATCGCGATCTCCGACGAGCGCGGCGCGCTCCTTGATTCGGGGGGCGGGGTGCGCAAGGCGCTCAATGACGGGCTACTCGGTGCGGGCCCGTTCGTGATCCACAACTGTGACTCGATCTGGACCGAGGGCACCGGAACGAATCTCGGTAGACTGCTCGCCGCCTGGGACGAAAGCGCGATGGATTGCCTGCTGCTGCTGGCGCCGACCGCGACGAGCCTTGGCTACCACGGGCGTGGCGACTTCGCGCTCGATGCCGTGGGACGGCTGCGGCGCCCGGCGGAGCGGGCCGTAGTGCCGTTCGTGTTCGCCGGTGTTTCGATTGCGCATCCGCGACTATTCGACGGGAGTTCCGATGGGCCCTTCTCGCTCAACCGGCCCTGGGACCGCGCCATCGAACGCGGAAGGGCCTTCGGCGTCCGTCTCGAGGGGCGCTGGATGCACGTCGGCGATCCCGAAGCCGTCGCCGCCGCCGAGGATTGGATCGCGCACGCCGACGAGCGGTGACCGCATGAGCTCGACGACATGACCGCCGGCGACGACGCAGCGGGCGTAGCGCCACCCGGCATGGGGTCGCGCGTGTGGAGCATCGCCACCGGCCGGCCGTTCCTCGACACGCTCGCATCCGCCATCCTCGCCGGTGACCTGCCGCATCCCGGCGGCAAGCCGCCCGACCAGCTTGCGCTCGCCGGCGTGACGATCCTGTTGCCGACCAATCGTGCCGTGCGCGCGATGCAGGATGCATTCCTCCGCGCCGCCAAGGGCCGCGCGCTGCTGCTGCCCCGCCTCATGCCGATTGCGGCCACCGACGAGGAAGGCGGCCTGCTCGCGGATCTCGGCAGCGGCGGCTCGCCGCTGGCGGAGGAGTTCACGCTGCCGCCCGCGATCGGCAAGCTCGAACGGCAGCTCACACTCACGCGGCTTGTACTCACGTGGTCGCAGATGGTCGCCGCGCAGCAAGCAGCGGAGCACGACGACGGTCTCGCGCCGTTGACGCAACGCGGCGTCGCCACTCCGGCGCAAGCCGCGCATCTCGCCGCCGAGCTTGCCCAGCTCATGGACATGGTCGAGACCGAAGGCAAGTCACTCGACGGCATCTCGTCCCTGGTGCCGGACGAGTACTCGGCGCACTGGCAACAAACGGTGCACTTTCTCAAGGTCCTGACGGAGAATTGGCCCGAGTATCTCGCCGGACGCGAGCGACTGTCACCGGCCGACCGGCGCAACCGGCTGATCCGCGCGGAAGCCGAGCGGTTGCGGCGCGCGCCGACGCCTGGTCCGGTGATCGTAGCCGGCGTGAGCGGATCGGTGCCGGCGACGGTCGAGCTGATCCGCGCGGTGGCGGCGCTGGCGCACGGTGCCGTCGTCCTGCCCGGGCTCGATCGCCATCTCGACGACGCCGGCTGGCAACAGGTCGCCACCCACCCCGAGCATCCCCAGTTCGGCCACGTGCGGTTGCTCGCCGCGCTCGGTGTCACGCGCGCCGATGTCGGCGAGGTCGCAGGCCTCGCCACTCCCGCCCGCATCTCGACGCGCAACGCCTTCCTCAGCGAGGCGATGCGGCCGGCGGGCGCCACGGAAGCCTGGGCCGACTACATCGCGCGCGCCGATCGCGACGCTCTGAAAGCCGCGCTCGAAGGCGTGACCCGCATCGATGCCGCGACGGGCGCCGACGAGGCCGAGGTCATTGCGCTGATGATGCGCGAAGCGCTGGAGACGCCCGGCCGCACGGCAGCTCTCGTGTCCCCGGACCGTCTCCTCGCCCGCCGCGTCGCGATCCGCCTCGAGAGCTGGGGCATCACGGTCGACGACTCGGCCGGACGGCCACTCGCGAAGACGACGCACGGCGCGTTCCTCGAGCTGGTCGCGACGGTTGTCGCCAACCGCTTCGCGCCGGCGGATGTCATGGCGCTGCTCAAGCATCCGCTGACCCGGCTCGGCCTGCCCGTACGCGACGCACGTCGTGCCGCCCGCACGCTCGAGCTCGCGGCCGTGCGTACGATCTATCTCGGTGACGGTCTCGCTGGCCTCGCCGCCAACCTCGACCGCGCCCGACGCGAGATCGACCGCGGCATCCGACGCGACCGGGCCGCGCGCCGATTGTGGCCGGCCGACTGGGACAACGCGAACGATCTCGTTGAGCGGCTGCGCGCGGCGATGGAACCGCTGACCCTCCTCATGGATACCGGCGCGCCGTGTGCCCTGCAGACGCTCGCCGCCGCTCACCGCGCCGTCGCGGAGGCGATCGCGCGCGGCTCCGACGAGGACACGCCGACGCGGCTGTGGCACGACGAGGACGGCGAGGCCGCCGACCGCCTCCTCGCGAGCCTCGACGACGAGAGCCTCCCCGCGCCGCCGATCGCGCCTGTCGACTATCCGGATTTCTACCGCACGCTGGCGACCGCCGAGCCGGTGCGCCCGCGCGTCGCCGTCCACCCGCGCCTCTCGATCTGGGGGCCTTACGAGGCGCGCCTGCAGCAACCCGATCTCGTCATCCTCGGCTCGCTCAACGAGGGCACGTGGCCCGCGGCGGCCGACCCCGGGGCGTGGCTCAACCGGCCGATGCGCGCGACGCTGGGACTGCCATCGCCCGAGGAGACGATCGGGCGCGCCGCGCAGGACGTGACCGGTCTCATCGGCGCACGCGAGGTCGTGCTCACGCGCGCCGGCCGCGTCGACGGCGCACCGACGGTGCCGTCGCGGTGGTTGATGCGGATGGACGCGCTGCTCGGCGGCATGAATCTCGATGGCGCGTTGCGTCAGGACGAGCGGCCGTGGCTCGCGTGGGCGCGGGCGCGCGATGCAGCGGCCAACACCCTCAAGCCGGTGTCCGCGCCGGAGCCGCGCCCGCCAATCGCGCTGCGTCCGCGTCAGCTCAGCGTCTCGGCGATCGAGCTGTGGATCGGCAATCCCTACGGTCTCTACGCGCGCCACATCCTGGGTCTCGAAGCGCTGCCGCTCATCGGCGCCGCGCCGGGCGCGCGCGAGAAGGGCATCATCATCCATGACGCGTTGTCGCGTTTCTCCACGAAGTTTGCGCAGCAGCTTCCCGCGGACATCGCCGCCGCGCTGATGGCCGAGGCGGAGGAGGCGCTGGAAGACTATGCCGCGAGCGCCCGCGTCCGCGCGTTCTGGCGACCACGCATCGCCCGCTTCGCCGATTGGTTCGCAGAGACCGAGCCGGCGCGCCGCAATGGTGTCTCGCGCCTCGTCACCGAGGTCGCCGGCAAGCGCGTACTTGCAGCACCGCAAGGGCCGTTCACGCTCACTGCCCGTGCCGACCGCATCGACTGCGCGCCCACCGGCATCGTCATCACCGACTACAAGACCGGAACGCCGCCGAGCAACGCGGCAGTGACCGCCGGCCGCGCGCCCCAGCTCCCGCTCGAAGCCGCCATCGCGGCCGAGGGTGGTTTCGCAAACATCGAGAAAGGTGCCGTCGTCGGGCTTCGCTACATCCGCGCGACCGGCAGCGAGCCAGCCGGCCAGGTGCGCACCCTGAATACCGACATCGAGGCCCTCGCAACGCGATCGTTGAGCAGTCTCGAGCGACTCGTCGCCGACTACGATGATCCCGAACGCGCCTACACCGCGATCCGCCGCGCCCGCTTCAATTACAACTACGACGACTTCGCGCATCTCGCGCGCATCGCCGAATGGAGCGGCGGCGACGATGGCGGCGACGACGAACCAAGCGCAAATGGCAACGGGGAGGGCGCCGCCGGATGACGCGCGCACCCGATCTTTCGATGCTTCTGGCGGAGACCACCGCGGCGCAAGGCCGTGCCGCCGATCCCTCCGCGTCGGCGTGGGTTGGCGCCAATGCCGGCACCGGCAAGACGCACGTGCTGACGATGCGCGTGCTGCGCCTGCTGCTCGCCGGCACGCGGCCCGAGCGCATCCTGTGCCTGACCTTCACCAAGGCGGCGGCGGCGGAGATGTCGACGCGCGTCTTCGATCGCCTCGCGCAGTGGGCGAGCGCGCCGGAGGAGAAGCTGCGCACCTCGCTCGCGGAGCTGCTCGGCCGAGTTCCCTCGCAAGCCGAGGCGCTGGCGGCGCGCAAGCTGTTCGCGCAGGCGATCGAGACGCCGGGCGGGCTCAAGGTGCAGACCATCCACGCCTTCTGCGAGCGCCTGCTGCAGCGCTTTCCACTAGAAGCCGGCGTGCCGCCGGGATTCTCGATCCTCGACGACGAGAACAAGCGCGCGCTCATGCGCGAGGCGATCGACCGGACGCTTGCCGAGGCGGCCGAAACAAGTGAGACGCCTCTTGGCGCAGCGCTCCAGGCCGTCATCGTTCACGCGATCGACGATCGCTTCGATCAACTCCTGCAGGCGATGATTGCCCGGCGCGACTGGCTCGACGCGGCAATGCCCGAAATCGTCGACGGCGAGCCCGATTTCAGCGGTGCCGAAGCGCGCTACCGTTCGGCACTCGGCCTTACTGGCAACAGAACGCTCGACGATGTATTCGCTGACATCGCAGCGCTGCTGCCGCCGGCGTTCCTGAGCCGCGCGATCGATGTTCTCAGCGGCGGCACGGCGACCGATAACAAGTGCGCCGCGGTTTTGCGCTCATGCGTCAACGCACATCTGCGTCAGATCGCGAGCGCACTTGGCGATTACTTCCTCACTGGCACGGGCGAGCCGCGCAAATCGCTGATCACCAAGAAACTCGGCGATAGTCACCCCGACATCCGCGACGCTTTGAGTATGGCTCAGGGCGACTTCATCGTACTCGACAGCGAGCGCCACGCCTTGGCCGTCACCGAGGCGACGCTCGCACTGCACCGCCTCGCCGATGCCGTGCGTACCGACTATGCTGCCCGTAAGGCGCGCCGCGCCGCGCTCGACTACGAGGATCTGCTCGTCAAGGCCGCTGCGCTCATCGGCGATGGGGCGGGCGGCGCGGCGCAGTGGGTGCTGTTCAAGCTCGACGAAGGGCTCGAGCACATCCTCGTCGACGAGGCGCAAGATACGAACCCGACGCAATGGCGCGTCATCCGCGGGCTCGCCGAGGAATTCTTCGCCGACTCTGCCGGGGGCACGCGCACGGTCTTCGCGGTCGGTGACGAGAAGCAGTCGATCTACGGTTTCCAGGGGGCGGCCCCGCACATGCTCGCCGAGAGCGGCAAGCAATTCCATGCGAAGGTCCGCGCCGCCGATCGCCTCTGGCACGACGTGGCGCTAACGCTTTCGTTCCGCTCGACGCGGCCGATCCTCGATGCCGTCGACGCCGTCTTCGCCGATTCCCAGCGCACCCCCGGCGTCGGCAGTGGCACACGCCCGCCCGAGCACCGGCCGAAGCGCATGGGCCACGCCGGCCTCGTCGAAATCTGGGAGACGGAGAAGCCCGCGGCCGAAATTGCAGCCGATCCCTTCGAGCCACTGGCCGAGCGCGCCGTCGCATCGCCGGTCGTGCAGCTCGCCGAGCGCATCGCCGGCCAGATCGAACACTGGCTGACGCGTGGAGAACTGCTCGAAAGCAAGGGGCGCCCGATCACGGCGAGCGACATCCTGATCCTCGTGCGCACACGGGCCAAAACCGCCAACGCGATCATCGCCGCGCTGAAGAAGCGGCGCATCCCGGTCTCCGGCGCCGACCGCATGAAGCTCGAGCAGCAGATTGCTGTGCAGGACCTGATCGCCGCCGGCGAGGTGCTGCTGCTGCCGGAGGACGATCTCGCGCTCGCGTGCGTGTTGAAGAGCCCGCTGATCGGTCTCGACGACGACGATCTCATGCGCATCGCGCCGGGCCGCAACGGCGCCTTGTGGAAGGCGCTGCTGGAAGCGGCGCGCAACGGCGACACGCGCCTCGCCTCGGCAGCCGAGACGATCAAGCGCTGGCGCAACCGCGCCGACTACATGCCGCCGTTCGAGTTCTACGCCGAGCTGCTTGATCGCGACGGCGGACGGGCGAAGCTGCTCGCCCGTCTCGGCCCCGAAGCCGCCGACGCCATCGACGAGTTCATGAACCTTGCTCTCGTCTACGACGAAGATGCGCCGCCGTCGCTGCAGGGATTTCTCGGCGCATTCCGCCAGAGCACGCGCGAGATCAAGCGCGATCTCGAGCAGGGCGCCGACCAGGTGCGCGTGATGACGGTGCACGGCGCCAAGGGACTGCAGGCGCCGATCGTGATCCTCCCCGACACCTGCAGCATCGGCTCGGCGAGCAGCCGCGATGCGCTCGTGACGATCCCCAAGACGCGGCGCGCGCTGACCGACGCCGACACGGTCGTATGGTCGATCAAAGGCGCTAAGCGTGTTGGAGCAGTTCACTCAGCACGTGCTAGCGCGAAGGCGAGCGAGACCGAGGAACGCAACCGCCTCCTCTACGTCGCTATGACACGCGCCGAGGATCGGCTGTACGTCGCCGGCTTCGAGGGCAAGGATGGCCCAGAGCCAGGCTGCTGGTACGACCTCATAAAAACTGGGCTCGCCGGCCGGCTGGAGGCGACCACCGACTTCGTCGGCCGCCCGGTGCACCGCTTCGCGGAACCGCAGCGGGTCGCTGCCGACAAGCCCCAACGAGACGCGGCAGACGCCATCCCACCTGCCACCCCACCGGCGTGGGCGAACGTACCGGCGCCGCGCGAAGCCGGCCTCGCCATCCCGCTCGCGCCGTCGCGGCTTGCCCCGCTCGACATCGATGCCGAGGGTGATCCGGTCGAACCGGCGACCGTGCCGCTCGATGCGCCGCGCCGGGCCGCCGCGCCGGGCTTGACAGTCGGTGGACCGAACCGCTTCCTGCGCGGCACGCTGACCCACGCGTTGCTCCAGCACCTCCCGCTGATCACAGCCGACCGCTGGGAGGAGACCGCCAGTGAATACATCGCCCGTCGCGGCGAGGCGCTTCCCGCCCGTATTCGCGCAAGCATTGTCGAGGAGACGCTGGCGGTCCTGCGCGACCCGGCCTTCGCGCCGGTGTTTGGTCCCCGCTCACGCGCGGAGGTCGCGATCGTGGCCGAGATTTCGCCGCCGACCGGTGCAGGCGCGCCGATCCGAGTCGCGGGGCAGCTCGATCGGCTGGTCGAAACAGGGAGCGGGGTGCTGATCGTCGACTACAAGACCAACCGGCCGCCACCGCGCGATCTCGACGAGGTACCGCGCGCCTACGTGCTGCAGCTCGCCGGATACCGCATCGCCGTCCAGCGCATTTTCGGCGGCTCGACGGTCCGCGCGGCGCTGCTGTGGACCGAGGGCGCGCGAATCATGGAGTTACCAGCGGAATGGCTGGATGCGGCGAGCACGGAGCTGTTCAAGCTCGCTTGAGCAATCTTGACGCGCCCCCCAGCCGCTCCTACCTACATAGTCCAACCGATTGGATGAGCCGGTCTCATCGCGTGCAGGCCTGTACGCCCACCCCCGACATCAGGAGAACCGCATGACCGCGTTCGTTAATGACGCCAACTTCGAAGCTGAGGTATTGAAGTCGTCCGAGCCGGTCCTCGTCGACTTCTTCGCTGAGTGGTGCGGCCCGTGCAAGGCCATGGCGCCGGCGCTCGATCAGGTCGCCCAGGAGATGGCCGGCAAAGTCAAGATCGTGAAGATCGACGTCGACCAGAACCCTGAGATCACGCAGCGCTATCGCATCCAGGCGATGCCGACGCTGCTGATGTTCAAGGACGGCAAGGTCGCCGCCCAGCAGGTTGGCGCGCTCGTCCAGAAGCGCAAGCTCGAGGACTGGATCAAGGCGTCGATCTGATCGATCGACAATCCGAGATACGCGAAACCCCGCGCCATGTGCGCGGGGTTTTCGCTTTTTGGGTATCGACGACGCGCGCGGGATCCGTGGCCTACTCGCGGAAGCGGCCGTCGATATAGAGCCGCCATAGCCGCTCGCCGATCATGCAGTCGTGGCGCGCTTCCGGCATCGACTGCGGACCTGCCTGGGTGCGGAATATGCGCGCTTCGCCGAAGTGGCGGGGCGGAGGGGTGAGGCCGGCGATCTCGAGGATCAGCTTGCGGCGGATCGCCGGGGCGAACTCGGCGCGCGACCGCACGGGGATCACGAATGAGCCGAAGCCGCCGATCACGCAGTCCTTGTAGTACTTGTCGAGGTCGCGGATATCAAAAAAGCCGGAACGGTGATCCGGCTTGAGGATGATCGGCAGGCCGTTAATGACAATGCCTTGGTTGACGGCTTCGTCTCGCGCGATCTCGACCGGGCCGCCGGAGTTATTCGGCCCGTCTCCCGACACGTCGATGACCTTGCGCACGCCGCGGTAGCCGGCAGTCCCGAACTGGCTCGCCGAGAACGAGATGGCCCCCGACAGCGACGTCATCCGGTTGCGTGAGATCGGCGCCTTCTCGAGCCGGCTCGCGAAACCTTCGAGCGCTGCCGGACTGTCGATCAAGATCCAGGGAACCACGATCTCCTGGATGTACTGGCCGGCCCACTCGACATACATCAGCGTGATGCGGCCATGCCCGCCGCCACTGATCGCCTTCCACACCTCGGGGTCGCGCAGCGCGGCGAGGTAGCCCTCACGCTGGAGCTGCTGCTCGTCGAGATCCATCGACCAGGAGACATCGACGGCCAGGACCAGCTCGAGATCGACGACCTGCTGGGCGCGCGGCGACGGGGCGGCGACAACGGTCATAACCGTTGCAAAGAAGGCGAATACGCATGTTCGAATTGCCCACATGCGTTCATCGATGCACGGCGCCAAGGCGTCGGCAAATCACGATTCGTTTTACTCACGGCCGCGTATTCACACGCGCACAGCCCGCAGGCGCGGTGCCCGACAAGGCGGCAGACGACCCTATCACCTTTGCCGGCCTCGGTTCAGGCGCGGATCATCTGGATGGCCCGGCGGCGCTTGCCGACACGGATCGGCAACCAGACCGGCACGCATAGCTGTGTCAGGAGATCATCGGGCGGCGTGGTCGCGGGATCGTTCAGGTAGATTTCCATGTACGGCCGCTCGGGGTCGATGACGATCGCCTCCGACTGCGCCCACTGTTCCCGGATGCGACGGAACTTCTCGGCCATCTGCTGATGGCCGCCCTTGATCCGAGCGAGCGCATAGGCTCCGTGCAGGGTCACCCTGCGGACGATCCCGTTCGACGGATCGGCGGACAACCCTGGCTTGAGTTCAAGGCACGCGTCGTAGCGGTAGACCTGGGACTCGGCGGATGTCTCGTCCTCGCGGAAGATGCCGAAGCCCCGAGGCTGATCCAGCCCGAGCCGGTGGGTACCAAACCAACCGAGCATGCGGTCCCAGGCCTGCTGCGCCGATTCCTCGTACGACCCGGTCACGCCAAAATGCAGGACCGGCGTCGGTCGCAAATAAACAAATCTGAAACGCACAATACGCCCTCCAACACCAACAGGCGGCGCCTGACCCCAGCGCACCGCCCGCAGAGGGACGACGCCTGACCCCAGACATCATCCACGCTGAAGAGCATAGTACGAATAAATTTAATGCCGCTTAACTCGACCGGTGGCTTTCATGTCAACTTGAAGCCACGCGCGTTAACGAATTCGCCGAAGTCCGCCCGCTCGGGCTCGCCGTACTGGCGCGCTTTGTCCTCCGACCAGCCGTAGGTCGGACTGGTGCCGAAGCGCGCGACGTTGCGTTGGACGCGATACGGGAAGACGCTGTTCCGTCGCCGGTCGTAGCCGTCGACAACCTCGCGCGTGCAGTCGGTGAAGCGATTGCGGTGAACGGTTGCCGACAGCGGCAGGCGCAGGCTCACGTAGGAGGGTGCCGCCGGCCAGCCGAAACCGAGCCCGGCGACCGGGAACACGTGGTCCGGCAGGCCGAGCAGATCACTCACCTCCGCCGCGTGGTTGCGGATCACACTGATCGGGCAGCACCCGATCCCCGCCGCTTCCGCGGCGAGCACGAACGCAGAAAGCGCAATCCCGGCATCGACGGCGGCATTGAAGAAGGCGTCGAGATGGTCGTTGGCGAACGGGATACCGGTCCACCCGTGCACCTGCCTCAGGCGCCGGTTGTTGCCAAGGAAGATGGCGAGATGCGGCGCCTTCGGGATCCAGTCCTGGTCGGCGAGGAGTGTGTTGATACGGCCCCGGATGGCGGGATCGTCGACGATGAGAACGTCGCGCTGCTGCAGGTCGCTCTTCGACGGCGACGACAGAGCCAATGCCGCGAGCGTCTCGATCATCGCGTCCGGCACCTTCTCGTCGCGGAAGCGCCGGCAGACGCCGCGCGAGGCGAGCCCCTGCAGAAACGGCTGCTCCGCGATCCGCGGATCGACGGCATGAGCGAAATCGCCGAAGCGGTGATCGAGCGCATCCTTGATGCTTTTCATTTCTCATTTCCCCCTAGTCGCTGTAAGGCGCTCCTGCACCGCCAGCAGATCGCGCCATGCCAGCCGCTTGGCAACCGGTGTGCGCAGCAGATAGGCCGGATGCAGCGTCGGCATCACCGGTACTGTCCGCGCACCCGCAGTGAGATCGCGCCAGCGGCCGCGCTGGCGCATGATACCGCCCTCGATATTGAGCAGCGCATTGGCAGCGGCGCCACCCATGGTCACCAGCACATCCGGCGCGACGAGCTCGATTTGCCGCTCAAGAAACGGACGGCAGACCTGCACCTCCTGCGGCGTCGGCGTGCGATTGCCGGGCGGGCGCCAATAGACGACGTTGGTGATGTGGACGTCATCCTCGCTGAGCCCAATCGCCGCCAGCATTTTGTCGAGGAGCTGACCGGCGCGCCCGACGAACGGCTTGCCCTGAATGTCCTCGTCGCGGCCGGGCGCCTCGCCGACGATCATCAGGCGCGCATCGGCCCGGCCACGGTAGAAGCACAGCGACTTCGCCGTCGCCTTGAGCGCACAGCCGTCGAACCGCTCGAGCACCTCGCGCAGCGCTTCCAGCGTCGGCGCACCGCGCGCGGCTTCGCGGGCAGCAAGCGCGGCGGCATCCGGCGGCGCGGTCGGGAAACGGCGCGGCGCCTCGGCAACGGGCTCGGTGCGGGGCGGGAAGGCAGGCTGCGGGGCGCGCACCCGTGGTGCCGCGACGGCCATCGTGACATCGGCCGGCGCAGCATCAGCCTCCGCCATGGCATAGCCCGCACCCGGCGCCTCGTCGCCGCGTGAGAGCCAGTCGGTCGCGGTCTCGCTGGTCGCACCATCGACGCCCATCTCGCGCCACCACGCGAGCAAGGTTGCGACGCTGCCACGCTGCTCCTCATCAATCATGATGCCACCTTAGCCGCATCCTAGCGTGATGATCGAGAAATTCGCCATATCTGGCTGCTGGGTCGAGAGCGAATTTCTCGATCTGAATCACACTAGCAACGCTATAATTGTAGTGTCCCTTTTTGATTCCGAAGTTCGCGCGGGACCCCAGCATCGAGATCTGGCGAACTTCGGAATCGGGACACTAGCGCCTCCGCACCCCCCGCGACCTCCGCATGGGGCTGTCAATCGGCAGCTACAGGCTTGACCCCGGTCCCGCGCCCGCCCTATCGAACTGCGGGCAACATTGGAATGGATTCAAGGAAGGCGGACAATGACAGAAGAGCAGGACGAGCTGCCGCCGCGGGAGGCCATGGAGTTCGACGTGGTGGTGGTCGGCGCGGGGCCGGCGGGGCTCGCGACGGCGATCCGCCTGCGCCAGCTCGCCGCCGAGCATGGCCAGGAGGTGTCCGTCGTCGTGCTCGAGAAGGGCTCCGAGGTCGGCGCGCACATCCTGTCGGGCGCGGTCATCGATCCCGTCGGCCTCAACCAGCTCATTCCCGACTGGAAAGCGAAGGGCGCGCCCCTCGAGACAGAGGTCACCGAGGACCACTTCCTCTACCTCGGGCCGGCCGGCGAAATTCCGCTGCCCAACTTCGCCATGCCGCCGCTGATGAACAACCACGGCAACTACATCGCCAGCCTCGGCAACCTCTGCCGCTGGCTCGGCGAGCAGGCGGCCGAGCTCGGCGTCGAGATCTATCCGGGCTTTGCCGCCGCCGAGGTGCTCTACGACGACGAGAACCGGGTCGTCGGCGTCGCAACCGGCGACATGGGTATCGGCCGCGACGGCAAGCCCAATGACAATTTCACCCGCGGCATGGAGCTGCGCGGCAAGTACACGATGATCGCCGAGGGCGTGCGCGGCTCGCTGGCGAAGCAGCTCATCGCCCGCTTCGCTCTCGACGCCGACAGCGAGCCGCAGAAGTTCGGCATCGGCCTCAAAGAGCTGTGGGAGGTGGCGCCGGACAAGCACAAGCCGGGCCTCGTCCAGCACACGCTCGGCTGGCCGCTCGACGATGCAACCGGCGGCGGCTCGTTCCTCTATCACTACGGCGACAACCTCGTCTCGGTCGGCTTCGTCGTCCACCTCAACTACCAGAACCCCTACCTGTCGCCGTTCGAGGAGTTCCAGCGCTTCAAGACGCACCCGGCGATCCGCGATACGTTCGCCGGCGGCAAGCGCATCGCCTACGGCGCCCGCGCCATCACCGAGGGTGGCTGGCAGTCGATCCCGAAGCTGGTCTTTCCGGGCGGCGCGCTGGTCGGCTGCTCGGCGGGCTTCGTCAACGTCCCGCGCATCAAGGGCTCGCACAACGCGATCCTGTCCGGCATCCATGCCGCCGACGCGATCTACGAAGCGATCGCCGCCGGGCGCGCGCACGATCGGCTCGACGCCTACGAGGCCGCCGTGCGCACCGGCCCGATCGCCAGGGATCTGCGCAAGGTGCGCAACGCGAAGCCGCTGCTCGCGCGCTTCGGCACCCGGGTCGGCACGTTCCTGTCGGGTATCGACATGTGGCTCAACACGTTCATTCCGGGCGTCGGCCTCGGCTACACGCTGAAACACGGCAAGCGCGACTTCGCGACACTGAAGCGCGCCTCCCAGTCGAAGAAGATCGAATACCCGCGCCCCGACGGCGTGCTGACCTTCGACCGCCTGACGAGCGTCTCGTTCTCCGCGACCAATCACGAGGAGGACCAGCCGATCCATCTGCAGCTCAAGGATCCCTCGATCCCGATCGCGCACAACCTGCCGGAGTACGCCGAGCCCGCCCAGCGCTACTGCCCGGCCGGCGTCTACGAGGTCATCGAGGAGAGCGACGGCAAGAAGCGCTTCCAGATCAACGCGCAGAACTGCGTGCACTGCAAGACGTGCGACATCAAGGATCCCGCGCAGAACATCAACTGGGTGGTCCCAGAGGGCGGCGGCGGGCCGAACTATCCGGGGATGTAACTACCCGAGGCACGCCTTCGGGCAGCGCGGGGCGCGGCCGAGCATGTGGCCGAGGGCGCGGCCGTTGGCCGGCGTGCAGATGTGCGTGAGGTAATCGCGGTCGTCGACGGAGTAACGCGGCACCTTGCACGACTTCTCGATCACGCGCTCGGCTTCCGACCACAGCGTCGTGACGAGGTGCTTGACGTCCGGGCGGTGGAGGCCGGCCCAGGTGCGCGCGTCCTCCTTCTCGGCGCGCGCGACGTAGGCCATCAGGAAGGCCATCATCGCCGACATGCCGTCGCGATGGCCGAGGCGCGTGTCCTTCGGCGCCAGCGGCAGCGTCTCGATCGCGGTATTGAGGTCGTGGACGTAGGCGTTGAACTCGTCGAGGAGATAGGTGAAGTCCTCGGCCGAGGACGCGCCGCCCGGCAGCAGATACGTCTTCACGAAATCATCCGAGCGCGAGAAATGGCCGGCGATGCGGCCTGGCGGCGCAAGCTTCTCCAGCGCCGCGATGCGCTTGATCTGGCCGCCTTCTATGAGCGGGAACGCGTCGAGCTGCTCGGTCAGCATGTGCACCGCCTCGTGCACCGCCGTCGTCAGCCCGCGCTGACGATCGTCGCACAGGATCCAGGTGGTGAACATCTTCTTGTCGGCGATGCGCTCGTAGATGCGATAGCCGGTGGCCGAGAGCTGCTTGAGCTGGTCGAGGGCTTCCGCGCGGCAGGGCGCGTTGCGGGCGCCGCCGTTGCCGGCGCTGTCGCCATCCGCGCGCCACGTGCCGTCGGCGCTCGAGACGACCATCGGGATCACGACGTTGCGCGGGCTCGACCTCTTGCTGTCGTCCACCGCATCGGCCGGTCGCTCGACGGGCACGGCGCGCGCGCCCGCGGCCACGGCCTTTCCGTCTGCGTCGAATGTGACGCGAGAGACCGGGGCCTTGGAGTTGTGTGCCGCGAGCGGCGACAGGGAGGCGACCTGCGCGGCTTCCGCGGGCGGCGGCGCCGCTGGCCGCTCGGCGGCGGTCGTGCCGACGACGCGCTTCGGCGGCGTTGCGAGCTGGATCGGCTCGACGAGCTGGGCGACGCGGCGCTTGATCTCGGCCGGCGTGTGAGGACCGAGGGCGGGATGCGAGCGGATGCGCTGCGCGGATTCCGCAAAATGATCGGTGCGCGTCGGCTGCGCGATGGAAACCGCCGCGATGTCGCTGGCGCCGAGCCGTGACGGCGGCGGCATGTCGACCATCGCGTCCTTGCAACCTGGAACGAACGCTACCATCAACCCCGCGACCAGAAATGTCGCGCGCGAGGTCACCGGCTGGATCATACGCAAATACATGAATGATCTCCGAAGACGATCACCGAACTCTTTACTGCGCGTTGGCCCCCCGCATGTCCGAAAGTGGGCGACGCGATGGCGCCATCGCGTCTTCTTTCAGGTTCTGCAGCGGGAAAAATTCATCGGCGGGCACCGGATCGCTCGACCAGGATGCGATCCTCGCGCGCCGCCAATCCGAGATGTCGCCGCGCCAGCTCCTCGACGTAGTCGAGGTCCGCGCTCGGCTCATTGAGGAGCGCGAGTTCGCGCTCCAGTCGGACACGCACGGTCTCGAGAGACTTGATCTCCCGCTCCAACACTGCGGAGCGCTCGATCAAGCGTGTGCGAGTCTCGAGACCGTGCCTGCCCTTTATCGTGTGATAGCCGAAGTAGACCGTCAGGCCGCCGCAGAGAAGCAACACCGACACCTGCCGCTTGCTGACCATCGTGCCATCAGACCTTTCGGTACAATGCAGCCGGGACCGACGCGAAACCGGGTCGCGGCGTGAAATGATCGTAGGCGGACACGGTTAAGCGACGGTAAAGCGGTGGCGCATTGCGTGGCGGGCCGGCGAGATGCGAGCGTCTTTCAGAAGCGCATCAGCGCATTGATGGTCGCGTAGTAGTCGGTGCCGGCCGCCTCATCCGAAGCGCCGCCCGAGACGGAGACCTCGCCACTGTTCCACTCGAACCGGACAAAAGCGCCGTAGCGCCACGCCGCAACGCCGGCGTCCGACTCCGCGTCGACCGCCGACCAGTATCCCGCTTCAGGCCCGAGCGAGAGCGAGGGAAGAATGCGGTACCCGAGGCGCGCCCGTGCGGTGACCGTGTTGCGCAGGCTGGTCCAGCCGGCATCGAGCTGCGCGAAGGCAGCGGGCGTCAGATTGAGCCAACTCTCGACGAGCACCTTGGCGGCGAGGTCCGAGCCCGGCGATCCGGCGTCGGCCCCATCCTGCAGCCATCGCTCATTCGAATAGGCGATACCGGCATACCCCTTCACCGTCAGCGCGCCGAAGCCCTTGTGGTAGCCGAGCAGCAGATCGGCGAACGAGCCCGACCTCTTGAGCGAGACTTTCTGCGCACCGATCCCCGCAACCCACTTCACGGGATCGTCGGCGTAGCGCCAGTACCCCACCCCGGCGCGCAGCCGCCAGCCGTCCTCGCGAATGCCTCCTGACGCGCTCTTGCTCAGCGCCGACAGCGCGACCAGCGTGGTGGAGTAGGCCGACCAGGACGGGCCGGCGACCTCGCCGCCACCCGAGATTTCGTATTGTGGGGGGCCCTTGGGCTTAGCCGGTGTCTCGGCCGGCAACTCGGCGTGGGCCGGCGCAGGCACGGCGGCGCCAAAGCCAATCGCACACACGGCCGCCAACGCAGCCGCAACCGACCTCTGTCGGACGCAACGCCGCACAATACGCACCCCGCAATACTCAGAGACACGCAAATGACGCGCACTGCCGACGACCGCCACTTCGTCGGTGGAACGCTGTTAACCAAAAATCTGGACAGGAATAGATTCCTCGTCAACGAAAAATGCGAGGAATGCTGATTTATCGGAGGATTTTCTTCCTACCGCGCGCTCGCGGCCGCTCGAGGCCACGCCGCGGCCATCGCCTCGATACCGACCGCGCGGGCTTCGCGCTCCAATCCGACGGCCTTGAGCGCCCGGATGACGTCCGCGAGGGTCAGCAGGTTGGCCTCCGCCGGGCCGGCCGGGCCGAGCGCCTGCGCAGCCCGCAGCACGGCCCGCGCCTTGTCACGCTGGTCGCGCGCTGACTTGAGCTCGGCGAGGACGCCGGTCGCGGGCAGATACCCGTCGGTAGGCTGCTGAGTGCGGCTCGCCGCCTCCCACAGCGCGCCCGGCACCTGGATGTCGAGGGCGTCCAGGACGGTCACAAGGCGGTGCATGAGCCGCGCCTCGAGGCGCCCCGCCACCGCCATGCGCTCGACATGGATTAGCTCCAGGCGGACCGGCTCGCGCCCACCGACCGATAGCGCCGCCATGAGCCGCCAGGACTTGGCATTTTCGCGGTCGAGATCGATCCACATGTGCGCGGCTTCGCCACGACCGGAGAGGGCGAGGATCTCGCCGGCCGTTTCGGCGAACCACGCGAGCTGCGGCATCGTCCGCAGCCGCCCGACGACAGGCCCCAGGATCCCCGCCATCACCGGCCGCAATCCGGCGCCGCCAGCATCTTCCATCAGCGCCGCGATCGCGCGCGCCTTGCGCTCGAAATCCTGCTCCTTGTCGGCCGCCTGCAGCAGCAGCGACCGGCGCAACGCCTCGGACCGGAGAGCCGCAAGGGGTTGAGCCAGCTCGCCCGGCGGATGCGTGATCGAACGGTACTGCGCGGCGAGCGTCTCCGGCGCGATCACACCCAATCGCGCTGCGCGCTCGGCAACCACGATGCGCAGGCCGGGATCGAGCCGCTCCGCTGTCGCCAGCACCGCCAGCAGTCCGGGATCAGCCCGATCGGCGAGCTCGCGTGGCCAGGCGACGCCGGCTGCTTCGCCGATCCGATAGTCGAGGGCACCGACCCGGTCGGGCAGCGCCGGAATAGCCTTGCCCCCAGCGCCCGCCCCTTCGAGCACCGCAAGCGCAAACGGCGCATCGATGCCCTCGCCGCGAATGAGATCCGCCGTCAGCTTGGCCGCCCCGGCGTTGCCGCCGACGATCGCGCAATAGCCGGCAGCCAGCACCGCGTCGCGGCGGAAGCTCGGCGGCAGCGCGGCGCGACTGCGAATGGCATCACCCGCCAGCGCGCATCCCGCCTCACGATCGCCGACCAGCAGACGCGCGCGCATGACGATCGTCGCGAGCACCGGCTCCGCTGGCGTCGCCACCCGGCTCAGCACCCCCTTGAGCGCCTCGACCGAACCGGACCGGCTGAGCGTCTGTATCCGGATGCCTTCGAAAGCAGGCGATGCGGCACCGGAAGCATCGGACCAGATCGCGGGCCACAACGCCGCGATGGTCGCCGACTTCGACGGCAGTTCGAGCGGCGTGACGATGTCCTCGAGCACCTTGGCGTCGAGCCCCGCGAGACTGTTACCCGTGGACCGCGCGGCCGACGTGAGCGGTGCGCGCTTGACCAGGCCGGCCTTGCGCATCGGCAATGGGGGCGGCGCGCGCCCTGCCGACGACGGCTCACTGTCCTGATCGACACGCGCAGGCGGGGCTTCGCGCGGTGGTTCGGATGGCTGCACGGCACCCGCCGATACCGTGGCCGGCGGCGGACTTGGCAGCGGCTTTCGAGTGACGGCCGTCGGAGGCGCGGGCGGCTCCTTCGGCAGCGCTACGGCCGCGGGTGCAGGGCGCGGCGTGGCGCTAGGCGGCTCCGACTGAGAGGCGGCCTTCGGCGGCTCCGGCTGACGGGCGGTGCTCGACGTCACAGGTGGCGAGGGCTCGCTCGGCGACGGCGTACGTGCGGCCGCAGTCGGCGGAGAACGGCGCGACGCCTTGCTCGGCCGTTCCTCCTTGGAGGCGGTGCTCGGCGGCGTGGGAAGCGGTGCCTCATCCGACGAAGGCGTACGCGCGGCCGCGGTCGGCGGAGGACGGCGCGATGCCTTGCTCGGCGGTTCCTCTTTGGAGGCGGTGCTCGGCGGCGTGGGTGCCGGTGATTCATCCGACGAAGGCGTGCGGGTGGCCGCAGTCGGCGGAGAACGGCGCGATGCCTTGCTCGGCGGTTCCTCTTTGGAAGCCGTGCTCGGCGGCGCAGCCCCGGGTGTCTCGACCGGCGCAGGCGTGGGCGTGGGCGTTGCGATCACCGAGGCCGGAGGTGCGCGACGCGACGCCCTGCTCGGCGGTTCCTTCGGCGGCTCTTCCTGGAAAGCCGTGCTCGGTGGCGCCGGAGGCGTCGTCTCGTCTGATGGAGGCGTGCTTGCCGCTGCGGACGTCGGCGCGCGGCGTGGCGCCTTGCTCGGCAACTCCGTTTGCGAAGGGGCGCTCGGCGGCTCTGAAGTTTTGACAGGGCCCGGCGGCTCTGGCGACGCGACTCTCGGCGGTTCAGTACGCCATCCCGCAGCCGGTACCGCAGGCCGTGCGACTGAACCCGGCGGCTCCAGCGGCACGACCACACTCTCCAGCTCGCGCCGTGCAGCCTTCGGCGGCTCTGTCCGCCAGCCAGCTGCTGGTGGCGCGGGACGAGAGGCGGTGCTCGGCGGCTCCTGTCGAGGTGCCGCACCTTCGGGCGGCGGAAGCGGCGCTGGCGACACGACGCTATTGCCCCAGCCTGAGTTCGGGTCTCGGGCCGCCTCCCGTGGTGGCGGCAACGAGCGAGGCGTGGCCCTCGGATCAGCGCGCGGATCGGGACGAGGATCGGCGCGAGGCGCAGTACGCCGAGGCGGGGCCTCGACGGGCGCCAGCTCGCCGCGCTCGACAGCGACGGGGGCGGCGTTCGGCGGTGTCGCGGGCGCCTCAGACCTCTCGCTCGTGCTTTGTGGTGCCGGCGCGCTGCCGGGAGCAGACACCGGCGGCCCCGACGGTTCCTCTCGCGCGGCGCGCCCGGGAGGCTCCAGCGGCCGATCCCCCGGCTGTACCCCGCCGCCCCCGGGTGGGGTGGTCGAAGAACGGGCGCGGCCGTCATTGCCCCCGAACGGGTTCCAGTCCTGGGCGCCCACGGGCGCGATCGTGGACAGCAGAAGGCACAGGACGACGGCGCTAACGAGCGAGGCCGGATGCCGAAAATGAGCCTGGACCATCGCGTACATCACCTATGGTCGCTTTACCTTGACACCCGGCAGCGGCTGCGTGACTTCCCTCGGCTCCGGCTCGAAATATTCAGACAGGACATAGAGGCCACCCGCGGTCACGGCCGACAGCGCGGCAACCACCATGAGAAACCTGAACAGACTGGGCATCGCATGTCCTGTACACTGTGCCGATAAGGCGGCGCGTTGGCGCTATTATGGCGCCGGGGTGGCCGGTGCCAAGACGGCAGGGATAGATGCCTTGGGATGACTTCTGTGGCGGCGGCGTTAGTTTCTTGCTTTCAGGTGGATAGCGGGCAATGAGATGGACGAGCAAAAACAGCCTGCGACCGGTGACCACCGCCACGAGGAAGGTAACCGCGGGGTTCTCACGCGGAATCGAGCGATGATTCGGTTCGGATGGAAGAAGCGCGATCGCGCGGAATATCAGGCGCGGGTCCAGCAAGTGCTCGACCTTCTCGGGTCGCGGTCGATCGTCATGGTCGGCCTGATGGGCTGTGGAAAATCGTCCATCGGCCGCCGCCTCGCCTCGGCGCTCGACCTTCCCTTCGTCGATGCAGACGAAGAAATTGAACGCGCGGCACTGAAAACAATCCCCGAGATTTTTGCCGACCATGGCGAGACCTATTTCCGCGACGGCGAGCGCAAGGTGATCAAGCGGCTGCTCGCCAGCGGCCCGCAGGTGCTGGCGACCGGCGGTGTTGCCTTCCTGAACGCCGACATCCGTGCCGCCATCAAGGCAGCCAGCATCACCGTGTCGCTCCG
>VFQN01002951.1_pt1 | contig 25262 bp, 35 predicted proteins | sample 3512371 | NCBI WGS metagenome assembly VFQN01 (sample SAMN10412370, study PRJNA504923) | tailings metagenome | isolation source: Replicate 2 from Balatoc abandoned mine | place: Philippines: Itogon, Benguet | collected 2017-08-28 | reverse complement strand
AAGGTACGAACCACCCCCATGAAGCAAGCATGAAGCTGGGCCGTTCCCCGAGTGGTAGCGGTTGGGGCAGGGGTGGGGCTAGAGGGTTTATAGGTGGAGGGGGAGGCCGGGTGGCCCGGGCGTGTTGGGGCGCTGCGGCGAGGGCTATGGCCAAGGCGAGGGCCAGGAGGCGCGTGAGGCGCAGCGGGCGGCGGGCGGGTGCCATGACGGAGGAGCTGCTGCTATGCTGCGGAGCGAGGGAGGTGTGTGTAAGAGTTGCTGCCCCTGCCTGCTGGGGTGTGAAGCGGGTGACACGTGGCGACGCGTTGGGAGTTGGCTGTCGCGCAGGCTGTAAACGGTTAATGTTTATGGGCGTTGATCCGTACGGACACCCTTTGGTCACGTATCAGCAGCCCGGGTGCAGCTGCATGCAATGGAGCCAAGGTGTGAGGTGGAGACGAGAGCGGGTGGGTCGCGAGGTCGGCCACTGCCAGGATGTAAGCTAGTTGTCCGGCTGGCGGCCCCCCCTTTTGCTCGCTGGTCCGGATCAGAAGTCTGGAGTTAAAGCACTGCCGCTGATTTGCGCCTCGCGGCAAGGACAGGGAGCCGCAAACCGCAGGAACATCATCGGATGGACTGTGCAACCCTTGGACCTCCAACGCGCCGTGATGTGATTAGGTAAGGGTTGTTCTAGGGTTACCGCGAGAAGACGAGGCACAAAGGCTCCAGGAGCCGCATGCGTTTGCTCCTCGCAGTGCGACAGAGGCCTGCGGCAGCAGCAACGAAAGGATCCAAGGTCACTCCTAGACATTTGGAGGTCAGGCCGCAAGGCAAGCCAGAGTGACACTCACAACATGACGCAATGTGCACATGTGCCTGTTACTCTTCAGGTACTGTATGTGCTTTGCATACCAGCACGTAGTGCATATCGTCATGAACCGACCATTGGCGGGTTGCAAAGGGAGGGTTTGCGACCCGTGGGTCTCTAAACGCACGGCATCAACCGCTGCTGCTCCTCCTGTTCGCGCTCACGTATTCCTAAGGGACAGTCAAGCTTCATATCTCATATTGCATTCATACAGACCTTGCACTGGCTTGCCGTGCGCCTCCCTTGCGGTCCCAATCGTTGTGATGCGCTCCAGTGCGCTCTGGAGGCCACTCCAGCAGCAGCTAGGGACGTCCGTCCTCCACGCAGGCGCGTACTGGCTCTGACACACTCCAAGGGTTCCCGACAACCCAAATGTGACGCCGGGTTACTCTCATCCATTCTCGATGCTAACTGCTGCAGATCAGCATGCCCGGATGTCTTGGCCCTGCTGCCAGCTTCTGCTTGAAAAGCAGGGTCTCCACTGCACCGCATTGCCGGTGCCATGTGCACCTGCCAGCTGCCACAAACGCTGCAACTGCTACAGGAAGAGGAGGAGGCTGGAAGGCCGGGGAATGTGGCGCATGTATGCGTGTGAGCAAGTTGTGAAGGGGCTCTGCCGTAGGAGGTGTAGCAGGATGCAGTGCCGTAGGAGGTGTGCGCCAGGTGGGCGAGGAGGCTGGTACCAACCGCCGTGAAGGTGTTACAACCTCTCAACCCGATTAAACACATGCAAAATAAAGGATTGTGATACTAACATGGGCAATTACCGTTGCTCATGGACGGTGTTTGCGGCCTGGGCCTGGGCTGTGTCTTCTCGCGAGAAGTTCGCAAGTCGGTGGTTGCAGGTGGTTTGTTCGGGAGGTCAGACATTGGGAACTCGACACGTTGCCAGAGCGCATATATACACCTGACTGTTGGTGTTCTGTCGTGTACCACCCTACTGCCTGTAGCGAAGTAATATTTCCTGAAGCTAGCCCCAGCGCCTGCCATAACTAAAGCAGTCACGGTAGCAGTCCAGCACGTCCCCGTGCAGGTTCCGCTATCGAAGCAGCATACAAGTATAACCGGCAACTTTAGAGGAGCAAAAAAGACTTACTGGAACTGTAGAGTTTGATCTTCAACGGTGCAGCTGAGTTCTCTAAGCCATGATGATGTTCGCACAGCGAGCCCAGGGCCCTTGCCGCGCGCAGTCTTGTCACGGCCTATGCAACCGCACGAAGTATCCGCTCTGCATCAGGAGGCGCAATGACTGCCGGCTTCCCAGGCGCCTGGCGTCTTTGGCCGTTAGGCCCAGCAACAATCTCAGGGCCATCAGGAGGAAGCCGGTCTCCGCAGTGCACAGTTCCTTATGCTTCCAACCATATTTGCGGCACCAGACAGCCTGACAACCGAGAAGGTTAGTGAAGTTCTCGATCACGGTTGTATCCAGCGACCTTCAAGCGTCCCGGAGGTCCAGCGAAACCGTGCAGAATAACTCAACCGCTCACCAGCCTTGCTATGGGCACGCTGTAGGCCCACGTGCCAACACCCAGGCAACCGACACAGTTGACCAGGCTAGGAAACACGACTGACGCTGCCTGTCCCCATTGCCGCATGCAACCTGCAGGGCCTGCTCAAGGCCAACGTGGTCTTCCCGCCATCAGTGGCGCGCATCCCCCAGGTGCGCAACCCAGCCAACCCATATGCGGCATGTACATCTCGCGGGCCGCCAGGCCCCAACCGCCCCATGCAGCCTCGACGCGCCGTCCTTTTCCATCATTCCCCTGACCCCACGCACCCGCGTTTCCGCGAATCCCTGACGCTTCACACGGGCCCTCACGCTTCACGTGCGCCCCCACACCCGCAGGAGGGCGACCCCCCCGTGCGCGTGTGGCCCCGCGGCGGCGTGGTGCTGTTCATGCACGGCTTCGCGCAGGGCCCCACCGCCTACGCGCGCATGCTGACGCAGCTGGCGGTGGAGGGGGACGTGCTGGTGGTGGCGCCCTGCCCGCCCTTTGGGGCCACGCCGGACAAGCAGCAGGTGGGGCGGGAAGGGGAGCGCGGGGCGAGGTGGGTGGGCGAGCGGGGAGGGAGGCGCGGTGAAGCTCATAGACGCCGTGGGGAAGGTGGACTTTTTATGAAGGGAATGCGGAAAGGGGTTAGATGGTAAAGCTGGCTGTTATTGCCGCTTTAACCGTCTGACCCGGATTCATGTACGACGCACGCTCCCTCCCTACCTGCAGTCCTCCATGGTTGAGGCCGCCCTGTTCTGGCGCAACCTCATCGCCACCAACGCCCTGCCCGGCATCAACATCGCCCCGGCGGACGAGGGCAGCTCCGCCTCCTCGCTGCCCGTGGGCCTGCTGGGCCACTCGGTGGGCGGCGGCCTGGCGGCCTTCGTGGCGGACGCGGTGGCGGCCAGGGGGCAGCCCTTCGCGTCGGCGCACGTCATGGCGCCGCAGGTAGGGGCATAGTGGATGGTGCTAGGCACTGGGGTGCAGCCTGCAGCCTGCACAGCATGTGGTAGGGGCGGGAGAGCAGCTGGATGCAGCGGTGTGCAGTGGCTGGTGCGAAGGCGCGGCGTGTGGGGCGCACGTGCACCGTCACACACCGGCGCACGGGGTGAATAACCGCGACATCAGGGACGCAGTGCACGTGACTCGTGAGTTCAGTCCACTGGGCAGTACCATAGGACATCAGGCCCTGCATGGGCCTCCTCCCGCACGTGCATTGGCCGCGCGCGCACGCTGTTAGTGCTGACGTACGACCATCGCTTGCTTTCCTCGACCAACCCCATTGCAGACCAGCCAGGTGGTTGACGCCTACCGCTACAACTCGCCCGCAAACGACAACAAGCTGCTGCCGCCCGCCACCGTTCACACCACGTGGGCAGTACAGGTGGGCGTTGTGGCCGTTGGGGTAGGGGCTGAATGTACCACGTGCCTGGCCGCGCTGTGCAGGTTGGCATGATGTGAACAAGGGCAGCTTTGTTGAGGCTGGTGTCCCTAACTGCCCACACACTACACCCTTCTTACGCTGCTGCTGCCGTACACCTCCCTCGCTCGTACCGCAGTACGGCCTGATCGACCTGCTGTCGCTGGCCCCCACGGTGAACGCCTTCCGGAGCTGGCTGGAGGTCCGCGGGGCGCTGCGCAGCACCGTCAAGTACGAGCTGGGCACGCACGTGGGCTTCGAGGACCAGCTGGTGGTGGGTTAGCGAGGGGCGTGGGCAAGCTAGGGTGGTGGGTTAGCGGTGTGCAGCTCAGTACAAGCTTGGTGTGAAGGCAGGCTTCGAGGACCTGCTGGTGGTGGGTGGGGCGTGCGATGTAGCTTGGGTTGTGGGTTAGCTGGGGGTATGGGGTTGCCGTTTGTGGTGTCCAGGCGTGCAGCTCAGCTTTGTTTGTAACCCGCTTGCTGTTCACCCATACAGATGCACTATTGACCTGCCGTGCAACGCCCCCTGTCGCCTCCCCTGTCCGCCAGGTGGGCCGCGAGTCCTTCACCGCCAACTTCCTGCCCTGGCTGCTGGCGGTGCTGTGGGGCGCCCTGGCGTTGTGGCTGCCGGCGCTGGGCCTGCGGGCGCTGTCCACCCTGGCGGGGGAGGACGACGGCAACGTGCGGGCGGCTGCGGGGATCAAGGTAGGCCGCAACGTCAAGAGCAGGGCACTGCAAACACGGGTTAGGGCGTCGGTGTTCCAACGACACACGACCCGCTGATGAGCGTGCTGCAAGCAAACCTGCATATGGCCAGGGGGCCATGTGGTCACAGCGGTACACATGATCATGACATGTATGTCGTAATCTTGTGCTATCTCACAGAGTACGGCAACACCGTTACACCCCGCAGGGCAAGGAGGGCTCCGTGCCCCCGCAGCCCGGCTTCGGCGTCCCCGACGACGTGGAGCTGCCCGACGAGCGCGTCATGCTGGCGGGCTACGTGCTGCTGGCGGCCACAGTCACGGCGGCGGCGGCGGCGCTGCCGCCGTACGACTGGCAGTGGAACGACCCTGGCGCGCTGGCGCTCAGCGTGCTCAAGGCGGTCGCCACGCTGCTGGCCGTCGGCTCGTGGCCCGCCATCATCGTGTACCCGTACGAGGTACGGTCGTACGGAGGGCTGGGGTACAGGCTTGAGTGGTGTACAGTCGTGTACGGCACCGGAAGGCTTCCGTCCCTTGAGGGTGGTGCGGGGTTGCAGGTCGGCGTGGGTCTGGGCGATGACCGGGGAGAGAGGGCTAGCTGCGGCATGGCAGGGTGGCGCGTGGGCCCTGGATGGGCATGGTCTTCGGCCCAGCGTTACCGCCCTCCTGCACTACCGTACAGTATGCGGCCCAGACCTGCCGAATCACGCAGATGGCAAAATGGTCTGGAGCGGCCAAGAACGGCATTATTGTCACTATATGATAGACCGTGACAATATGATTTCAGTCCAGTTCCACGATTTGTCCCTCTCGCGCTGCCCGCCGCCGCCCCGCAGGCGACCAAGCAGCGGCCCGAGGCCCGCAGCCAGGTGGTGGCCTGGGTGCGCAACCTGCTGGCCGCAGACGTGCCGCAGGCTGCTGCCAGCGCTGAGGCGGTGGCGGCGGCAGAGCAGCCGGCGGCCGCAGCAGGAGGGCAGCCGGCGGGCGCGGCGGCGGCCAGCGCGGCCGCAACTGCTGCTGCCGTGGTGGCGACAACGCCGTTGGGACAGTAATGGGGAGGATGAAGGGTCTGGCATGGCTTATTGGGAGCCCTGAAGAAACTCGTGGGATATGAAGCACTACATGGTATGCACGGGAGTGGCCGGGACGAGGGGCTCACCAAGGGAGACCCTCTTTAAGAGGTGGCGGCAAGGACGGCAGCATTTGCGCACGTATGTCATTGGATCGCTGTTGAGCGCACTGCCGTCATATCTGCTGCGGTGGCACCTCGGCGCCGGCCTCTCCGCTGCTGTTGGCTCGTTGGGGGTCATGTGATCGAAATTTATCTGGTGCATGGTTGAGCATGGAAGAAGGAGCATGGTACAGTGATGCAGAAGCTATACGTGGCCGTGTGACACGCTGGGCAGCATGGGGGCCTCCCATTCAGGCACGGAAAGTGGGTGATTACCTTACGTAATTGGTGGCGGTGAGGGCAGGTAACAGGCGCTGTGGATGCAGCGGAACACAGTCTGCTGCTGCTGTCGGCTGGTGCGCGCATATATTGCGTTGTTGCCCCTCTGGGGCAATCCTTGCTTCGCAGGTGCGCGGCTACTGGTACTGATGTTATGCCGAAGATAGTCGTAGTAGATGGGCGTAGTAGAGTGGGCGTGGGCAGGGTGGTTTCGGGGCATGATACGTACATGATGGTGAGTTGAGCAACGTGGTAGCATCTATTCAGCATGCGAGGCCGTCGCTAGTTTGGCGTGCAGGCAGGTGCAGGCGTTCCCGTCCCGCTGGTTCCGGCGCCAGGTTTCTGTCAACAATGTTGTTGCTGCTCAAGTGATATACATATGCATATTCGTGTTGGAAGTACACAACAAGTTGGATATGTAAAGCGAAGAAGAAGCTACTGCGCGAGCACCTCCGCGAAATGAATATCAGAGGCTGCAATGCAGCAGACATGCTAACGGTAGCTTATTCCTTTTTACTGCCTCAAGAAGTACATGAACGCCTGATCAACAAGTTGCATCTGGGCGCTTGGCAACAACGGTGTACACGCGGCTCCTCTGGTACACGGAGGCGGGGCGCCACGGTCACGTGGGCGTGCTGCGGCTGGTCTTGCAGCACGGGGGAGGACCCGGAGGCCATGGTGGGCGCGCTGTGCCTGGCATGCAGGCACGGCCACACCGACGCCGTACAGCTGCTACTGTCGTACGGCGTTCCGCGGAACGTGGAGGTCAAGGTCGACCCTTACAGTGACGCGAGAGCGGTGTCACCGCTGGAGTGCGCCAGCGCCTCCGGTAACGCACAAATCGCCATGCAGCTTGTGGCCGCTGCCCCGCCCCTGAACCTCCGGTATGTGAGGGAGCACCTGGAGAGCCTGTTCCGGCGAAGCCCCCGGTCACTCACCGCCGCCGGCATTCCGGCTGCGCAGTGGCTCCTGACACCCCGCCGGGGCGACCTCATACGTGAAAGCGCACCAGACCTGCTTGCACGTGCGGACAGCCGTGAGACCGAGCAGCAGCTGCTGGCGCTGTGCTGCGGCGTGCGGGACCATGTTCCGCTGGGCAGTGCTCCAGGGGCGGGAGGACCTTGTACGGCAGCTGGCGGCGTCACCTCTGGGTGCGGACGCGGAGGAGAAGGAGGAGCTACGCCTGTGCCTGGCGGGCTGGAACGAGGGCATGTCGGTGGCCGGGGTGCCGCCCGCCATGCTGGGGGTGCTGCAGGGGATGGGGCTCAAGACGTGGGACGGCACTGCGTGCCTGCTGCGGGGCGGGCGCTGGAGGCCGGCAGCATGGAGGACGTGCGTGTGCAGCTGGCGGCGGCGTGCGCGGGAGCCGACGACGGCGGGGGTGCGGCAGCGCCGGAGCGGGGCGTTGGGCCAGGTTACTGGTCGGCCAGGGCGCAAGACGGGCTGCCGCGTACACTGACGAGCAGGGGGCCGGCCCCAGTGGTGCACCTGAGGCAGCGCAGAGTTCTGCGCCGTCGGCTGCGGAACGTCAGGCGCTGGCGAGCGCTGTCCGGATACCGCTGGCTGATGGGCGGCTGCTGTCCGACGTGCGTCGTCAAGGGCGGTGTGGACTTGGTGGCCAAGCTGCTCCTGCTGCTGGACGTCCTGGCTGAGATTGAGCCGGCAGAGGAGGACATGGAGGAGCCGCAGCGAGACCGGGGCAAGCCCGGCCCGGTACCGTTCTCTCCCCAGGCGGTGTTGCGGGTGGCTTGGGCGCTGGAAGCTGCAGTGAAGCTGCAAGGCGGCGGGGCCGCGCTGGGGCTCCTGCTGCGGGACGAGCGCGCGAGGGCTGCAGCGCGCCGAGTGCGAACCCGCATCCGGCTCCTTAAGGCAACATGCAGGGGCGGCAACGTGGGTACGCTGCGGGTGCAGCTGGGGGAGGGTGCAGCTGGGGGAGGGTGCTAGGGCGGAGGGTGCAGCCGCTTGAGCGCAGGCGCAGGTGCAGGGCGGCTGGCCGGCGTGGTTGCAGAGGCTGTTGCCGCTGGCGGCGGGACACCGCAGTGGGGCCGTGCTGCGGGAGCTGCTGTCAGCGGGGGTGAGGCCGGGGCTGGACGCGGCGGCGGGGATGGAGGCGGCACGGGCGGTGTGCTGTGCGGCCAGTGCGGAGTGCCTGAGACTGGTGGGCGGTGGCGGCGTCGGACGGCAGGGAGCTGCTGCTGGGGGTGCGGGGCAACCGTGACCGGGTCAGGGGTACGCCGGTCACAACAGGGGCAGCGGCACCCGTGCTGCCGGCTGTGGTCGCGCTGGCGGACGTGCTGCGCCACGCGTCCGCCAATGCAGGGAGCAGCGCTCTGGGTCACAGTCAGAAGCCTGGAGCACAGGGGCCAGCGAACGGGACACCAGCGACATCAGAAGTGGCGGCGGCCCAACCCCTGTGCCAACATACTCACGTCCAGCCGCAGCGGGCTGGAACCTGCCGATGCCGCCTGTGGAGGCGTACCAGCGGGCAGTGGGCGAGGGCCACTGGGACGTGGCGGCCTGGGTTTTGGAGCACCTGGCCCCGCCCCCACACGGGGCGTGCCCTTCCGCACGATGCGACGCGGAAGGGGCCCCGGCGGCAGCCCCCGAGTCCCGCAGCAGCCCGCCCCAGGCCACAGTCCCTGCCCTGCCCCTGCAGCAAGCGGTCGCCTCCGGGGACCTGGACCGGGTGCGGCGGCTGATGGACCAGCCCGCCGTGTACGATGAACTATACTTGGGGTAAAGCGACTGTTTCGATGCGGGCTGCGAAAGCGGTGCGTTGTCATAATAAAATTCAATTGCTAAGTGTTATGAGGGTTGTGCTGCAGCGAGCTGCTGGCCCTCGCGTCGTGCCGCTGGCACGTGCCGGTGCTGCGGGCGTTACTGGCGCGGCTGGGGGCGCACCTGCTGCTTCGTACGTCGGACCTGTGGGCGGGCGTGGAGGCGGCGGCGGGCGAGCTGCTGGGCATGCTGCGGGCTGTGCCAGACCGGTGGACGGAGAGGTGCGGCATGTCAACCACGCCGGGGCTGCGGGAGAGGGCGCTGAGGGCGGGGCACAGGGAGGTGGCGGAGGTGCTGGCAGCAGCTGGGGTGTAGGGTGCATGGAGGCGGGACTGCGCGGCACTGATGCATGAGTTGCAGACGGAGTGCTATTGTCTGGTGCTGTGTGGTGAAGTACAGCGTGGTGGCGTGCTTCAATGTACCGCGTGTGTGTACGCGTGTGGATGCGGTACACAAGAATGCAGCCCAGGCGAGGGGACGAGGGGAGCTGCCGAGCTCCCTTGTCCCAGGAGGGCAGGCCTGGGGCCGGCATGGGGCCAGTGACAACATGTCGTGCAGGACTGTCGGGCTGCCCCTGCACCCTTCCGTGGGTATCCGTTGCAACTGCTGCACCCGCCTCCATGGATTGACGGAGATCGGCAGACAGAGTGTTATATGGCCTGCATGGTGCCCTGCCCATGCATACTCCCCGGGCACGCAGTATGCGTTACCTCACGCCCCTACCGGGGGCGAAGCTAGGTGTTAAACGTGTTATACGTGTGCTGCAAGCTTGCTTTCACTGGCTGGGCTGGCAAAGTGGCTTGGTCGCGTGCAAGGGCGTTAAGGGCGTTGCTTCACCTGGCACTCTCATCTGTGCTTTGCTGTACCGTATTCGCTATGATATTGCGCTGTTCAAGTGCCTCCGGCATGGAGCACAATAGGCAGCGGCCTAGCAGCGGCCCATGTAAGTACAGTGCCATGCTCTTACGCACAGCGACACGCCGACGGAAGCTTTGCACAGGCCTCCCGCCAACACATACCATGTACCCGTGTCCTGGTCAGCCATTGGTCCCAAAAGCCCAATGCGTCTGCTGGCCCCTGCTCCATGCACGTACCTCAGGTGCCGTACGTACCATGCATGCCTTCCCAAGGCGCCAGGCTCACCTTTCCCTTTCGCCCTGTCCCAAAGCACCCTACTGCAATCTAGCACCACGGCCACCTGTCCCTCTCGCCCCTGCCCTGCCCCCACAACAAGCAAGGGTGCGTGGTCCCCTTGCCCCTGCAATAGGAAACCTGCACTAGCCTGGACCCAAGGCTGTGAGCAGCGCCTGTACCCTGCGCCTAACCAGGCAACCGGGCCCCTACGGCCACATGTTTGAACCGCCCCACCAGCAGACATCTATGTTGCCCCTCATCCATTGCGTGTACCCTGCCCTGCCTCATCCGCACTATTCGTCCTTATGGCCCCCCTGGCTCCCCGGACGTACGTACCCCATTGGGGTCTGTAACTGTAACTGTAACATAAGAGCCTTTCCCGTAGTTTCCCATGGCGTGCCCCGGCTAACAAACGCATGCATGCTCCAGCAGTACCACACGTGCAGGGTGGCCCCAGGCCATCACCCCTGTGCATGGGCGGAGGGTACTGCAGGCAGGGTGAGTGGGGATGTCAACGGATTGTAAGCAGGGTCACCTACGACACCATTGTCGCCAACTGAAGCCAGAAGCAACCTCCTAGCTCCTACCGTATGTGCCCCGTTCCGCCCCCACCCAGACCCTATGGCAGCTCAGCCGCAAACCTTGCCCTCGTCATCCGCAAAAAGCCTTTGTTTAAACACAGCGAGCTGCAACATCCTGCTCCTCCTCACCCTGCCCATCCCAACTAAGAACCCGCCTGAAGGCAGCTGTGTTATTCGTTACCACCGGCCCTCCTCATCGCCACCCAAAACGTTTAGCGCGGTGGCCGGTGGGGGGGTCGGTGGTAAGCTGGCGAGGGTTACCGTAACGCTCCCCCGCTCCCACCCATCCCGTCCCACCCAGGGTCTTATTAAGGGCAGCTGTGCCCTCCTGCCCCTCCCCACACACCCCAGCACCTGATAGGTATGAGCACTACAGGTGCCCTATGTTGCCCAATAAGTATGAGAGTGTTCCAGGCTTGCCTCGCGCCGGAAGGCTACAGCAAGCTCTTCGGGCCTTTCCGTACGGTTGGCAGACCACCTTGCAACGCTCTATACATGTACAGGACGACTCAAACTGTCACATAGTGAACACATTCCCCGAAGGCAAAAGCGAACGAGATAAACTTTGTTCTCGGTGTGCTGCCCATCAGATGGCTTTCTCCATCCGTGCCACCGGTGTGGCTAATAGCTTTGGAAACGGGCCTCGACACTCCAGACAACCATCCCGGAGCACGCGCGCTCGCTCCGCCTCCTCACACCATCAGCCAGGCCATGCACCCACAGGACAGAGCAGTATTTGTTGGCACGCCGTAGCCACCACCGCACTCCAAGCCGCAACTTTGGCAGGCTGCGCTCTCCGCTCCATTTACGAGGCGCATCCCCGCAAAGCGCAGCAAGGGCCTTCGATGGCTCCGCTGGAAGTGGGCGCGCAGGAGAAGAGCTGAAGCACTCGCTGCGCGCCGTTGTCACCAACGTTTTCAGCATCCTTAATAAGCAGGTAGGCACAGGAAGTCCCCACAATCGTGTCAATTTTACGCGACTTCCGTTGTTGCTATGTTGGCACTCTCTACTCGTGCTCTCTACTTAGCGCCCGTTGATTGCATGGGCGACTGTATGCTGCAAATCTCAGGTGTTGGCTCCGCGCGTTGTTGCCTGGCAGGGGAGGACGTTGAGCGGCCGCAGCGGAAGGCACGTTCCAAGCCCGGGCCGGTACCGTTCTCTCCCCAGGCGGTGTTGCGGGTGGCTTGGGCGCTGGAAGCTGCAGTGAAGCTGCAAGGCGGCGGGGCCGCGCTGGGGCTAATTCTGCGGGACGAGCGTGCAGGGGCTGCAGCGCGCCGGTTGCGAACCCGCATCCGGCTGCTACAGGCAGCGTGCAGGGGCGGCGACGTGGGAGATCTGTAGACTGCTGCCGCGGGTGCAGCTGGGGGAGGGTACTGGGGCGGAGGGCGCACCCGCTGGGAACCTGGGACGCGGGCGCAGGTGCAGGGCGGCTGGCCGGCGTGGACGCAGAGGCTGCTGCTGGGGCACCGCAGTGGGGCCGTGCTGCGGGAGCTGCTGTCAGCGGGGCTGAGGCCGGGGGCGGACGTGGCAGCGGGATTGGAGGCGGCGAGGGCGGCGTGCGGTGCGGGCAGCACGGAGTGCCTGAGGCTGGTGGTGGAGGCGTGTGGGGCGGAGCAGGTGGCGGCGATGGATGGCAGGGAGCTGCTGCTAGTGGTGCTGGGCAATCGTGACCGGATCAGGGGTATGCCGGTCACAACAAGAGCGCCCGTGCTGCCGGCTGTGGTCGCGGTGGCGGACGTTTCGCCACGCGTCCGCCGGCAGGGGGCAGGCGTCGGGTGAAGGGTGCAGGGAGCAGGGGTACTAGTCGGAGTCAGAAGCCGGGAGCGCAGGGGGCACTCAGCGAGGTGGTGGCAGCGAACGGGACACCAGCGACATCGGAAGTGGCGGCGGCAGCTGCGGGAGCCCAAACCCTGTGCCAACATACTCTCGTCCAGCCGCAGCGGGCTGGAACCTGCCGATGCCGCCTGTGGAGGCGTACCAGCGGGCAGTGGGCGAGGGCCACTGGGACGTGGCGGCCTGGGTTTTGGAGCACCTGGCCCCGCCCCCACACGGGGCGTGCCCTTCCGCACGATGCGACGCGGAAGGGGCCCCGGCGGCAGCCCCCGAGTCCCGCAGCAGCCCGCCCCAGGCCACAGTCCCTGCCCTGCCCCTGCAGCAAGCGGTCGCCTCCGGGGACCTGGACCGGGTGCGGCGGCTGATGGACCAGCCCGCCGTGTTCTCGTGGATGTGCTGCACTGCACTTCGCGGGGCTGTGCTGCAGCCAGCTACTAGCCCTCGCGTCGTGCCGCGGGCACGTGCTTGTGCTGCGGGCGTCACTGGCGCGGCTGGGGGCGCACCTGCTGCTGCGTACGTCGGATCTGTGGGCGGGCGTGGAGGCGGCGGCGGTGGGCGGGTGGGCGGCGGCGGCGGGCGAGCTGCTGGGCATGCTGCGGGCTGTGCCAGGCCGGTGGACGGGAAGATGCGGCATGTCAACCGTGTCCAGGCTGCGGGAGAGGGCTGGAGAGGGCGCTGAAGGCGGGGCACAGGGAGGTGGTGGAGGTGCTGGCAGCAGCTGGGGTGTAGGGTGCATGGAGGCGGGGCTGCGCGGCATGGATGCATGTGTTGCTGACGGAGTGCTGTTGTCCTGTGTTGGTGTGTGGTACAGCGTGGTGGCGTGCTTCAATGTACAGCGTGCGTGTACGCGTACGGGTGCGGTCACGACAATGCAGGCCAGGGCAGGGGGCGAGGGGAGCTGCCGAGATCCCCTGGCCCAGGAGGGCAGGCCTGGGGCCGGCATGGGGCCAGTGATACCATGTCTTTGCAGGACTGTCGGGCTGCCGTGCCCCTGCACCCTTCCGTGGGTATCCGCTGGCAACTGCTGCACCCGCCTCCACGGAACGGACGAAGATCAGCACACAAGAGATTATATGGCCTGCACAGTGCCCTGCGATGTGCACACGGTTTTGGGGCATGCAGGGATTGATACTTCGCTGTGTCGTGCCATGCACTAGCGTAGCCAATTTGAGCAACAAACTCGTTCCAGTGCCAAGACAGTGCCCCAAGCTTATACGGCGCGTGCATCAAGTTTCAACAATTTTGCCCACAAATCCTCAGTGATTAGTTATCGGGGCCAGGCTGCGACAACGCAACTTGCTTTTTACTGCTTGCCGACGACGTGCCCTAGGAGCGCTCTGCCCCAAGCGTTCGCTAGCAGCAGCACAGTGGTCGCACTGCTCCATACGCATGCTTGCTTGCTCAGGTGATCAATCTGGAACCACAGCGCACCAACACGTCCCGAAACAGCGTGACAAGGATGCCGACCAGCCAAGGCTACACATCGGCCCCATGCCCCTCACACCCCTGACAGTCTGATACCAGCATTCGACCGTGCCCGCATCATCAGGTGCGGCGCCTGGCAGGGGCACCATCCAGCGTCACCGGATGATCAGCACTTCACCACCTCTGCACCAGTCCTGAGCTGCAGAGCTCCGCCTCCATGCGCCCTACACCATGGCTCAGAAGCCATGGCTGCTGCCAGCAGCTCCGCCACCTCCCTGTGCCCCGCCCTCCGCGCCGTCTCCTGCAGCGGTGCAACCTTAGTCCCTATTGCACTTGCCCACCAGCTAGGTACAGCTCTCAGCATGCCCAGCAGCTCGCCCGCCGCCATCGCACACCCGCCCACCGCCGCCGCCTCCACGCCCGCCCACAGGTCGGACAGGCGCAGCCGCAGGTGCGCCCCCAGCCGCGCCAGTAACGCCCGCAGCACAAGCACGTGCCCGTGGTACGACGCGAGGGCCAGCAACTCGCTGCAGCACATCCACGAGAACACGGCGGGCAGGTCCATCAGCCGCCGCACCCGGTCCAGGTCCCCGGAGGCGACCGCTTGCTGCAGGGGCAGGGCAGGGACCGTGGCCTGGGGCGGGCTGCTGGGAGGACTTGGGAGCTGCGCTGGGGCCCCTCCCGCGTCGTGTCTCTGTCGCCAGGGGCCGGGAGCTCCCCCGGGAGCCGCATCGGGGCCCTTGCGTAAACCGTCCGCTGTAACTGTGTGCTTGGAAGGGAGTGTGTCCGGTGGGGGCCGGGGGAGGTGCTTCAGGGCCCAGGCCGCCACGTCCCAGTGCCGACTCTGCACAGCCCTCTGGTACACCTCCTGCGGAGGCATTGGCACGTGCCAGCCCGCAGCGGCTGCCGTCGATTCGGGTGCTGGGCCGTCGCAGCTACCGCCGCCAGTGTCAACGTCGCTGCTGTTACCGCCGCTGCCGACGTGGCGTTGGGCGCCCCCTGCACTCCCGGCTCCTGGCTCCGACGCTGGCCTCTGCTCCCCGGACCCTGCGCCCGCCCCAACACGAGCATACGCATTCCGCAGCACGTCCAACACAACAAACACGTCCGGCAGCGCGGGTGCTGGAGCCCCTCGCCACTTCGGTGCGCCACTCACATCGTTGCTGCAGCCCATGACCGCCAGCAGCAGCTCCCTGCCGTCCCACGCCACCACCTGCTCCGCCCCACACGCATCTGCAAGCAGCCTCAGGCACTCCGCACTGCCCGCACGGCACGCCGCCCGCGCTGCCTCCATCCCCGCTGCCACGTCCGCCCCCAGCCTCACCCCCGCGGACAGCAGCTGACGCAGCGCGGCCCCACTGCGGTGCCCCGCTGCAAGCGGCAGCAGACCTTGCAAGCCCTCCAGCCGGCCGCCCTGCGCCTGCGCCTGCGCTCCAGCGGCTGCACCGTCCGGCCCGGCCTCCCCCAGTTCCCGCAGCAACACCCGCAGCGTACCCACGTCGCCGCCCCTGCACGCAGCCTCCTGCAGCCTCTTCAGCTTTGTCTCCCTAAGCGCTACAGCCCTCGCGCGCTCGTCCCGCAGCATCAGCCCCAGCGCTGCCCCGCCGTCTTGCAGCTTCACTGCAGAGTCCAGCGCCAAAGCCACGCGCAACACCGCCTCAAGCGAGAGCACAAGCCCTGGCTCCGCACGAGCCATGCCCAGGCCATGCTGCCCGTCCGCCTCTGCCGGCTCAATCTCTGCCAGGGCGTCCAGCAGCAGGGGCAGCTTGGCCTCCAGGTCCACACCGCCCTTCACAACGTCGGACAGCAGCGGCCAGTGCTTCTGGTTTGCAACGACTATCCGAAGGACGGCTGCCAGTGCCTGACACCCACCAGCTGACAGCACAGCAGGCACCAACCCTGCCGTCGCCAAAGACGCCTCGCTAACGCCGGCCCCCTGTTCTGCAGTGTCCACGGCAGCCAGCCCTGCGCCCTGGCCACCCGGAGCCCCGGTCCCACGCCCCGCCCCAGCCCTCGCTGCTGCCGCCCCGCCATCGCCGGCTCCCCCGCACGCCGCCGCCAGCTGCACACGCACGTCCTCCATGCTCCCGGCCTCCAGCGCCCGCAGCAGGCAGGCAGTGCCGTCCCACGTGTTGAGCCCCATGCCCTGCAGCACCCCCAGCATGGCGGGCGGCACCCCGGCCACCGACATGCCCTCATTCCAGTCCGCCAGCCACAGGCGTAGCTCCTCCGCCGCCGCCGCGTCTGCACCCGGAGGTGGCGCCGCCAGCTGCCGTACAAGGTCCTCCCGCCCCTGCAGCACCGCCCAGCGGAACACGGGCCTCCAGTGGTCCCGCACGCCGCGGCACAGCGCCAGCAGCTGCTGCTCGGTCTCGGGGCCGTCCGCACGTGCAAGCAGGTCTGGTGCGCTTTCACGTATGAGGTCGCCCCGGCGGGGTGTCAGGAGCCACTGCGCAGCCGGAATGCCGGCGGCGGTGAGTGACCGGGGGCTTCGCCGGAACAGGCTCTCCAGGTGCTCCCTCACATACCGGAGGTTCAGGGGCGGGGCAGCGGCCACAAGCTGCATGGCGATTTGTGCGTTACCGGAGGCGCTGGCGCACTCCAGCGGTGACACCGCTCTCGCGTCACTGTAAGGGTCGACCTTGACCTCCACGTTCCGCGGAACGCCGTACGACAGTAGCAGCTGTACGGCGTCGGTGTGGCCGTGCCTGCATGCCAGGCACAGCGCGCCCACCATGGCCTCCGGGTCCTCCCCCTGCTCCGAGACCAGCCGCAGCACGCCCACGTGGCCGTGGCGCCCCGCCTCCGTGTACCAGGGGAGCCGCGTGTACGCATACTGCCGGATGCCGTGCACCTGGACCCTGCAGTGGACGTTAAGTTGGGCTTGTGGGGTACAGCGAAGCACATTGTGAGGTGCAGGGGTGAGCCATGGGCCTTTCAATAGCGCAAGTCGCTGAAATGCTCTATACGAATCCGAAACGGATGTAGCGCACCAGATGGCATACCTACCTGCACACGGCATTGTACGGAGTGTCTGAGTAAAAGCGAGTGGGCTTTGGCTTGTACGACAGCGCATACTGCCCCTGGCATGCGGGTAGTAAACTGCTAGTGTACTGATTGAATGAGGCAGTACTATGTTATGAGCAGTTATGAGGGTTTCCTGGGAATGCACTAACCTCGCTGGTGGCATTGGTGTTAGCATCCTGACACCTCGTTCAGTAAGCGCGAGCACCAGCTGGCACACCTGGTCGTCCTGGCGTAGGCAGTGCAGCTTGCCCAGCTGCTTGTACACTGCGTGCTCATAAGACAGAGATGGTAGTTTGGGGTTGAATGCCTGAGGCCAGTGTTCTAGTGCACAGCGGGATGTGAACGCAAAAGGTTGCTGTATGTCAAGGGCGACAAGGCGCCACTGCAACGGCCCAAACTGGGCACCAGCACATGCCAAAAACGCGCTGCACCACGCGAAATTCAGTAGTATTGTCACGGCGAGTATGAAGCTTGATGGCGTCTTGGAGAAAGGCCAGGGTAAAAAGTGCAACGCAGTGGACCATGACGGAACTCGGAAGAGCACGTATGCTCCTGCGAGCGGACCCACCGACACTAAGAGCTGTATAGCCAAATACAGTCAGCAGGTGTTTACAAACAAATGAAACACTCTCGCGCTGCGCTTGGGTGACGTCTCGCAGCGACTTGCATGTTGCTGCCAAGCAGCCAGCGGCGCGGGGCGGCAATCTGCCAATCACGCAACCTAACAAATCCGGAGGCACTGAAAGCAGTGATGTACAGGTGCCTCCCTGCCCTAGTAGAGCGCCCGGCATCTGGCCCGACATGCCCAACATCGTTGTGCGCGTTTGACAATAGGTTCTTTGCGTCATGCGAGTGACCACTTTCCTCTCAACTGGGTAATTGCGAAGTGCAGTGCATACAGGCAAAACCCGGCACCGGCTCCGGAACCGCCTGCTGCCGTAGCAAGCGCTTTTTCTCTGTAGCGGCGCATTCACGCCGTGCAAGGCCCTTCCCCCACTTCTTGACTCCCCGCTAGTGCTGACGCCGCCGTCGCACCTGCCGGTTGCTCCGCTTCCGCAGCGGGCGGTAACTGCCATGCTCCTGGTGCCAGGTCACACAGGGTCACCACATGGCGCCGTCACAACAAGCTGAGTGCCCAAACAGCTGTGGTGTACCAGTATGAGAAACGGTACGGGAAACCGTGTTTCATGTTGATGCTGCCTTGTGCTCGGTGGGCGTGTTGTCCCCTCTAGCCTGTCCCTGACCTGTCCTGTCCAAACCTAACACAGCCCCTCTGCAAACATTACCGTATAGCAGTCACACAGTAATGGTGACGCTCACGCCCATTGGATTACCCCTAGGATGCGTGCTGGGCAGACAGCGCGCCAGTGCAAAGTATTGCAGGCCAACCCATAGCGCTCTCTGCACAGCTTGAACTGTCCAGCACGGCAACACCTGTCCGCTAGCACAGCCCCGCCCATCGCAGAGCCTCTCAGCTTTGGGCAGCTCAGCCATCCTATCCACAAGGTATGACGCAGTAAGTACCAAGCTCCACGCACAACGTGCGTGGACCACCACTCACGTCGCTCTCTGCAGGCCCTATCGAGTTCCATCTCTGTTACTTTGCCGCCCTGTGTTTGCTCCCCCCTTGTCCCTGCACACCCCCAACAGCACAACCACGCAGCCACCTGCTTGCACCACCTCAAGCCGCCTTTCTACCACCTGCCTTGTGCTAGCGCCAGGCCCCACATCAAGCCCCCGCACGCATCATCAGAAACTCCCCGCCGACGCCCGCACCCTCCTGGACTGCACCCTACGCGCCACAGCCCACCGTGCTCGAGATGCTCTTCACCACAATGGTCCATGTCCCATACATGTCCAACCACCGCATGCCCGCCGCCCCCGCGCCCTCCTGGCCAGCTCGATCCGCAGCATCTCCAGGTCGTGCTTGGAGCCCTGCAGGGCGGGCGAATGGCACCATAGGGGACACGGGATTACGGGGGAGATGCGTTGGGGCATAATCACGGCTGGAAATGGACTCAACGCATCTGGGGGGCTCGATGCTCCTTGTCCAAGCAGAAGACCGACCTGGGCCGTGTACAAGGGAAAGCAGCACGTTAGAGGCGTGGCCAACGGGACAGGCACTGGTGCAAAACCGTGTGCACCCTGCCGCCCTCTGCCCGGGACGTTAAGCCGTGAGACAGCACCAACTACCGGTACCACAAAGCGCTATGACGGGTTGTAGCCTTATGGCGTTACGGTGCTACGTAATCAGGCGTACCTTGAGATTGTCAGAGTTCTTGGCGACGTGCTGCAGCACATAACAGAGCCCAACCTGCCACTGCCCCGTCCACCCCCACTGCTGCTCACCTGCGGCCTTCCCTGGAGGGCCAGGCAACAGCTGGCGGCAGCAGCCAAGGTTGCCGTACGGCAGGTTGCACCACCCCATCCTGCCAGCCCGTCGACTGCCGACGGCTCCTGCTGCACCTGCGCCTGGCTGCTGCTGGCTCAATAGCACAGCCCAAGCACGCCCCCGCTACAGCCAGCGCACCAACGCTCTGCTGACAGCGTAGACGTGGGGGAGGCGGGAGCACGCAGGCCGGCAGGGAGCGGCGCTGTGGTGCTGTGCCGAAGCTCCACGGCCGTACTGGCATGGCCGTTGGTGCCCGCCAAACATGAGGCAGCGTGCAGGCTGGCTGCTGGTGCTGCGCACAGCGCGGGCGGCGCCTGGCGTGCTACCACTCGGTGGCAGCTGCTGCTGCTTGGCTTTGGCCCTGTAGAAGGCCTGCGCCGTGCATCAGGGTTGAAAGCAGGGAACATTTGAACATGCACTACATAAACTTTAGATTCCGGACGTTTGAATAATGCAGAGGTGTGTGTGAAATCCTCACGGACTTGAGCCAAAGGACAATGAACGACATACCTTTAAAGCACGCAGGGGCATGACAACTCAGCTGGTTCAGTCGGAAGTGACAGGTGATTAAACGCTACTATATGATCGTGCACCCGCTAAAATTCTAGCAACATATGTAGAGGGGCGCCCATGCCTGCAGCGGACGGTGGCATCACTGCACTTTGGCGGGGTCGCTGGTTCAAGTGTGTTGCAGCAGCTCGTCAAACCCGCCTGTCTCCGTCCTTGGATATCCCTTTCCCTCTACACCTTTGCCCGCCGCACCTGGTCTTTCTGTTTGGGCCACAAGTGGCAGCTATCAGCCACTTCGTAGGTGTCCCCTCGCGGCAGCAGGGGCGTGATCTTCAGCTCCTTCATCCGCAGCATGCACGCCGCCACCTCGTCGGCGTCGTCCACCCAGCCGTCCGCCATCAGGAACAGCTCCAGGGGCTTGACCTCACCGGTGGCAGCGTCCAGCAGCACGCCCGTGTTGGGGGCGCCGGCCTCAACAAGGTGCCTGCGGGAAGCAGTTGTAACCTTGCTCAAGTAGCCACACATACATGTGTAGCTGACGGCTCAGGGTACAGACACGGCAGGGCAACAGAGGGATGCCGTCCTCTCAACCCCGGCAAATGACCGTTGCTTGCTCATCAGTGCACCGGCAATCTGGTCCTGACATTACCCACGTCCAAGGGACACTACTTTCTTCCTGAAGCCGTCTGCATGTGCCCTACAGGTACGAGTCTGACAACCGCCCGAACCTCCTGGGCCCGAACAGCCCCTCTCTTCCCACCGACCTCAGGAAAGTCGCCTTCATCTCCAGGACCACCACGTTCTCGTGGCTGATGACGGGCTTGCGGTCCACCAGCACCAACCGCTCGGGCGAGAAGGCCAAGCAATCGATTTCGACCGATACTCCGCCCCAGCTAATTATCTTATGGCAGAAGCGGTGTGCACCTGGAAGCATCACGGACAAGCAGAATTGGTGCCTTAACTGGGCCATCATGAACCCAAAACTATTACCACCTCAACAGCTAGGCACATACGCCCAGGCAGTTACATCCGGGCCTTTAGCGCCGCCATCCGTGCACAACCTTTTATCTTGCTCCATAGCATCCATGTGGCTCCACCTGCGACCCTAGTTGCCCATACTGGGCAAGCAGTGCTGTCGGCCGCCAGCCCCCTTGGTTAGTATGACAGGCTTGTGATTGATGCGGCATGCCTGAGCATAGCGAGCTGCCAACCCAGCGTGCCAGTGCGGAGCCGTAGTACTAAGCAAACCAACAGTAAGGAAGGTCTGGTCCCCCCACCTCCGTCGGCGGCGTGCAGGTATGACAACGCCCACTCGGCGCACTTGGACTCCTCCGCCTGCTGCTGGATGTGTCCACGCTGCCCGCCGGAAATTGATGCCCCCTGATGACGTACACGAGGAGGAAAGGCATACATGCCATTCAGGATGTTACATGGGGTTGAGCGAAAAAAGCATGAGCCCTAGTGTCACAAGCACCCTACCAGCAGCGTCCCTGCTCAGACACAAGGCCAGGGCAACAGCAAGTGCTGCAACCCAGGTGCAACCAGTCCTTTGCAGGGCAGGGCGGGTGCGGCTTCATTTGTATGCTTCGTCGCAGATCACGTTCACCCTGCAACTGTTAAGAGTCGCACCTGGTCCTCCACATACTTCGTGCGCTCTAATTGCCGCGCCGTGGGATAATAAGACACACGGTCCAGGACCACCGCCAGCTGCAGGCCGTCTCTCAGCTCCACATCCTCAATGAATTTGACCTTCACACCCTGTTTGCCCTTCAGGTCGCTCAGCGCCAGCTGCTGCGGGGGCTCCGTTTGCACAACCGTGAAGTAGCCGTGCTTCAACTGACGCATGTTGCGGACCAGCTGCGCGCTGGTGGTACGCTTGAACATGAGCGGAAAGTAGTCAGTAGCTCCAGCAGGCACGTACACCGTGATGTTGTTGTACACCTTGCTGGTTCCTGCGTTCATTGCCAGGTTTGCCGTGGGGCATGTGACGAGGTGGGGCATTGGGAACGGCCGGGCGCGGGGGTAGATGGTAGCTTTTGAGCCCACACCACCCACACCAAATGACTGTGTGTATGCATGCATGGCGTGACGCAACGACCCGCTCCTATCTGACGACAATGGAACATTCATAAGCTTTGTTTTCATAGGTTTGGGTACTGTCGCTCTAGTCGGAAGTAAGGCAGGGTAGGAAGTAAAGGCAGGGAAGCAGGGCCTCAGCCCAAAACCCTGCCCCTCGATCGGAACGTCGCAAAAGAAACATGTAGGTCCCCACCAACTCACGTGGAGACGGAGACTCGCTGCCGCTTGCAGCGGACGAGCTGGCTGCTGCAGGGGAGCAGGGCACACAGTGCGGGAGCGTTACTGTGCGCACCAAGGTGCGCACGCAAGCCGAAGATCGCGCCCAAGGCCAACCCAGCGCTAGTGCGTGCAAATTCAAGGTACTAGGTGAGAGAGTTCTGATAGTCACAAGTATGTGACTTATGACGCATTTGCAGCAAGGAAGCTCCGTCCCGCCGACGACATGTTTAAACAATTTAGCCACCCCAAATCGGCACGCCTCTTCCGCAGCGACCCATCATGTAAACCAGGATCTGCGCTTCAAAAATGTGGAGAAAAGTTGGATGAACACAATAGAGAAGCAACTCACTCGACATCCCTTTGCTATCGCAAGGAGCCCGGCCCGCTCGTCTGCGCGCGCTGCAGCTCGCTGCAAGGCAGTAGCTATGAGGGCGGTCACGGTGGGGGCGGGGTTTGTGCAGCGGCTAAGTCCGCCTTTAATCGCAATGCAAGTTGGAACTGATGCGCTCGACGTTTTTATGTTTACAGATTTGAGAGCTTTGGAAGCAATTTTTTTGTTGTTGCGTTTATGGACGGCTTCCGTGCCTTGAAAGGCGTTTGCGGCGACATGATGTCCCTTGTGTCGTCCAGGCGCCAGCCGCGCAGATTATGTCTTGTCATGCGTCACGGCTACCTTATTTGATCCGCAAATGCACCCCGACTCCCGCATTCTGCACCACAAATATTAATGGATCTTCCCAGGGTCCCCTGGTGTTTTCAGTCTCCGCTCAGCTCATGCTCGCCTTCTCCCATATCCTCCACGCTGACAATTCTTGCCGTGTCTACAGGTACCCCAACGTACGTACCGGGCCATACTCGCAACCGCTTCCGCTCGTGTTGCCATGCATAGTCCACTGCCACCTAAGGGAGGCCGCGCCTTTCTTGGCGTCACAGAAGGCCCCCTGGTTGGCACGCGGCCACGTGTCACAGGCCCCCGACAGCAGCTACTTGTCTCCGCCTAGGCCGCCTCCGCCGCAGCTACTGCTGCCGCACTTGCTGCACGCTCACGCAACGGCGTCTCGCGGGTCTCGGCCTGCCCCTGACTAGCAGTACCACGCATGTGCCACCGCTGCCAGGACCCTGCACCTCCTTCAACTGAGGCCGCCTGTCAAGGGTAACAGCACCAGCCATCCGCTAGCCACGGCCCCGCCCATCGCACAGCCTCTCAGCTCCGGCCCGATCAGCCTGCCTACCAACTAGTTTGGTACAGGGAGTACGAACCAGTCTGCGGTGTACGCTGACTGCCGCCAACGTCGCTCTCCGCAGGCCCTACCGGGCTGCGGGTCTGTTGCTTGCCGCCCTGCAGTTGTGTGCCCTTCCCTCCCCTCCCCTCCACCTACACACCCCCATCGGAGCGTTCAAACCGCCACATGCCTGCACCGCCTGCAGCGGCCTTTTCCCCCACCTGCCATGCATGACTAGCGGCAGCCCCCACACCACCCCCGCCGCACGCATCCTCGCCGCCGCCCGCGCCCTCCTGGCACGGCACCGTGCGCTCCACCGCTCACCGCCGTGCTCAACACGCTCTCTTTCGTCACAATGGTCCATGGCCCATGCCGCATCATCGCATGCCCGCCGCCACCCGCGCCCTCCTGGCAAGCTCCATGCGCAGCATCTCCAGGTCGTGCTTGGAGCCCTGGGGGTGCGGGGACAACGGCACCATGGGGAACCGGGGACCGGGAGAGTGGTGCTGGGGCATGGTCGTCAGGGGGCAGGGCGTGCGGCGGTCATGACCAAGTCATGCCTGGAGCCCAAGGGGGGTAACCGCAGAGCTCAGGGGGGGACGGCACCATGGGGGACAAGGGACTACTGGGGTTGGCGTTGGGGCATCAGCTGGACATGGATGGACTGATTGCATCTGGGGACTCAACGCTCCTTGCCCAAGCGGGTGACCGACCTGGGCCTTGCACAGTGGAAAGCAGCGCGTTGGGGCGTGGCCACCGGGACAGGCTCTGGTGCAAGACATCGTGCCCCTCTGAAGCCCCCTGTCCGGGATGTCAAGCCTTGGAGCAGCACCAAAGCGGTACCGGTACCCCAAAGCGCTATGCCGCGTTGCAGCCTTATGGCACTGCGGCATTACGGCGCCATGCATGCGTACCTTTAGGATGTCAGAGTTCTCAGCGGCGCGGCGCAGCAGGTACGGCATGACCTGCCCCACCTTGCCGTACGGCACGTACTTGTACGCCCTGCGGGGAGCGGGGCAGCAGGCTGGCGCTGAGGACAGGCCGCCATCTGGGATAGACCACCCTCGCCAACCCCTGTCCACTTCACTCAGCCCCACAAATGAGTACCGTGGCCAGGCAGCCAGGCCCCTTTGTCGCCTCCTCCTTTGCCACTCACTCCTGCGCTCCCGTTCACCGCCCACCGGGCCGCGCTGCCCCTGCCCCAGCCAACCGCTGTGTCTTGTGGTCTCGCCTACTGCTAATGTCACTTTTCGCGGACTGATCGTTTCTGTTACTTTGCCGCTCCGCGGTTACCCCCGGCCCCACACACAGTGAGGAACGGCTTTTGGTGCTTGCTTACCCAACTGCAGTACCGCGTTACCATATACCCTGGAAATGATACGTCTTCCCCCCGCCTGCTAGTACCGTGTTCGCCGTCCCCACCCACCTGTACCCCGCCTTGCCCAGCGTCAGCGTGAGGTGGTCCGACATGCCCAGCAGCTGCCCGAACATCACACCGCCGCTACCACCGCCACCCTTGCCGTAGCCCACACTGCCGCGCTGACCCCCAGCCGCCTTAGCTGCAGCTGCTGCCGCGTCCTCCCCCTCGCCCGCTCCGCCCCCGCCCGCCCCCGGCGCCATGCGCAGCTCCCCCATCAGCTGCACCGCCCGCTCCACGCTCTCCTGGTTGTGCGTGCCCAGCAGCACCTGTGGGGGTAGCGTGCCGGTTGTGCAGGGTGTGTCTTAGGGTACGTCTTAGGCATGCAGGTTAGCACAAGAAAGTGGGACGCTGTATGTGCGGGGTGTGCGGGGGCCGCTATCCACTCTCTTGGATACGCGTGCCCAGTCCGAAAGGACCACCTCCGAGCCCCCAATTAGGACTTTGATGCATGCATGCATGCATGCGTCCCGCAACTCGCCCCCGCCCCCTGCGCGCCGCCCACCTGCGCCCGCCCCTCCGCCGCCGCCCGGATGAGGTCCGCTGCGCATGCGTTGTACGCTGCGTGTGTGTCCTGCAGCTCCGGCCAGATGGGAGACAGGTAGCCCAGCGCCTCGGCACGGCGGCGCTCCAGGTGCAGGTAGGCGCCGCGGACCTGGGGCGTGTGGGTGGGTTCACTAGGCGCAAAAACCCCGGTGCAAAAAGCTGTCTCTGTTGGGCCTGGTGGAGA
>VFQN01002950.1_pt1 | contig 25263 bp, 31 predicted proteins | sample 3512371 | NCBI WGS metagenome assembly VFQN01 (sample SAMN10412370, study PRJNA504923) | tailings metagenome | isolation source: Replicate 2 from Balatoc abandoned mine | place: Philippines: Itogon, Benguet | collected 2017-08-28 | reverse complement strand
TGTTCGTAATATACATACGACCATGAAGTAACACTGTGCTCTCGACAGCACAGGAGAAATCTACCGATACCAAGCTTCAATGAAGAAGAAAGCTTGATTTAGGTTTATCTCTTACCATCAATGAGTTCACCAACATCACCAAATATTTGTTTTAATATTTCTTCTCGGTTGATTTCCGGAACATGGTCATCAGGTCTTCCTCCTGAGCTTTTCGTTGGCAGAACTCGTCAAAATCTGATGTGTCTTTAGCCGAGAATTGAGGTAAGATCTCTTTGCTCACAATGATGTAAAGTGCAAAAAAGCGAGATTTGGTTTTAGACAATTAGCCATTTGGTGATTTAAGGAATTAGAAATTTAGACGCCTCCTAAATAAATATCATTGCATCATCGAAATTGATTTTTGAGATGGTTCGATTTAATCTTCTATCTCTTTCTTGGCGTGAGATATTTCCTGTTCGGAATATCATTCCTCCTTTGTCTCATGCAGATCATAAAGGAAGTATGGGAAGGATTGGAGTCATCGGAGGTTCAGCGGATTACACTGGTGCTCCCTTCTACGCAGCTGACAGTGCATTAAAGTTTGGAGCTGACCTTTCTTTCGTATTCTGCTCAAAAGAGGCTTCAACGCCGATTAAATGCTATTCTCCAGAGCTTATGGTAACTTCATTCTATGATGATTCGAAACTCATGAGCGAAGACACTAATATCGTGGAACAAGAGGTTGTGCATTTTATTTTTCAGTTCTATTTCGATCTCAGTTCACTCTGTTAGATGTCTAAATCAATAAGTAGAGTAAGAGAAGCTCTTCCTCGTATACAAGGTCTTGTGATTGGACCTGGACTCGGTCGTCATGAAAACGTTCTGAGAACTGTGGAAGGAATTATTGAGGAGGTGAAATCTAAGAATTTACAGTAAGTCCAATTTAAGATTTGAAGGATATGGTTTATTTGTGTTTTAGTGTTGTTGTTGATGCCGATGGTTTATTCCTCCTCAATCGTAACCCCTCTCTCTTCCGTGATTACAGCAGGTGAAATCTCAGCCTTCTCCTTCTCATTAAACACACTAACTGTTTTCTTAGATGCATAATAACCCCGAATAAGATGGAGTTCGATCGACTCTCAGAGGCTGTCAGAAATCAACTGAGAAATCATGAGGTGGCTTCGCCAACCATTGAGACCATCCTCCAAGAGCTTTCAGTTGAGAACGAGGCTGTGAAAACGAGAGCTTTAAGCCTTGCTCTAGGAGGAGTTACTGTCTATCGAAAAGGAGAGGTTGACCTTATTACCTCTGGAAATGATGTTTATGCGATTACTGAAAGAGGATCTCCTCGAAGGTGCGGAGGTCAAGGTGACATCTTAGCTGGAACATTAGCCACCGCGTACTACTGGGCGTTCAAAGTGAGCTGAACTATTTTGTTCGATTTTGATAGTCTCTTATCTTTACTTATTTAGGCTGAACCGCAAAATCTTCTAAATATCTCGACACAGTTGACTAATAACACCAAGATTGAATCTTTTGAGAGTAGAGTTGATTTAGATGATATTGCGCAGATATTTCCCGAGGTTCAAGCTAATGAGAGAGCAATTCTATCGAAGTCCCTGGCTACGGCTGGTGGTGCGCAACGATTAGCTCCTTCGACTTCATCCTTCCCTTCTTCAGCCAGTCGAGATAGGATTGGTGCTATCCTAGCTTCCTTATTGGCTGGAAATATTGTGAAACAAGCCTCTAGCCTCGCTTTCAATAAATTTGGACGATCTATGACCGCTCCTAATGTAATCGGGGATTTAGGAAATGCTTTCAATACTTTCGTTGATGACAAAGCTTAAGGAGAAATGTTTAAATTAATAATTGTAAATATAAATATTAATATTAATATTAATAAACTAAATATTTTCCGAAGAAAGCTCGGTCTATTATATCAAGTGTTCTCAACTTCCATTTAATTAATTCAATTAAATGGACTTTAGTAAATCTCATAAGCTCCGACACCCTAAACTTATACAAGATGGTGATCTTGTTGTGATTTATATAAGACATGATTCATTGGATCATCTATATGTGAAGAAAGGGAAAACTTTTAATAACAAGTTTGGTGCATTCCATCACGATGATATAATAGGGAAACCTTTTGGAAGTAAAATTAAAAGTAAAATATCATCTGGCTGGTTGTATGTTCTTGAACCAACACCTGAGTTATGGAGTATGGCGGTTCATGTAAGTAGAAGTGAGATGCTTTCGCCCTTTCTCACTCATCCATAATAGACTAGAACGCAAATCGTCAATGAAGTCGATTCAAGTGTCATAACTTTTATGTTGAATGTTCATGTAGGAGACAGAGTAGTTGAATCTGGTACCGGTTCTGGTTGTATGACATTAGCCTTGGCTCGTGCTGTTCATCCTACAGGTCATATTTTCACCTATGAGTTTAATAATGTTAGGGCGAAAACAGCAACAGAAGAGTTTCAAAGGTATGTTAAGAAAGTTTTTTTGAGTTCCCCTAAGACGATTCTCATGTCTATTATAGGCTCAAAGTAGATCATTTGATCACTGTACAACACCATGATGTCTGTGGGAAGTATTTGAATAATGAAGAAGCTGGATTTATCGGGGTTGAAGAAAATTCAATTGATGCGGTCTTTTTGGATTTACCTGAACCTTGGCTTGCTATTGAGCACGCTCATAAAGTATTAAAGCCTGGGAAGAATATCTGTTGTTATTCTCCTTGTATTGAACAGGTGATGCATTCGCATGAGAAGCTTAGAGCTCTTGGCTTTCATTCCATTCGAATGATTGAGGTTAGACAGCGTCCTTTCGATGGAAGGTAAAGTTCAAACCTTGTTTTGCGTCCTGGTTCTATGATTGATTCGTTGTTTGGTAGGGTGGTGGAATTAGAGACATTAGATTTAGGACTAGAAGACAAAGAAAGAATAGAAAATGAAAAAAGCATGCGAGATCCTGAACTTTATCATTATCATTATCAACCAAAGCCAAAATCAGATGCAAGTGATCTCGTTAATTCAACAATCGAGACTCAAAATAAATCCGAACAACAACTAGCCCCAAAGAAAAGGCGAAAGATTCAAGAAAACCAAGAAGACAGTCCGGAAGAAACTGCGAATAGTGAAGTTCAGGATGACACTATGGATGAAGATGATGCAGTGGGAGAGAGTGAAGGTTTTGAAGAATCAGAAGTTCCACATCCTTCATTGATCAAAAGAATCCGAAACCGCCCTCAATCGTCAGTCAATGGAAATTATCATATGCACGCTGGTCGACCAGTCTTCACGATGAAAGGTCACACTGCTTTCCTCACTTTCGCCATCAAATCTTGTTCAAAATAACAGAATTTTTAGAATCTCCATCAACCATCTTCCTGCCTTGACTTGTGTAAACTCGTAAGAATTGAATATTTTATCTTTAGGTAATGAGGAAGAGGTGGTACTTGTGACAGATCATGTTCAAATTTCTGATTTGATTTGAGGTTTAAAGTATGAAGAAACATTTGCTCTTCCTTTATAATCAAATCACTTATAGTAGGAATCGTTCTGGTACAATCTCCATCTTCTTGAAAAGACTTTTCCACCAACCGATGTTGTTCATGCTCTGAAGGAGGAATGATATAATCTCCTTCTTCAGTACTCGCTTCGACTTTCCAATCCAAAAGAACTGATACACTCTCTCTTCCTGTGAAAGAGTTATCAGGTGATTGAGTTAGAGTTGAGATCTCTATTGAAGGTTTTATACGAACATTGGCCTTTTGTAGTAATTGTTGAAATTCGCGACAAAACTTCATCGCACAATAAAAGAGACTGTCTCTTTTAACGAAGGAAATCTCCTCTATCGAGGGTGAAATCTTTCTATGATCTACATCAAATAGATTATATTATATCTCTCGAATGAAGTAATTCAGTTAATAGTAAGAATTGCAAGTTACTGTTTTAACCAGCCCTTCTTCTTCGCATCCTCGAACATCTCCACGATAGCATCTATCTCTGATAGCTGAAGCTCCGGATGCCTAAGAATAAATGATAAATTAACCAACTTCTAATGAGATAATAATCCTACCATAGATCGAACAACAAGACAACACGTTCCTCATTAGTGTGATTCCAAACTATTAGAGAAGTTAACGTTTCATTGCACCACAGTAGTCAACACGTTGCCAATAAGTCTCACCTTCATGTTCATACGAGTCATCAAAAAATATTGGTTCTCCAATTTTCCAGGGAAAGATACGATCTGCCACACGCATCCCACAGTCTTCTAAACAATGTGCCTTCGGTACAATGAGCGGGAAATGGCAACGTATTCTTAGGTTACAAGGGCTTGTATGACTGGAAATGACTGTCTTTCCGTGTAATTTACTGAAAAAGGTGTATGAAAAGGGCGTGGAAGTCATGAGATGAGGGTTTTGAAAGGACTGCAGTAGAGCTGTAGTCTTTGGACAATGCTGAACGAAGCCACCCTGACCCTGATGGACTCCTTTCAATATTAAACTATACCATTCCCATGTTCCTATATGAAGTTTATGTTCTTCATTCGAACTATAATCAGAATTGACATTGTTGTGCAGGAGAGATTGATATTCCTTCAAAATCACTTCATAATTGCTTTGAAGCTTTTCTGTGATCTCCGCAAAGGCTTCACCGGACCATATTGGAGCAGTATTTAAACCTGGAAAGTAAAACAAAGATGGTGATGGTCTAAAGAAGCGATTAGTCTTGCAAACAGCTGATTGCACAATTCGAGCAGCCATATTTTATTATTATACATCACAGACCTCACCTGCCCCTCTATACTGTCACAGTATAATCCCTAACACCACCTAATCTTGTACGACTAAAAGTACCAGGCAAATTCCTAATTTCACGATCAGAAGTCGCATGACTTCTAACATAAGAAATTACAACTGATAGTAACAAAATCAAGAGAATGAAAATAGAAATGAAACAGAGAACACTGAGAGCAGAGTTGAGAATAAGTAACTCTGGATTGCGAACAAAGATATTATCACAATTCGCTCTTTGAAGAAAGTAAATGAGTTTGTTAAATTGTCTTTCTGTCTGGCTGCAGTAGCAGGAATCAACATTCCCTTCATTACATTCTGGTTAGATTGACTGAAGGACAATCAAAGCAAAAAATACCTGGAAAATTGCACTTTGGATAGGAAACGCTGAAGTAATGTGCTAGGAAGCTGTCTCCAATGACTGCATAGATGGTAACTAAAAGTGTGAGAAACATAAGACTGATATTGACCGCGAGCAAGACCCTACAGACATTTCAGCAAGAAGGAAAATAGTCTTTCCGTGAGAACATTTACCCTGTGAAAGAACAAAATCCAGTAATAGATATAATCAACAGTAAGACTCCACTCCACCAGCTTCCTGCAAAAGGAGAATTGAAATAACGAGCGATCAAGCTTCCAACTACAATCTACAAACGATGGTGATAGAGAGAGAAATCTTCTTCAGCATGGAGTTCCGAGTACCTTTAATACTGAAACTAATATATTAATCATTGGTGTTGTTTGTTCTGACTGAACTATGATCTTCGTGTATTCTGTTGTGAGAGAAAGGGATTATTAATTAATAAGGATGAAAGAATTCCTCCCCTTTTCCAGTAAAAAAAAAAGAATTCCTTGAGAAAAAGGAGGGAACAGACATTAAATGGTTAAGTTAAAAATGGAGCGATTGGTGACAAAGTCCATGCATGAACCATTAAACACAAGTCCTGCACGGTCATGTCTTTGTGAGAGAAAGGTAGAAATGATACTAAGCAAAACTATATTGTTTCGAGGCGCACACTTACTCGTAACAGCTCAAACAATCCTGTCTGACCATATTCTCAATGGAAGATTAAAATCCATACTTTTTGAGAATATGAGGGACTGTTACAAGGAAAAGAGTTTGACCAATACATAATCCCATGCGAGGAAGGATCCCTTGGAACAAGCCTATAAAGCCGCTTTCCTTCACAATGTGCTGATAGGTCTGGACAAAAGATCTTGGAGGTAAACCTTTCGATGCATTGGCTTGGGCCTCAATACGAATAACTTCAAAAGGCTGATTCCAGGTCGACAATGAGCCACCAATAATTCCAGCCACCGCTTCCTCGCCATTTGAAAGTCTTATATGTTTGTTGCTCGTCTCTCCCTCCTGCAAATGTCTATTCTTCAAGAAATTTCGCACTATATCAGTGAAGCCTTGTCTGGATGCCCAATTACTTCCTGTTTGCAGACTGTTAGAAAAAAAAGAAAAAGAAATCTCAACATTATCCTTTACCTTGACGCAAGATTAGAGCTGTTCCACCATGATAAAAACCAGAAACACCATATTTCTTGTAGGTTGAGGTCACTTTACTCAACAATGAAGTGGATTTATCCCCAGTAACAGCTGCGGTCACGAGGAAGGTACAAGGACCCATCACAGTGACCTGAGCCACTCCACCTCCAAAGCCACCAACCAGACCTGCAGCAACCTCTCCTAGCCCAAATTGATTGGTCGCAGTTCGAATAATAGCTTCTTTACTAAACAATAGGATTCCGCCTTTTAGGAAGCTTTCAACCATTTTCGGTTGCCATCCAGCCCAAAACCCCGCAACACCTTTCTTATTGTAAATGTTTTTGAAAGCTTCAACAGTGCCCTCGTTTCTATATGTTCCCATATGTGTCTTCCATACTTCGAAAGGAAGTCCAATAGTTGCGGCTTCAACACACTAGGAAGAAAAAGATATCACTCAAATCTTATACTTGCAGCAACGCGAAGTTATTTACCTGAAGGACGCCTCCTGTAAGCAAGTCCTTTGGGTTCGTTGATTTACTAGGTGCCATTCTGACAATCTAATTGATATCTTTGAATACTGTTGCTTTGTTGTTGTTGTTTGTTGGATGGATCTTTGGAATTCCGGTATGAAAAATTCGGGCCGGCGGACTTAAGATTGAGTTTTGTATTGGTTCGTCGAAAAAACAATGTCGATTAGAGGTGTGAGGCAATTGAAAGAGCTTATTATTCGATATAGTGATCGAGATGGAAGCAGTGAAGGAATACGGCATTGGATGCATCAACAGTTGGTAAATTTTGCGAAGACTAATCCCACTCTAACCGTACGAACTGTTCTGAAAAGAAACAAACATCCGACGCTTACAGGAGTTTACTTAAATGGAAATAGTAAGACAATATGTGTCAGAAGTGAAGATACGAAAGAGATTGATGATCGAGTTCTCTTCTTACGCAATCAGTGTGGTCGAAAGGTATGCAGAAACTCTTTTAACGTCTTTCTTATTTAACTCCTTCTTCGCAGTTGACCACGGGATACAAGAAGCCTTGGTACAGTGATAAACCTAGTATTCAAGGCGAATGGCATGAGCGTATGGATGTTATCAACTTACCACTGCAAATTGTTCACGAGGAGAGCAAATAATATAATAACAATATCTAAGAAATTTAATATAAATAATTAAGCTCTTTCAACAAACCATCGAAGAGTATAATAATTGATTCAATACTCAAAGGAGAATTCATTTACAATCTACTCAAAAAGATCTCTCCTGAGTCTAACTTCTACTCTTCTTCACTTCGTTTTGCTTTTCTTCTTTTTCTCAGACTTTGCTGCTTTCTTCTTGGAGATTTTCGTGCTCTCAAGATCAATCTCGACAATATTATCATGACCAGCATTCAGGGAAATGACATTGTCGTCGTCGTCGTCATCATCATCGTCCCACGCACTTTGCCATGGAACACCATTATCTGCTTCCTCCTGGAACACCATTATCTTCTTCCTCCATGGGCGAGAACTCGACATTCCCATCAACTACTTCTCCTAAATCTTCATCCATAGCCTCTTCATCGAGCGCAACTTCAGCAACTTCGTCCTCTTTGTTTTTCCACTCATCATCAAGACCTGCACCATTCATAAGTTCTGGAAGAGGGGAGTTTCTCTGATCGGCTTCGTCTGGACATTGCAGCTGAGAAATGATAAATTGTAGTAAGTACGAATTCTTATTCATGAGTTGTAATAAATCTTTCTCATGCAAGAGTAAAACTCGCAGAAGATTGCGAAAACATTCGATTATTGATAACTCATTCATCATCATTCGCTGCATTGTCATTGTGTGAATCTGAAGAATCATGAAGATCCAATACAAGTAGCATTCTAACTTTCTTGAACTCTCCTGAAAGAAATCATGATATCAGACGAATTAATCTAAAGAAAGAAAGTACAGTAAGAATACTTACAAGCTGATCTGTGAGAAATGGGATAAATTGTTTAAGGTATTTTGGATCAAATTGCTTAATGAGGATCTCGATATTGTCTCGAGGTATGGTCTCAACAATTTTTCTAAGAGCGATTTCGTCTTGAAGGATTATGCTCATTTGCAAGGAAGAGAGGTAATTTCCAGCGAGAAAAAATCGCAGGGCATTCTCTGGAGTTATAGTGACATCAAGCTCCATAGGAATAAATGTCAACAGATGGTCAAGGGAATAGATCTGTAAACCTTCACTTGATACAACAGCAAACTCCTTGCCAGTAACTGAAAATTGAAGAGCGTAAGTCATAATTTCCGCATGCTGCAATTTTGTGTTGGTTGATAAATTCGTTTTATGATGCTTTGCTGTGCCCGGACCAGCAGTTGTAGGCATCAAACTCTTCGCCTGCGCATTCGGAGATGTCAAGTCAACCTTGAGATTATCAATTGAAACTCCATCAATTAAATGGTCACTACGCAAACGATCTGCAATACCCTCCAAAGATCTGAATGAAAAATAATTGTGAGAAAACTTTGGCAAAATATGGAGACTTGCCTGTTATGAGATAATTGAAATTTCTTCACAAGAACTCCTGTCTGAATACAGTAGATGCAAATATATTTACTTTTCCCACCCACTAACACACTAGTACCATCAGCTGAATATGAAATAGATGTGAAGTACTTAGACTTAGTGAGATTTTCTTTCGTCTTTCTATCTGTCGTGACTCTTCCTCCAGCAAGATCTCTTCTTCCCTCAATGTTCTTCTTCTGTTCACCGCTATCTGTATCCCAAAAATAGATGTTCCCATCAGTGGCAGTGCATGCAACCTCTTTACCGTCAGATCGAAATGCTACAGCTAAAACGTCGCACCCATGCTCAAACGTTTCAATGCAGGAATTGTTGTAAATATCCCAGAGCTTTAATGTGCCATCCCATGAGCCTGAAGCGAGCATACTTGTTGAAGAGGAATAAGCAAGACAAGCAATAGGTCCTTCATGTCCTGACAAAACTTCTAATAATTTGCCTGTTTGCAGAGCCCAAACATAAATTTCAAAAGGATCCTGAGAACCAGCACAGACAATCTCGCCAGACTGATCCGCTGTGAGGGACGTAAATTGAACTGCTTGTGGTGATGTCAATGTACGAAAATTTTTGTAACGCAAGAGATCATGGGCTCTCACCGTACCATCTAAAGAAGAAGAAAGAATAGCTTTGCCCTGGCCTTGCCCAATGAACTTCACCCCTGTGACTGGTCCAAGATGTTCTTTAAACGTCACAGCACAGAATCCTGTGAAAGTATTCCAAATCTTCACCTTCCCATCATCACCTCCAGTTGCAACAAATTGACCTTCAGCAGAAAAGTCAAGGACATTGAGGCCGTAGGAGTGACCCTGTTGCTTGAGAATGTAAGACTCACTCTTCCACTCCCATATCAATAGCTGTCCCAATGCTCCGATACCCATACCCAACCACTCTCCAGAGAGATTTATGGAAATAGTACTAACAGGATGGTTAGAAATAGATAAACGGTGGATGTTCGTGCAATCTGGCATTTCATAGATAGCAACAATGCCTGCTGAGAATCCTAACACCAAAAGATTGCTCTTCTTATGAAATGAAGAGGACGTTATATCTCCCTGCTGGTTATCTCGTAGAAGATGGCGATGAAGAAGTTGATAACTTCCTTTGCGAGATGTCTTCACCTTGGAGATGGTGTTCGCTTCTAACCCTTCATCTCCTTCATTTTCTGGGTCGATAAATGACGCCGGATCTTCCTTTTGCTCGTGATTTGAATCTTCTTTATCGTTTTCATCAAATTCATCACTATCATCCTCTTCTTCCGTTCCTTCTTCATCTTCTTCTTCTTTATCTCCTTCATCGTCTTCCTCCGACTTCCTTTTATTCTTCCTTTTCCTTAACCTACTACTCAGAAGCTTTACATTCATTCGTGAATCGTTCGCTTTTAGTTTGGCAGGTAATGTAATCCGAGCGTATTGCCAAACAAAGACTCCTCCGTCGCCAGCGATGGTGTAAGCTTGCTTATCATCCGCCGAGAAAAATACTCCTACCACCTCATCACGGTGACCAACCAACACAGAAAGGGTCATGTAATTAGTTGGAACATTAAAATAAACTCGAGATGTCAAATCCTTCGATCCAATGATGAGATGTTTGGAGTTGGAACTCCAGTCAAGAGAAACAGTCTCATCATAGTGACCAGTGATCGTTTTCAGTAGCTTCAGAGGAATAAATTCACGAACAGCACTGGGTGTTTTCCATATTTGACATCCTCGACCATGAGTCACAGCAAAGTAAGAGTCATTCCAAGAGAATTGAATGGCATAAACCTTCTGACGGAAGTTGAATTGATGTAAGAGAATTTTCTTCTGAAAATGAAAGAATAAACCAAACCCATCAACGTCTATAACAACTAAGTACTTTGAATTGTGTGATAAAGTCAATAGATGAATGTCTTTCTTGGTTTCTATGGGCAAGCACTCAGTGGTTTGATGGATTAGATCAAAAACATTAATGCGATTTCCGACAGGTGCGAGGGCAATATTTCCATCTGGTGTAAAGATGACATTTCCATTGCTATAGATATTGCCACATGATCTCTTAAGGCGGTAAGAGTACTTCATCTTAACGTTATTGATTTTATCTTTGGTTGGTGCAGTCTGCCTTATCCAGAGATGCTGCTCGCTTTAGAATTCCGTTTCATTCTCGAGAAAATGGAGATAGGGAAGGTGCATTGGAAAACTGAAGAAGCTTTTAATTCTATCAAGAAGGGATTGCCAATCGTATTACAAGAATGTCCTATTATCCACCCTGCTTATTCCACTTGGACATTAGAAAGCATCAACTCTTTTCTCAAAGAAGATTTTCCTTGTGATGTTTATACTTCCAACACTAAACAATTTCCTTATTGGGATACGACAAAAAACACCTATCAATATGATTTTATCCCTCCAACCTCCAAGTTGTCCCTTACATTCAGGGAGTTTCTTCTTACTATTCAAGAGCAGGAGCAACGCCCTGAAAGTGAAAGAACATACCACTACCTTCATCAAAGTCTTGTTGCTGAAATGGGTTCAAAGATTTTGGAGGAGTACTCAAAGTTTTCCTTGCAGACTGCTGCACTTTATTTTCCTTGAAGACTGTTGCACTTTATCAATTACTCGCTGGTTGGGGCGAACTTACGCACAATCTTCTCTTATGTGGTTGTGAAGGATATATCACCCCCTTACATTATGATGAACAAGAGAATATCTTTACTCAACTGCAGGGACGAAAACGAGTCAGAATATTTTCACCTAAATACTGGCATGGTCTTTACACCTATCCGAACGGCCACCCTCGAGATAGACAGTGTCAGATAACACTACCACCAATCCCGGGATCTACTTATCTGGAAAATGAGGAAGAGCGATTTCGATTTCCTGCTTTTCAACAAGTTGGGATGCATGAGCTGTATACTGATTTAGAGCCTGGTGATGTCCTCTATATCCCTCAATATTGGTTTCATCAGATGGAAGCTTTAACAGACAATATCTCGCTGTCTTGGTGGTTCAAACACACAAATCGGAAGGAGATTGACTATGAAAATATTCGGTTAGATGAAATTTCTTTGATCGCAGTCAGAAGAAATATTGGTAAGTGAAGCTGCGAAATTTATACTTTGCTGATGTGATGATTCTCGTAGAAAACGCGATGGCTCAAATGTGTGGGTTTGGAAGAAAGGCTCATAATGTTTTTCTTTCGATTGCCTCTGGGAGGACAAAGCTTCCTGGAATAATGCCTAAATTAGCTCCGAGCAGCAGTGGGACAACATCTAACATAGTCATGGAAGCTGATGAGAAAAAGGCTACCGCTCCGGATTATATCGCAACTGAAGTCCTTATCGCTGATTCTGACGCTGGTGCTTTAACTTTACATGATATGGAAGATGAGGTGAGTAGAATGGTAACCGATCAAGCTTTAGCTATGTTGAGTACTCTTTTGCCTCTTGAACAAACAAGTGGTTTTCTCTTGCAAGTTGTTTCAGGAAGATTTAATTTTGTCAATAAGAGATATGAATAGTTTAAATTAATCTTGAAACTTCCTCTACTGTATAATTCTCGGCGGAGCGTTCATTGTTTCCTCTTTATGAAAAGGACGGATTTCGAATTTTCGTGAAATTTGTAGTTTTCAATTTTTAGAAGAGAATTGATCGACTAAGACATCTCTTTATCTCTTTATGTTGTGATTTGTCCGGAAAATATGGGAGCTGCTGCTGCAAAACAATTACAACCCGATAAGACGAAACATGCAGCTATTGTGATGGAGGCTGTTCGAGGCTATGAGGAGGATCGAAGCGACATGTTCTTTTGGCAGTTGCTTCAGCTAAAACACATGGCAAGAATATAGACAATTCTATGGCGCAGCTAAATGATCATGATTTGGAGATGTTATGGAGTTACATGGAAAAGCACCGAAAAGACAACGGAGAAGCTAAGACATCGGAAACCATGACTGTTGAGGAATTCGTTGATGATGACTTAAATACCTCAAACAATGTGGACAATATCGATGAAACTACCTCGGTCTTATCTTACGGTGATGACGAGGTGGGAGGAGATGGTGATTCTGACATCGAAATGGAATCTTCTGCAGAGGATTCCTTGAGATTGAAGGTTGCACGAAAGGCTCCGTCCAATGATTTAGAAGATATTGAGGAAACACATGATGATACAGAGGAACTGAGAAGTAGCGCTGTGAAGATATTCCCCTCCGATCAAATTACTGACCTTCCCGCTGTTTCGCTTGGAGATAGTTTGTCAGAGAAATATGTTCCCTCTATCAAACACGCGCAAGAGATTGGTATAGCTGAGGCCTTAGCAAAATTTTGGGAGATAGATGAAGTTGGTTCGATGACAACTCACCTGTCTGTGGACGGTCCCTTCTCTCCGCTCTCCCCCCGCAAAAATCCCAAGCTTGAACGAAAGAACTCTTACAAGGATCGGGGAAAACGTATTGATGAACGAAATGAAGCATTGTTGGGATTACAACGACAGAAAGTTATCAGCTTCACCCAGAATGCCCAGTTAGAGAGAGAAGTGGAGGCTTTGCAGCGCCAGCTGGAGCGAATAGAGCAACTTGAAAAATCCATGGAAACCCAAATGCTCTCCCCATCCAACCGTAGTATATTGAATCATTCCATGCAATCAACGTCTTCAACCGTTGTCGATTCAGAATCGAAAAGAGGAAGAGATCATACCGCTATTTCCATGGATCGTAACTGGAACCCAAAATTTCCATATATTTATCCTATCGATGAGGAAGTAAATGAATGGAGTGGACCTGTGACTCAACTCTCGAATAATTCGCATATCCCGGTAATCAAGCGTCTTGCAAAGCAAACTCCAACAAAAAAATTGGTTTCTTCCTCGAGTGATGATGACCACGAAGTATCCTCGGCAAACCATCGCAACCTTCGTTACTTCAGCAGGAAGGAAAATGCTATAATTGAGAATTCAGAGAATAAAATTGAAAATAGCAACGTCGCCTCATCCACAAACCTGAACCATGTTAAATCAGTCCGTCAAGCAGCAGTTCGCAGACGACAGAAAGCTGGATTTTCTTCAGGTGCCGATTCTGATGATAGTAACCACAACTTTGCAAATAGCATCAACAACGGAAAATTTAAAAAGGATGTTAACCAAGCTGGTCATTTGTCAGACTCTGAAAGTAATACCTATCAAAGCCCTCGCAGCAATGGAATTCGAGGGGGGTCTAATAAGACTGCCGTATCAGGAAAGAAGAATGAAAATAGAAAAGCTCGAAATACCATCAGTAATGTTGATGATGCGAAACCTTCTCCTCTTCGAGATCTTACATCTGATGAGGAGAAGTCGTCAAGTGTTGTTCCTAGGACAAAAAAGAAAGGAAATGATCGATTGAAGCAACTTAATGGAAGGTATTCTTATTTATTTTCTAATTTTGAAAATGGTGCTCATGATTCTGCACAGACGTCATTCTCTTGATGAAGCACCGCAGCGTGATACTGAAATTTCTAAAGAAGGATTGAGTGGAAACGAGATTCCACGGTCGTTAGCAAGCGGTGATATGCTAGAAGTCCCAAATCTTCTATCTCCCTCCGTGGATGGGGATAATTCTAGTCGGAATAACTCAAACTTTGAATCGAGGAAGCCAGCAAGGAAGATAATTCGAAGAAAGCAACTAGAGAAAGAGATAGTTGAGGATGGAGATACGTTTGAAAGACTAAATGGTAAAAACGAGAATCAAAGCGATGTTGTATCCAATGAAGAAGAAAGAGTTAAAGTAGAAAAATCTAAACCTGTTGGTCCTCGGAGGAGACGCGTCAGAAGTGTTCCAATACAGCAAGAGAGTAAGGAAGAAGGAGATGAGAAAGGAAACCAAGTTTGGTCGACAGATCTCGATTACAGGTCGGAGCCTCATTTTTTCATTTTTCAAAAGTCAGGATCTAATTGCTTGTTAGATGGACGGAGGTCTCACTCTTACTGCGAAAACCAATAAAATCTGAAGAAGATATGCTGTATTGTGTTGCTGCTGCGGAAGCAGGGATCATTTTTACGGATCAGGTTCGTCATAAATACAATATCCTTCAAATCTGAAGTTCTTCTTCCCCATGATTAGATGAATAGTATTGCCAAATCGTTAAATGTCTTGAGAGGAGCACTTTCACGTTGGTTACTGCCGTATGACAACAATACTCGCATAGATACACAATGTTCGACACCACATTCTGTCGTTGAAAGCATGCCTGAAGAATTTCGAGGAAAGTTGACAGAAAGGCAGGTGCATTACCTGGTCGCTGGGGCTAATGGAGTGAGGAAATTAGTCCGCATAAAGATTGCAGACGATAATGACTTGGAGCAAGCACGACAAGCGCTCCAAACCATCAATCACTTCTTTAAGTTGATATATGATCACGCTCAAAAGTTGGATCTTACTCCTTTCGAATTGCTCTTGAAGAGTAATAGTTTGTAAAATTGAATATCTGTGTTCGTAATTTTACGTAAAAAGAATAACATTTCAGTTCATTTCAGTTTAGATTTCAGTTTTCATTTTCTTTCCTTGAAGTTCAAGTGTATCTTGGGTAGGTATGAAATGTGAAGAAGTGAAATCGTTCGTCTTGAATTGGGAAGAGCTTGAAATGAAAGTTCCGAACATTCGACACTTTCTTCAGGTCTAACACTTCGATGACAGAAAGGCAATCGACCTCCCAATGAATGGAAGTAACGCTTTTCAATGAAAGATTATTACGAGTTACTCACTCCATGTGAAAGAGAATCATTGAATTGAGCAGTAGCTGTAGAATCATCTCGAATTGACGTTTTCATCAGCGAATTTCTGGTGTTAAATTTATCAAGATTGTTCACAATTTAATAGCAACAAGCCGCACTTCACCTACAGAACACAATTAATAGGTGTTACCCTTTACATAGTTCACTTATTGATTTACAGATTTTTATCGCACGTTCTTCACTTGTTTTGTGATATCATGCAGCAACTATCCTCCTCATCAACAAATTATCTCAATCAAATGAACAACAAATCCTCTTTGTTTGTTGGTGATTTATCAATTTTTTGTACAGAAAATGACCTTGTTAAGGTGTTTAGCTCCTACGGCACGGTTTTGGAGGCGAAAGTGATGCGCTGTGAGGAAACCAATAAAAATCTCTGTTATGGCTTCATCAAGTTCGCTGCTTCCAGTGCCGCAATCAAAGCTATGCAAGAGATGAATGGGAAATTATTGTGTGGTCGCCCTTTGAGGTAAATTGCGATTGTTGTATATGTGTTTTTCAACCTCATGATATTTTTCTTTTATTAGAATTAGCTGGGCATCACACAAGATTCGTAAAGGAGTAACTGGCCCAATGTCTATCTCAGACGGTCATGGAAATAATTCTTCATCTATCCACGTGACCTACTCGACAAATCAGGTGAGACGGCTGTTCCGAAGATACCCTTTCTTATATTTGCGATAGATTGACAAAATGATAACTGAAGACAACTTGAGACTGGTATTCAATAAGTATGGGGAAGTCCTTGATATAACTGTCAAAAAGTTTGAGTTAGATAAGGTGATATTTATACCTGGTGATGTTACTTTGTAAGGATTTCATCTTAGGAAAATAAGACGCAGCGCGGATATGGTTTCGTTCATTTTCCTCCGAATGTATCAGGAATCCTTTCTTCTTTGAAATGTACTGAAGAATTAAAGGATTCTTTAGTCGATGACATTCATTTTAAATGTGAGGTCAGCCATAAGCTGGTTAAACAGCTTATGGCTCAGCACGATCCGGAAGTTATCAATTTAATTCAAAAATATTTCCCTGGAGGTTTGGAAGAACTTAAAGAGAAAGATCAAAATGTCAGTCAAAGTATTGTCTCTGTTCCATGTGGATCGAATGATGGAATTAAGGAGCCCCTAACTATCGAGACGACCTTCACCGACAAGGAAAGAGTGATGGGAAAGCGACCGGCGCGTCTAACTCCAGGTGCTCCAGTTGCTTCTTCGTACATGCAACATCACAACCTTTCTCCCATTTACCCGCCTTACTACACTGGTGCGCCTTTTTACGGATACGATGCATTGATGTTTGATCAAAGGTTGATGAACCCTCTTTCAACACCAACTTTAGCTTCCAGTTCTTCAGAATCCGAATTAGTTACAGGCACCGAAACAACTGTTTACAATCAACTTACTGGAGCATTTTCAACCACACAAAATATCTTAGAGACGAATCAAACGAGAACGGATTCAGACTCTGGTGACAGTGCAACAACTAACATCTACAGTTATCGTGAGCAAACGCAAAATATTTCATATCCTAACTCCTACTATCCCTCTTGGCCATCGAATTCACTGGATCCCTCATTTTATTCCTCTCCGTTTAGTCCCCCATTACCATGGCATTCGTCGAATAGCTTCCTCATTCCCTATTTCTCTTTGCCAGTCGGAGGTAGCGTAGCTCCTCTGCCTTTTATGCTTTCCCCTTTGGCACCGAATAGACCTCCCCCGAGTTATTGTGAGTATGGTAGTCCTTTTCCAGCTGCATCTTCTGGTTTCTGTCCGATCGTATTGACTCCTCGCGGTGTTAGTGGTAAAGCGAAGTAGAGAGAAAGAGAGTCTATCTATCCCCAATTTCAGACAATCTTTTCAGTTTCACAAGTTTGTAAATTAACAAATATTTACTTTTCTATCAATATAGTTTTGATATTTGATCATCATACTACTTTATATGATTATGAATAAGATCGATCACAGGAGACATATCACGTAAAATAAAAGAAAGTAGTCAACTCACCAAATCTCGAATGGATGATCTGTATGGAGACCTTCCTCCTGCTGCCACCGGATCAAGCGCGGTTGATCAGAGCAATAAGTTCCTTCTGAAAGACTCGCTAAAATCCTCTACTCAATTGTTAGAAGTCAAAAAGGCGTCAGGGATCAGTAAATCTGAGCAGAAGAATGTTTTACAATCTAATCAAATTCCAAGAGAAGAAGACCAAAAGTCGAATGAACCTGATCAAACTAAACCAACCAAGATTGCAGTTTCAAAGACAAAATTCATTCCATCTTCATTAATGTTTAAACCACGTCAAACCTCCTCGTCCACCGCACCAAATATTTCCAACTCCGCGAGGAATGAATCAGCAAGCTTTGTGCGTGAAAAAGACTGTAATCCTCTCAACACCCTGGCTTCTCCTGCTCCAACCCTTAAGGAGGATCAAGGATTAAAAATTGAGGTTGTCTTTGAGGAAGTGAGGTTCAATAACAACGACTCATTCGACGTCACAGACCCTTACGACCCTCGTCGTCCAAATGATTACTCGCAGTATTGTGCCGAATGTGATGAGCAGAAGAGGATTCGCGTTATTGCAGAGGATAATAAGCGAAAGATGGAGGAGATGGAGCGACAGAGAGTAGAGCTCGAGAACCAGAAGCGAGAGCTTGCAGAGAAACAAGATTACAAGAAATTATTGGAATTAAGTGCTTCATCTCGAGCTGTCAATTCGAACAGCTTGTCCAGTGAAGGAGTAGGGAGAGGAAGAGGAAGAGGTGTCGTCAATCTCCCTGCCTGGATGACGCAACAGATCAAGGATAACGAACCAGTAGCTGAACCAGATCTCTCTCAAACCAATCAGTTTGATGATACAGTTTTGATGGATACATCAGAATCTGCACAAAGTCTACAGAGAAAAAGAAAGTTCTCAGCGATTTCGAAGCCCTCTAAAGTCCTTCTCCTCAAGAATTTTGTGGATCAAAAGGATGTGGATGAGGCGCTGAAAAATGAATTGATTTCAGAATGCGCGAAATATGGAAGTGTATTACGATGTGAGATCTACTTGCTTGACAGTCGAGCCTTTCCTTCGTGTGCATCTTCTGAAGTAGTGAGAGTCTTTGTGGAATTCGAGACTCAAGAAGCAGCGGTTAAAGGATTGAGGTAAGGTACCTTTCCGTTATCTCGAGAAAGTGGTAAGCTTAATGACACTACCGACTTAATAGAGATCTGCAAGGTAGATTCTTTGGTGGCAGGAAGATTGAGGCTTTATTTTTTGATGAAAGAAGGTTTAAATCGAACCAATTAGATCCTGACAGTGAAGAGCTTGCTGGGTCTTCATAGCATTAATTGGTCTTTAGTTACATATTCTTACAGGCATTTACAAATTCTACACAATCAATTTCATACATCGTTCTCATGTCCCCTCTTCTTCTCCAATGATATCTTCCTTTTTATGCGCAAAGAGAAGGCGGATTGTACGATAAAGGCCAATGCTTTCACGTTCAGGTACTCCTTCAGCTCGAAACACGTTGAACTCATAAAATCTCCAATCTCGATGGAAGTAGACTGAACAACCCTCACCTAACTGCACCTATGGCAAGTGAGGCAAAGATACTTACGAAGATTTGAAGATATCATGATTACCTCCAACATAGCTAATTGAAACAAAAATCGATTATTAGGACGAACAAATGATCTCAAAGAAGTGATATAATTGTAGGCATCTACCAAAGGAATTCGCTTTTCTGTGATCAAATAGGCAAGCACGGCGGTGGGAGCTCGACTAGACCCAGCCAAGCAGTGGACGAAGATCTGACATAAAATAAGATTGGTTAAAATAACGAATAAGTTCATTCGACCATTTCTGGACATACCCTGCCTTTACTTGTTTCACAGCGCTTAATAAAAGCAATCATTCGTGTGAAGTGTTTTGCTATGTCCTCTTCCTCGCTGTCCCTTACGGCAATTTTCTCATACATAAAATGTTTGTTAAACGCACTTTTCACATCATTTGTCATGTTCAAGATATGTGTCACGTTCAATTGAAGCAAGGCCTGTAAATTTACTGCCACTTCTTTTCTCCCGATGATGAGCCAGTCTGTGACAAAGGTAGTGTTCTTACTATTCTTCTGATTCACTGGGAATCCAAAGAACATCTTCAAGAACATAGTTCTCTTCTCTGAAGAAGTTTTTTCTTTGTGGAAGATAACGGAGTTCCTCATGATAATGAGCTTTCTCTCTTTGATGGCGAGAAATTGCTCCTTGAGATTCTTCTGAGTTTCCTTCATAGTCTTCACCTCTTCATTCATCTCCTCCATTTTATCGTCCTCTTCTTGGAGAACATCTAAATCATCGTCAAGGCCTTCATCATATTCGACATCTTCGCCCGGCGTTGGAGTTTCGTTGAGAGAATTTCGCATTTTCTGCATTGCTTTGTCTGTTTTTCTTACCAAAGCTTCTCGCTTCGTCGCAAATTTTTCGTCTTGAAGTTGTTGAGTTACCCATTCTTTTTGAATTTCAACTCTCTCATAGATGGTTGGGTGATGAGTCCTGCGATAATTTGCTTCATCGGATTCGACAATCACCTCGACGCGCTTTTTCTGTGTATGAGTTGCAAGAAAAACGGGGTCTTCACTGGTAATCTTTTTGATTTCAGCGTAAGGATCAAAATCTGGTGGCTTTTCCTTTTTGGCAGTGGAAAAAGAGACATTTGCTAAAGAGTAAATTACGACCGGCGTGGAGCAATTTGGAAGCAGGTTACCTTTCGCTTCTACCAACTCTGGTTGTATTGGTTTTGGACGGTATCTCACACGAAGAAAAGCCATAGGTCTTTTGTGATTGAGCTTCCAGGCTCTGTCTCGCACTAATTTACCGTCAAAGCATCGAACAAAAAGTAACCGCCGCTCAAAGGTAAGCCGGCGATATTCAAATGCCGCCAGACCGTCATTCCTTTTCTATTTGTTCTTTTTTTCTTCGTTCTTTCGCGTCTGAGTACATCATAATCTTCAGAAGATGGGAGGAGGTAACGCCCAAAAGAGTGCGATGGCACGCCAGCGGAATATGGAGAAAGCTGCGGCTAGTAAGGTAAAGACATGACGTAACTTCTTATCTCAGATTGGATGAGCTTTCTCCCAGAATTCTGGCGGAGGCGCGAAGGGGAAAGAAGCGCGAAGTGGTGTAAATATGCAAGAGGCAATGGCTGCTGCACAAGGTTAATATATTGATACAAGCTCAACCTTCTTATTAATATTTTTCATAGCGAAACGCGAAGAAGTTAGAAAAAAGAGAGAAGAAAAGAAGTGAATCGATTGGGTAATCTTCGCATCTCAGACATACATTAAATATACATACAATAATCTCTAGCTTTTCGTAAGTTTAAGTGGAACCCTGATCTGCCTAAGATAAAATACAGTTATTGTTCCGATGGTTGTTGTATTTCGGCACTGTCCCACCATGTACAGCTTCGTCATGTCTTAAGAGAAATTAGAATGAGAATGATCATAACTCTCTCAAAGATTACCTTTTATAATCGAGGATTGTTGCCGGTACAACCACCGCATGTCCCTCTTGTTCAAATTTAACAATCGGTATACCAGCTAAACTCGCGGATATTTTCCAGAAAGCATGCTTTACTTGGTCTCCATTCTTTGCTGAGAGCAGAAAGGCAGCCATCCCATTCTCGTCAGCGAACTTGGAGTGCTGTGTGCTACGCACTGCAGTAAGATGTCTGAGATCATCTGTCCGAAAAGAGATGAATTGAGCCAAGTTCAATCTTAAAGATCTTACATTTATTTCCACAAAGCGCGAGGTAAGGGAGAGGACGATTCTCGAAAGCTTTTATCACTAGTCGATACCAATCCTCCAAATTAGCGAAGCTCTCGTAGTTTGTGATATCATAACAAAGTAGCACAGCATCGGCTCCAGATATATAACTGGTTAACATTTTACTTCCTATCGACTACAGAAAGCCTGTGAGTGCGGTAAGACATCGTTACACCGCAACTTACTTGTCCTCCAATATCCCAAATCTGCAAAGCGATCTGAATATTTGCTAAAAATTTACAGAATAAAAGAAAAATTAGATGATCATGGAAAGAAAAATCATACATTGCAAGTTGATTCTTTTTATAAAGAAATCAACTCCTATCGTTTGTTTATAATTTTGTGAAAATTTGTCTTCAGTAAACCTTGTAGCAATGGAAGTCTTCCCAACAGCACCATCCCCTAATAAGATAATCTTAAATTGATAGACGGTAACATCATCATCCTCTTCATTCGTTTCTTCTTTTGACATCTCTGATTGTGATTCAAATCACTCCTCCTCTATCGAGAGTGATTAGTTTTTATAAATTTGCATGGCAGAAAGTCATTTATAGCCGCACATCAAACAACAACAAACAACAAACAATAAGATGCAACTGCTCGCGACCTTGATTCTCTGCTACACTGTTCTTTTAGCTTTTGCACAACAAGGTGAGAATAAAAATGCACAGGGAAATGAGGATCCACGTATCTTTAAGCATCCTTTAACTGATATGCCAAGTCAATCCGAAGATATTTCCACATCTTTCTATTTTCCTTCGCATGGCGATTTAAAATTACCCATTGGTGAAGTTGTAACGACCTTGTGCCACTTCGGAAATAAGGGTGCCTCATACTACAATATTTCAGCCATTATGGGTTCTCTGAATTCTCCTTACGATTTCCGTCATCATTTCCAAAATTACTCTTACAAGCCTATCGGCATGGTTGTTAAGAGTGATGAGGAGATCACTATGCAGTATAGCTTTCAGCTTCATCCAGACCTTGAACCTGTTGATTATCAGCTCTCTATTACAGTTTTCTATGAATCAGAGACAGAAGCATTCTCCACAACCTTCTTTAATCAGGTGACAAGCTTGACTGAAGAATTTTTTGTTGTTTTAATTTAATTATTCTAGACCGTGGAGTTATACTCTCCGCAGGCTGACTATGACCTCGAGACGGTGTCTCTGGTGATTTACAGTTTCTTGTCCACTGTTCTCGTTGGCCTCATCGTCCTGTACGCATGCTTCCCCGAGTTACAAACTTCTCAAAAGATTGGTACCCTCCTCAAGAAATACCTTCCTGCATCAGTTACAAACACGAAGGGAAAAGTTGGACAATACGATTCAGAGGTAAGATGCACATTATTTACAAGTTATCGTTCCCCAATAAATGTGTTTGATTACAGGACGATTGGACTGTGGTTCAACACAAAAACAATAAGAAACAAAGAAACAGCAGCAAAGACGAGGACAATGAGGAAGCTGAAGAACAATAGAAAGCCTTATCTGATTTCGTAATCATTGTTTCATGAGCAAGTGTTCTTACTGCTCTCACACTCGCAAATATAAATTGTAGTCTTCAAACTTCATTCGCTTTTTGTACTTCTTTCTCGATCTTTGCACTTAGCTCAGCCAATAACGGGTTAGGTTTAAGGAAAACATTAGTTCTCCTCGCTGGACGAGGGCTCGTGTTCTCCGGCGAGTTTGGAGAACCTGAGGGAGCCGGACTAACAACAACTGCAGTTGAGGTTTTGGGGGAAAGTGTTAAGGGCTCTTTCACTAGATCCTCTCTCAAACGAGGTTCCAAGTTCTTTTGCTCGCTTACAGAACCACCTGCAGAGGTCGAATCACCATTTGACGAAAAACTACCTCCCACCAAGGTTTGTAGAAGACCTGTAGGCCTTAATACTGTTGAAGTGATGCTATTGATAAGCGATTTCCGAGGAGGGCGGTTGGGCTGTGCGCGATTCGGAGCAGCAATCGTGGCTCGAGGCTCTCGGATGGCTGTAGACGATGATATAAACGGCTCTGTACCAATATTATTCAGTGTTGCACGGTTTGGCTTCGGAGGCTTCGGTGGAGGTGTCATGCGCTGGACGGACTTCATCACATTTTCTGGCAAGGCTACCTCAATTTGAGGATCAAACATGTCCGCATTCTTATCAAGGAAATCATTGAAGTCGTTTAGTTGCTCCTCATCCACACTTTCCCGTCTGTATTCAAGAAGCTCTTCTTCTTCGGATTCATCTGGGCTCTCATTTACTGCAACAACCATACTAGACGGCTTAGTTGATGATGATGAAGGTGAAGATGGGTTTAAGAATTCGTAGCAATTATCACAAACTCGCACAGCCTTCTTCTCCTCGACGTGAGGTAGACGAAACCTTTTCGAGCTGCAAATGTCACATACTAGAATTCCACAGTTTCTACAATGATGACGTCGGAATATCAGAGTGAACAAAGCATCGCACAACTCGCAGTTGTCTGATTTCGTGTCTGGACGCCTACAAAACTTTAGAGAATTTCGATACCCCCACATCAATCACTTACCAAACCGGGGCAACTGCATCCTTCTCGTCCTGATTAATCACTTTTTGCTTCTCTACCGCATCTCGAACTGCTTCCAACCACTCCGTTTTCTCAATTTCATCTCTAAAATTGATATGACCAAACAGAATTAGGAAGCATGAAAACTTACTTGGCTTTGATCTTAAAAGACTTCGCTGGAGATTCTATAATAAAGGCAGTTTTGGCATCAGTATCACCCTCCTCTAACACAGAAACTTTGCATCGAGCGAGCAAAATTTGTCGATTCAGCGTGAATAGTCCCAGAGGCGTCATCTCTCCATACAGCAACTGATCGCTTAAAAGCCAAAATTGAAATTCTTTGTATCTCCGTCTGTATGCTATAGGGTCAGTGTTTGAATTATTTCTTTGTTCGAATCTACTCACCGACACTGTTTTAACAGTGGACCTTCTTTTATGAATTTCCTCCCTTTCTCAGCTAAAAGATCCGTGCGACTAGTAGGTTCTATGGACATCATGATTTCCATCATTTTGTTCATGTTTTCTCTTGCTCGGATAGCTTCATTATTGTACATTGCGAGTTGACAAATATTGTGAAGGGCCGATTGGACAACGTGATAGTCTACATGATCTTCCGGAGTGTACTTCAAAAGTTGTTCAAGCAATAGTCTGTAACGAGGGATTCTTTGAACGGGTAAAATCAATAAAGATTCGATCTTTTGATTTTGTAACTGCGGATCTTTCTCCACTTTCTCAATAAAATCAGCAAACCTCCTATTATAAATAAGTAGATGAGCTCTTCGTTGCATTGCGGGCTCGTAGTTAACCAAATAATCCGAATAACATTGTATATTATGTCCTATAGCATCAAAAAGCTCCACAAATTTGAGATTTTGCGAGAGACTCCCATCAATTCGATGATCATTGTGTAAATTGTAAATAAGCTCCAAAAAGTTGAATTGCTTGACAACATCCTCCTCACTAAGTATTCTCGCTTCTTTGAGAGGTTTAATTACAAACTCGATCGCGAATTTGAGCCGCTGAAGATAGGTTGTCTCAGTTGTAATGATCTCTTGAATAACATATCCTCGCTTCTTGCTGTCTGCGTCAGGCTTTCCTAATTTTTCCTCTTTCGTCGAGGTATCTCTTGATTGCTGAGTATCAGTGAAATTATTTTCATCACATTTATCATTATTAGGATTGTCGAGCAAACTAGGACTTAACATGATTTGGATGCTCTTCTATCAAAAGATTTCCATAAAATATCGAGATCTTCAAATCTTTATTTTTGGATCTTTTGCTTCTTTTTCTTTTCTGCGTTGCTCTCGTCACTCTTTCGCTTCTTCTTACTCGTTCGCACTTCTTCTT
>VFQN01002949.1_pt1 | contig 25286 bp, 43 predicted proteins | sample 3512371 | NCBI WGS metagenome assembly VFQN01 (sample SAMN10412370, study PRJNA504923) | tailings metagenome | isolation source: Replicate 2 from Balatoc abandoned mine | place: Philippines: Itogon, Benguet | collected 2017-08-28 | reverse complement strand
CACTATCACCTCCACCTCAGAGCCCCCTGCCCCCCTCTCCTCGCCCTCCGAAGGCTCCACTCAGCCCACCTCCCACCTCACCTCCAGCCCTGTCACCACCGCCCATTAGCCCACCTCCACTATCACCTCCACCTCAGAGCCCCCTGCCCCCCTCTCCTCGCCCTCCGAAGGCACCTCGCAACCCTCCTCCCACCTCACCACCACCTCCGTCGCCACCGCCCATCAGCCCACCTCCACTATCACCTCCACCTCAAAGCCCCCTGCCCCCCTCTCCCCGACCTCCGAAGGCACCTCGCCGTCCGCCACCCGTCAGTCCACCACCAGTCAGCCCACCCCCGGCATCCCCACCTCCCCTTCGCCCTCCACCGCCCTCCCCAACCCCCCTAGGCCCACCAAACGCCCCTCCTCCTAGCCCCTCTCCTCCTTCCCCACCACCCCTCAGACCCCCGCCCAGGGCCCCACCGCCCGCCAGCCCACCGCCGGCCGGCCCGCCACCACCAAGCCCCATGCCCCCCAGCCCTCAACCCAGCAGCTCACCACCACCCCAAACCCCTGTCGCATCCCCCCGGCCTCCTCCACCGCCTCCACCGCCTCCGCCCAAGGTTAGCCCCTCACCTCCACCCGACGCGCCGCCTCCGTCCCCGCAGCCGCCTTCCCCCGCACCGCCATCACCATCACCTCCTGCGCCTCCAAGGCCGGACATTCCGGTATCGCCAAGGCAGCTCTCAGACGCCGCCCCCCCTCTGGCGTTGAAGTGCGAGATGCAGGGCCCCACCGACAACGTGACGGACAGGTACAGCGCCTACCGTGCATGCGGGGAGCAGGCCACGTGCATTGACGTCAACGTGGACTCCCAGACGTGCAGCTTCGCCACGCTGGCCAACGGCACGCGCTACCTGTACTGCCAGGTACGCCAAGGCGTCGCCCAAGTGCGAGTCCTAGGCAGCCGCTGTTCACGAATGCAACTCGGCCTATGTATAAATGGTCGTCGTGATACGCGACACTTGCTCTTAAACCACTAGATGTTACACGTTATTAACCGGCACGCATAACACGCCTCCCGGTCACTCAAATGCCTCATTCCTGCCACAGGCTTGCCTGCTGTGGCCTCGCTCCGGAAGTGAATGCGTCTATTCCCGAGACGGGCCGCCACCGCCGCCACCGTCTCGGCGTAACCCCCAGAACGGCCTCAGCGGCGCAGGCACCATCGATGAGATCTGCGCCAGCGACCGTGCAGGCGTGGGCCTCACAGGCTTTGGAGCGGACTACTCCACTGGCGGCTTCAACCCCAAGCAGTGGCTTCCTGGCCTCAGTAACCAGTACTGCCAGTGGGTTGCTTGGCGTGATGACGACTTTGCCACGCAGGACGTCTTTTTCAGCGTGCAATCTGGGTCCAAGACCTGCATTGACAACGGTAAGACCGAGGCTACTACCGCACGCCGGTTGCAGTTCGCTTTGTCACAACATCTTTTGCATTAGCGGTCCCCGATGTGGCGTGTGTGGCGTAGGTAGGGGTGCAGTGCATTCTTGCTTGCTCTGTGGGTCCTGCTGGGCCCTGGGGGAACCCTCATGCGAGCAGCTTGCTCTGTCTTGCTTCCAACCTCTCTTCTGCCCTGTCTGGTTCCTTGCGTGTAGAACCGTTCACCATGACGATCCGCGGCATGGAGGCCACCTGCAGCAACACGCGCTTCCTGCCCGGCAACATCCCAGCCGGCTGCGAGGACAACAAAGGCGATGTCTTCAACCAGTGCCGCTGGAAGGTCAGGGTGCCGCGCCCCGGCGGCACCGAGTGGTTTGGCCTCACGTGCTTTGGGACCGCACCCAACGTGCCACCGGCTGCCAAGCCGCCCAAGGCGGCCAGGCCGCCACCCAGCCCGCCCCCGGCTACCCCTGTACCTGCACCTGGGCCGCGCAACCCGTGCCTGCAGACAGGCCCCAGCGAGGAGGTGGCCGGCGGCCGCAACACGGACTGCTCGGCGCAGGCCTCCTGCCTGGACCTCGTGTACGACAGCCGCGAGTGCACGTTCCGGCCTGGCAGCGACGGGGTGAACTACCTGTACTGCAAGGTTTGCGTGCAGGTGAGCCGCAGGCATGTGGACCGGCAGCCTGTCCCTCCCCCGTCTGCTAGCAAAGCAAGTGTTGCGGGGTGCGTAATGCGGCCAAACGGGCCGTGCGCCACTGTTCCAGTCGTTCGTGTTGATGCACTTGTGTGGAACTATGTGTCGTACCGGGCGTCATAGAGATCTGCGCATGTCGTACTGATTGTCCCTGCCCACCGGCCTTTTGCTGCAGTGGCCACGGCCTGGCAGTGCGTGCGACCTGGACCAGACCAAGTCCATCGACTACATCTGTTCGGGTGACGAGCTCAGCACGGTGCTCGACAGCACTGGCGGCGAGGTCACGGGCGGCATTGATCTGCAGAGGAGGTGGAAGACGCAGCAGCCATACTGCCAGAGCGTGCGCTGGGCGCCGGACGATGCCGCGCCCAAGCCGGTCATCTTCAGCGTCAAGAACGGCCCGGGAACCTGTGCCCGCCGCAACGGTGTCACCATCGCAATCCAGGGTGGTGAGTGCGAAAGGTTGGCGCGAAAATGAGAACACGGTGACCAGGGCTTGTCCTCAACCTTGTTAGTAAATAGGATGTTGGTCAACTGGGGTGGCCATGAAGGGGTGGTGCAGAGTTGGGCCGGCGGATGCATGTTCATCCATGGTGACCTGAATGGCGGTGCGCTCTGCCGTGAACCCCACGCACTCTTGTTGCAACATGTATGGCCCCTCCCACACACCACCGCTTCGATCCTGCAGTGACCGCCGCCACGTGTGCCTTGCCCTTCTTGTGGACCAAGGAAAATGCGAAAATGCAAAACACTCGTGACCCCTCCCATCCACGACCACCTCCCTCCCGCAGTGACTGCCACGTGCGGCAACCCGCGGCCAAACCCGTTCAACGGCTACGCCGGCTGCCAAGGCAACGACGACATGGACAACGAGTGCATGTGGACCTTCAACGTGCCCAGGCCCGGGGGCCCCGGCTGGAACGGCGAAGTGTGCTTTGCTGCGCCGCCGCCCGTGTCACCGCCGCCACCCCCACGACCAAAGAAAGTAATCCCCTCTCCTCGTGAGATTGGTGAAAGGCAACCGTCCCAACCGCCGCCGCCTCCACCTCCAAAGAAGGCCCGCAAGGCGCCCCCGCCCCCTGTGGGTTTCGAGCCCCCACCACCACCAAGCAAAAACGACGTTCCCTTCCCTTTCTGCTCCTGCAAGGTGCGACACGGCTGAGTGTTCAGCCTGCCCGTTGTACCGCGGCTGCTGGCACGTGTCTTGGCCGCGGTTCTTTTAACCAAAGATTTACGAGTTCCCGAGCGAGTGCGCAAGTACTGTAACCTGCACAAATGCCCACTGCTTATCCTGCTGTCGTACGGTCGCTGTTCTCTCAGCATGGACGCCCTGCTCGCCCTTATCACCCCTGACTCTACTTGTGCTTTGTGCAGAGGCGTGGCACCAAGAACTCACCCTTCGCCATGACCTACGGGGGCAGCACGCTTCTGTCGCCGCTAACGGACGGCAAGCGGCGCGTGCGCCACTGCTTCAACATCAATGTGCAGAACTGTGAGTGCAGGGCCAGAGTTTCCTTCTACGGTATGCTTTAGCGTGCCTGGATTACGAGGCGCCAAGTGCCGCGAGCAAATCTCGACGGCGGTAGCTGCGCGAGTGGCTCACCGTAAGTTTGGCTGAGGTGACCCGGTACCGACAAGCGCCGTGTTGCTTGCGATTCGCGCTCACAGGCGACCAGTCGACGTTGTGCTGCAACATGGACCTGAAGAAGATCGAGTTCTTTGCGGACAACGAGTGCCGCACCAGCGTCAAGCTGGCGCTGCTGGGCGGCCGCTCCGTCCCCTGGAGCTTCATGCAGAACGGTGCGTCGCCGCACAGCGTTAAGCGTTGTTGTGCCATGCCCACAATGCCAGCAGGAATAATGCACCTGCGGACCCCAATATAACCACATCGAGGGGCAATGAGCAGCTGCCAACGTCTGACGTAACGGCGCCGGTTGGACTGCTAAGATACCTCGCGGTATCACACGCTGCGGTGCACTGGCCGTGCCCGCCGCTGCACTGGCCGTGCCAGCTGCTGCATTGGCCGTAGCTGCCTGCTGCTACGGTACCGGCATGCACGAACTACATCGAAGCTGACACCCACGCTCTGCCGCTTCTGGTTGCAGAGTGGGACGGCATCACGTACACCACCTTCAAGTTCACGTCCCTGGTAAGGCAGACAGCGTACCGCACCCTTTTTCAATCTTTAATACAGGCCAGCTGCGTCAGCATGAGTGGCTGTTACTCAAAGCTGGCATGGCTCCGAAGCCCTGTTTTGCCTTCCAATTTGCGACTGTACATTGACTCGCGTAATCCTAACCATTGCACGGTGTGGCCATGCGTTTCGCAGAACTACAAGAAGCAGGATCTTGCACCCACCACTCAGCTCTGCTTCATCCTCTCAGAGCCGTGCGCCGACATCACGGTGAGCGTGTGGGCGTTGTGCTGAACGGTACCGGTATATGATATGCAGCCGCATCGTCCGAGGGCTCTGGAGGGGACGTGACCGTGCGAAATGGTTTAGGATCTGAAACGCCGTGCCGTACGCCTTCGTGGCATGTATCAGCGGCGGCAGGCAGGCACCCCCTCCATCGGCAAGCCCTTCCACGGAGCGGCACCTGCGTACTGCTGCTAACATATGACGCCCTTCCCATTGGCGTGTCCTCCTGCGAGCAGGACTTCTGCTACAGGGGCAACACAAACCAGGCTTGCCGGGTTTCGTTCTTCTCCGTGGACGAAGAGGTAAGCTACCGGCTTGCAGTGGCAAAGGACATGTGGCCTTTGGGTATGCGACTCTACGGCCCCAACGCCCCGCCCATTACTGGGTATCACGTGATAAACCATGGGCGCCTCTGGATACGGTATTGCGAGAATTACATGACATAAGCAGTACGCACACTTGCTGCAAGGTACCTGCCGAAGCTGAGAGTGCCTGGACCCCTTTGTTTTGACCCTTGGCCGCGCAGTGCTGCCCCGCCGGGGACATGCCGGTGTCGTCAACCGCCAGCGGTGCAGGTGCGTCGGCCGGGCCCTGCTCGAAGCCCTTGCGTGCAGCCCACCGGGCCCTCAGCAACGCGCACACACCTGCGCGCGAAGGAGACCAGCAGCATGCTGCAAGTGATGCATAGCTTTCACCCCAAGGGACAGTCGAGGCATGCCGTGGTACTGACAAGCACTTTTCTCCATGTGTCCTCCTTCCTTATCCGCAGTAGAAGGCCGGTCCGCAGAGTTCGTTGCTGCACCGCCCATGGCTGACATTGGCAACTTCGGTTGAGGCGGAAGGGATGCCCCTGTCAGTGGGGCACACGTTCGAGCGTGCGGCCTTGCGCATTACGATGTGCGTGCCATAGGCCGCGCATGTTAGCTTGCCTTGCATTTCTGCTCATGATCGCCGTGTTTTGTGTGCGTGACATGGCGTAGCGTGGCCGTTGCCAGTGCACCTGGGCTTACGCGTTGATCAACGAAACACAATTTGGTATGGTGCCTGCACTCCGACCGTTCGCGTACATTGGTTGCCAGCGGTTTGGAAGCGCTTCTATGCTATGCGTGATGCTATGTGATGGTTTAGAGCGTATACGTGTGTCGAGGTTTTGCCGGACTCGACGCCATGCAACTGTGACGCATGCCCCTTCTCTCACTTGTGTGCTGCCCGAATGCCGGGACCGTCCCGTTGCACAACACAATGCTAAGTGTACCTACACGCACATGCCAAGAGCGCTGCAGCTGAGCGAACGTTGCCGAACCAACACTGCTGAGCTTAACATGTTGAATATGCCATCGCTGAGCCGCCGAATGAGGCGGCCGGCGTTTGGCAGTGCGTGCGTGTGCTGACGTACAGGCAGGAGTGCCGAGATGCATATGATATCAGGGGAATTCTCCCCTTTATACTATCTAGGTGTTTATGTTGTGCGAGCATCGCAGTGAGTGCATTGCTGAAGCTTGCTGAAGAGTGTGGCCTGTGACGATCAGCGCCGGGCGCTGCTCCCGGGGCTTTACGGCAGGGCCTAGTGCGTGTGTGTCATTCCCCAACTCCGAGCATGCATCACTACCTCCGCACCCGCATTTCCTCTTGTGTGCGTGTTGTGTGTGTCGCACCGTGGGCACTGCACTGAGATAGTGTGGGCCAGGTGTGGGCCATCAGAATGTCGCTCATGTTTAACTGCTGATGCATAGGCATTGCGCCGCCTTGCGGCACTGTAAACGTGTTGTGTCGTGACGAAGTCCTCACAGCCAACTGCATGCTTGGCGGGGCAGTCTTGCTGCTCCCCCCGTGCGTCAGGGTTCACCCTTCACCGCCTGTCCTATGCACCTGTATGCACCGACAGCGGCACATTTCAGACGAAGAGGCAGAACGACTTCACATAGCCACCAATACCAGCAAAGAAAGTTCCAATCCGTGTACGACTGTGTCAAACCACAACGCAGTGTGGGAAGCCGTGCAACGTGTGCCCTGCTTCAATCCACAGCTACCACACATGCTGTGAACTCTTCCATCCTGCTGCTATATAAATCGGGGCTCTCTTAGCCCTTGATTGCACGAATGTTGCACCCAGCGTGCGTGCGCCCAGCTCAAAAGCGTTTCCACAGACGGTTACGTGTGAGAGCACGGATCCCGAAACGCACCCCATCCTCATGTCCGCCGCCCGCTTGCCGTCCCGCTTTCATGCCACCAACCACACCAGCTCAACCACCCCTGCAAGTATAAAATGCTCAGTACCCAAACCTGCTTCCGGATGAAACCGCCTGCCCCAGGCCACCTCCCGCCCAGCCCTGCAAAGGTCCGTTGTCTGCGCGTCTCCAGCACAACCGCCCGCAGCGCAAGCCCACGCCCGCTAGCACAGCGACCCGTGTCCGAAGGCTCTCCGCGACACCGTGTCCAGCTCGTAGCTGACCACGTAGTCGTCCAGCCCCACCCACAGCCGGTCCGCGGACGCCGAGAAGGCGATGCCGGAGCAGTCGTGCCCCTCGCCCCGCCCCGCGTCCAGGTGCTGCACGCGGGACCACGCGCGCGCGTCCACGATGCCTGCGTGCGTGCCCACGGCGGGGGAGCGGGAAGCGGGCACGGCGCAGGGAACGGGAGAGTAAGCATGTGCATGCAGTGGGGGAGTGCTGCGTTGCACTTGGAGATGCAGGCACGTACATTGTTGCAGGGGCACCGGCTTGTGAAGGTTCGGGAGGAGGGAGCTGCAGCACGGCAGCGGCCCCGCATGCGTTCACAGGTTGGCCAACGTGACGCCCCCGGCCGCCACTTGCCACAAGCTGCAACCCGCATCCCAGCAACCAGTCTGCGCCGCCCACTACCCTATCAGCAGCACACCTAGCCCCGAACCCAGACCCCAGACCCCATAATCCCAGAGCCCACAACCCACGCTAGCTCTCCAGCAGCACCCTACCCTACCCGCCACGTCTTCGTGCTCCGCGAACGCCATGAGGTCCACCACCCCCGGTGAGAACTTGACGTTGCGGCAGGCGCTGTGCAGGTGGTAGGTGTGCACCGGCTCGGCGCAACGCACGTCCCACACGCACAGCGAGCCGTCCTGGTGCGCGCTGGCCAGCAGCGTGCCGCTGGGCGACCAGGCCGTGCAGATGCCTGGGGCCGGGGAGGTACCGTATAGGGGGTTGCGAGGGAGTGGTTGTTGCTGGTGGTGGTGGTGGTGGTGCAGGCAGGAAGAGGAGCAGATGTTGTGGCCGTGGCCGTAGGTGTGTGTGCAGTACAAGTCAGCCGCTAGCATGCGGGGTGTATTGGCCTGAATGTTGTACTCTTGGCAGGCTGGGGCCCTGGTGTGGCATGAATTTGATGCGCTGTGAGCGGAGTATCGTACGGCATGGCAGCTTCAGCAGCATGAGTCGGATGTAGTGAGGGACCATGTGCGGCAGAGGGGCCCCCACCCGTGTCGTGTGCTTCTTGGAATGTCCGGTCGAGCGTGTAGCCCCCTTCCCGCACGGCGTACAGCATGGTGGCTTCGTGGTCACCTGCATGGGGGGATATGTGTTCGGGTCACAGAAAATGAGAATGGCTATGGATGTGCTGGCCATGTAAGCTTTGAGGACCTACGCGACTGAGTCCCGGCCGACCTCAACCAGCATGCCAGCTGCCCGGACCCCTGGGTGTCCTGAGAGCGTGTCCCTGGTCGCCGTACGAATGGAAGGTCCTTTACAGTGGTACTGGAGAATGACAAGCAGCAGCGACAAGCAATCTGCTGAGGGGCGCATGTGAACTATGTAGGCCCTATAGGCCATACCCCCGCTCACCCACGCAGGACAGCATCCGCCCGTCTGGCGAGAGGGCGCAGTAGTTGATGGGCACGGGGGTCCGGAAGGAGGAGGTGGGCGCTAAGGAGGTTGTGTCGATCTGGAACACCCTGACTATGAAGTCTGTGGAACAGCAGGGAACAGGGACGATGGTGCGGTGCGTGGTTCAAGATCGTTATCAACATGCGGAGCACTGCAAAACGCGCATCAGCGGGTATGACAGACTACACGCGCTGCTTCAATTGCAGTTGTCAACAGGCTCAGCCGCGGCGAGTGGCAGAGCCACAATGCTCACACGCAAATGCTGGGGCTCGCTAGGGCTGCCTCGTTAGCTGGGGACCGCCGGCTCCACTCACCGTTGTTGCATGCGTAGAGCACGAGCTGGCCCGCTAATCGGTTGATGTGCACGGCGTTGTTGACAGAGCCTGGCGTATGGTTTAAGCAAAATGGGAGTCGCCAGGGTGAATGGCCGGCGGCTGTCCAGGGATTGAAAGCCTATCCAATCGTGGGGCTGCTTTGGAGCAACGCTGTGTTGCTTTGGAGCAACGCTCCCCAGGCGCAGGATGCCGTACGTGGCATGACGCAAGTAAGGCCATGCAGAAGACACCCATGGCCTGCATGGCCCCCGGTACCCACCTCCCAAGGGCTCCCGATGCAGCACCCGCTTCTCCCGCAGGTCCTTAACGCACAGCTGCAAGGAAAGGGGGGCAAAGCGACGGTGCACATGTTTGGACACCTAACGAAAGATACAGCCGCAGGGCAGGGCCTCACGCACAATGCACTGCCGTACCAGTGCATCGCGCCGCCTGCCTACCGTGGTTTGCTGATCTCCGGCTATCGGCTGGCACTCCAAGTAAGCGGCTCAGATACCGAGCGCACAGGTAACACTGCGCACACCTTGCATGCAGAGACTCCTGCGCGTGAATGCCTCATTTGCAGGCCCCACCTGACTTTGCTGCCCCCCGGCGGCTAGGATGCCATGAGAGTAGGTCATGGAGTTGGGGGACCAGTCCAGCGACATCACCGCCACCGTCTGCAAAAGGGCAGCAGCATAGGCCAGCGGTGCACCTCAGACACGTACTGTATAGTCTTGACAAGCGTCGCCCTCGCCCCGCACTTGCACCACGGCGTGGCCAGGCTGCCCCCGCGTTTGCACAAGGCCAGCTCCGGTGCATCCCGGCAACCCGTCGGCCGGACACATCGCTGCCGCGCACATGGCCCGGCCAAGCGTTTCGCAAGACAGCCCCCCATGCTTCCAAGACCACCAGTTACCGTCGCAGCGCCTGCGGCGGTCCGACTTTCGCCCTGGGGCCCCCTCCATTGCAGGGCCGCCACACCAGGGAGCACCTCGAGCCGTAACCCTCCCCCAACCCGCGTCCCAGGCGAAGACCTGGACGGGCATTCCGCGAAGCAGCCCGTGTGCCCTCCTGCGCCCCGGCCGCTGCAGGGCGGCTGTTACCCCCGGGTCACCGTCCTCGACCGTCCTCCACTGCCCTCCACTGCCCTCCACCACCCTCCACTGTTCTCCACTGCCGCTGCGCTCACCTCCCCGCTGGTGACGTTGTGCAGCAACACGGAGTCGCCGCACACCGCCAGGAATTCCTCGCTGCTGTCCCCCGCCGCCACCAGGTCCCGCAGCTGCCAGTGGTGGATCGTGGTCTGGCAGTCTGGGGCACGGGGAACATCGCATATGGCATCGACTAGGGTGCTCGGAATTTACTGGGACATCACCACCAACATATCGCAAGGGCACCACGAGCACTCAAGGGTATTCTGGAGTGTCGTGGGCAAGGGGCTGTTGGTGTGTGTTCCTACTGCCGTGGCGCGAAGCATGTTGGGCGGCGGTAGCCAGTTGCAGCTCGACGGGGGATGACGGAAGCTGCCTTGCTCCCATTAGGACAGTGCATTGGCCCTATGCCTCACGTTATATGCCTATGATGCTGAGCACGCAGCGGTTGCGCCAGCAGTGGGGACTGTCAACCACACGGCGGGGGCCCACACCACACCAATGTGCAGGTCGTGCTCAAGGGGAGACCAAAACACGCAAGGCGGCCCAGGCTGTGACCTTCCCTTAAAACCATGTGCCATGACGATCGCCATGTTGCTCCAAGCTGTGGAAGAAGGGGCTGCCTGACCCCTGAGGCGACACCAGCGCTGTAACACCCGTGGCAGGGTGTTGCAGACTAGGCCGGCCACCAAGTGTGTTCACACGGCCAGACCCTACCATGCCGTGTCTGTGATGTTGTGAAGGTGCTCTCGGTTAAGCTACTCATGAAGACTGTCGCTTTTCTGCCGCTCCACGCCGGTTGCGCCTGGCCCAAGCCTGAAGGTCCTCCCGCGAGCTGTCTTTCTGTGTTTACTAAACCCTCATGATCTATAAGGCGGCTGCGATTGGCCTGCTTTTGAGAGGGAACGGGCACTGAGAGCGAAGCAGAAAGCCATTCAACAGAAGTGGACTATGGGGTTTTTGCAGCGGTCCCTAAGGTTCGGATGTGTTTAGTACAGGCAACTTGAGTTGAGTTGTGAGAGCGCGAAAGGAGTTTTGTATTATGGTGCATTGGGAAACCGGAAGGACAGGTGCCGAGTGATCGGCTGCCTCCCCCTTAAACCGCACTGCAAAGTAATGCCTGAAAGATATAGAACAAAACGCTCATAGGATACCCCCTAGCTAGCCCCGGCCAGGGAGTTGTCTACACCGTCGTCTACAGGCCTGCGTTTCCCAAAGGTGTCGCCATAGGCAGCCAAAATCAGGGAAACGTGTTGCATCATTCTCGTAGGCACACATTGTTGGTGATATCAGGCCCGACACAGCTTGGGAACGGGTTTCCTACGTCTCGGTTGGCGCTCCAGCCGACGACAGCGCAAGCCTACTGCGCTGCACCTACCCTGCGAAACCTACAGCTGGGCTAGCTAAGAACTGGCAGAGAGCACTGGGCCCACGGGGCCTAGGCCCCTCGGGGCGAGCTCAGACTTATGGCGGAGTTCTCCTTGGCGCCACAGTGGTTGAAGTCAAGCGGCAAAGGTGCGCCGCTATGTGCACGCTTAGACCCGTTTGCGTCAATGGCCGGGGCCGCCAGCAGAACACGTTGAGGGCCGTGGCCACTCCGGCCCTCAACGTTTTGTTGCGGATGGCGAAGCGACACGCACGGGTTGCTTCCTGACCAACTGCCGCAAAACATGCCTTGCAGGAGACGACAGCAAACGTGCTAAACCGCTAGATACGGGCCGCGCAGCAGCCCAGCAGGACCCTTGGGGCCCGCGTTCCTCCACCACCGCCACAGGAGCCAACGGCGCTCTGCAGTCGGAGCGCAGCAGCAGCAACAGCGGCACTTGGAAACCCCGCGACGCATACGGCCCACCCAGCCGTTCAGGAGCGTACCAATCACTAAACCACAAGCCCCTTAGTGCGCGCGAGTACTCTGCGAGGGGGGCGTACGGCGGGCGTTCTGGGGAGTCGGAGGGCGGCGCCGGGCCCCTGCCCAATCGGAGCCTTTCAGAGCGCGAGTCATGGCCCGCGACTCGAGGCCAGGGGACCAGGGATGAGGGCAGCAGATCGGCGCTTCTCGGGCCCTCTGGCGGGGGAGCAGGGAACGGCGTGGCGAAGGTGAGCTGCCACCTTCTTAGTGGGTGCTCACAATGGTTGAGCACCTGACCTCTAGTGCCGGCCACGTGTCGCGCGGTTCAATTGCTTGCAACCCTCTCCACTGTCCAATCGCAAACCCAGGTGCCAAACCCCAATTGCGGTAGCTATCGTGAACTGAGGCCTGTCGGCATCGTGTGCCTCCCTCCGCTGCAACAGGTATCCTTCGATAAGGACTTTCCCTCCCTCAGCCAAACCCGGCCAACCCAACCCCCGTCCGCCCCGGCAGCTGCAGCCCAGCCAGCACCCCCTGCTGCCCCCACCTCGCCCCTCCTGGGTCCTGCCTCCTCCAATGCCAGCGTAACCCCTTTCCACCATACCTTCCTGTCCTCGCGAACCTCCTCAAACTGGACCTCCAAGCTCGCGGAAGCTCCTCCACCTCCACCCACACCTCCTGGAGGCGAGGACGTGCCCCCCACCTCGCCCGCCCCTGCCCCCAGCTTCCCACCCCATGCATCCACCCCACCCTCCACCCCTGCGGCTGCTGCGGCCGTTGCGCCTAGCACCACCTCTCCCACTCCGCCAAAGCCTGCGGGCGTGTGGGGCGCAAGCTCAGGCGCAGCGGTGGCAGGGGCGGGTGCGGAGGGCGGGGGCGGCGGGGGTGTCCCCTCCGCTGCTGTAGCCAGCAGCAGGGCCAGACTGGAGCAGCTGGCAGTGAAGCAAAGCAAGCAGCTCATACCCGTGATCAGCTCTTCGGGAAGCAAGGGCAAGGGGGGCACTGGAGCCGGTGGGCTGGGGTCGCTATCTGCTGGAGGGCGCCTGGGGACAGGGGCGAAGCTTGCGGGGGCGGCAGCTGGGCCCATGGTGCTCAAGCTGCCCGGCGCGGCCAAGCGCGCAGGGGAGGACGGCGCGGGCGGGGCTGCCGGGCCTCTTCGCACCAGCAGCGGCAGCACCGCAGCTGCCGGCGCCACCGGCACGGCTGCAGGGGGCCCTGTGGTGCTGACCAAGAAGCTGTCGCAGCCGCTGGACCGGCCCTTGGGGGCGCCCGCACGCAGCAGCAGCGGCCAGCGACAGGCCCCTGCCCCTGCCGCCACCACTGCCGCCACCACTGCCTCTGCCAACGCCGCCGCTCCAGCTGTGGGTAACGCGCCCCCAGCTTCCCCTGCCGTGCCAGCCGCTGCGCCAGGACAGTCCGAGGCGGGCGGCGCGCTGCTGTCGCTGTCGCCCTCGCCTTCGGTGCCCGAGCTGGGCGTCACGGTGGCACCTGCCCCGTGGGGCGCGGAGGCGGGGGAGGGCGCGGCTGCTGGCCTTGGCGGCAGCGGGGCGGTGGTCTCGGAGCCTGGCGGTGGGCAGGCTGGCAGCGGTGTGCTGGTCACAGCTGAAGCTGCTGTGCCGGACGCGTGGGATGAGGAGGACCCCGCGCTGGCGCCGGCGGGCGGCGGTGTGGAGGATGGGCAGGTGTCCGGACGGGAGGGGGAGCAGCAGGAGCAGCAGCAGCAGGCTGGCAGGGGGCCTGTCGCGCATGCGGGTGTGCTGCAGGTGAGTGCCGAGGAGGAGGCGTTTCTTCGCTCGCTGGGCTGGACGGGCTTCGACGAGGAGGACGAGGACGGGGGCGAGGACAGCGTGCTGACGGAGGAGGAGATTGCGGCGTTCAGGGCGCAGCAGCAGCAACAGCAGCAGCAGCAGCGGACGGCGGAGGGCGCGTACCTGGGCAAGCCGCCGCGGTGCGGTCCGCCGAACAAGCCCATCCCGGTGCCCCTGGCGGGCCCGGCGCTGTCGGCGCTCCGTGCAAAGCCGCTCATCGTGGCTGCAAGCTATGGGAGCGAGCAGCTAAGCTCGTCCGATAGCGACTCGGAGTGCGAGTAGAGATTATTACCCGGCGCAGCTGGGAGGGTAATGAACAGCATAGGTGGAGTCGGCACGGAGCCGCTTGACGCCAAAGGGTCTTGCGTGCAAAGAGTCTGTTCGGCGCAATGCTATGAGTTGTAGGCTTGGCGAGGTGATAAAAGCAACAAGGCTTGTGCTTTTGCAGTGATGTTTTGTTGTGCAGCTGTGAGTAGGCTAGAGGGCCTTTCGGCGATGCAGGACAGGGTTGGACAAGTAGCGAGAAGCGTACGACGGGCAGCATCATAGGTGTATGGAGGATTGCTTGGAAGTAGCATTCTGATTGGTTTGGGTATCAGGCAGGAGGTGTTGTTGCAGGGCGGCACGGCGTCAACTACGCCATTGCAAAGGGACCGATGGCGTTGTCATCACTGATCCCGGACAAGACTAGGGCCCTGAGCTCCTGGCACTTGAAGCAGCTTGCAGGGGGGGGCACCATGAGGACGATACGGGTGCGACGGCTGCCCGCTACTGGCCATATCTTGCCAACCACTTATATTGGCGCCGTGGACGGCAGCATGAATGCGTGTATGCACCATGCATCGGTGCCGTGCAGTGTGAGGGGCCTCCTATTGACGAGGGAGCAGTAACGCTCTGACCCTACGCGGTTGTGTAACAAACACGCGTGACAGCGTTGGCAAGGCCGTGCGTGGGTTCGCCGATGCCTAGTACCGTACCGTACGCTTGCAGTTCAACGTGATGAAACAGCGGCGGGGACGCTTCCTCCTGCAGGTCACTATCAGACTGTCCGCACAACATCCGGTTGTCTGCGTGAAGTTGGACCGAGCTGGCTCAGTCTGGCAGCTGTCATCATCATGCAGTGCTTGGCTGCCGCCACGGACTTGGCGCTGAACACCATTGGCCCGCACATGGCCCAAACCAGCAAGGTTGCCGCATGTTAGCGTCCCCGAACCAAGGACCGCTACACTACGGTATGCACCAGGGCATTCGAACGCAAGCATCGCCCACTTGCCGCACGCTTGCTGCCTTGCATATCGTCACCGAGCACTGTACACCTGGCCCGTTCTATTAGGCGCCCGCAGCACCTAGGTATTGAGAGAGCAGGACGTTATTTGGTTCGTGGCTCCGTGCGCCGGAATGCCGCTCGAATTGCAGTGGATCACGCTTACTGTACTGCTCGCTAACCGGCTACGACGACCTAAGACGGTGCTTCAGAGCACTGGGTCGACTGCCCTCCTTGAGCGGGACGCCCCATGCTTGCTGTATTCCATTCGCACGCAATGCCGCCCTACGCCCCACACCACTCCATGTTCACCGATATGCTGCCGTTGCCGCAGCGTCGTGCTCACGTGCCGCCTCCTGTGCCTTGTATGCTAGCACACCTCGCACACACCCACAACCCAACCACCACTGTACAACACGCGCAGATGCGCACGCCTTCCCACCCAACCCTCCCACGCAAGCCGCCTGTTCCCACCGCCCTATAAAGGCGGCCTCCACCACCCTACGTGATGGGCTCCATGCCACCGCCCTACAAGATGGGCTCCGTGCCGTTCCAGTCCACCTTGACGCCGGGCCAGCGCGTCTCGATGACGCACTCCAGGGGCGGGATGTTGTGCCCCTCGCACTTGCCCCTGTCGCCCATGGTGCTGCCCACCACGGCCGTCCAGCCGCCCTTGGGGTCCTTGCTCACGCTCAGCTTGATGATGTGCTCCTGCAACCAGCACACGCGCACCGGGGGGCAACAGCCACATCAGCGCTGGGACGGCTTGCCAGGAACGAGCCCCTCTCAGCCGGCACTGCAGGCCACACGCTCAGAGAGCATGCACACAGTACAAGCGGAGCTGCACTGCCCACCCGGTTTCATCCACTTGGCTCGCTGGCACCTGATTTCCATCTTCCTTGCACTCACAGACATTGCCGTCGCTAACCCACGCGCCTGCCCACCTGGTTTGCCAGCTCGTCGTAGTAGAACAGGTCGAACGGCAGCGCGCCCTGCAGCGCGCGGCCGTCCTGCGCGAACAGCACCGTGAAGTGGCTCTCGGAGCACACCACCCACACCGGCAGGCCCGGGTTCTTGAGCGACGGGCCCACCTCCACGTACTTGTACCACTCGAACAGCGTCAGCAGGCCAAGGCGGCAGCGGCGGCCCACGCCCTTGAGCGTGGTGGTGCCGTCCAGCTCCCGGTTGCCGTCAAACACGTTGGACACGGCGGTGCCTGTGGGGTGGGGCAATGGTGGGTAGCGCAGCAGGGCGGGGGGCAGTGTGACTATGGGTAGTGGTATCGACATGGTGCCTGGGGCAGAAGGGAATGGATGGGGTCGGGCAGGGAAGGAGGGCAGCTACGGGCAGTTCCGGGTAGTTGGAGACGGCAGTACCCAGGGGCATTGGTGTGGGTAGAACAAAAAGGCTGGGGCCCAGTGTGACGGTGGGTACCGGGGTCATAACGCAGCTACCAAAGCGCGGAGCGGGGGTGCTAAGGGGAGTCGGTGGGTAGAGAGGACACCAGTGTGCCAGAGAGCCGCTGCACCAAGTTGATGCGGAATTGTCGTGTTGCGGCGGAGTCAGCGTTGCGCCTAGGGTACACAAACCTGCACAGTGCACCCGTAAGGCGAACCAAGCCCATCCGACTTCCCATCCCGCTGAGCATGTTCCACCAAGCAGCAATATCACGTACAGTTCTGACATACACACACGCTACGCAGCCCACCCCCCTTGTCACGCAGCCGTGCAGTGCCCCGGCCCCCATGCATCCAGCAGGATCTGTGGTAACTGCCCATGTGGGTGCGTCGCTTCGCCTGTTTGCGCTACGCATGATTACACCCGCAACTGCACCGCTAAGCACCCACAACTGCACTACCACGCACCCAGCAGGATGAGGTTGACCAGCTCCTGCGTGCAGTACCCGTGCATGCCCATCAGGCCGTTGCCCGGCTCGTCCATGTCGCCCTGCACCGCCGCCACGCCGCGGGACAGCGCCAGCGACAGCACGAACAGCACCACGCCCCAGCCGTCCTCAGACATCAGCGCGGGCAGCGCGCCTCGGACCAGGTCCTGTCGTGGGAGGGGCCAGGAGGGGGGAGCGGTGTGTCAGCAACGGGCAAGAGCAGCAGGGGCAAGGTGCGGCGGGCGTGTTCAGACATCAGGACGGGCAGCGCACCGTGGACCAGGTCCTGCTCAGGTGCGGGAGCGGGTAGCGGGGAGCAGTGTATCAGCAGCGGGTAAGTGCAGTAGGGGCAAGGTGCGGCGGCCGTCACCAGACTTCAGGGCGGGCAGCGCGCCGCGAACCAGGTCCTGCTTGCGTGCGGAGCGGCAGGAGGAGAACAACGTGCCAATAGCGGCTAAGGATGGTATGGGAGAGGACGGGTGTCGGCCGCGCGTGTGAGTCTTGCCCCGTGCCCTTGCAGGAGTTTCGGTAGGGGCCACTTGCAGGTCAGCTGTACACTTCCAGTACAAGGGAAGTCCAGGGACACGACGGGTTCCCCAAAACGAGACATCCACACTGCACCCGGCTGGCCACTAGGCAGCAGGACCACGCACCATGAGCTGCTCCTTGCTGCTGGCGCTGTGTGTGGCCACTGCGCGGCTGAGCTGGTCGTAGCCCAGCCGCCCCGCCGCCGCCCCCGCCTCGCCCTCGGGCAGCACGAGCTGCGCCGTGGGGCCCATGCGCGCCTGCCACAGCGCCTCCGCGATGCCGGCCGTCAGCGCAGACAGCTGCTCCGGCTGCTTTGGAGTCGTGTTGAAGCCAGCGCCCTGCGGGTGCCCCACCGCCATGGTAAGGTGAATGCAAACTCGCCGCCATGCTACAGCCCCAAATAGCAAGACCGTGTGCATTTGCACCTTTGTGTTGGCGGCTTGCCTCATTATTCTAGGTACTGGGCTGTTTTAACGCTGGCCTGCTAGCGAAGCAGCGTGCGCCCCGACAGTCCGCAACAGGGCTGGACACCCACCGGTGTGTGCAGCGCCGCCAGCACGTGCGCCTGCACCGCCGCCAGCACGCCGCACGGCCCGCCCTGCCGCTGCACCAGCCCGAACTGCAGCCCAGGGCGGGTGCTGAAGAAAAAGCCCTGCTTCCACGACGGCGGCGGGCCGCCCTGCGTGCCCCACAGCAGCTGCCGCAGCGCACGCATGGTGTCCGGAGAGATAGGGTTGCCCTGGAGGGAAGGAAGGCGCCAGAGGCATGCAGCACGAGTGTCAGATTACAGCGTATGTCCGGTGCCCTTGTAACGCGTACCGCACTCCCCGCACACGCCTGTGCTCGTAAGCCACGACATGTTTCCTCCCACATCGTCGACGGTAGATGCGCAGCCGCACGGCACCTGCGTTGCGCTCTGGGCCCCTTCCACTCACGGGCTTGCGTATGGACGGCCCCCCAGGGCGCAACGACGACATGCCGCCTGGCACCCCGACCACGTCCTCGTCGTCATCCTCAAACACGTCATCCACATCCTCCATGACCAGGTCACTGTGGTGCCCGTGATGGCCATGGTGGTGGTGGCCGTGCCCGCCACGAGAAGGGGCAGCAGCAGCGGCAGCAGGGGCGGGCGCCTGAGCACGCGGCTGCGATGCCGGCCGTGACGCCGGCCGCGGCGCGCCCACCGCCGCCGGCGGCGGCGGCGCCGGGCTGCCGGTTCCGGACAGCCGCTGGGCGGGAGCGGGCGAGAAGGCTGCGCGGTTGGCGGTTGCGGATGAGGGCGCGGGGGAGCTGCTGCCTGAGGTGCGGCTGGTGGGTGCCGCGGTGGAAGCGGACGCTAGGCCGCTGGCGGAGTTGCGGGTGCTGGTGGGGGCGGGTGCGGTGCTGGGTGACCCGCGGGTCAGCCTCGAGGCGGGGGCTGCGGGTCGGATAATCTCCGGCTCGTCGTCGTCGTGGCTGTCACGGGAAAGTGGGGTTTCGCCATGAATTTTGTTTGTCGCAGTAGCGTGCTAGCAACGAATTAAGCCGCATGAGTGAGCCAGGCAGACACTGCATCCCAATGCGTTTTCGACTAGGTTGCTTTCCGTGTGCCAAGTCATTTGCGGTTCCCTATGGCCCTCCCGTTGCAACGCACAGCGGTGTCTAGGCCCACCAGTCAGCCCTCCTGCTGCGTTCCGTACGCACCCGTTGAGGCTCATGCCTGCCATGCGCTGTGCCGCGGACCTCGCCGCAGGGGACGAGGCAGCGGCGGGCGAGCCGGTCGAGCGCGACGGAGAGTCGGAGCCAACACCGAAGCCTTGGCGAACTGCCACCGGCCGGGCTGCGGCAGCCAATGACAGCGCGCACGGTGAACGGAGGCGCCTTTGGCCAGAGATATGACTGAGAACCTGCCAGCAGCCCAGCAGGCCGACCCCGCCCTGCTGCCTCGGGATATGCACGAGGTTAGCTGTGCGTGTACAATGCCCATGAAGAATGGAAGTTCCTCTGTACCTGCTACAGGTGTTGTCGGCGGCACGCCACTTGCGACAGGACCCGGGCGCCGCGCACCACCAACCCCTGCGGACGGCCCGACTGGCACCGACGCCTCCGCCGGGTCATCATAGTTGGACGACGATCGTACAGAAGACCGCACAGGCACCTGAGGCACAGGATCAGCAGCGTTGTGTTAGTTGCAGGTGGTGACCTGCGCTCGCCGAAGGTGTCGAACGGGCATGGACCAGGTAGGGTGGCAGAGCTACGGGTGGTAGGGCTACGGTTCCAGGCACCCCCCAGAAAGCCAGTAATGTGGGAATACACCAGCCACCTATGCTCCTGCTGCAACTCGCCTTTGTGGCCATGGGCTCCGGAGCTCCGCCAACCTTGGCTACCTGGTAGTTTACCCACACCTCAAGGGTGGACGGTATCGCCTCGCTCTCAGGGTTCTGCTTCTTCCAGAAGACAGCTGCTTTGTCTAGACCAAGTGCTTTGCGCAGCAGTTCTCGCTTTGTGATGCTCCGTGTGTGCTTAGGCTGTAGGGGAGGCATCCATGGCACGCATCCCGCATGCGACCAAGGCTGGTGAGGCAGGATTCCGGCCAGATGATATGTCGTACGTGCCGCAGATATGGCCTTCTGTCCTTCTCAAGCTGCGTGTGCATCAGCCATTCACTGCAGCACTTGGTGCATGTCTAACCTTTTCGGTGTTGAACGCCTCGAGAGTCTTTGTTGCTCCAGAACGTACAAGGTATTCACGCACAAGAGCTTCTACTATGTCAACCTGTAAGAACTGCGCAGTGGGTTCCATTCGGGTTGGACAAAGGTCGTCGGCACGTGCCCATACTAAAAGGTAGAACAGGCTATAAACACTATGTGGTCATTTTATGGTACGAGCCGGAAGTGACTGGTACGCACGGAGAAGGAAGTACCTGTAGTCTTCTTCATTGCACTGATGCTCGTATGTCCATAACAACGTATAAGGCGACCACTACATATATTTGCCATTCTACAGTACTGTAGCACACTGGTATACCTGGTGGACGCACGTAATACAGACAGACGAACCTTCATACGCGCGATTCTTCTTTGCCAAGCGTCGCTGCCTGAGCTGTCGCACCACAGAGCCAACGCGTTATCGCTTCTATCCAACAATGGCACTTAGACAAATGTGCAGCAGTGGCGTAACTGCCGCCGGAGCCCAGCAGCGGCGCGCCTGCCTGCCTCTCGGACTGCACGTGCCCCGCCCTGGTCCGGCAACCTGCTCACATCTACCGCTGCTTCACGGACGGAGAGCTACAGTTTGCAACGTCCTCAGCACGTCCACAAACCCTGCGTTCACGTTTGGCAAGGCAAGTCGGGGCTGCAGCCGCTGGGGACCGGAGCCTCTGCTCACAGGCTGCATAGAGAGGCAAGGGCGCAGTCAAGGCGCAGTACGCCAAGGCGCGCCGGGAGGCCATTGGCGCTGGCCGGTAGGGGGGCGACGTGGTGGATGAGGCGCGCATGCACGAGGGGCTGGTGCTGTGGAGCACCCGAGAGCAGCGGGCCAGGAAGTAGACAGACCGGCAAGTTGGCTTGCCACAGTGGAGGCGACGCACGCACTGCCAGGGGAGGCCTGATCATCGCATGACATGGGGAGCGTCAGAGCAGCTTCTATGCGCCTGTGCGCCCTATGTCAAGTGTATGCTGGTCACCACGCCGGACTGGCGCCCGTGCAGGTGGATGAGGCTGTGTCGGAGACTGGGCGGCGCAGCGGGCCCCCTATGACGGTGGATGGCGCAGTGCAGAAGACCAGCCTGCTGCTGGCAGTGGCCGCAGCGGCGGGCGCAGCAACATGGATGCAGGTGCGAGCGCAGCGGTCTGCACACTAGCAACCGCACCCTCAAGTGCACAGCAACTTGATACCCAGCAAGGGCCATTCACCTGCGCGCCCATATCCGCCACCCTGGCAACAGGTCCGTGCCCCTAGCATCCGCCTGTCCATGCTCGCGCATCAAATAGCTGGTCCCAGTTGCGGGGCGAGGACCAGCAGCCGAGCTGTGCCGTCATACTGGTTGCCGGCGCTCTGCCACTTCCACACGCACACCGCAGGACGACTCGGCGCTGCACCACCCCCTGACGTTCGGTTATTCCATGTGCCTCCCCTCGCCTTCCCCCGCAACGCTATTACTGCACACCCGCAGATCCTGTCGGGCCACGCCGCTGCCGCGCTGGCCGCCTCCAAGGTGGGCGGCATCGTGGCCATTGTGGCGGCGCTGGCCACCATGTTCCGCCCCAACTGGGCGCCCGCCACAGGGCTGGTGTTCGCGGTGGCCAAGGGCGCGGCGCTGGCGGGCTTCTCGGCAGTCATGGTGAGGCAGGGGCGTGTGGTGTGGGTATCGGGAGCGTGGTTGCGTGGGGCGGGGTGCGTGGGGCGTGGGATAACCGCAGAGCGGTAAGGTAAAGCACCTGAAGCCATGGCATGCGATGTCAGTGGCGACCAGCGAACGCAGAGGCGGGGTGCGGGGGGAGCGCTGGATGCGTGTGGCGCGTGGGGATCTTATGCATGCGGCGTGGGGCCCAAAACGCGAGGTGTCTGGGCCGCTGGGGACGTAAACGCGGCCCTCGCAGGCTCCCTATTTGGCCCCTAAACGGTGTGCACAAATGGCTCCAGGTGTGTGCCCCACCATCCGTTGCTGCCTCCGGACGATTCGCCAGGCGACGCAGCCGCAGGGCGTCATGTTGGTTAAGACAGTGGCGCGTTTGCGCACTAAACGGAATAGTACCCTTGGTCCAGGCACCGAGCACGTGACCCTTGCCCTGCCCCCGGTGCTGCAGGAGCTGCGCTACCCCGGCATCGTGCTCAACGCGCTGATGCTCACATTCGGCACGGCGGGCTCCCTGCTGGTGGCATACCAGGCGCGCCTGCTCAAAGTCACGGTGGGTGGGGGCCGTCTCAAAAACATTCTTTCTACCACGCGCGGCTAGCTCTGGACTTGTCCATGCATGGCAGCCTGTGTAGCAGCAGGATTACGGGCGTAGTCCGTGTGGCATTGCTTGCGGCCGGTAGTTGTTGGGGGAGCTTGGTGCTTGCAGCCGTATTGGTAGGACTCCTACGGCAGGCGGGCGTACGGCAGTACCGTACCGAGGGAGAGCTTACACACTCGCCTTGGCAGGCCGGCTGCTGTACACGGCGTTGCTTAGTGCCCATGTATCCTTGTTCCTCACGCATACCGGTGGCAGGCACATTCTCGCTTTGACGCTGTGGTCCTGACACACCTGCCCCGCTTGCCCATCTGCATGCCCATTGCCCCCGACAGGACAAGTTCAGGGACGGTAAGCAGGGACAGCTACCACCCGTAAGGCCGAATACCAACGTTCTAGCTCGGGTTGCATGGTTTGCAAGCTGCAAACCCCACCATTAGGAAAAGGTGCTTTAAGGCACACTGTACCACGTTGCTTCCGCAACCAACTCGTCCAGCATCCTTCACAGCCCCTCCTCACAAACTTGACTCGTTCCTTGGCCGGCCCACAGGCGTGATGATGGTGACGGGCGGCTACTTCCTGACCATCATGGCCACGTGGCTGCTGGGCATGGTGGGCGTGCGGCTGCCGGGGCTGTTCAGCTCGGGGCCGCTGGGCATGGGTCTGGGCCTGCTGGCGGCCGCGCTGGCCGCAGCCAACCTGCTGCTGGACTTCGACATGATCAAGAGCGCGGCAAGGGCGCGCATGCCCAAGTGGTGGGTGGCATGAGGGAACTGGCATGGAGCAGGGGGCCTAGTGAGGGGCAGGCAGGGCACGGTACACGCATGGGGGGCTTTGGGGCGAACGAGCGGATGTTTAGCGGATGCGGTGCGGGAATAGGTTATATAGAATCCCTTACAAGCAGACATACAGGACAAAGTTACTCGCTGCCATACCCGGGAGGAAGAAGACTTGCCGTGGCGATGGTGCTGAGCAGGCGGCTAGAAGCTCCACTCGGCTGCACTCGCTGAATGCTGTTAGCTGTACCATCTGTGTCGGGTTGCCCCCCGGCGCGCGCCAGACCGGACCAGCGGATGTGTGCATGTGCGGTGTCGCGGTGGTGTTGGCGCCGGCTGCTTGACAGCGGTGGAGAAGCTTCTCACCGGTGTTTACAGTTTTTGATCTGCTCCGTGGCACGTGTTTTGCTGTCCCTACAGTACATCAGTGCGAGTGCTCCCTGGCCGCAGGTTCGAGTGGTACAGCGGCTTCAGCCTGCTGCTGACGCTGGTGTGGATGTACACCGAGGTGCTGCGCCTGCTACAGATGTTCGCTGGCGGCAGGAACGACTGAGCGACAAAGGGCGTAGGCTGTCTCTACGGGACACGGACACCAGCGATTGAGAGGTTGGCTTCAGGGGCGCATACCCAGGCACAGTGTATGATTATTGGCGGTATGCTAGCGCAGACTGGCTGCGCCGTTGCGGCATGGAGAGTGAGAGTGCGAGAGGCTGTAGCTGCAGTAACAGTGGGTTGAGCTTCGTGGTTTGGCGAGAGTGTAACGGTGCGCTGAGTGTGCGTGAGCACGAGCGGTGAGAGCCGCGTGGCCCATACAGCGGCGCGTGGACCACTTTTAGCAGGCGTGGGCATTTGGCGCTTTTGCATCCAGCCCATTCGCATTGAAGTCATCCATGTGCAGCGTGGCGTGAGGGATGTTAGGAAAAGATATCGAGTGACGTGAGCATTGGTAATGAGTAGTGTTGCGCCGCGGGGCGTTAAGGCCGCATGGATGTGGCCGGGCGATGGGAGTGATCTGTGCCGTACAGCGTCCGCCCCTGGGGTCCGCCTGGCTCCATCAGGCTCCATGCACCCGACGGATGTCTGCAGACTGCAGTGGCTACCGGCACCTGGTAGCAGAAACAGCGAGCCAGAAAAAAAAAAAAAGCAGTGCATTAACACGAGGGACACCACCGGATACCGTACTTGCCACCTGTAATTACGTACCCGGGCCCCCGGATCGCCAGGCGCTGCAGGGTCCACACGCCTATGCAGTCAGTGCAGGCGAGCAAGGCGTGTCACGCACAGGGGTCCACGCTTTAAGGTGCCAGTAACGCGCACGGAGCTGGTGAGCAGCAACGCACGGCAAAGCGTGTACAGGCCCTGACCCTGCTCCCCCTCACCTGCGCCCTCTCGCCTGCTTTCAATCCCACTTATCTCAGCACTTTCAGACTCTCCGCTTGCTTTCCAGGTCTCTCTACAAAACGTTACGCACCATTGTCGGCACACAACTTTTCCACAGGTTCGTGCGTCCCTGCGATCTGCGGCGTTGTGCCACACTTAACGGCCAAATGCTTGTCGTTTGGGCCATGCACTCGTGCTACCCCACCAGCTGTTCATAAACTGGAGCGCACCGGCTTCGCGGACCTGCGCGGACCCACTCCCTTCTCCTTACACCATTAGTCCATAACCTGTGCCATGCTGCCTTACTACCGGTTTATGCCACACGCAGGGGGGGGGCAGAAAACTCAGAAAGTGAACATATGCTGGAAATAAAAGAGCTCAGTACGAGCATTCCAGTCGTGTTTTCAAATTTGAAAATGGTGTACGACACAGGAAGTTACGGGGTGTCAAAGTCGGTTGTACGGCAGGGGGCGGTCGGTCGGGGTCGGGGCCCCTGGAAGTAAGTTGGACCCCCCTTGGAACTTTGTCCTGGAGCCGAGTTTCGCAACGCCAAACACATCAACACAATGCTTTTACCTTATACAACATGTTATTGTAGCTGGGCAAGTGATATTCTGCTAGGGGGGACCCCAAATGCTGTCAGACCCCTCCGGTCAGGGGAGTCCCCAGGTCGCCCCAGGTCTCCCCTGCTGACCGTGGGCCTGCTGACACCCAGCGAGGTGCCATGCCAACCTTACTGCGCGCTGCTGCAGTAACATGTACGAATGGTTGTATGTTTAGTACACATAAGTGTTTAGGGGTGATGGCCTGGTTGGACCCCAGGTGCCGGGCATGGCCGGCCAGAGCTGACAGTGGAACAGTCACACCTGACGCCAGTTACGTCTGACCAGCGCATATAATCGGATACAACCTCAGAAAACAATATAAATTTTTCCAGAAAATAATACAGTATTTTAGCAATATTAAATAAGGGTACGGCACCGTACGGGGGCGGGCGGTCGGTCTGG
>VFQN01002948.1_pt1 | contig 25293 bp, 43 predicted proteins | sample 3512371 | NCBI WGS metagenome assembly VFQN01 (sample SAMN10412370, study PRJNA504923) | tailings metagenome | isolation source: Replicate 2 from Balatoc abandoned mine | place: Philippines: Itogon, Benguet | collected 2017-08-28 | reverse complement strand
TGCCTGCATGTGGACGGTCACTGGGGTGCAAGGCGTCTTCCATGGGAGGATTGGGCAATGGGTGGGCAATCTATGCCCCCCCCCCCCCCCTCCCCCCCTCCCCCCGTCCCGCACCCCGTCGGCGTCCGCGCCTCCCCCGAAGCGCACTCAAACCTCATATCATACAGTATAGCATCCCATCCAAAGCATGCACGCCTTTCTTTCGGTTTCTGGCGTTTCCGGCCTGCAGGATGACTACGAATGCGGCAGCGGCGTGTATGCTCGGGACGGACACATCGTAGCATCAATTGTCGGGCGGCAACGGATAGAGGAGCCTAACATCCAGGGAGGGGTGAGCCTGCAGCCCTGGGGCATTCGTCACACACGTGTCAGCGTGCCACGTGTCGGTGCGGGCCTGTACGGCAACTTGCGCTGCCTAGCCCTGGGCTTTGCCCCGGTTTGCGTTGGCGGCCACGGGTGGCAGCGGCCTGGTGACTCTCTTCCGCGGCTCTATACGCCGCGCTGCACCTTTTCGAAGGCGCATGTTCCCCAATGGCGTGACTCGCCGTTGGTTGTGCCGTATGGCGGGCAAACACTGCAGGTCTGCAGCAAGCAGCCAGCGGCAACACCACAAAGCGCCGAAGGGCCGGCCGGGTCTCCTCGCCATGTCGACAAGCCCAGCTGTGCTTTATAATTCTACTTTATCATTCCCTACACCCCCGCAGAAACCCACGCTGCACGTGGTCAGCCGCGACAGCCTGCCCCTGGTGCCCAAACCAGGGGACATCGTGACCGTCAAGGTGCGTGCGGCTTGCGTGTGCTGCGGTGCTGGATCCACAGTGCATGGACACAACAGGCGTAACCCGCACACAGAAAGCACGCTACACGCACGTGGTTACTGCTACCCTCGGCTTGTGTGTGTGTGCATGCAGCAGGGCGGGTGCCCCTCGGCCTCCACGGCCGTGTGGCTCGATGGCGTGCACGGCACCAGCTCGCACAGTGCCGCTGTTACCAGTCCTGGTGTGCCTCAACGTTTCTATGTTCACCCGCAGGTCATGTACCGTACTGCTACTGCACTCACAGTGTCGCTGTCACCGTGCACGCAAGTCGTGGTGTGCTTCCCCGTTCACCCGTTTCTCCGTTCACCCACAGGTCAGCCGTGTGGCGCAGACGTCCGCCCACACGCTCATCATGTGCGTGGGGCGGCAAGCGCTGAGCACCGAGTTCAAGGGCGTCATACGGTGGGCCTGGGTGGGGTGGTGGGGGTAGGGGACAGTGGGATTGCGTGGGGGGCGTGGCCACGTGCCTGCTGTCTTTTAAGTAATACGTTGAGACAGCGGGATGGCAATGTAGGCACCGGGGGTAGCGGGGACGGCGGCATGGGCCGGGGGTGGCATGGGCGTGCCTGGGGTGCGGAGAGAGGTGGCAAGGCCTTAAGCACGAACGCGTCGTTGGCGGTACTTCGTGGTGGCGCTTCGTACGGCTCATGGGCGGATGGCTGTGTGCTGCAGTGCTTGAGGTGGGCGCGAGCCCTGCAAGGTGCCCAACAGGAGCTACCACAAAGCGAGCGCTGGCTGGACACCACCACCATTGGCCCCCTTCTCCCACTGCCAGGCAACAAGATGTGCGTGCGACGGAGATTGACAAGGTGGTCATGTACGACTGCTTCAGGCCTGGGGACATCGTGCGCGCCGAGGTACGTTCTGATGGTATCGAAGCACAGACCCACACGGGAAGCCGGGGATGCTGCTGCAGCTTCCAGGATGGAGCTGCTGACGAACACGGGCTCCAGCAGCAGGGCAAGCGTGCACCGGTAGCGCACGCAGCTGCGCCCGATTCGCACCTTGACCAACTCACCTGAAGTGTGTCGTACGCGATGGAGCGTTGACCCATGGCTGCATGGTCACGAGGAGGAGGAGCCTTGGCGGGATCGGCTTTAGCCAGGGGCCCCTGCCAGCTACCACTGGCCGCCACCCTCTGCACACGCAGTGCGCACCTGTCACCTGTCACCAGTCTGTCCCGTCACGTTTCGCCTGTCGGCACGCACCCTCTGCACACCGACCCGAGTGTTGATCTGCGCAAGCCGCTTTCACCGCATTCCCTCGCACGAGTTCGCACCACACCCGGGCGGGCAAAGGTCGGCCGGGTCCCCTGTCACGACCATGGCTTTGTCGCAAGTCGAGCGATGTGGTTGTTGCCACATGAGGCTGGTCCAGGGTGTGGTTGTTGCTACACCCGTTGCCGTGTGCAGGTCCTGAGTCTGGGCGACGCGCGCTCCTACTACCTCAGCACCGCCAAGAACGAGCTGGGGGTGGTGTACGCCAAGAGCGCGGCGGCAGGTGCGTGTGTCTTACGGGGCGGGGCGGGGAGCTGGGACAGTGCGTAGTAGGATGTGATGCAGGGGATGTGCAAAGCGGAAAGCAAAGCGACGGTTGACAAGGGACCTGAGAATGCGGCGGCGGGTAAGGGTCGGATTGGGGAGTGGGGACAGCCCTGATGCACGGTACGGAAGTGATTGAGACCGAGAAACGTAAGGGCGGCTGGGACAGGGCAAGAGCGTGGCGGCAGGTGCGTGTGTATTAATGGGCGGGACTGGGACCGGGGACAGTGCTGGTGTATGTTGAACAGGTCAGTTCATCGAGGGATGTCGGGACAGGAAGGCGCGAGGCGGGCAAGGAAAGCGACGTGACGGGGTGTACTGCACCTGGAGCACGTATAGCACTTATTACACAGAGCTCCTTCTGGTGTTGACTCCCTTATGGGCCCCTTGCCCCTGCTGCCCCCAGGTGCCGCCATGGTACCCACCGGGTGGACCACCATGCAGTGTCCCGAGACCAGCAGCGTGGAAAAGAGGAAGGTGGCGCGCGTCGGCGCGTGAGGGCCAAGGCGGGCGAGGGGACCTGCCACCGGAGCCAAGCGGCAATGGCATGCTGTGCGGACGTCGTTGCTACCCTGTGGGCAGCAGGATAATGGGGTAGTGTGAAGCGTTATGCCATGTGCGGTCGGTCAAGGGCGGATGCCTGCACTTTCTTCTTCCTGCATGCATGGCGGCGGGGTGTTCAGGGAGAGCGGAGGGGAGCACTCAGGGGCCCAGTCCCGTAAGTACCGTGGGGGCAGGCGACGAGGCGAGGCTCGGCTTGTGCTCGGCAGCTGGTGGAAGATGTATCAAGGACTTGGTGGCGAGTGACTCGCACGGGTTGCACGTGCGGTCTTGCGTGCACGGTTTTTTGAACAGCATGGCGATGCCGAAGTGCAGGGGAGCCTCTCCTGCCGAAGTGGTCAGAGGCGGCGGGGGCTTGCTTGCGAAGCCCGAGCAGGATTCAGCTCGAGCATGTTTGGCGTTTGTGTCAAGACGGCAAGGCATTGACCCGGCCCTCTGACGCCAAAGTTTGTGAAACACTACCGGTATAAAGGGGCCAAGCAGCCCTTGTGGGTGAAGGGGCCACACACGGCCACACAGTGAGGCTCCGTCGCCAGCACCCGCCAATCGCCATTTGCATGTAATTCAAGCTCTGCCAGCCACCACGGTACCATTGTTCACCACGCCAGCTGAAAATCAAGTGGCAGACTGCTCCTGACTACGGTAGTACCGATACATAGCAGTTGCTGAGGATCAGCTGGGCTCTGCCCTGCTGTGCCCTGCGCTGCCCTGCTGTGCCGGTGCGGTCCTGGCACACTGGCAGCTGGCAAACCGTGGGTGGCAGGGAGAAGGACAAGGCAGTCACCGAGGCGGGGACGGTCTGCTCCTTAGCGCTCGGAAATTCGCATGGACTCTGCATGCTAACAATCCGGCCCCTCGGCAACGCCTTGGCTGTCTCCCCTGCTGGCGGGGCAGCGGGAGTTCAAGGGAGTCCTTGTCGCTCGCCAAGGGAGTCTTGTCTAGGCCAGCGAACGTGCCTGATGGGCCCTTTACGCGTGCTATCTATGCAGTAATTGAACGGTACATGAAGGTTTGCTGCGATGTTGGTTTCCATGCGGTATGGCACAAAGACAGGCAATGGCGGGAGGGCCACGGCCCATGGTCCGTCAGATGCGCTGGAATAGATTCCCGCTTGGCGCCCGGACATTCGCCCAGTTGAACTCCAGCACTGCTGCAAGCAGGCAGTTACAGAACAAAATGGCACTCAGACCTGTTCTGCTTGTAGCCTTGGCGCTGGTACTGACCTGGGCATGCTGCGCGGAGTCATCGTCTCGAGCGAGTGTTAACGAGCACTCTATCCGCGTCAAGCGTGGATCTACCGTTCAGGATGATCCTTCCGCCAACATAGCGGCAGGAGCCTTTTGTGGCAAAAGCGCAGACGAGGTAGGCAACTTCGGAGCGGCATTTTCGCGTTGTCGCTGCAGGAAGTGATTGCATTCTAGTTGCAACAAGTAATTTGGGTCACAGACTCACAATGGCGCGCAATTGACCGTTGCCAACAACGGTCGCACCTAAAAAGCGCCTTTGGCACAAGCCACAGCACCCGCCGCCCGGACTCTGCCTTCCCCGGTCCATCCATCCCGCATCCCCTGCCCCTCCTACAGATCTGCAGCCTCCCGGGAGCTTCCAACCTTCACGTACGCATGCGTGCTGGGTAGGTGCACACGGGGATGACTGGTATTGGCCGTCCTGCGACGCTTCACCAACGGGCCCCAGCATAACTCCCGGCTGGTGCGCCCTCGCTGCACTGTGGGCCAATAGCGCCTGATGCGTTGCCACACCCGTGTGAAACCCACGCCGACCAGGTACGTCACCGTGGATGAGTCACACGAGCGGCGGCTGTGGTACCTGATTGCCGACCACGAAGGGTCCACGAAAAGCACCGAAGCTGCCACCACCACTACGGACGGCAGCAGCAGCCGTCCCCAGGGCGAGGGACAGCAACACAAGGCGGATGAGGATGAGGATGAGGAGCAGGACGAGGCTCCGGTGCTGCTGTGGCTTACGGGCGGCCCCGGGTGTAGCTCCCTGGACGCCTTCATCTACGAGCACGGCCCCTTCCTGTTTAGCTATGGGGAGGGTACAGAGCCCAAGGGCAAGCGCAAGGTGGTACTGCGGCCCAACCCCTACTCCTACACAAAGGTGGGGCAGCGACCGTATGGTTGCATCGTGTGCACTTGGTGGGGCACAGGCTCCGGCCTGACAGCATCGCAGGGCGTGTGTGTTACTGTACAGCTGGGCGCGGGTTGAGGCAGAGAAGTGTTGAGGTTGTGAAGGGGCTATGGGTGACTCAGAGCTGCCTGGCATGGTGCCATCAGTATTGCCCAGCTGCGTGGGCCGTCCGCTATGTGCATGCGCACCAAGGCCGTACAGGGGCGACGGCCAGGCTGCTGCATGCACACCGTTTTTGCACGTGCAGAACCTCCCGTGCTCTAAGCGGTGCACACAATGTCTTTTAGCCCCGCGGGCCACAGCCAACCCGTGAACAGCACGCGTGTGCGACGCCCTGGATCGCCCGAATCCCCATGTTGGCCCGCAGCTGGTACATATTTTCCTGTTGCCACACGCTGGGTCCCATCTTCCCTCTGCCCGCAGCTGGCCACGGTCATCTACGTGGACTCCCCTGCCGGCGCGGGACTGTCGTACAGCATGCGCCCCGAAACCGACTACCACACCAACGACGAGCGCACCACGCAGGACCTGGTGACGTTCCTTGAGGTGGGCCGACCCACGGGTCTTGCCGGCTCCTTCGCTGCACCCGTGTATTGGGGGTCAACTGCAGAGCGGCAAAGGGACGAACGGAAACATTGGGCCTGCGGAGAGCGAGGTTAGTGGCTGCAACAGAAAGCAAGGAAGACTGAATACTTACCACCTAATACGTACCGGCTGGGTACCTGTGTATTGGGGGGCGGACACAACAGGGGAGCTGAGATACCACTGAACGGCTCCATCTGATGGTGGTATCCACTCGCCAGCGCCAGCAGCAGGGTTGAAACAGGGGGCTCTTGTGGCTGCGCACCCACTGGCACCCAGTACTCAATTTACGGTACCCGTGATCAGCTTACTACGCTAGGCATTCGTGCAGCTGGTGACCTGTAAGCATGCGCATACAGCAGCGCCCACACGTGGTTACTGAATCGGCCCGCGGGTCGCCGCGGCACCGCAGCGCTCCTGTGTTTCGTGGCTTGACGCATGCGCGCCCAGCAGCTCCCATACTGTACGTGTCCGCCAACCTGGCGTGCGTCAACACACGGGCCATGGCACCACCAGTACGGCAGTACTGTAAACGCGGAGGCCCCCACGTGCCGTCATTCCCATGTGCTGGACGCGCGCCTGAGTCCCGCCCAACACCCAACTGATGTCATCCCAGGGTCTGGTGGAGCGATACCCAGACATTGGGCGACGCCGGTTCTTCATCTCGGGTAGGCACTGTTCATCTCGGGTAGGCACTGTTCATCTCGGGTAGGCACTGCGTGGCCAGCCGGTACCTCCGCTGCATGGGCACTGCTGCGGGCACCTGCATTACAATGCCGCACACACGGGCTAACACCGGCGTCCAGCTGGCATCGCACGCCTCACATTCTGCCAGCACTCCAGTAGCCTGCGGGGTTCCATGACCCCAGCGTCCCACGCTCACAGCCGCCTGGCAGCACGTCCCCAGCTCCAGTGCTGCACAGGCGCAACACCCAAGCTATCCACACTTTGCTGCACTCCTGGATCGCTCCTGGTGCCGATGGCGCAGTAGACCCCACTCCCACCCCTTGTCAAGTGGCACATACGGCCACGGAATGTTGTAAACATTCGTCTGGCATTGCATGCGATGGGTGCACATGGCTGCGACACGTGTCACGTGCCGCTGCAGGCGAGAGCTACGGCGGCGTGTACGTGCCCCTCCTGGCCCAGGCGCTGGTGGAGGCCAACAGGCGCAGGGAGCAGCAGGGCCGGCCGCGCCTGGTGGACCTGCAGGTGGGTTGGGTGGGTGGGTTGGTGAGGGCAGCAGCAGAGTAGCACGAGAAGGGTTGGTGGGTGGGTGGGCAGGTGGGGCATCGCGTGGAGCTCCAGGAGACAGCGTAAGCCTTCAGGGGTCAGGGGAACGCTGGCACGCAAAGAGGAAGTTGGTCGGCAAGTCGAAAGGGAACAAGGTCGACGCGCAGGTGGGTGTGTGGCGCACATGGGAGCCTCATATATGTTGCTCATGCGCATTGGCAAACCTAGCGCACCTAGCTCACTGAGGGATAGGAAGACACACTCCTGAGTGCAAGTCCATAGCCCGCTCCTCTCGTGCGCTTGCACACGTGTGCACGGTGACTGTGGTCGTGCCCCGCCTTCCTGTGCCCCCTGTATCCCCCTTCAGGACTACGGCGCAACTCGTTTCACAACAGTGCTTGCCTTTCCCTATTGCGTTATTGCCGCCTCTGCTTCCCGCAACAGGGCTACGCCATCGGCAACCCTGTGACGGACGACGTGGTGGACGGCAACGCGCAGCTGCACTTCGCAGCGGACATGGGCTTCCTAGACCCCGACACGTGGCGGCAGCTGCAGCGCGTGTGCAAGCAGAACACGTGGAACGCGGACCGAGGTGGGCGGTCGGGGTGGTGGTGGTGGTGGCGGCGGTAGGACGACAGACGTAATCGGTATCGACGAGGGGCGGGCGGGGAGCCACCATGCACCGCACAGGCCGTTCACCGAGCTCTCGGCCTTCAGCTTACTGGTTCGGCAAGGAGATTGGGAAGTGTGGGGCTTAATGGTGTGCTATTGCGGGTTCGGTGCACTGGGGACGGCTGTGGTGAAGCCAGCGGCAGGTGTACCATGGACGGAGGGCAACTACCGTACCAGGGTGACTTCAAGGAGTTGGTGCTGAGGCCCGGGGCAACCAAAAGTGCGGCCTGGGGTCTTTGTTTGGGACAGGGACTGGGGCTGGGACTTGGGCTCGCCCGTAGCCACTAGCCAACAGGCCACCTGCCGCCGGTGCTCCAGCCACACGCCATGTTCCCAGGCCTGCGCACGTGCTGACCGCAAGGGGTCGCATGAGTGCCGCTGCCGCGGCTGCATGCACCGCCGGGCCCCGCTGCACACGCTACCGGTATTACGTGCTCGGGCACCCGCTTGCCTGCCCACAGCCCAAACAACCCCACTCCCTTGGTGCTGACACGACTCCACTCGCCACAGGCACCGAGTGCTGGGACCTGCACACTGTACAGGCAAGAAGTGCCCGGGGGCCCGCTTGCCTGCATCAAGTAACCCCAATCCCTTGGTGCGGGCATCACTAACCCCCCTCCTACAGGCACCGAGTGCTGGGACCTGGTGCGCGCCGCCAAGGACCGCCTTGACGACATGAACCACTACTCGGTGCTGGAGCCGTGCACGCGGGACGACAGCGACGAGGACGTTGACACAATGCAGCAAAGTGGTGAGCCGCCGCGTCGATGTGTGTTTCTTGTCCAAATTGTGTGAGATCTCACTTCTAAACAGTACTCCTGCGCCGTTTGCCCTGCCCATGTGCCCCCTGCTCACGTGGCACGCGCTGCTGTCCCATGCAGGGAGCCGTACGGTGGGGGGCTCCGTTCAGGGCGCGGATTCCGACGCCGCCCGCGAGCGGCTCATGTACTGGCCGTACACTGTACGGATGGAGCTCCCGCAGGGCCGGCAGGGCGGTGAGGGCGGCAGGCGGCTGTGGGGGCCGTGGCTGCGGCACACGGCGCCGTGCATGGACAGGAGGTGCGGGGGGCGGTGGGGGCAGGGGGGCAGGGGTAGAGCGGAAAGGGGCGGGTTGGAGGGGGGCAGGGGAGCAAGGGCAAGGGGCCGCGGCAAGAAGGCCTCTGACGGGTGCGCGTCGACTGATGGCCGCGTGTTGCATGGGAGGCCGGCGCCGGCATGTTGTGCACGGCAGGTCAGCAGCCCTGGCAACTTGCAGCTGCTTACCCCTCCTTATTGACCACTCCATGCCGCTCCCGTCGTGCTTAATGGGCTCCCTGCTGCCTTGTTTCGTACGACAAGTTCGCTGCTGCTTCTCGTAAGATGCGCCTCAGAGCGGTAGCCGTGTTCACGCGCATGGCAAACGTGTGCCATGCCACGCAAGGTTCAGACCACGGTCCATTCCCTTGCTCCACGGCCATGGTCACAAAGCAGCTGCTTCACACCGTTCACTCTTACCTTGCCCCACCATGACTCACCATGCCGTACGCACCCTCGCCTTGCCGTACGGGTGTACCGCAGGATCGCACTGGACTGGGTGAACCGCCCCGAGGTGCGTGCCGCGCTGCACGCCGAGCCGGTGTCCAAGATCGGCGAGTGGCAGCCCTGCTCCGACGTACTGTACTACAGGCTGGATACGGCGTACCTGGTGCCCGTACACGAGCAGTTGATCATGGAAGGTAGGTGAAAGCCCGTACAGCGGCAAAGCAACATTTACAGGAGGCATGCAGGCATGCTCCGGTTCGCGACGTGCGTGGCAGTCCAACACACTACGCACAAAAGGTAGCAGCAGGGGGGTGGGGGCTGGGATCAGGGGACCTCCCTTGCATGGTGTACAGCCCAGGGAACAGCTGTGAACGGTGTACCTGGCGCCCGTACACCAATACCGGGTCTATGAAGGTGGCAGAAAGGGGGGCAGGGAATATGCGCTGCAACGGTGCAACAGCACCGATACCGGTACTGACTTGCAAGCCCCCACTTGACCCCAAACTACCGTAACCACGTTCCCACCCAACACCCACGCCCCCTTTGGTTACTCTCCTGCCAGAGGGCCTGCGCGCACTCCTCTACTCCGGGGACCACGATATGGTGGTGCCCCACACCGGCACGCGCACGTGGCTGTACGACGAGCAGGACCGCTTCGGCGGACCCACGGGTCCGCTGCAGCCGTGGTTCATGGACGGCCAGGTGAGCCACGTGCACGTCGTTTGCTGTGCATAAAGCCTTTCCCAGAGGCGCGTCCACGTTATGCCCAACGCGTTCATGAGGCTGGGGCGCTGAGCCTCAGGCTGTCCGCAAGCAGCGTGATGGTGTCCAGTGTTGTGGCTTGCTTGCACGGGCTGCATTGGCTGCCTTTCAGCGGTGCTGGTCAATGGTTCTCATACCACTTGTTATTGGCTGCAACTGCGCAGGTGGCTGGCTTCACCGTTCGCTTCCGCGCCGGCGACGATGCTGTCCGGGCTGGGAAGCAAGGGCAGGCCCAAGGCCAGGGGCAGCTGCGCTACGCCAGCGTCAAGGGCGCGGGGCACATGGTGCCGCAGAGCAAGCCCGCGGCGGCGCTGCACCTGCTGCGCACCTTCCTGGAGGACGGGGAGCTGTGAGGACGGATGGAGCTGTGAGACGCTGCCTCGAGAAGCTGCATGAAGCTGCGAGAAGCTCCAAGAAGCTGTGTGTGTAGGTGCCTTGCGCATGAAGAGGGGCTGGGGGACGGGGAGCTGTGAGATTGGGAAGCTGCAAATGGCTGCAGGCGACTTTTGTGTGGTGACAATGGGCGGCCGGTCGCCTGGGCTTTGCACAGAAACCTGTCGTTGGAAGTGCGGAGGAATGCGTGCTGTGTGGCGTGAATGCGTGCTGTGCGGCGCGCGGCCCCTTGATGTGTCCCAGGGCCAGCGGGCGACAAGCGTTGGGCTACGGACGGCCAAGCATGTGAGAAGACACACTAAGTGCCGTTTAGTGAGCAGTTATGCGTCAGCTGTGTGAACAACAGTACTGGCAGGTTAAGAGTTTGGCTGGTTTGGCAGGGGGCGCTTGGCATTGTGGGGCTTACCGACAGCGCATATGCTGCTGAATGCCCCACAGCAAGGGTAAATGCCGCTTAGCTCTTGCGCGTGCTGCTGCTAGCTCTTGTGCGTGGCTGCGTGCTGGTTCTGTATGACAGTGCATATTTACCGGTATAATATTTGAGCTTCCAGGTGCTTGTAGGGTACATCTCTGCTGTCACCGGCGCATTAAGGCATGTACCGTACGTGTCTAGAGCGGGGCTGGACGTGAAGGTGTTCGGTGGGATGAGGTGTACCACGCTCAGGGCGGCGTGCTTCGTTCATCCAAAACACCAGGCGCTCTCGTATCACGAGGCAAGAGCTAATGCTATGCCGTTGTAACGTTGGCTTACAGATGTGGGCACCGCCGTGGACTGCAAGGCCCATACTCGATTGGGTTTCCATCCACGTGGCTGGCAGCGCACATGCACGTGCGTTTGAGTGCATAAAGGCTGGCATCCCACAACTCGTAATCCACCGTTAGTCCTTCAATCGGCTTCCTTCAGTGCTCTGCGCGTGACAGCTCTTTAACGCCACCCACACGCCCCGCCACATGCAGTGCATGGGTGCTGTGGGGCCAGATGGGGCCCACAGGCTGCTGCAGGGCCCGTACCTGCACGCAACCTACACAACTTGTCCAACCACGTCATCAAGGCCATAGCGAGGGACCAAAGATCTCGTTCGCCCGGACGCCGGTGGCGGCGAACTGTGCAGCCGCCGCTGCAGGACCCCCATCCGCACTTGTCGCCAGCGTACGTGCCTGGGCGCATGCCGTATGCGGCTCGACCCCAACCAGCACAAACCCCACCACCGCGCCACCCAGCATTGCACTGCGTGCTCAGCGAAGCAGCAGGCACAGCCACCCAAAGTCATTCCGCACTAGAGCACCGCTCGGCCTCCAGAGCTTCAACCCCCACCAACACAACCCCACCACCGCGTCTCCCATTGCACTGCGTGTTCGGCAGCCGCACTGGTGCACCGCTCGGCCGGCCCTGTTGCTGGAGTCGGAGACGGACATTGTCAACACCTCCAACAAGACCAAGTTCCGTCCAACAAAGGCACGCTTTGATTTGGACTGGTCCAAAGATCTCCGCTCAGACTCCAGAGCTACCCACTCCCAACACCCGCCGCCCTCCATGTGCAACCTGAGCACTGTGCCCCTTACCTGCCCGCCCTCTGCTCAGGCTTGCACGGCACAGAGCCGCCTCCACTGCCCACACCGTGCCCATGCTCGCTGCTCTCCTCACAATAGCCTCTTCCTTTCTGCGACAAAGCTGTAGCGCTCGTACCGTCGTACAGTCCTGCCGTCCGTGCAGTACAGCGTCATACGACGGCACGGCTTCGTGTTTAGCCTGGCCAAAACACGTGCCGCCTCCCCCTCACGCGTGTCGTAGGTTCTGCAGCTCGGCCAGGATGCGGTCCAGCTCCTCAGGCAGGATGCCGCGGTGCTCCTCGGGCGGGTCATCGGGGTTATCCTGCATGGGGTGTCGTGGCGTGCGGGGTATTGCGGGGTCGCGTTTGGGATGGGGCTGCGTGTGGGTTATTCTGCATGGGGCGGTGAGGGGTCATGTGGGTTGTGGGGCAGACACAGGAGGGAGCGCGTGGGGGGAGGCGAGGGTGGGGAAGGGGTTGTCAACCAGGCCGGGTGGCCTGCGACGTGTGCGTGTTCTACCCCCCCAGTACAATTAACGGATGCACCCCGTTGTCCCCCCCCCCCCGCCCCCACCAGCAAGCTGGGTATGAGCTTGGTTGCCTCCTCGGCATCCTCCGGCATCAGGTTGGCGATGAGACCCCACTCGAAGGGCTTGAGCCCAAACGTCTCCATGTAGCTGTGGGCAGGGGCAGGGGGTGAGTGGCAGAAGGAGCAGCGGACTAAGTGAGGTCCATGGGTCGACAGCAAGGGGATAAAAGATTCTCCCTCGCTGCACACAGGGCCGTATGGCACAAGCGTGTTGTGGACACGTGTGCGGTAAGCAGCTGCACGGCAGATAGCTGTCGCGTAGGCGATGCAAGGTAAGGAAAGGATGGGTGTGTGGATGCTGCCATCGGCCCGTTGCCTGGTTGCCCCATGGCCATACCCAGGTGGCCAGAGGCCCCGTGGGCTGACGGTATTTCCCTTGCGATTAACTGTCTACATTACCGGTATGCTGACTGCCTGGCTAAACCTGCGCTGCTCAACCGCATGACAACGGGAGTGGCCGCCCCTGCACCCTCAGCCCGAAGCTCCCGCCCCAGGCTTCAACGTCGCCGTGTCAGCCGGACCCATGACGGGTTGGGATCGGCCCCAACCGTGCGTCTAAAGGTGCCCACCTCAGTCGTGCAGTCAATGCCAGCTGCCCCTTCTCGTGGCGTGGTTGTTGTGGGCGCTCGGCTCCGTAGCCCCACCCAAAGTACCTTGCACCCCCCTCTGGCGTGCAAAGCACAGCACCTCCCCGCCCTGTCCTCCTCACCACATCCTGGAACAGCACGCCCGCTTTGTGCCCCACAGCGAAACCTACTTGCGCATAGCCTGCACTGCCTCCTGGTTGGTGCCGCAATTGAACTTCTGCACATACTCCAGGGTCTTTTGCACCAGCGGCTGTGGCGTGAAGTTTGGCCGCGTTTCTCGCCGCTGCCTCATGTACTCCCCTAGAATGGTAGCTACCTCGGAGTTGCTGATGACGGCTGCATTCTCAAATACTGCAGTGAACAGCCACCCGCGTCGTCATGGTGAGCGGGAATCGGTCACAAAGTCACTGAGAGTGCTTCCCAGGGGCAAATTGTCCACCTTTAGCATCAGCATGCTCTAGTTCTGCCCTGGGAAGCGCCATCGCGCCTGGTTGTGCAGGCCACCGAGTTTTGCCTTCCTCGTGTCGCTGCCGCGATCGGCACCTTTGCTATCTGTCCCTCATACAGTTACGTGCAGATGACTTGTTTGCGCAGTGCTCTGTTATGTTGTGAATCTGTGAGACTTGGGCAATGATGCACTTGGGCAGTGTTCAACAAGCTCTCAACACATATACCTCGTCACAGCAATCGTATTTATTGGAGAAGTTATTGGCCAGCAGGCTTCTTTGTGCTCAGTTGCACTTGTACAAGCAGGGGTAGCCCTGGGCAGGTGCCACATGCCTCATGGCTTCGTGCGGATGCTGCCCAACCCCCACGCACCCCCCTGCTGGCCAGTCTCCACGTGGTCTTACATTCGTTCGCATCAAGACGCCCACACGACGAAAGCCCCCATGCCGCACATAACATCCACATGCGCGAGGACTTGCCCATAGGAATTAAAGGCATACAAGCCCCATGGCAGTACAAATAAGCCCGCCATGTGGGCACCCCTCAGACTGCAAGTACGGCGGTTCCATGCTCATGCCAGCTCATGCCGTCCCCACACGCCACGCTCGCTCCTCCCCTGGGTCCAACCCCATCTCCATCGCCATCTGCCTCACCTTCTCCTGCTCCTCCTCCGTCCCACCCCACCGCGCCGCTCCCAGGTCGAGCACCACGCACTGCGGCGGCCCCTCCCCCTTCCGCTCCCGGCCCTCCCCCTCCTCCCTTCCTCCCGGCAGCAGCACCACATTGCTCAGCCTCACATCGCCGTGCAGGAAGCCCGGCACACGGCGGTGCAGCTGCCTTAACGCGTCCATCGCTGCCGCGGCCTCCCGCACCCCAATAGAGCCCCGCATGGAACGTAGTGTACGGCCAGGCACCAGCCGCATGGCAATAGCGAATACCCCATCTTCCACCTGGGGACAGGGGCGGCCCGCGGCCAGTAGCACGGGCAGGACGTCCCCCTGCAGGTCCGCCAGCTGGCTGTACGCGTCAAACTCGGTGCAGTAGGCCTCCAGGGCGTCAAGCTCCGGGCCATACAGCTTGACCACCACCGCCTGGCCAGCCAGGGTGGCGTGCGCCACGAGGCCTGAGTCGCCTTTGCCGTATATGATGTTGCCCATGCGGAGCTGTGTGCGCAGCAGCTCCTCTTGCAGCGACCGCGACGCTGCGTTCTGACGAGGGTGCATGAGTACGGGTGTAGGCGGCGTGGTCGTCATCCGCCCCTCCGGTACCTGCACCGCGACCGTACGGTGCTGCATGGCCTCCTGTTGCAGCTGCTGTTGGCCTCCGCTGCAGCCAAAGCACAAGTGGATTGGGCGCAACAGGAAGGTCAGCTGGGGGACCAGGCACGGGGACCAGGGTGTCACAGGGGCAGCTGTGTTCCCCTAACCAGGTGCACAGTCAGCCCCGAAACCCGTTCAGCAAGCTTGTAAGTATCTTGCCTGCAAGTCGTAGCAGCTGTATGCGCTGTGACGCCAGTGTACACGACGTCGCGGTGCGGAGCGCGCTGCAGCGGGACTCTATGCTTGGCCCGCGAAACTGGTTACTCATGCCGCATGTCTCGAAAAAGTATGCGTATGATATGACGCAACCACTAATGCTCAGTGGCCCCGTTAGACTCAAGCAAATCGTATCATCGACCTGGTCTTGCTGCCGTGCTGGACCGTTGCTCGACGTGGCTTGACCAGGCGTGACTGGACATACCGGTACGCTGTGACACACTGGTTGCGTGCCCTGTTTCCACACACTTTTCTACGCCCTAGTGGAGTTTTACCTACCGTGCATGGAGCTGCGCGGTGGTGAACAGGGGTAAGGGGTTTCAGGGGTAGTGCACCTGAGTCGGTGATCGTACACTTCTCTTCCCGTTGCAAGCAAGGGCCTCAGCTTGGAGGCTCCTCATGCCACTGCGGCTTCCATATTCAAATGTCTCCCAAGAGCACCTTAGCTATCGTAGCTGCCTGTTTCTGGCAAAAGCTGGACACTGACAACACGGTGTGCTGTCCGACCCACCAGGACGCCGTGCTAAAACACCCAGCGCAAGCTACCCAAACGCCAAACCACACGGAGTAACACTGCACACGTCGTTAGAGCCTCCAAAATCGCCAATGCCTTTCATGCCTGGCACCTACGGCCAGGAACTGCCAAAAAGCCGGGATACCACCCGTTGTCACACCAACATCGCCACCACCAGTCCGCCACCACCACGACCATGTGAAGCAGCACCGACGCGGCACCTAAGACGGTCAGCGCCACACTGTGCCCGCCCCAGTGGCCAAGAGAACACTTGCTTGGGCGGTTGTGCAGGTGACAGGCACGCCCAAACGGCATACGAGGGCAAGTTACGGTCCATGCAGGAAACGAGGGGCACGCCAGCCAGAGGCCAAACTGCCGTGAGACGCCCGCATACCGTACACACACGGGCATGTGCGCGGGCTTCGCTTACCCATAGAAAAGTACGACCACCAATTGCAAGCCCCATGGCATGGCGGCACGTTGAGGCTTGCCAGGTGGGCGCACCCCACAAACCGCGAACACAACACAGGCCCAACCGGCGATGCCCATGCGGTTCTCACTCGCTCTGCTCCTCCCCTAGGCCTCCTCCACCAGGTCGGCCCAATCCAGCTCGATCGCCAACTGCGCTATTTCATTCTCCTGATCCCGCTCCGTCCCGCCCAGCCGCGCCATCCCCAGGTCAAGCACCACGCACCGTGGCGGCGGCCGCCCCTCCTCCGCGTCCTCCCTTTCCTTCCCATGCTCCCCCATCCCCGCCCCCCATTCCACCCAAGCATCCTCTTCCTCCTCTTCCTCCTCCCATTCCTCCCCCTCCGCCGGCAGCAGCACCACATTGCTGGGCGCCACATCGCCGTGCAGGTAGCCACGCGCGTGCAGCCTCCCGAGCGCCTGCATCGCCGCCTCGGCCTCCCGCCTCCGCACAAAGCCCCGCGTGCAAATCACCGCAAGCAGCGTATTGCCGGGCACCAGCTTCATGGCGATCGCGAACACCCCGTCTCCCAGCGGGCCCGCGGCCAGGAGCACGGGCAGGACGTCCCCCTGCAGGTCCGCCAGCTGGCTGTATGCGTCGAACTCGGTGCAATAGACCTCCAGGCCGTCCGGCTCCGGGCCGTACATCTTGACCACCACCGCCTCCTCGCCCAGCGTGGCGCGCACCACCAGGCCCCCGTGGCCGCGCACTATGACGCGGCCCATGCGCAGCTGTGTGCGCAGCAGCTCCTCTTGCAGCGACCGTGACGCTGCTTCCTGATGAGGGTGCTTGAGGACAGCAGGTACGGGTGGCGTGGTCGTCGTCAGCGGCCCCTCCGGCACCTGCACAGCGACCGTGCAGCGCTGCATGGCCTGCTGCTGCATACCGTCTGCTCCCCTGCAGCAGCAGCCAAAGCACATGGATTGGGCGCAACGGAAGGTCAGCTGGGGGACCAGGGCGCGTGGCACAGAGGCAGTTGTGTGTGTGTCGGTGCTGCATGGCCTGCTGCTGCAGCTGCTGTGCTCCTTCGCTGCAGCCAAAGCACAAGTGGATTGGGCGCAACAGGAAGGTCAGCTGGGGGACCAGGCGGCACAGAGGCAGTTGTGTTCCCCTACCGGTAACCCGGGTGCACATTCAGCCCAAAAACCGTATCAGCCAGCGTGCAAGTATCTTGCCTGCCAGTCATAGCAGTTGTATGCGCTGTGAGGCCTGTGTACACGATGTCGCGACGCGTAGTAGTAGCCGCGTGACCTCTATCCTTCAGCAGCCCGCGAAATCTTATTTCTCACTGTGCATGTTTTGACAAAGTATGCGTACTGTATGAGGCAACCATTACTGGTCTTTGGACTGATGCAAATCTTATCGTCGACCTGGTCCGCACACGCCTGCTGCCGTGCTGGACCTGGCTGGACCGTTGGCCGACAGTGCCCCACGTGGCTTGACTGGACATACCGGTACCACGGTACACAGTTACACGCTGGTTGCGTGCCCAAGATGTTTCCACGTAGACTTTCCTACGCCCTAGGGGAGTTACTACTTGAATGGAACTGCGCGGTGGTGACCAGGGGTAAGGATGGAGTGCACCCGAGTCGGCCATAGACCCAGTACCGGTCTGGTCTGGTCAGGTCTGGACGTCTGGTACCGGTGTTGGCGCACACGTACACTTCTGTTCCCATTGCAAGCAAGGGGCCTCAGCTTGGAGGCTCCTCATGCCACCGCGGCTTCCGCACATTTAAAATGTCGCCCAAGAAGACTACAGCTAGTTGCCTGGTTCTGGCAAAACCTGCTGGACACTGACCTCACCACGCAACCCACTAGAACGCCGTGCAACACCGCCCAGCGCAAGCTACCCAAACCACAAGGAACCAACTGCACACGCCGTTAGAACCTCCAAAATCGCCAATGCCTTCCACGCCTGGCACCTTCGGCCAGAATTTGCCAGAAAGCCGGAATACCATTCGTTGACACACGAACATCAGCACCACCACCATCACGTCAAGCAAGAGAACACTTGCTTGGGCGGTTGTGCAGGTGACAGGCACGCTCAAAGATGGCATACGCGCGCAGGTTAACGCCCATGCAGGAAACTGGAGGCACAGCAGCAAGAGGCCAAGCTGCCGCGAGACGCCCTCATACCCTACAGCCTACACACACGCACACGTGCGCGGGCTTCGCTTACCCATAGCATAGAAAACAAGAAAATTGCGACCACCAAGCCCCACGGCATGCCGGTACGTTGAGGTCTGCCAGGTGGGCGCATCCCACAAACCGCAATTACAACACAGGCCCAACCGGCGATGCTCATGCGGTTCTCATTCGCTCTGCTCCTCCCCTAGGCCCTCCTCCCCTAGGCCCTCCTGCCGTCGGCCCCAGCCCAACTCGATCGCCAACTGCGCTATTTCGTCCTCCTTCTCCTGCTCCGTCCCGCCCGGCCGCGCCATTCCCAGGTCAAGCACCACGCACCGTGGCGGCGGTTGGCCCTCCTCCTCTTCCTCCTCCTCCCTCCCCTTATCCCGCTTCACCGCATGTATTTCCACCCATGCATCCTCTTCCTCCTCCTCCTCCTCCCATTCCTCCCCCTCCACCGGCAGCAGCACCACGTTGCTGGGCGCCACATCGCCCTGCAGGTAGCCACGCGCATGCAGCCTCCCCAGCGCCTGCATCGCCGCCTCGGCCTCCCGCTTCCGCACAAAGCCCCGCTTGCAAATCACCGCATGCAGCGTGCTGCCCGGCACCACCTTCATGGCGATAGCGAACACCCCGTCTCCCAGCGGGCCCGCGGCCAGGAGCACGGGCAGGACGTCCCCCTGCAGGTCCGCCAGCTGGCTGTATGCGTCGAACTCGGTGCAATAGACCTCCAGGCCGTCCGGCTCCGGGCCGTACATCTTGACCACCACCGCCTCCTCGCCCAGCGTGGCGCGCACCACCAGGCCCCCGTGGCCGCGCACTATGACGCGGCCCATGCGCAGCTGTGTGCGCAGCAGCTCCTCTTGCAACGACCGTGACGCTGCTTGCTGATGAGGGTGCGTGGGTACAGCAGGTATGGGTGGCGTGGTCGTCGGCAGCCCCTCCGGCACCTGCACAGCGACCGTACAGCGCTGCATAGCCTGCTGCTGCATACCGCCTGCTTTCCTGCGGCAGCCAAAGCACGTGGATTGGGCGCAACAAGAAGGTCAGCTGGGGAACCAGGCAGCACAAAGGCAGTTGTGTGCGTGTCGGTACCGCATGGCCTGCTGCTGTGGCTGTTGTGCTCTTGCTGCAGCCAATGCACGTGGATCGGGCGCACGGCAACAGGGAGGTCAGTTGCGGCACCATGCGGTCCATAGAGACAGCTCCGTGCGAGTTGACTATCCACTGTACGTCCCGGACAACTGTGCAAACAAGCAATTGCTTAAATGCCATTCTGCACCCCAGTGGGTAACGTTTTGCACGGGTAAGCCACCGTCATGGCCACAGCGTGGCTCTTGGCGTGGCTGCCGTGCCGGGTGGGTTTCGGGTGGTGGATTTTGGCGCCAACACCCAGCGACCAGACCAGTCATAGCACCTACGTTTTGTTATGAGGTGACACGCGTCACACAGACAAATTGATCTACTGTTGTGCAGGTCCTGAGGTCATTTATTTGCCTCGCAACGGCCATGTCGGCCCTGGCGCGGTGGACGCGCGCTAAATCGCAGGCGCGATCAACATGCTGCCTTTCATGCGGTTACAAGCTGCCAAGACCATCATTCCAGACGTTGCACGCAGCTTTTTCTGCATACACAGCCCCTGCCTAGTGGGTATGCAGCCCCGAAACCGCCCCGAAACAGCAAGCTTGTATGTATCTTGCCTGCAAGTCGTATGGACGAACGCAGCTGTATGCGCTATGAGGGCCTGCGTACACGATGTCGCGATGCGGTGCTGCAAGCGGCAGTGTGGCCCTCTCCTGAATTGAAGCAGCAGCCCCCTGAAAATTCCACTGCATCTAGGTTGACACGTATGCCTGCAGGTTATGTAAGGCGACAAGTATACTGCTAAGTGGCATTGTTGCAGTGTTGCACAGCTGACCATGCATGACCTGGACCGTTGCGCAGACCGTTGTGTGGCTGGGCATATGCTAACATACCGCAGCTGTGCCTCTCTGTTCCCGCATAGGCCAGCCCTGGAAATTCCCGCAAGATAGGGCGCGGTGCATGCGCCTGCGGCACTCGTAAGGAGCGACATGTCCAGTCAGCTTTCACAAGCCTTCACCACCGACCCGACCGTATGGCACGTGCAGGGGACCGTCGTCTCCCCTGGGCACGTGTGCGTCAGCCAGGGCACATCCCTCCCTTCGTTGACGAGCCAACAGTCCAGTCTCCCAGCCACCTGCCAGGAAGCCGACGGTAGCCGTGTGGTGGCATGCAACCACAAAGACTGTGCGATCGTCCTTAACACGGATCAAACGTGCCTGCAGCGCTTATGGTCTGTGGGCGCTCCCCGTGCACCGACGCGCCTACCATCATGTTGCCAATCACAGGCAGGGCGGCCCCAAAGCCGCAAAACCGCATAGCCGGCACGGAACTTTGCACGTCCAAACACGCACATGTCCCCACACTAACCTCGCCGGGAGCTAACGCGGCAAGCTTGCACGAAGACTCCAAACACGCCTGGACACAAAAGCACCGACCCAAGAACCGAAGCGCTGCACCACTCACCAGCACCAACTCAAGCCCCAATCCCTCCCCCAACCACCACCTCCGGCACTCCCCCTCTCCCCTCCTTCCCTCATCCGGACGGCGACACCCTGCGCTCCCACCGCTGCTCCCCCACCAGCCACACCCGCCCGTCGCTGGCCTGCGCCATATCCTCCTCGTAGCCCCCCTCGCCCTCGCTATCGCTGCCCGCGCCCGCAGCCAACTTGAGCTGCAGCAGGTCGGCCGGCTGCGCCCCGGCGCCCAGCAGCGCCCGCCAGCTGCGCTCGTCGCACACGCCGCTCTCGGGCAGCGACACGGAGCTCTGCGGGCGTGACACGTGGCACGTGACACGCGGGCCAGCAGGAACGTGGCGCGAGCGGGCGTGCATATGACGTAACGCCACGGCGATGTAAAGGAGGAGTGCACGAATGAGTGAGAATGCTGCGGGGAACAGGCTAGTGCCGTGGTTGTTGCACCGGCAAATGTGCGCATGCCTGAAGCTTATCCAGCACTTTGCACGCCGCCGGGCAGGCACACGGCGCGCAGAGCCACAGAAAGTGTATGGTCACACACCAACATTCGGCCTTAGCGCACAGTGTCCGCATGCCCGCGTGTGAGGGACGTACCGCCGTACGGCACTGCACGACACACCTGGTAGTACTTGAGGGCGTTTAGGGTGGCGTCCCCGAACTGCCACCACCGCATGTCGTCGTCCCCGCAGTGGTAGCCGATGTTGCCCAGGGCCACCTGGCAGGGGCCACGAAACAAGGTGATGTGTTTGACTCGTGGTCTGTCAATGGTGGACGACACGGAGGCGCTGGAACCAGCACTGGTGGCGTTGCGCTGACTGGCAGGGGCCACAAGGCAAGGTAATATGTCGTTACCACCAGCCGCACCCCTCCACCTGCACGCGGCCAACACGCAAGGGACAAGCCATGTGAAGACCCAAATGCACAGCAAGAGCGTGCGTTTCATGCGCCTCCCCGCCCCAAACTACCGGACGCTCAGAGCCCACATCATGTCACCGGTCCCACCAGTCCCAAACCTACACACACATTGCTCGACATCTGCCCTCCAGCCGGCCCTCTGCCCCTCCCGCACGCGAAGGCCGCACAACCCACCCATCCGCGACCACCCCCACCCCTCCTCCCGGCCGCGCGCCAGTACCCACTCCCAAGCTGTTTGACGTTGTGCATGCCCCCCGCCCCTACTCCCCAGTAAGCCCCCGCCCCGCCCCACCTGCAGCGCGTGCACGGCGCGCCCCCCGTCTCCCTCCATCAGCACCGGCCACCGCTCAAACGTCTCCGCATCGGACACGCCCACGCGCGCCGCGTGGCTCTCCCCCACGTCGCCAGCCCGCACCGCCCCTGCCGCTGCGCCGTCACCCCCTGCCGCCGCCCCTGCCGCTGCCCCTGCGCCAGCGGCCGCCCCTGCCGCTGCGTACAGCCTGCCCGCCTCCTCCTCCCCCAGCAGGGCGGTCCACGTGGGCCGGTCCACCACCCCAGTCTCCGGGAGGCGCACGGAGGCCTGGAAGGCCAGCACCGCGTTGAGGGTGCCCTCGCCTGTGGGTGCAAGATACCGTGTGTAAGGCAGCAGGCTCGGCAGCAGCAACAGCTTTGCAGGCAGTGTACTTCTTCATTGCACACCCCGGTACGGCGTGGAGTGTGTCACGCGCTGAGGGCCAGTGATTCCGCAATGGGGCAACTCGTCATGGGTTACGGCAGCGGTACGGAGAAGGTAAGAATGGATAGGCAGTGGCAGAGGGCGGGGCCTAAACGCGAAAGCCGCCATGGCCCCCACGCCAAGGTCCGCCTCCGCGCAGGCTGCCAACCTAGCTCCCGCCAACGCACGGCCCTCACGCCCGGCTCTCCCCATCCCGGCCGCTATTCCCTCTTCCACCCCACAGACCCCACACTCCAACCCCCAATCCACGAGCCAAGCATCCCGCATTGCAACACTCGGCAGCCCGCATCCCACTTCCAATGCCACACCCGCAACCCCCACACCCCGTAACCCACCGAAGAACCAGTTGTCCATGTCCTCGTCCCCCGGGTAGCACCCCGCCGCCTCCAGCCCCGCATGCAGCTTGGACAGCCAGTAGATGTCGTCGTCGCCCTGGACCAGCTCTGGGGGAGGGTCCTGGGGGAGGGAGGGGGCCCGGGGGTGTCCGTCATTACATGACGATCGCGGGCCAGCACCATTCGCACGGCAGGGGGTGAGGGTCCTGGCGAAGGGGGAGGCCTGGGGATGTCCGCCACCTCATGGTGATGGAGCGCGACCCAGCTGGGCGCGACACACAAGTGCGCTCTATGGGATGTCATGGCTGGATGGCTCCCAGCTCGACCTCTTATCCTGACAAGGCCGTTAGTACCTTCCACCCGAGGGATGTCTGCACATCTGAATTCCGCAACGCATTGTATAACGCACCGTGGGCGCGGCCTTGGGTACCTCCACTGGGTAGCCGTCCGCAGGGGCGTCCGTCGCACCCGCGCCAGAGCCAGCAGCGGCACTGTTGCTAGCGGTGGGAGGTGCTGGAGATGGAGCAGGGGCGGGGCTGATGGCGAAGGCGGCAAGGGGATCTGCGGCGGGCTTGGGGGCGGCGGCAGCGGTGGGGGAGGAGGGCGGCGGGGTGGCGGGCGGCAGGGGGGGAATGGCGGTCATGGAGAGGACATCCCCTGTGTCCACGGCCGCGATGGCGGCGGCGATGCTGTTGGCGGCGGCGGCGCTGACGGGGTGCGGCTGCTGCGAGGCGGAGGCGCGGAACAGGTCCGCCAGCGAGGCGGGGGCTGTGGCGGGGAAGATGCCGGAAGGCAGGCGGAAGGTGCGGGAAGGTGGGGAGCGTTGGCTAACGACGGGTAAGAGTGGTATCGGGTGGGTGCGGAAAGAGACAGCCTGACTGACAACAGGCGTCAGAAGGGATGTAGCAAACATGTACGCTAGCTTAGGGCAGGCAGGTTACCAATTGGGCTGAGGCGTCCAGCCTGGGCGCCTCCCTAGCTTCAACATGCAAAGCGTCCATGCTGGGAAACGCCATATGCGGTGGCCATGCGGGGAAGCCTGTGGTGACTTTCAGCGTTACGGGCCCACCTGGCACGTCAGCAGAGCTGCTGTTGCTGCTGGTGGTGACAGCGGCACGGGTGGGTAGCGTGGAAGCCCCTGGGGGCGTGGCCGTAGGCGTTTGAGGTGAAGGTGGTGCAGCAGGGGTCTTCGATGTCGCGGGGGGCACGAGCGGCGCCGGCCGCGGTGCGGCCTCTTGCTGTGCTGCCGTGGTGGGTTGGAGCGTGGGGCGAAACAGTGTGGCAGGCAGCTGTCAGCTGGCACTGCTCAGTGGTTTAGCCCAACCCAAGCTTTCCGGCAAAGCGTCAGGGCCCGATGTGTATCAAGTATGCCCACCTGGGGGTGCACTCATGGTTTGCGGCATGAGCCTTGCCAACATCCCGAGCAACATCTCCTGCTGGTCAAGCAACCTGTCGACCTGGCTCCTCGTCGCGGAAAGCTCCGCGAACAGTAGCCGCTCCCTTTCGGTATAGAGCTGCAACAAGGATACTAAGTATGTTATGAGATCCCGGAGCGGCGTTGTGGTCGCGCACGCGTACAAGCCGATGAGAAGCGATGCAGCCCACCTGAAGCTCGCTACCAACCGCATGGCCATGGTCACGGTCATCATGATGACCCTTTTTTGCTAGCACTACTAGGGATCGCCGGGGTGCGACTGTTCGCACGGGCGCGGCTGTGCTTTGTAGCTGCCGTGAGTGCAAGCTCGAGGAGCGAAGTGAGAGCATGTTGGCGTTAACCAGCAAGCAGCTACGCCGATGCGCAGCACGCACGCCTTGTGGTCTGTCACAGGCTGCAGCGGAGGAGCTGTTGAGTGTTCCTGTGCGGTCGGTTAGGTCGTTGTTCAGGGAGTCTCCCCTTCCTGTGACCTAGTTCGGCGCGTTCGGGTGTCGTTGCATCATGTGCGGCCCCCGAGGGGAAGGGTATGTTCTGCCCTAAGGTCTCAGGTGTACATGGACTTTGCATGCCTACACCCTGTACTTAATGCTGCCTCTGCATGCACCTTACGTGCTGCCCTGCGCGCCTCCCCCGATGCATTACGGCAGCGCACAGCATGGCGCGTATGAAGCGTCCAGGATCCACGCCTTTCTGCGTTTCGGCTACTGCTGCTAAGAGCCTGTAAGAGCAAAGGCTTAAGGGGCATTGGTAAGTGGCACCAGCAGGGGCACCCCTGGGCACCAGACACATGGTCAGATGGACTAAACGGCGTTAGGTGCGGCTTGAATGCATTCCCAGCGCACGATTGCGTACATGCTGCAGTTCCTCCAACTATATACGTTTGGGGAGCAGCCGAGCAGGTTCGCCTCTGGAGCCGATGGCTCCTGCCCGTACAGCGGAAGGGGGGGAAGACCCACTGATACCGCAGGTCGTGACCGGTCCGCTGCCCGTGCAGGGATTGAGCTGGGTGATGGAAGGGGGCAAAAACTGCAAGGCCATACATGAAGGGGCCGCAACAGAAGGTTGAGTCCTGAACTCCTGATACCCAGTCTGGGTACGGTAGGCAAGTGGGACATCTAACGACTCAGTAGTCGATTGGCAACGCCCGACCTTTTTTTCTGTGGAAAGGTTTACCGGTTCCCAACCGTCAACGGCACCGGCTAAGGCCCAAAAGTCCCACTGGCGCCAGTAAGCAGCGGAAGCGCTCTGCCCCCACTTGGCAC
>VFQN01002947.1_pt1 | contig 25296 bp, 33 predicted proteins | sample 3512371 | NCBI WGS metagenome assembly VFQN01 (sample SAMN10412370, study PRJNA504923) | tailings metagenome | isolation source: Replicate 2 from Balatoc abandoned mine | place: Philippines: Itogon, Benguet | collected 2017-08-28 | reverse complement strand
GTGGTGGCGGGGGTGCGGGCGAGTGGGCTGGGCGCGTAGGGGACGGGGAGGCGCCTAGGGAGGACAGGGCAGCCGTGCTGATGGAGGATGCTGGGGAGGCCGCCGAAAGGGGAGTGGGAGGGGATGGCGGGGAGGGGAGCGAGGGCGCCGGCGAGCTTGGGGATGCCAGGGGATGCACCCTGCGATCTGGACTGGCAGCTACAGTTGTTGGCGCCCTGACTGCAGCTGCTTCGCGTTTCACGCTTTGCTGAGCAGCTCCCGCTGCGCCACCCACAGGCGCCGTCTCCACGGAACCAGGCCGTCCCGTGCTTGAGGCGCCAGCCGGTGCGCTGCTGGTGCTGCTGCCGTCATCGGAGCCGCCAAGTCGCTCCAGGGGACGCCTGACTGCGGCGGCGGTCGTCGCTAGCAAGGAGGACAGCTCAGCCAGGCTGCTGCCAGCGATAGCCTGAGCCGTTGCATCCCCTCCCGCCGCAGTTGCCCCCACAGGCCTTTCCGCGGCCACGAATGTGCCCGACTCAGGTGCAACGCCTTGAGCCGCATCCCTTGCGGCACTGTGCGCCGAAGTTCTAGCAGCAGCGGAAGCAGCACTGGCAGGCCGTCCCGCAGCGGCCACAGCCGCAGCGGACTGCTGCAGACTTGCCCGGATGCCGGCCATGAGGTCCGCCAACCGCCGCGACTCCTTGTCGTACATGTCGTACGGACTGCCGCCATCGTACGGTGCGGCGCCAATGCTCCCGGCCCTAGAGGGCGTCCCGGTGACGCTGCTGCTGGGGGTAGCGAGCGGGGAGGTAGGGGCCTGTACGGCAGGTTGTGGGGCCCACTGTTCGGACGGCCCTGAGCCAAAGGCTGTAGCGGCAGGGCCAACTGCCATAGAGTTCGCAGTCCGTGCATGCAGCAACTCAGAGGGGATGGACGATAGGGACGACGGCGTGCCGAGGGCTCCCAGAGAGGTGGAGGCACGTTGTCCCGCAGCCGTTGCGGGGCCAAGCAGGGAGGCCAGCTCCGTACTGCTGATGCTTGCAGTGGGGCTAGCCAGGAGGCCAGCAGGCCGCTGGGCTGCATGGGCTCCTGGCCCGACTCCGAGTGCAGCTGTGGGTAGGGAGAGGGTGGAGGAGGAGGGCGAGGCTGCCCAGGCCTCGCGGGGCTCCCACACACGCTGCACTGCCGCTCCTACTGCAGGCTGCTGCTGCCGGCCTGCCGCCTGCTGCTTAGCCTCCTCCTCCGGCCCGAGCTATGCGAACACCAGGGGCCCTGGCCTCTGCGGCTTGCCCTTGCCGGCGCTGCCCACGCTGCTAGGTGATAAGGTGAGGGAGGAGAGGGGGACGCTCAGGGGTGAGCTTCCCGTCAGGCTGGTCCCACCAAGGGACATGGCCCCAGGACCTGCGGGGCGGCCCTTTGCCCCGCTGAGCAAGTCACGGTTCAGGTCCGCCAGGGAGAGGCTGAAGGAGGTGCTCCGCCCGGATCCGGATGCCCCTAGGGCGGCGGTACCAGGAACAGCTGCTGGCGGCATGAGGGAGGACGCAGCGGTGCTGCCACGCAGGAGTGCGGCGGCGAGGGCAAGGCTGGGAGTGGGGAGAGCGCTGGTGCCCAAGATGGGCGGGGGCTGCTGGGCCGCTTGCGAAGGAGCCAGGGTGGAAAGTGGTAGAGAAGAGGAGGAGAGGGATAGGGTGGTTGGTGGGGCCTGGCTGCGGGGTAACTGTGCGCCGGCGATACTGGCGGGGCCTGTGGTGGTGCTGATGGTCGGGCTGAAGGGGGCAGCCAGGGGAGGGTGGTCGGGCATGCCGCGCAGGGAGGCGTCCTCTGAGCTGCTGGTGCTTGTTGCCATGCCAGCTGCCCCCGCAGGTGCCGGACGATCCTCAGGGATAGGGAAGAGCGAGCCTCCATGAACTGCAGCTGTGGAACCAGAAGGCCGTGCGGGTGGCTGCACGGATGATAGGGTGGAGGACAAGGTGGCAGTCATAGGCGGTATGCGGCCAGCAGGTAGGCTTGCGATGTGGGCGGAAAGGCTAGAGAGGCTGGTGGCCGCGGACAGGCTAGCGGCAGATGACAGACTGCTTAAGCTGGCAAGGGAGGTCGTGGCGCTGGATGGTGGCGCTGCGGCTGGGGCGAGTGCGCGTGGGGCGGCAGGGCGCAGCTGTGAGCTGCCTGCTGCCGCAGCTGCAGCTGGGCGGCTGGACGGTGCGTCCGTGGTGGAGGGAGAGAGGGTGACGGGAAAGGGGGCTGCTGGGGCCCAGGCCGCTGGGGAAGGGAGAGGGTGGTGCCGGTGGAGCTGAAGGCGTCAAGGGCCGGACCTCCGGCCAACAGGGCGGCCACGTCGGGTGGTAGGATGCCTGGGGCAGCGGAATGATGAGGAGATAACGAAGGGAGCATGATGCAGTACCAAAATGCAACCCGCATATGCAGGAATGCAGCGCCAAGGACACTCCAGTGTAGCTCGACAGCAGCCGCCCGCCTAGAGGGTTACACGCCAGCACGGCAAAGCGTAGTGTTCCATCCTGAATGTCGGCAACCCAAGTCCACCGCTGCACGCCCGCTCACCCTGCGCCACCAGCTTGCTGAGGTTGGCGCTCGACTCATCGCTGGCGCTGCTCAGCGCATCCAGGTCCACATCCACATCCACGTCCAGCACCCCCAGGCCCTGTAGCCCCAGCGCCGCCGCCACCGCCGCCGCACCCCCGGCACTCCCCCTGCCCCCTGACGACGCCCCCACCCTGCCGCCCGGCGTCCCGCCCGCCTCCCCTCCCTCGCCCGTCGCCGCCAGTCCCTCCAGCTCGTCCAGATCCAGGTCAGCGTACAACAGCATCTCGTCCAGGTCCATGTCGGACGGCAGGCTGAGTGACCCGGGGGTCAGGGCGTGGAGGCGGGCCAGGGCAGCGGCACGGCGGCGGGCGCTGGCGCCTGGTGCGGTGGAGGGCGCAGCGGAGATAGTGTTTGCAGTACGCAATTTTGGTGCCCTCGCTGCACTAAGTGGCAGAATGACACGTACGGTGCCGGACGCAGCGTAAGACATGCGGATACATGACAGCCCAGTCAGGCAATGCACGCCAACAAAGGGCAGCTTGGGATAGTTGTACCTGGCCCCCACCTGCTTTGCCGCCTGTTGGCCGTAGCGGCGTGGCGGCTGCACTGCTATCCGTGGGCGGCGTGTTCAGGAGACGGATGACGGACGAGCTGAGTGTGTCTGCAGGGCTGGCAGCGGCGGCGGCAGGGGCAGCGGTACCTCCAAGCGCTGCCTGGCTGGGGGCCATGGGCGACGCCGGCACGTGGCCCTTGCTGCCTGGCGCCATTAAGCCTAGCGCCCGACCCAGGGCAGCAACTGCCTCGGCTGCGACCTCACTCGCGGGCTGCCGCGGGGCGTTGCGCGCTGCCACGGGAGCACCTCGTGCTATCGATACCGCACCGGTAATGACGGTAGCGCGCTTGGCGGCGGCGGCTGGGCCGGAACCGGCAGGCGGGGCACTTGTCGCAGCTGCGGCCTCCCGCTCAGCCTGTCGGACTGCACGCCTGCCCGCCATGTCCACCAGCACGGCCGGCATGCTGCTGCGACCGCTGGCGATGCTGGTGGCAGAGGAGCGGAGGTCCGAGTCCTGCGGTGCGCACGCATGACACAGGGAGAGGTGACGGACGTGGGGTGCACACTGTACAGCCAGCGTTACGTGGGCCTGCGACACCCAGTACCGATTCACATTTGCACACAAGCGGCACTTGTGGTTTTATGCGCATCAACCGCCAAGGAAACGTTACTATTAGTACCTTACCTCGATGCCCAGCTCCATTTTCATCCTCGCAAGCTCCCGGTCCACCTCCTCCTCACCCCAAGCATCCAACGCATCGTCCTCCTCGCCCTCGAGCCCAAGGCCCAAGTCCAGGCCCTGCCCTGGCAGTGCCACCCCAGCGGGACCAGCATCGCCCGCCCTCTGTCCAGCTGCCTCCCCAGCAGTAGGGGCCTCCGGCCAGGCCTGGCGGGGGCCGGGGCTGCCCGGCTGTCGAGGCGCAGAGGCGTCGGAGAGGATACCTTGGAGCCTCTTAAGATGGCAGCACTGCCCATCGCGTGTCAGCGTGGCTTGGCGGGGTTCTGGGTCCCGCGGGGAGTGCGCCCGAATATGCGAACACGGCTGTAAGAATTTCAAAGAGCTACAAAAGCTGTTAAGACGATATGTATGTATCATATAGGCAAATAGCCTCCCGCTGCATTTTCCCCCAGTCCCGTCACGCCAGTCCAGCAGAAAAGTGATTGGTGGTCAGTCGCAATGACATCCTGGGTAACCTCTCGCTCCTTTGAGACATGGAACATGGGGAGTTTATTTGTGACGTGCATTTTCTGGCAGCAAGCGCGTGGTTGAAACTGTGTCGGAAGTCCATCTCGACATTCTGGCAGTTGGTTCGTTGCGAAGTCCGGATACAAGCTCCGGCTGATGCGAATCATTGTTAGACGTCTGTGAGCCCCTTGAGCTAGTGTAGGTTGCCAATAACCCGAAACAGTCACAAAGGACGCTCCAATGGCCTCCCTCAGTGCAACACGTCTCCAAGTTTCCCGCCCTACAGCGGCCAAATCGACTTACAGCCGTCGCTGCGTGGTAACTGTGAATGCTTCCGGGCGCCAGGGTGCTACCGGTGGCGAGAGGGCTGTTGGCGCGTCGGAGTGCAACCGCAGGACCGCGATCGGCCTGGGAGTAATTGCTGCCACTGTCGCGCCACTTCCGCAGTCCACTGCTTACGCGGCAGGTATGTTGATAATGAGATTAGACACACCTGATTATGCTGTCCGCTGCTTGGCCGCTGACACGCTGACGACATGTGCGTCACTTGGGTCCCCGCGCGCCCGCTCTGCCCAGTGGACAATGTTGCCGCGCTCAAAAGCGCATACGCCGCATTTAGCGAGTTCGCTGCCACCAAGGACGACTCCAAGCTTCTTTCCCACATGGCAGACAACGTGACCTGGTAAGTTGGCTCTGATCGATGTACCTAGCTCGCTGCCATGCGTCCACAATGGTCCCAGCAGTTGCGAGAATCGCAAACGCATAGCGCAAACAGATAAGGCTAAGCAATGCTGGTAGCGTGGGTAGTACCTGGAGGTTTGAGCAGTGCCTGTTGCGCTGAGGCTGCAAGCTGCGGGTGTGTTGACCTGGTCTGGTACAAAGCCAGTCGTGTTGGTGCCTCCCTCGGCCCACACGGGACATATGGGTCTTTCTACACATGTTTGGGTCCAGTGGGGTTGGTATCCCCTCGCTACGGTACGTGCATGGCTACCACAACTGCTTCTTGCCGGATGCCGGCCCCGTGCTTTTGCAGGAGCACAAACTTGAACGGTGGCTACGAAACCAAGGTATGGTGCGCATCCATCCATCCTCCGTCCGTACGTGCGTGTGCCGTGCACGGGAGGGTTCAATAGTGAGGGTAAAACGCGAGGAAACCGTGCTAGGCATCAGGGAGTCATGGACACGCTGGTACGTCGCAGTGTGGGGGCCATGTCATGTCATGCACACCATGATGACACGCACCTTGGACAACTTGCTACCATGGCCTTCGCATGTGCACATGCAATGCAGCCGCGTGCGGCATAGCCAGCCCTGCACGCACTGCTCAGGAGCGCAACTGTTCAGGGCGACGGTACGGGCACCACCCTGTGTGCAGAACATTGCCGGTGTCAAGCGCTACCTCAAGTGGGTTGAGGACCACATCACCACCACCAACGTTGCGGTGGGTAGCGTAGGATGGGGGATGCCGCCTTGCGGCTCCTGAGGGCTCTGACCGTCGTGGCCCCCTGCCCCGCTGGCGCTGGTACTGTGCTGTGCTCAGCTGGTCTGGACCCCACAATGACAAGACGCGCAAGCCGTACCGGTGACGACACACTGGGACAGCAGGCAAACGGGCTGCATGTCATGCCTGTGTACCTTTTCTGCGTTGAGCTAACGGCTGGTCACCTGGTTGCAGTATCCCGGAAGCATGTCTTGCATTGTTTGCGTTGGCCCTGGAGCCCCTGGCTCGTATATGGGTCCTTACATGCTGGGTTCCGGATCCTACCATGTACGAAACAAACAGAAAGCAGGTCAAATACTAACGCAGCCGAGTCCCTGTTGGTGCATGGTACCACATGCAGCCCATCAAGTTTGTGTCCCAGGGCAACACGGTGGTGTGCCTCCTGCAATGGAGCGGCATTTCCAAGGTGCGTCTGCGCGCGGCCGTACGCCCAGGTGCTGTCTCTGCAAGCTGCTTGAGGAACTGAGGATGCGGTGTTGCGCGGTACATTGGACCGACGCCATGCTCAGCATGCGACCCTTCTGTGACCCGGCCTTCCGATTGGGTGGACTTGCACAGGTTGATCGAAGCCCTATGCCCAAAGCTACGTGCTGGTGGGCGTGAACGCGGTGCCTTTACCATATACTACCGGTATACAAACACATCGTACATATGTCACATTCACTTAGCCTAACACATACCGATAGGTCACATCCCAGCATCCCCACCCTGGCCTCGGCTTGGAGCTGCTCTGGGCATGTGACAGGAACCTCTTGACTTCAGCCTGTTTTTGCCGCCCCATGCCTTCCTGCCCCTTCCTTGCGGCTGCTTCCCCTCCGCACCACTAGACCACGGGCAAGGTGTTCAAGGCCGAACTGGTGCAAATCGGTGAGATTGACCCCGTCACCGGCAAGGTAAGTTCTGTCCGTGCGAAGGGATCGGATCAGGGCACGGCGGCAGTTAACGGCGGCGGCACGCGGCAGCAGAGTTCGCCAGGCATGTTGGCCATCGTCGGGTCGTACAGGTCCGTGCACACACACACGCACACGTGTCAGCAGCAGACCCTTGTGTCTCCTGCCCAGCCAGCTGCCGTGCAACCGCCGCCAATCAATCGCCCCCGCCACCTGGCCTGGTTAAAGCTCCATCATTCTTCCAGTACCGATGGCTGACCTCCTGAAATTTCGATGGCTGCAGATTGTTGACCTCAAGGAGCTGGCGGACACCAAGGCCATGGACGTCTTCGGCGGCGTGTCCTGGTAGCAGGGATAGGTGGCCTGCTAGTGGTGCTGCCACGCCACCACTGACACTACGACAAGCTGCTGGCCGTAGTACGCAATTCAGCGCAAGTAGAACAGGGCCAGTTTATCCTTCCAGGCGTGTCCACTCGGAAGCGTGATGAAGAGGGTGGTGGCTGGTGGTGCTAGCAGGTGCCAGTGATCCTGCCCTCAGTGCATGTACGGGCGGGTTTGGGCGGTAGGATTGGTGCGAGTGGGTGGCGTGTGTGGTGTTGGCCCTCGTGCACTTGCTTCAAATTTGGAAGACGGGCCACATTTGGACAGGCAATGCAAATCATTCATGTTGGTGGGGGTCTATCGGGCAATCCGGGTGAGTCAGCCGACCCTAGGCCAGGCCAGTGGTAAAGCTCCGCACGTGGTTCTGTGGTGCATGTACCGTGCCGGTACGCACGTTTTGCCGGCTGCCAATGGGGTCTACGTACCGCACAGTGCCACGGTATGCCGCGGGGAGCCAACTGACTGTCGCGGCAATGCAGCTCCCGTGGCTACCATCAGCAGGAGCCCACCGTTTGCACGTTGTTAGCGACCCTGCACCCTGGTGGCGCGCGCCCTGTCCTACAAATAGGCTGCAGGCATGTAGGCTTGACCGGTGCACAGCAACTGTACAATACTTGTGCTTTGATCCGAGGGCAATATAATCTGTAAGTCTCTGGACATGCCGTGGTATTCGCAGCGATACGCCGTTCCGCCGATCAGAACGTGCAAGCCCAGCGGTGACGCTGCAAGCCAGCCAGGGAGGCATAGGGGCTCCCCTGCTGCAAGCTCATGCTGTCATGCACCTACACTCCACTGCCTGCTTTGCTTCCACCAGTCTGGGTAGGGACGCACGTTACAACACGCCATTCAGCGTGAAGAACCATGCCTGAGTGTATGTTGTTGAAGAGGAGCAGCCAAGCATGCCCGGCACTACTGTACACACCGGTGCCTGCAAACGACCTGGTCCCCATCCTTACTCCACCCCTGACAGGCAACACAACGCCGGCCGCTCAGCCATTCCTGTCAGCGTTATTAGGCACAGGCCGAGCCTGGTCTTGGCAAAATAACCATGCAGCCACCGCGGGCTTTACGCTCCTCAGTGTGATTACCACGCACACCACGCACACAAGTTAAGACCACCGCCAGTCACCGCACCCGGTGCACCCCACACTTGTAACCCGACACTACTCCACAGCCCACTCGTCGCGTGCTGGCGATGCAAAGAAGTCCGTCACAGTCCACTGCAGCAGGCTCGCGAGCTGCGCCTCCGAAAGCGCCACGCTACCGCCCCCCGGCCCCGCCCCGCCCCCAGAGCTACGCCGCCGCACTGGCGACAACCCCAGCCGCGGGCTCTCCAGCCCACTCCCCACCAGCAGCGGCGGGAGCCCAAAGCCCCCACCAAAGCTCACATCGCCCCCCAACGGCGGCGACCGAGCGCCTTCCCGCAGCTTCACAGGCGACAGCCAAACACCCGCACCCCCGTCTCCTGGCACGCCGTCCTCGCCTGGCGCACCTTCCGCGGTGCCCTGCCAATCTCCTGCTCCCCCGTCCTCCTCCACCTCCTCCCCTGCAGGCACCCCAAGCCGCACATTGTCCTCCGCACTGCCAAGGCTGAGCCCTGCCAGCGGTATCATGGTGGTGGGCGAAGTAACCAGCTCATGCTCCTGGCCTTGCAGCAGCGGCCCCGCCCCAGCCGCCGCCACAGGCCCACCAGGGACTCCCTGCACATCGGCCTCCGGGACTTGGACCTGCAGCTGCAGTCCGCCTCCCTCACCCGCCGACCCCCCAAGCCTACGGCTCGACAGCGTCTGCTGCTGCCGGGCCATGCCTGCCCCCTCAGCTTCCGCCCCAACACCACCCTCTGCCCCCTCCTTGCCGAATGCTTGTGCCCCAGCGCCCGCCGCCAGCCCTTGCAAGCCTTCACGCCGTGCAGGCCAGCCCCGGACCGCATCCCACGCCCCATGCCACGGCTCCAGCTCCTCCGCCGCCTCCCCAAGCTGCTGCTGCTGATCCATATGCTCCTGCTGTTGCTGCTGCTGCTCGTGCGCTTGCTGGTGCAGGTGCGACGGCTCATACTGGATGGGCAGCGGGTCCCACCCAGGCGGCAGGTGTAACCCTTCAGAGTCCCGGTCGCTGCCGTGTGCAGGCCCCACTTGGCCAAGTGCGGGCGAAGCCAGGGGCGAGCGAGGCCCGCCCTCAAACACCGGGTAGCCCGGCAGGGAGTCGAGCGAGTCGAGCGACGAGACGGGCGAGGGGCCGCCAGAGGAGGGCCCCTCTGAGCCGCCAGAGGACGGGGGGCTGTGGGAGGCGGCGGAGTTGACGCTGGAGGGGGCCTTGCCGCGGGACTGGGAGGCGCGGGGGGCCTGAAGGAAGCTGTAGGAGCCGGTGGGAGGCGAGGACTCCCCTGTGTGAGGAGCAGGTGGTGTACTGGATGGAGGGGAGCCGGCCGGGGACCGGCTGGCTCGGGGCCGGCGGGGCAGGGCTGCACCGGACAGGAGGGAGCTGTCCGGAGAGAGGGAGGCCACGAAGGCAGGGGGGAGCCACGGGGGACGCTGCGGGCCTGCGGGGGGCAGGTGCTGCTGCTGCTGTTGGCCCTGTTGCGGACGGGCCCCTGCCTGCGCTTGCTGTTCCGAGCGCCACGCAGGACCACCAAACAGCTCCTCGTCTTCATCCCCTTCATCCAGCCGCTCGCCCTTAGCGTCGTAGGCGGCGCTGGCGTAGGGCTGCTGCCTGGCTCCGCCCACACCCACCGAACCAGCAGCCCCAGGGCCCTGCTCACCCGCCGGCAGCGGCTGCCGCTGCGTGCCCAGCGGCACGGGGTTGAAGCCCCAGTCAGAGCCCTCCGAGTCCCGTGGCGAGCGCGGGGAGGCAGGCACCAGGGCGTCCGCGAAGCCCCGGCTGAAGGTGGGCAGGGAGGCCAGGCCGGCCCCTGCAGCCCGCCGAGGGGGCGAGCCGCCGCCGCTACCCGCACTAGCCGCACTGCCGGCGTCACTGACACGTGTACGAGCGGTATGACTACCACCACCGCCTGTGGCGGCGGCAGCAGCAGTAGGCGCATGGCTGGGCGCGGGAGGCAGCGGCACGCCGCTGTCGGATGCGGAGCGCAGGGACAGGGCGGCTGCGCCAGGGGGGTGGTGAAGGGCCCGGTCGGGTGGGCTCTGGTCGCCTAGGAGGTCCATAGCGGCCAGGCCCCTTTGCACATCCTGCATGAGGCCGGCCATAAGGCCATCCAGGCTGTCGGCGTCCCCGTCCTCCTCGCGATCCTCCTCCTCGCCGCCGCCTCCAATGCCATGCCCGGGACTGGCGCCGCCATCCCTGCCAGCAGCCGCGGCCGTGGGCGGAGCAGGAGCTGTCGCACGTGAGGCGCTGCCCGACCGCACAGCCGCCGCGGCGGCCTCGCTGAGCAGCCTCAACTGCTCCTCCGCCTCCTCCCCAAGGCCCAGCGATGTACTTGACTCCTTAGCAGATGCTGTTCCTGGCAACAGCGAGCCCGCGCTCTGGCGCTGCACCCCTGCCAGCCCCACACCTGCGTCTCTTGCCCCAGCACCAGCGCGCTCCCCAGGGCCCGCGCTGGCCCGGAGCGCCTCGGCTGTTTCTCCGTCCATGGGCCCAGCACGCTGCCAGGCTGCCTGCTGGCCCTGCTGCTGCAGCTGGTGCAGGTCCAGCGAGCTGGAGACAGACAGGCTGGACAGCGTGAGCGCCAGGGAGGACCGCAGCAGGTCGTCGTACAGTCCTGCGCCTCCCAGACCGGCGCCCTGGGACCCCGCCTCTGCCGCCGCGAGGCCTGCCAGCGCCTCCTCCAGGGACTGCCCCGTGAGGCTGGCCCACACGCTGGGGATCCCAGCTGCGTTTGCTGCGTTCACAGCACCAGCAGTAGCCCCACCTGTACCCGCGCTAGCTTCCCCATGTCTTCCTGTCACTGCGGCAAAGGCCGCTGCAGGTGCCGGCCTGGCAGGCTCGGTTGAGAGGCCAGGAGGTACGCCCCGCTCCTGTTGCTGCCGCACCTGGGGAAGCCCAGTGGTACCAGCGCCTGAGCGTGCGACGGTCAACGGCAGCAGCATCTGCTGCTCAGTCAGCTGCTGCACCTCCTCGTGCTGCTCCTCCTGTTCCAGCAGGTCAGCCAGCGCCAAGCCACGGCGAGGGGCAGGTGACACCCGGCCGCTTGCCCCCACCTGCACCCCTCCAGGACCTGCAGCACCCCTTTCACTGGGTCCTGCTGTTGCATCTGCGCCACCGCTGCTGTCCACCACAGCGGACAGGTTCCGGGCCACGCTGTCCAGGACTGAGCTGCTGATGCTGAGGCTGAGGGAGGGGGCCGGGGAGGAGGACACGGTGCTGCTTACAGAGTCGTCAGGGGGATGGTGGGCGCCGCGCTGCTGGGCAGAGGCCAGCTGGCTAGCCCGGGTCCTCTGCAGCTGCAGTGCCACGGCCTCGGCCACAGCCCTAACCGCAGACGGCTCAGACAAGGCGCTCCCGCTCCGAACAGAGGCAGCAGCTTCAGAGCCTGGACCGCGGATGGAGGCCGCGCTGGTGTCTGAGCGCATAGTGCTGCGGGGCATGGGTGGTGGCGGGGGTGCGGGCGAGTGGGCTGGGCGCGTAGGGGACGGGGAGGCGCCGAGGGAGGACACGGCAGCTGTATTGATGGAAGAGGCGGGGGAGGCACCCGAGAAGGGCGTGGGAGGGGATGGCGGAGAGGGCAGCGATGGCGCCGGCGAGCTTGGGGATGCGAGGGGATGCACCCTGCGTTCAGGACTGGCAGCTGCAGTTATTGGCGCCCTGACTGCAGCTGCTTCGCGTTTCACGCTTTGCTGAGCAGCTCCTGCGCCACCCACAGGCGCCGTCTCCACGGAACGTGGCCGTCCCGTGCTTGAGGCGCCAGCCGGTGCGCTGCTGGTGCTGCGGCCGTCATCGGAGCCGCCAAGTCGCTCCAGGGGACGCCTGACTGCGGCGGCGGTCGTCGCTAGCAAGGAGGACAGCTCAGCCAGGCTGCTGCCAGCGATAGCCTGAGCCGTTGCATCCCCTCCCGCCGCAATTGCCCCCACAGGCCTTTTCGTGGCCACGAATGTGCCCGACTCAGGTGCAATGTGCGCCGAAGTCCTAGCAGCGGCAGAAGCAGCACTGGCAGGCCGCCCCGCAGCGGCCACAGCCGCAGCGGATTGCTGCAGACTTGCCCGGATGCCCGCCATGAGGTCCGCCAACCGCTGCGATTCCTTGTCGTACATGTCGTACGGACTGCCGCCGCCGTACGGTGCGGCGCCAATGCTCCCGGCCCTAGAGGGCGTCCCGGTGACGCTGCTGCTGGGGGTAGCGAGCGGGGAGGTAGGGGCCTGTACGGCAGGTTGTGGGGCCCACTGTTCGGACGGCCCTGAGCCAAAGGCTGTAGCGGCAGGGCCAACTGCCATAGAGTTCGCAGTCCGTGCATGCAGCAACTCAGAGGGGATGGACGATAGGGACGACGGCGTGCCGAGGGCTCCCAGAGAGGTGGAGGCACGTTGTCCCACAGCCGTCGCGGGGCCAAGCAGGGAGGCCAGCTCCGTACTGCTGATGCTTGCAGAGGGGCTGGCCAGGAGGGCAGCAGGCCGCTGGGCTGCATGGGCTCCTGGCCCGGCACCGAGTGCAGCTGTGGGTAGGGAGAGGGTGGAGGATGAGGCCGATGCTGCCCAGGCCTCACGGGGCTCCCACACGCGCTGCACTGCCGCACCTCCTGCAGGCTGCTGCTGCTGGGGCTGCTGTGGCTGCTGCTGCTGCCGCCCTGCCGCCTGCTGCTTAGCCTCCTCGCCCGGCCCGAGCGATGCGAACACCAGGGGCCCTGGCCTCTGCGGCTTGCCCTTGCCGGCGCTGCCCACGCTGCTAGGTGATAAGGTGAGGGAGGAGAGGGGGACGCTCAGGGGTGAGCTTCCCGTCAGGCTGGTCCCACCAAGGGACATGGCCCCAGGACCTGCGGGGCGGCCCTTTGCCCCGCTGAGCAAGTCACGGTTCAGGTCCGCCAGGGAGAGGCTGAAGGAGGTGCTCCGCCCGGATCCGGATGCCCCTAGGGCGGCGGTACCAGGAACAGCTGCTGGCGGCATGAGGGAGGACGCAGCGGTGCTGCCACGCAGGAGTGCGGCGGCGAGGGCAAGGCTGGGAGTGGGGAGAGCGCTGGTGCCCAAGATGGGCGGGGGCTGCTGGGCCGCTTGCGAAGGAGCCAGGGTGGAAAGTGGTAGAGAAGAGGAGGAGAGGGATAGGGTGGTTGGTGGGGCCTGGCTGCGGGGTAACTGTGCGCCGGCGATACTGGCGGGGCCTGTGGTGGTGCTGATGGTCGGGCTGAAGGGGGCAGCCAGGGGAGGGTGGTCGGGCATGCTGTGCAGGGAGGCGCCATCTGAGCTGCTGGTGCTTGTTGCTACGCCAGCTGCCCCCGCAGGTGCCGGACGGTCCTCGGGGATGGCGAACAACGAGCCTCCATGAGATGCAGATGTGGCACCAGAAGGCCGTGCGGCTGGCTGCGCGGATGATAGGGTGGAGGACGAAGTGGCGGTAGTGGGCGGTATGCGGCCAGCAGCTAGGTTTGCGATGTGGGCGGAGAGGCTGGAGAGGCTGGTGGTTGCGGACAGGCTAGCAGCAGATGACAGACTGCTTAAGCTGGCAAGAGAAGTGGTGGCGCTGGTTGCTGGCGCTGCGGCTGGGGCGGATGCGTGCGGGGCGACAGGGCGCAGCTGCGCGCCGCCTGCTCCTGCAGCTGCAGCTGGGCGGCTGGGTGGTGCGTCCGTGGTGGAGGGGGAGAGGGTGACGGAGAAGGGGGCTGCTGGGGCCCAGGCCGGCTGGGGAAGGGAGAGGGTGGTGCCGGTGGAGCTGAAGGCGTCAAGGGCCGGACCTCCGGCCAGCAGGGCGGCCACGTCGGGTGGTAGGATGCCTGGGGCAGCGGAGTGACACGGACGAAGGGACCATGATGCTACACCAAAATGCAACCCACATACCCAGGAATGCAGTACTGAGGGCACTCCGGTGTAGCGTCGGAAGCAACCGTCCACCCAGAGGGTTTTAGAACTGCACTTATTTTGTACGGCGAAGCGTGGGGTTCAACTTTGGACAGTCAGCCCCCCCCCACCCCCAACCTCCTGGAAGCCCACTCACCCTGCGCTACCAGCTTGCTGAGGTTGGCGCTCGACTCCTCGCTGGCGCTACTCATCGCATCCAGGTCCACATCCACATCCACATCCAGCACCCCCAGGCCCTGCAGCCCCAGCGCCGCCGCCACCGCCGCCGCACCCCCGGCACTCCCCCTGCCCCCTGCAACCCCTGCCGCCGCCGCCCCCACCCTGCCGCCCGGCGTCCCGCCCGCCTCCCCTCCTTCGCCCGTCGCCGCTAGTCCCTCCAGCTCGTCCAGATCCAGGTCAGCGTACAGCAGCATCTCGTCCAGGTCCATGTCGGACGGCAGGCTGAGTGACCCAGGGGTCAGGGCGTGGAGGCGGGCCAGGGCAGCGGCACGGCGGCGGGCGCTGGCGCCTGGTGCAGTGGAGGGCGCAGCGGGGATATGTGTTTGCTGTAAGTTTAATGCTCCTGCTGCACGATGTGGCAGAATGACACGTACAGTAACGGCCGCAAGCACAAGACGGGGCTAATGTGACAGTCCAGTCAGGCAAGGCATGCAACTATAGGGCAGATTGGGGTTGTTGTGTCTGGCCTCACGCACCTGCTTTGCCGCCCGTTGGCCGTAGCGGCGTGGCGGCTGTGCTGCTATCGGTCGGCGGCGTGTTCAGCAGACGAATGACGGACGAGCTGAGTGTGTCTGCGGGGCTGGCGGCGGCGGCAGGGGCAGCGGTACTTCCGAGCGCTGCCTGGTTGGGGGCCACAGGCGACGCCGGCACCTGTCCCTCTATGCCTGGCGCCATTGAGCCTAGCGCCCGACCCAGGGCGGCAACTGCCTCGGCTGCGACCTCACTCGCAGGCTGCCGCGGGGCGCCAAGCGCTGCCGGTGCGGCTGCGTTGCCGGTAGCGCTCTTGGCGGCGGCGGCTGGGCCGGAACCGGCAGGCGGGGCACTTGTCGCAGCTGCGGCCTCCCGCTCAGCCTGTCGGACTGCACGCCTGCCCGCCATGTCCACCAGCACGGCCGGCATGCTGCTGCGACCGCTGGCGATGCTGGTGGCGGAGGAGCGGAGGTCCGAGTCCTATGGCGCGCCCGCACGACACAGGGGGAGGAAACGGACGTGGGGTACACACTGTACAGCCAGCGTTACGTGGGCCTGCTAGAGTCAGTACCAATTCACATTTGCACCCAAGCGGCACTTGTGGTTCTTGCGTATCAGCCGCTGAGGAACCTTTACGACTAGTGCCTTACCTCAATGCCGAGCTCCATCTTCATCCTCGCAAGCTCCCGGTCCACCTCCTCCTCGCCCCAAGCATCCAACGCATCGTCCTCCTCGCCCTCGAGCCCCAGGCCCAAGTCCAGGCCCTGCCCCGGCAGTGCAACCCCAGCGGGACCAGCATCGGCCGCCCTCTGCACGGCTGCCTCCCTGGCGGTAGGGGCCTCCGGCCAGGCCTGGCGGGGGCCGGGGCTTCCCGGCTGTCGAGGCGCAAGGGTGTCGGCACCGGCTGGCGCAGCGGCGGTGGTCGCCGCTTCGGCAGTAGTTTCGGAGGGGCTGGGCGCGGTGTTTGTTGGTTGGGACACGTGCTCGGGCTCGGTCTGCACAGCCACCTCACCGCGGGCGGGTGCTGCAGCTGGAGCGGGGCCCGGCAGCGGTCCTGTCAAGTCAGGGGTAGGTATGCGGAAACGTCAGTGACATACCGGTACTGTGCTTCGTTGCCTCATTTGTATCTCCAACAAGGCAGACAATTACCGCAGATCACAAGTTGGTAGAAAGTAACGCCCTTCGTCGCCTTCGCCCGCAGGGAAGCTCCCGAATGGCACTCGCCAGCGTACGCTGCAAGCTTTTATGCCCACCTAATGCAGCTGGCCGCGGTTGCCCACGACCCAGCGGCGCCGTGCGGCCCTTGCTCCAGCGTGGCACCGGCAGGCCGGCGGCCGCAGCAGCAGCCTGCCCGCCCCCCGCTGCGGCTGTTGGGCCCTGCATTGGCTGCGGCATGCTGGGCGCCGCTGGTGGCCCGTGGATACCTCCCATGGCCGCTGCAGCCGCCTTAGCCGCAGCCGGGTGCGGCAGGAACACCGGTAGGGCCCTGGGCGCCAGGTCATCGTCTGCGGCAGCGCCCTGCGAGAAACACATTGCCAGCAAGGTACGGCCACTGCTCAGCACATGTCAATGCTGGCAGCATCGTATAGAGCTACCCCCCTGTGTCGTTCCTTCGGCTGTACCGTACAGCATCATCTCAATGGAGCGTGCCGCACAAGGTGTGGATGTTGTGGGTTAGCCTGCCTCACCTGCAGGAAATTCTCCTCAAACACGCGCTGCAGATCCTCCTGCTTGCGCTGGTCCCGCAGCCGCCTGCCGTGGGAGCGAGGGCAGAGAGGCATGTGGGGCAGGGGTGTGCAGTGCTGCACGGCGCGGCTTTCATGCAGACTGGTCCAAAGCGCAGTGCTGCACGTCTGAAGCTCTCCACAGCGCAAGCTCTGCACAGCGGCAAGGAGGCGCACAGACACATCCAGACAACCCGCAAACATGCCAATGTTGGGGCCTGGTACCGCGTCCCAGGCTTCTCGAGGGCGCACTTACAGCCTGTGCTGCTCCAGCGCCTGCTTCTTCATCTTGAGGCGGTGCTGCGCCATGGCCGCCAGCTCCGCCTCCATCTGCTGCCGCTGAGCCTCGGCGCGCACCTTGGCCTGCGAGGGAGGGGGAGGACGAAAGTGCTGAATCCGCAAAGTGGTAGGGTTACAGGACATTGAGCAGAAGGTCCGAGTAAAGAAGGAACACGACCCATGTGAGGGGATAGGTGTGCATTTTGGGTGAGAATGGGGGTAGGCGGGACAGGACAGGATGCCGCTTGCGCAGGGCGTCGGAGAGGCAGGTGCATGAGACACCCAGGGTGGAGCTTCAATGGCGTGGAAAGGCTGCATGACAACACGTAGAAACGTTTCATCAGCTAGCAGCCGATGTGGGTCGGTGCCCTCACGCACCTGTGCGGCCAGGAAGCGCTCCTGGGCCTTGAGCTCAGCCTCGGCTGCCGCCATCTCCCGGCGCCGCTTCTCCAGAGCAGCCCTAATGGGTTTGGGGCCGGAGGGGTGCATACAAGTAACATCTACGAGTCCGACGGACACTCCTGATTATCCCGCAATGCCCAAGCTCCGACTAACAGCACGCGTCGTCCTGGACGCCAAGGCACGGCCCTGCCGCGTGTGACCGCACCTGTGCTGCAGCTCCTCAGCTGAGAGCGCCGGGTCCGGCACCGGCGGCATGGACGGAGCAGGGACCGCCGGGACGGCCATGGGAGCCGGTGCCCCAAGGCGCTCGTGCAGCCGCGTATGGCGGAAGTCCACAGCTAGACCGTTGGGGCTGCGCTTCCGCCTCTCCAGCTCCTGGAGCATGTGAATCTCTTTCTTGCGCTTTTGCGCCTGCGCCCGCGCCTGCGCCTCCTGGGCGAATGATTGCGCCTTGCCACGCTCTGCTGCTAGGATCTGGGCACGTCGCTGCTGGTGCACGGCTGCCTGCATCTTGACAGTGTCATGCTGGCCCTTGATTTGGGTCAGGGCTGCCTGGTACCGCTGTGCCTGTCTGGCTTCGTCTTCCGCACGCTTACGTTCCCTCTCTGCCTGAGCGTCCTGCAGCTGCTGCATGTACGCAGCTGCGTCAACATACGCTGCACCAATGCACTCCACACGCCGCTCCAGCACGTCCGAAAGCCGGTTGTACTCCTCCGCGGCCTGCTGCTTCTGCTCTGCGGTCGCCAGCGCAAGCTGCTGCTGCACGGCAGCCTGCAGCTGCTGCTTGAAGACCACACCACGCACCATAGCCCGCTCGCGGTCCTGGTCGCGCATGACCTGCTGCCGAGCAGCCCTCGTCTGCACAATTTGCTGAGATACCGCATACATGGAGGCGCGCTCCTGTTCTGAGAGGTGTAGCGGCGCCATGGCGTCAAAAACTGCCGTCCGCTATGGAAAGCAACCCCGAACACAGACCGTGCAAAAGTCTAAGGATGTAGGTGTCTGATCTGTCATTGGCTTTGTTGCCATCATGCTTCGAGCTCTGCGCAAAGGGTAGCATGCTGGCTGTCGACGGAAGTCAACGCACCCAAACAAGTCATCCGAACACGCCACGTAAATTGGGTGCCATCGCATCTGGATATTACCAACAGGACTAGCGGTATTTTGAATTCCAGAGTCCAGACTAGTCCAGGTCGTTTATGGTTGGTGCCCTGCCTGAATTCAGCGCTGTTCACTATTCAACTTGCAAATCAAAATTTATTTTTAAGAAAAGCATCGGAACTAGTCAGATAATATACCGCTGCGCTGCGCCCAGCGTTATATTGCGCACACGCAGAAGAGGAACCTTGTCTGCACTTTGGACATACATCTTGAGCACCGAATACTGCCCCAAGAACTAGACAGATCCTTACACAGTCATGCTTCAGCGTCTCGGCGGGCTAGGCCGCCTGCGGCGACTGGCCGATGTGACCGGTGTGCCGCCTGGCGCCCGGCCCCTCTGCACCGTCCTCACGTCCAGAAGAGCAGGGCCAGGAGCCTCGTCGTCATCGGCAGCAGCGTCATCAGGGCGTCAGCAGCACGCGAGCCGGCGAAAGCGAGCAGCTGTGCGTGCGGTGGCAGCCATCCCCGATGCCTACGAGGGCCCATCGTCTGAGCCCAGCACCTCCAGCACCCCCGGCACCATCTACAGCCGCCCAGAGCTGTACGACGTGGCGTTCAGCTACCGTGACTTCAAGTCGGAGGTCAGGTTCTTGCAAGACGCATACAAGAAGCACAGCAAGGGTGCCGCGCTGACGTCGGTGCTGGAGCTGGGGTGCGGGCCAGCCCACCACCTCGCCGGCCTCGCCAAAGCCGGCGTCCCCAAGGTGGTCGGCGTGGATCTCTCCCCAGAGATGCTTTCCCATGCACGGGGTGTCGTATCCAAGACGGCAGGCGGCAAGGCGTCAGCCGTGGAGCTTGTGCAGGGCAACATGGCGGAGTTTGACCTGAAGCACAAATCCTTCGACGTGGTCATGTGCCTGCTGGGCACGCTGTCGCACCTGCTGGACACCAACGACGTCCTCTCCTTCTTCCGCTCCGCGGCTGCGCACCTGCGGCCGGGCGGGCTACTGCTACTGGAGCTAGCCCACCCGGGGGACCTCTTCGACGGCACGCTCATCATCGGCGAGTCGGGCAAGGAGGTGTGGGAGGTTCCCTACAAGGGGGACAAGGTGTTCGTCGAGTGGGGCGCGGAGTTTGACAACTTCGACCCCGTGACCCAGATCATATACCGCACGGTCACCATCAACGTGCTGCGCGGTGATGACGTGGTGGACAGCGTGGAGGAGGTGGTGCCGTACCGGCAGTTCACGGTGCGCGAGCTGGAGCTGCTGAGCGGCATGGCGGGCCTGGAGGTGTGCTCGCTGTACGGCGAGATGCGGCTGGGGGTGGATCTGGAGCACGAGGACGCGTACCGCATGGTGGCGGTGTACCGGAAGCAGTGAGGTGTGCACGTGATAGCACGGACGGGTGAGGACTTGGACAGGATAACTTGGCATGTGGTAGGGGACAAGGCAGTGCACGGGGAGCATGCAGTGTCAGTCGCGTGACCTGGGCGGTCCTGCAGGTTTGTTATGGCCGTCTTGCTTTGGTCGTGCTGCGGTAGCAAACTGGGTTGGAGATTAAGGGGCCGGGGCAGGTGGGTAGGGCTTGCGGGAAGGAAGACTTGGTACACGCAGGCGGGTGTGGCAGGAGGCGCAGCGTACCGGTATGCACAATACGGAAAGCGCCAAATGCAAGCATGGGGACGCGGGGGCAGGATCGTGCCGGTTAGGTGTTGACGTGGACGGTTGCGCATGGTGTGCCCCTGTTGTGCGGTGTGCCAAAGGCGGCTGGCATGGAGCCCATTTGCTAACTGCATTTGCAAGACGTACAATTTTGTGCGATACTGTTGTGCCTGGTTTGCAGCTGCTGTGAGCCTGGGGTGTCGCTATCAAATACGCGGAGCTGTGCCACTGCATGTTTGCACACGTGGACCTGTCGTGTGTCGTGGTCCGGATGTGCCGTACACTTGATTGGTGTCAGATTCAAAGCGGACGCCATGCTTCGCGTTGACAAACGCAGTTCGATTGATTCCTTGGTACTTGTATGTACCGCCGGTATGAGACGGGCACATGCCAACCTGCTGTCAGCTGACAGGGCGCTTTTGGTTCTGGGCGCATCCTTTCGCTCATACCCTTTCCGGAGATGTAGTCGTGCAGGCAAGCCCTTGCGCTTGATAGCAAACGACCAACGGTACCTTGACCAGCCTTCGTATAGCTTTTACATGCCAACCTGGGCGGGCCTGTCTAGCCGGCATGTATCTGACGCGGTCTCCTGGAGTATGTACAGTGTCAGAGGTCCAGCCAACGACCAGCGTTCACTACACGCACACTACAGCGCCCTTACGCAGGGCAATATGCACGCAACTGCACACAAACACAGCACAATATCAACAGCACAGCAGCCTCGTGAGCGCCGCCACTCGACTCTTCCTTGGCAAGTCTGGTCAAGCTGTCCGGCCAGTCACAGCATTTCTGTATGCCAATTGACCATGTGTGCCTTGTTCCGTTCCGCCTACGGAAGCGGTATCCTGATATGAGGATTCCCCTTGCCCCGGATGCACTTACCACCGGCCATGCATAGGTACGAAAGGCTGCGTGGGCCTGCCAGCTAGCTGCCATCCATGTCCCTATGCGCGTACAGGACCCGCGCCGCACTGCTGCAGCCGCCGAACCCCTTTCCTGCCCACTCCTCCGCCCCCGCTCGCTAACCCATCCCCGGCCGCCCGCCCTCCACCCGCTGCCGCTGCCGTTACCACCCCGCTGTGGCCATGGCCAACCGCTGCCGCCAAAGAGGCCTCCTCAGTGGGTGTCCCCTACTACCGCCCCGCCGCCGCCGCCGCCGCCCAAGGGGCCTCCCAGCCGCTGCAGGGGTTCTGCTCAGGGGCTTTCCCCTGCTCCCGCCCCGTCCGTCAGGTAGACCTCCCCTGCTCCCGCCCCGCTCCTCGGGCAAGGTCTCCCCTGCTACCGGCCCGCCGTGGCCATGGCCAGCAGCTTGCCCAGCGTCTCGTCGTTCCGCAGCACCTGGCCCTTGAGCCCGATGATGCGGTCGCGCGCCTGCTGGATCTGGCCGTCCAGGTCAGCCAGCTGCGCGTCCACGTTGGCCTGCTCGCCCTGCATGCGCACCTCGCGCGCCAGCTCGTCCTGGTACATGTGCTTCTCGGTAACCCAGAACCTGGGAGGTAGGGGGGCAACGGAGGTGAAGCCAGGTTAATGGGTACCGGCAAGGCACAGGGATTTCCAGTGGCAAGCCCGAGTGCCTAACCAGCCAGCTTGCGCCGTGCAGCTTGCTGTAGGCGCAGGCCGCACCGCAAACTGGTAGTGCACACCATTTCCTGAGCAAAAGCACAAGGGCAACGTGCCACCAGCGTACACATGCCGCAGCACAAGCTGGTGGAGTACATGTATGTACTCGGGTAGCCAGGCCCCGCCCTGGTGCCCCACAGCCTCTGGAGCCCACCGCACTCATGTCTACTCCTCGCGCACGGGGCATGTCCCTATGCTCACATACCGCTGCACCGCATCCTACTACTCACTTGTACTCCTTGCGCATGTTCTCAATGTCCTCCTGCAGGTAGTCCATGGACTTGGCCAGCGGCGTGCTGCTGTGGCACAGCTTCTGCACCAGCTCGCGCACAGAGGCGGGGTCGTGCGCGCGCGGCCCGCCGCCCGCGCCGCCACCCGAGCCCGCCGCCGGCTTGCCCAGGCGCTTGAGGATGATGCCCGTGCCGCCCTGGTCCGACGTGTCCGCCGTCTCGGCCGTGGCATCCGCGCCCGCTTTCTGCAGCACGCAAACATGATGGGTGTAGGGTGTGTAGGGTGTCCTACCCAGCGTCCAGACAGGCGTTTACGCGGCACATGGCAGCTGTAAGGCTTGCACCCAACCGAGCTGCCACCGTGCGCTTTGTCCAGTACTTGTTACCGGTATGCGAAATGACGACAGCTACATATCCTACCCCTGCCATCAGTTGCCTGTTCCCCTACCTTGAGCTCGGCGCCCGCCCGCAGGATGTCCTTGACCAGCACGCCCTGCTCCCCCGTGGCGCCCAGCGACGCGTTGCCCGCCAGCGCCGAGGGCGCCTGCTCGTGCACCACCTCCACCTCGTCGTCGCTGTTGTCCTTGGCGTTGTCGGAGAACACCGCGATGGGCTTGGCCACCTTCTCCGCGGGCTTTTCGTTGGGACGCCGCTGGGCGGTGCCGGGGCGGATGCCGGTGCCCAGCACAGGCCTGGAAAGGGAGCACGGGAGGACGGGTGCGGGGGCCGTGTATGCTAATGCGCGACCGAGTGTCCCAGTGCGGCAGAGGAATGGTGTGTCAGGGCGCGTAGCACTGTTATGTGAGCGGCATGCTAACCCAGCCCTGTGCCCAGCACAGGCCTGGGAGCGCGGGGAGCCGTACATGTTCCTGTACGCGGATACAGTGTCACAGTGTGGCAGAGGAGTGCCAGTGCAGGTTGCGTAGCACAGAGGCTGTACGAGAGGAGCATGCTGACGTGGCGCTACCCCTCCGTAGCGCGTATGCCTCACGCCACCCCGTCCAGCAGGGGATCTGCCTGCCAGTTTTTGAGGGCACGGGCTGCTAGCTACACCCCTTTGGTTTCCCGGTTTCTGCCACCGCGGCGATGACTCACTGCTGCGGCTGCGGCACGCGTGGCGGCGCCTTGCGCGCCGACGTGGGTCGTTGGAACTTCGCGGCGCTGCCCGAGTTGTTTAGGGGGTCGGCCGCGGGGGCGGGAGCGGCGGGGGCGGGCGACGGCTGCCTGTGAGGCGACTCGTCCTCTTGGGCTGCAGGCGTTGAGGCAATGGGAAAGGGGAGGGGGCAGGCCAGGCCATACGGGTCAGTCGGAAAATGCAGCAGCGGTTGTAGTTGTACGACAGGTGCGACTAGAGAGTGGGAATCTAGCAAGTAAGCAGGCTGACCGGCTTGCCCACCAACGCGCTGGCCGTCACGGTGCCCCGTTCGCCGGTTTCCTGCCTATGCCGGCACCAGGTTGGCTGGTGCGAGAGTCAACGGCAGCAGCACGCCAGGCAGGGCCCAAGGACGGTTCATCGGTCTCACGGACAACTGGGGTCACCTCTGATGTCCAGGTGTCACCTGCCCGTACGACTCGCCCCTCTTGTGTCGTGTAAGGAGCACAACGTTGGCAAGCTTGCGGCCTGGTGGCTCACCAACACGACCCTCCCCCCGGAAGCACCCTGCTGCTTGCCCAACCCAGCGGTCTCTTAAGCGGTAGCAGTGTCTCAGGGGCCTCCTCCCCCCAATCGCCATGCTCCCCCCTCCTCCCCTCCCCCGGTCATCTGCTTTGTTTTATTGACTGCCGCAATTAGCTACTGGTTCCTGCTTTGTTATTTGTCGCTCTGCAGTTTCCCCCTCCCCTCCCCTTGGTCTTTGGCTCCGGCGGCTGCCCTGCCACCGCCATGCCTCACCCGCTGAGGATTTGCTCCTGGATGGCTTCTCCGGCTTCTCCGCCGGCTTCTCCTCCTCCTTACGCGACCGGGACGGCTTGGCGGGTGGCTCCTCAGCAGCTGGCGGCGGCTTAGATGACCGCGACTTTGACGAGGGCTTCTCGCCCTTGTCTGCCGCCGGGGCTGCTGCTGCTGGCTCCTTGTCCTTGGAGGATGGCTTGCTGCGCGCGGGAGAGGCCTCCGCGCGGGACTTCTCCTTTGGCGCCGCTGCCGCCGGCTCGGGCGGAGGGGCCGCCTTGGCGGGGGCCGGCTCCGCGCCGCCTCCGCCCAGTACTTTCTGGGGAGTGCAAAGAACAGGTGCGTGTCAGACGGTGACAAGCGGCAGTGTTCCGTGCCGTACACAGGTCATGGAGAGGGTCTGCTGAGGGGCGCTTTCCAAAGGGACCAGGGCAGAGTCAAGCACTATGCAGGGTTGGCACCTGGAGTAAGCTTACTAGTTGCACGAAAGGAACGGCTGTTTGCATGCAGCCGACGGCCCGCACGTGCCCTCCCCCCCCCTCTCAGGCGATGAGGGCCAGGGTTTGGGTGAGTGGGTGAGGGTACTGTTGCTGCTCGTGCCCCCAAGGAGCACGGGGCGTCCGGTAGGCCTATGGGCAACTCACCTTTACAGCTGACGCCCCGTCGCTTTTCCGGCACGCCTTCCCAAGCATTTGTAGGAACACGTTGGTGTTCTCCGGCTCCAGGCCGGCCACGATCTACGGGGCAGTGCCAAAGGCGCCGATGAGCAAGGCTGTGGCTACAGGAGGCGCACCAGCAGGGGAGCATGCCCATACCTTGTTGGGGCGCGCTGGACATTGCTCCCCGAGAACAATGCTGACCACGTCGATGATTTTCTTCAAGTAGCTAACTTTCGCATCCTTGTCCTGTATCATCGTGTATATGGTTAAATGTTAGGACGGGGGCCGCTGGCGGGTGCTCTGCTGTCAAGAGGTTGGAAGCCCACCTGAATGGCTTTGCCATCGAGCTCCTCTCCTTGGTATAGTCCCGGAGCAAAGCCCGTTGCTGATTGCACCTACATACACACATTCAATCATGCTAATTGGCCTTGTCTCCCACTCCTGCTAATTCTCGAAGGCAAGCTGGGTCGCGCGGCCTACCGCGGAAACCACATCGTGTAGGAAGCGAAAGGGAGGTTTGCTAAGTAGCTTCTCTGAAAGCTTCGGCTTGTCGAAGACAGGATTCGCGCCCTGCAGAATGTCTACTGTCTGCTGCCAATTGGCGCAAGACTCGGCCATTGTAGCTAGTCTTCTGTAGATTACATATAGGCATGCGGAACGTCGACTCCACTACGTTACTCTGTTGCCCTGTGCAGTCACAGGCACAACGAGCCCCCACCCCCATGCCGTACGTCCCAAACGTGCGTCCTTGCCCCTTGCCCCTCGCGCAGAGGATGGACTGCATACCTCGAGGTGTGCTACATCTTCGCCTTGCTTAGGCTCTATGCCTCTACCATGAATCCAAAGGAACAAGAGCTTGCTGTGCACGTTCCGAGCCTGTCCTGTCCTTGCAACGTTTCAAGGCCCTTGCCCTCCGTTGCCTCTGGCCAACCGGGTTCCACTCCCGAGGGGGCACATGTCCACACTTTGGGCTGCCATATCTTTTTTCCCAACAAAAAAATAAGGACGTGCCGTAGTGCGCTGGACAGCTCTTGATGTCATGCTTCCGCCTGTCA
>VFQN01002946.1_pt1 | contig 25305 bp, 22 predicted proteins | sample 3512371 | NCBI WGS metagenome assembly VFQN01 (sample SAMN10412370, study PRJNA504923) | tailings metagenome | isolation source: Replicate 2 from Balatoc abandoned mine | place: Philippines: Itogon, Benguet | collected 2017-08-28 | reverse complement strand
AATTGGTCGCGGCGGTCAGGCGCTGCGCGATGGTGCGGCGCATGCCGTCATGCGGCACGCTCTCGTAGGTGCCCTGCTCGTACAGGCCGAGGATCTGCTGATCGCTCATGGCGGGAGCTGCAGCCGGCGCCGTCGCCGCGGCCGGCGCGCCAGCCGAAGGCGCAGCCTTCAGTCCCTTGCCGGACTTCGCCGCATCGATGTCGCGCGCGATCACGCGGCCATGGGGCCCGCTGCCCTGAATGCTCGCGATGTCGAGGCCCGCGTCCTTTGCGAGGCGCCGCGCCAGAGGTGAAGAGAAGATGCGTTCGCCTGCACCATTCGCCTTCGCGGGTTGCGGCGCGGCGGCGGGCTTGGTCGGCGCAGGCGCCGTCGCGGCGCTCGACGCGACCGGTGGCTTCGGCTTGTCGTCGGCTTTGGCTTCGGCCTTCGTTTCCGCCTTTGCTTCGGGCTTTGGCGCTGCGGCCGGAGCTGACTTCGCGCCCGATGCCGCAGCCTTCACATCCTCGCCATCGCCGGCAAGAACCGCGATCACCTGATTGACGGGCACATCGGCCGTGCCTTCGGCGACGAGAATCTTTGCCAGCGTGCCCTCGTCTACGGCTTCCACTTCCATAGTCGCCTTGTCGGTTTCGATTTCCGCGATGACATCGCCGGACTTGACCGTATCGCCCTCCTTCTTGAGCCACTTGGCGAGATTGCCCTTCTCCATCGTGGGAGAGAGCGCGGGCATCAGGATGTCGATCGGCATCGCGCTGCTCCGCTAGCGATAGGTGACGGCTTTCGCCGCATCGATGATGTCGGCGACCGACGGCAGTGCGAGCTTTTCGAGATTGGCGGCATACGGCATCGGCACATCCTTGCCGGTGATGCGTGTCACCGGTGCATCGAGATAGTCGAACGCCTTTTCCATCACGCGCGCGGAAATCTCGGCGCCAATGCCGTTCTGCGGCCAGCCCTCTTCCACTGTGATCAGTCGGCCGGTCTTCTTCACCGAGGCGATGATGGTCGCGTCATCCAGTGGCCGCAGCGTGCGCAGGTCGATGACTTCGGCCATGATGTGCTTCTTGGCGAGTTCTTCGGCGGCCTTCAGTGCGTATGTCATCCCGATCGAAAACGAGACGATGGTGACGTGATTGCCCGGCCGCACCACCTTGGCCTTGCCGATCGGCACCAGATAATCGTCGAGCTTCGGCACAGGGAAGGACTGGCCGTAGAGAATTTCATTTTCCAAGAACACGACCGGATTGGGGTTGCGGATCGCAGACTTGAGCAAGCCCTTGGCGTCGGCGGCGGTGTAAGGCGCGACCACGATCAGCCCCGGGATCGCCGAATACCAGGCCGAGAAATCCTGACTGTGCTGCGCGGCAACGCGCGCTGCCGCGCCGTTTGGTCCGCGGAACACGATCGAGGCGCCCATCTGGCCACCCGACATGTAGAGAGTCTTTGCCGCCGAATTGATGATCTGGTCGATCGCCTGCATCGAGAAATTGAAGGTCATGAACTCGACAATCGGCTTCAGCCCCGCGAGTGCCGCGCCGACGCCCAGTCCCGCGAAGCCGTGCTCGGTGATCGGGGTATCGACCACGCGGCGCGCGCCGAATTCCTGCAGGAGGCCCTGCGTCACCTTGTAGGCGCCCTGATACTCCGCAACCTCCTCGCCCATGACGAAAACAGTTTCGTCGCGGCGCATCTCTTCGGCCATGGCATCGCGCAACGCTTCGCGCACGGTCTGCGTCACCATCTCGGTGCCGGCCGGCACGTCCGGTTCGGGTTCTTCCTCTGGCTGAGGCGGCGCCGCCACCGCGGAGACCGGAGCATCGATGTCCTTGGGCTGCTCGGACTCGGGCGCGTCGGGGGCTTTCGATTCCTGGAATTCTTCGCTCTCCGCCCGGTCGGATGTCGCAGCCGCCGGCTTTGCCGATGCGCCACCAGCCTTGATCGCGGTGGCGTCCTCGCCTTCGCCAAGCAGGACAGCGATAGGCGTATTCACCGCGACATCGGAGGTACCTTCCGGCACCAGTATCTTGCCGAGCGTGCCTTCGTCGACCGCCTCGACTTCCATCGTGGCCTTGTCGGTCTCGATCTCGGCGATCACGTCGCCGGACTTAACCGCATCGCCCTCCTTCTTGAGCCACTTGGCAAGGTTGCCCTTTTCCATCGTGGGCGAGAGCGCGGGCATCAGAACTTCAATCGGCATGGACGCTCTCTGGTTCAGCGAACCGCAACACGGATTTAGCGCAGGATATCGGTGTAGAGCTCCGACGGATCGGGCTCCGGATCGACGGTAGCAAATTCGGCCGACTCGTTGACGACACCGCGCACTTCGGCATCAATCTTCTTGAGGTCGTCCTCACTCGCCCATTTGTTTTTCAGCAGACGCTGGCGCACCTGTTCGATCGGGTCCTGCTCGGCGCGGACCTTCTCGACTTCGTCGCGGGTGCGATACTTCGCCGGGTCTGACATCGAATGGCCGCGATAACGATAGGTCTGCATCTCGAGAATATAGGGGCCGTTGCCCTCACGGCACCACGCAACCGCCTTATCGCCGGCCGCCTTGACCGCTCGCACATCCATTCCGTCGACCTGCTCGCCGGGAATATTGAACGACGCGCCGCGCTTGGAAAAATCCTGCTGGGCGGACGAGCGCTGCACCGATGTGCCCATCGCGTAACGATTGTTCTCGATGATGTAGATGACCGGAAGCTTCCAGAGCTCGGCCATGTTGAAGCTCTCGTAGACCTGACCCTGATTGGCAGCGCCGTCGCCGAAATAGGTCAGGCAGACATTGTCGTTCTCGCGATAGCGATTGGCGAAGGCCAGGCCGGTCCCGAGGGAAACCTGCGCGCCGACGATGCCGTGTCCGCCGTAGAACCCCTTCTCCACGGAGAACATGTGCATCGAGCCGCCCTTGCCCTTGGAATAGCCGCCGCGGCGTCCCGTCAGTTCCGCCATGACGCCCTTGGCTTCCATTCCGCAGGCCAGCATGTGGCCGTGATCGCGGTATCCGGTGATGACCTGGTCGCCTTCCTTGAGAGCCATCTGCATGCCAACGACGACTGCTTCCTGACCGATATAAAGGTGGCAGAACCCCCCAATCAGCCCCATGCCGTACATCTGGCCGGCCTTTTCTTCGAAACGGCGAATCAGGAGCATGTCGCGGTAGGCCGCGGCATCCTGCTCCTTGCTGAACTCCGCGGGCGCGGCCGCGGACTCGGCGGACGTTGTCGTCTTCTTGGCTACGGCCATCGCGGCTTCCCTGGCGCTCGCTGCGCTTCTCGAAAGATTGCCATCACTTACCCGAATTCGGCGACGGATTAAAGCGCTTGCGACACTCTATGCGCAATGCGAATTGCGGCGAAATGCCTGATATGCAACGGGAAATTTCGACAGCCGCATCCTCGGGCGACGCTGCTGCGCATTTGTGGCCACCCGCCGAAAGTTTCATCAGTCGAATGTTCGGAATTAGTCCCGGTGATGCTTGACCATCATCACGAGGTCATTGGGATGGGCAACATTCAGCAGCAGACGCGCCTGCTCGTCCAGCGTGTCCGGATCGATCCGGTCGGGACGCAGGAGGGACGCCTTGCGCTCCCACTGGCCACGCTCGCGCTTGAGGCGCTCGAGTTCTGCGGTCAGTTCGGTCATCTGCTGGTCGATCTGATGGCGGGCATGCAGACCGCGCTGACCATTGAAGGCGTGGAAACCGAAATAGCCGATCAGAGCGCCCGCTACGATGTAGAGAGCGAGCCCGGTCAGAATTCCACGTAAACGTCTGCGCGAAACCATTGCGGCAATATTGACGCCGCGCATTAAGGGCGGATTAATGGACTCAATCTTCGCGCATTGTCGGCCTAAGCCTTCAGCGCGGATCTTCCAGGATATATCGCCTGACTTCCAAGCTCCTGTTCGATGCGCAGCAACTGATTGTATTTCGCAGTCCGATCCGAACGCGCGAGCGAGCCGGTCTTGATCTGACCGCAATTGGTCGCGACCGCGAGATCAGCAATAGTCGCATCCTCGGTCTCGCCCGAGCGATGCGACATCACCGCGGTGTAAGCGGCCTTGTGCGCCATCTCGACCGCGGCAAGCGTCTCGGTCAGAGTACCGATCTGGTTGACCTTGACAAGGATCGAATTGCCCATCCCGGTCTTGATGCCTTCGGCGAGGCGATTGACGTTGGTCACGAAAAGATCGTCGCCTACCAACTGACACTTGCCGCCGATAGTCTTGGTCAGAAGTTTCCAGCCCTCGAAATCGTCTTCGGCCATGCCGTCCTCGATCGAGGCGATCGGATATTTCGAGACGAGTGCTGCGAGATATTCCACCTGCTGGGCAACGCTGCGCTTCTTTCCCTCGCCTTCGTAATCATAGACGCCGTTCTTGAAGAACTCGGTGGACGCGCAGTCGAGTGCCAGCAGCACATCGGTCCCGGCCTTGAAGCCTGCCTTGGTCACGGCCTGCATGACGAAATCCAGCGCCGCTTCCGCGCTCGGCAAATTGGGCGCGAAACCACCTTCGTCACCGACATTGGTGTTGTGGCCGGCCGACTTCAGCGCCGCCTTGAGCGTGTGAAAGATCTCGGCGCCCATCCGCAATGCCTCGGCGAACGACGACGCGCCCACCGGCATCACCATGAACTCCTGGAAGTCGATCGGGTTGTCCGCATGCGCGCCGCCATTGACGATATTCATCATGGGAACCGGCAGCATGCGAGCGGATGTACCGCCGACATAGCGATACAGCGGAAGACCACTCGCTTCCGCTGCGGCCTTCGCTGTCGCGAGGGACACGCCGAGCAGAGCATTGGCGCCGAGCCGCGCCTTGTTCGGCGTGCCGTCGAGCTTGATCATGGTCTCGTCGATCATGACCTGGTCTTCGGCCTCCATGCCGCCGATGGCGTCGAAAATCTCGCCCTCGACCGCGTCGACCGCCTTGCCGACGCCCTTGCCGAGATACCGGGCCTTGTCTCCGTCCCGCAGTTCCACCGCTTCATGCGCGCCGGTCGAAGCGCCCGAAGGGACCGCCGCCCGGCCAAGCGAGCCGTCCTCGAGCAGAACGTCCACCTCGACGGTGGGATTGCCGCGGCTGTCGAGAATCTCGCGGCCGACAATGTTAACGATGGCGGTCATGGTCTAGGTCCGGCTGATCTGGTTTCGGCGCCGCTTGTACAGGATGGACCCGGCCGCGCAAGTCGCGCTAAGAGCCGCGCATGGCCCGCAAGATCATGACCCCGAAGCAGCTCGGCAAACCGGTCCGCCTCCCCGCATCGCCCGAGGCGGCGCAGCTCGACCACGTCCCGAATCCGCATCCCGACACGAGCTACGTGGTGCGCTTCGTGATGCCGGAATTCACCGCACTCTGCCCAATCACGGGACAGCCGGACTTTGCGCATTTCGTGCTCGACTACGTCCCGAACAAGTTTCTGGTCGAGTCGAAGTCGCTCAAGCTTTACCTGAACTCCTTCCGCAACCATGGCGCCTTTCACGAGGACTGCACCGTTGCGATCGGCAAGCGGCTCGCCGCGCTGCTGAAGCCGCGCTGGATCCGCATCGGTGGCTATTGGTATCCGCGCGGCGGTATGCCGATCGACGTATTCTGGCAAGCCGGCAAGCTGCCTAAGGGCGTCTGGGTGCCGGACCAGGGTGTCCCGTCCTATCGCGGCCGCGGCTGATTCACGAACCGGCCGCCGCCGGCGCTCGCCGCAGCTTGACCGAGCAGACATAGCCGACCAGCGCCATCAGCACCGCGCCTGCGATCAGAAGTGGCGTCTTTCCGACCATGGCGAAGCCGATGCCGTAAACGACCGGCCCGGCCGCCTGTCCGAGAAAGAACGACATCGAATGCAGCGCCATGGCGGAGCCGCGGGCCTGCGGCGCAAGCTCCGTCGCATAAACCTGGATGATGCCATGCAGCCAGTAGAAGCCGAATCCGAGCAGCATGAAGTTCGCGAACTCCAGAGGCCACGGCATACGCAGAGTGAGAATCAGCAGGAAGGCCGACATCATCAGCCCGCCGCCCAGCATCATCCAGCGCTCGCCGAGCAGGTGAAGCAGGAAGCGGACCAGAAGCGCATAGAATACCGCTCCGATGCCGAATCCTGCCAGCACGATGCCGGCGATCGATGACCGGGTTTCGCCGGATTCGAGCAGGATCGCCGCCATGTACGGAAAGATTCCGAACACCAGAAGCGCCTCGATGAAAACCGCGGAGAAACAGATCTTGGCGTGCGGATTGGCAAAAATCGCGCGGTAGTTCGGCCCGATCGTTGCGAGGTCGAATCCTGCGGGCTGTTCCGGCGGCACTTTGCGGAACCCGATCAACGTTACGACCGTCACGATCAACCCGAGCAAACCGGTCACGATGAAGACCGCACGCCATCCGGCAAGATCGCCGACGATGCCGGCGAGAGAAGCACCCAGCAGATTGCCGGTCATCGTCGCCGCAAGAAGCCGCGAGATCGCAATCTGCCGCTGTGCGACCGGAATCCGGTCACCTACAAAGGCCAGCGAAATCGGGAAGATGCCGCCTGAGGCGATACCGGCCGCAACGCGCGACAGCAGGAGTATTGTAAAGTTCGGCGCGGTGGCACTCACAGCCGCGGACAGCACGAGGATGACGAGGCTGATGCTCATCAGGCGCGTCTTGCTCATCATGTCGCCAAGAGCACCCAGCACAGGCTGAACCAGCGCGTAGGGCAGCGCGAATGCTGTGGAGAGCAGCGCCGCCGTCCCGACCTGCACCACGAGCCCATCCGCGATCAGCGGTACGACGGGATCGACGGAGCGCGTGAACAGCGAGGTGATGAAAACGATCAGCGCAATAATGAAGAGTTCGCGGTTCATTTTATTTTTTGGGAGCGCCGCGGAAATGAGTTCGCGCGTTCGGTGATGCCAGATTCAACGTTTTGCCAGCCGGTCGAAATCCATCAATGTCTTCAGCAGAGGTTCCAGATCTTTCAGCGCAATCATGTTCGGACCATCCGAGGGCGCGCGGTCCGGGTCCTGATGCGTCTCGATGAAGACGCCTGCGACGCCGACCGCGACCGCTGCGCGCGCCAGCACCGCCACATACTCACGCTGCCCGCCTGATGCCGTGCCCTGCCCGCCCGGCTGCTGGACCGAATGGGTCGCATCGAAGATGACGGGCGCGCCGGTCTTTGCGAGTTCCGGCAGCGCGCGCATGTCGGACACAAGCGTATTGTAGCCGAACGAGACGCCGCGCTCGGTGACCAGCACGCGCGGATTGCCGGCGTCGGTGATTTTCGCCACGACATTTTTCATGTCCCACGGCGCGAGGAATTGTCCCTTCTTCACATTCACCGCACGGCCGGTTTTCGCGGCTGCGATGAGGAGATCGGTCTGCCGGCACAGGAAGGCCGGAATTTGCAGCACGTCGACCGCCTGCGCCGCGATCGTACAATGCTCGATCTCGTGAACGTCGGTCAGCACCGGCAGGTCGAGCGACGAGCGGATCTCGGCAAAAATCGGCAACGCCGCATCGAGTCCAATTCCGCGCGCGCTCTTGCCGCTCGTTCGGTTCGCCTTGTCGAACGAGGTCTTGTAGACGAGCCCGATTCCGAGACGACGCGTCATTTCCTTGAGGGCTGACGCGGTCTCCAGCGCATGAGCGCGGCTCTCGAGCTGACAGGGCCCGGCGATCAGCGCCAGCGACAGATCGTTGCCGAAGCGCGCCGTGCCGACGTCTACGACCGCATTTGGTATCAAGGACTTATCCATTTGCCTTCGACCATGCGCCGGGCGCGGGCTGGAATCAACGTGCGGTCTCGAATACGAGGGTCGCGCCGCGCGCCTGATCCGGCGGAACCACGAGGCGATTCATACGCTGGACGGGCGAGAACCCGCCGGACGCGAGACTTGCGGCGGCCGCGTTCATGTCGAGCGTCGCCAGACGCAACGCTGCGAGCCGCCCGCCCGACGTCACGTCCGGTGCCGCAATGCCAAAATGATCGGCAAAGGCCGCGGGTGTGATGACCTGTATTTCGCCGCGCGGCGTCGCGACGGTTATGCCGGCCGAGGTCGATTGCAACTCGCGTTCGCCTGCAAAGGCGGACAGGAAAATATGATGGTCGCTCGGATTGTCCGCGACCATGACCGCGCCGTTCACTCCGGTCACGCCGTTCGGATGACGTTGCCAAGCGGGGTTCCAGAAATTCTCGGGATAGTGCTGCTGGCAGACCGCGAAATTGTGGGCGGGTGCCCGTGCGTCGCGCGCAAAGGCCAGCGAGAACGCCACCGCCATTGCCGAGCCGTCCGGGCGGGTGCCGTCGCGGCCGAAACGCAAGGCGCCGGACGCGCCGACATTCGCGGCCTCGAACGCTCGCGCATCTGCTGCCGCATCCGTGCTTTCCAGAATCAGAAGCGAGAAGCCTTCGCCCTTCTCGAGGAAACGGCGATTGAAGTCACCAAACAGTTTTGAAATCCCATCGTCGCCGAGTTTGTGCGGCTCGACCATGGTCAGCACTTCGACAAAGAAGCCCGGCAATTGCACGACGTGATTTTGCGTTCCCCACGGATGACGGTTTCGCGCACCGACGGTGAAGCCAAGCCGCCGATAAAGCTCCGCCCCCGCGTCGAGATCGCGAACGGCGTGAACGATATGGTCGAGGCCGCGAGGCATGCTAATTGAAGTTCCCATTGATTGGCGCAGTCATAGTCTATTCAGCTTCTCGACGCATCTTTTCAATCATTTCGCGAGAGACGACTCTCGCGGCATCGCGCTCTCGGTGCCGCTGCGCGAATTCTTCGTCCGTAACCGCATCATCACCATAGTCAGAGTAGTCAAGATGAAGCCACTTTCCTTCCTGAGTTAGCTCCATCCCATATAGTGGGCCAACGAATCCGCTCCGCGGGATGACGTATGTGCGGACGAAAGGATCTGTCTCGTAAGTTTTCTTCACGAACTGTGCGCCGGGCGTGTTTTCGATGAACCAAGGCTGATTGCCGAAATAGCCGAACTGCGTTGCGATGATGGCGTTCAGCTGACGCAGGGCGCCCAACGCATCCTCGCGCAACGACTGGTAGGTTGCTGGATTGAAATGGAGTGACCGGTTCCGAAGCTGGCCGAGAGCAAGAAACTCAGTATCAACTCCGTCCACAAGAACTTTCCAGTCTGTTAGAACGGAGACCGCGAACGGCCAGTTGTCGAATGATGCTTTGCGGTAGACCTTTGCGTAATACATGGAGGATTTGAAGCTGTCCCGCAGGTCCAGCACGAGATGATTCAGAATGCGCTCGCCGAGCGCACATGCGGCAACCAAAGCCGGGTAATATGCGCTCGCAACAAAAGCACGTCGCGCCTGCTCGTGGAATTGATTGTGGTAGACAACGAGCGACATCGACTTCGCCCCGAGGTCCGTCACGTTCTCAACGACATCCTCGATGCGGAGAGAACCGTATTCCTGTGCTAACCGCTCGATTTGCTGTGCGCGACCCTGTCGATGCGTCTGCTTGATTTGCTCGTCCCAGTGTTCCTTGGGCTCCGTCAGGCTCAATGGTGTTGAATCAAAGTCGAACGAAAATGGGTGATAGCGCCGGACTCCGCGATCGGCGAGATTCGCGTGCTCGCTGTGGTCATAGACCCCGCGGGTCAGATCAGCGATTGTCTTTCGCATGGCGCATACATGTATTGCGTCACACCAGCCTGCTGCGCTCCACGGCAGCGCCGATGAACGACGCGAACAGCGGATGCGGCTCGAACGGCCGCGACTTCAGCTCAGGGTGGAACTGCACGCCGACGAACCAGGGATGATCCTGATACTCGACGATCTCTGGCAGGATGCCGTCCGGTGACATGCCGGAGAAGCGCATGCCGTGCTGCTCGAGCCTGTTCTTGTAGGCGGTGTTGACTTCGTAACGGTGCCGGTGCCGTTCGGAAATTTCGGTCGAGCCGTAAATGTCTGCAACGCGGCTGCCGCGCGCCAGCGTCGCGGGATATGCACCGAGCCGCATCGTGCCGCCGAGATCGCCACCGGCGGCGCGCTGTTGCAACTCGTTGCCCTTCAGCCATTCGGTCATCAATCCGACAACCGGCTCGGGCGTCGGACCGAACTCGGTCGAATTCGCATTGTCGATTCCGCAGAGATTGCGTGCGGCTTCGACGACGGCCATCTGCATCCCGAAGCAGATGCCGAAATACGGCACCGCTCGCTCGCGCGCGAATTGCGCTGCCCTGATCTTGCCCTCGGCGCCACGCTGTCCGAAACCACCGGGGACCAGAATGCCGTTGACATGCTCGAGGAACGGCGTCGGGTCCTCGTGTTCGAACACCTCCGACTCGATCCAGTCGAGATTGACCTTCACCTTGTTCGGAATGCCGCCATGCGAGAGCGCTTCGATCAGCGACTTATACGCGTCCTTCATGCCGGTATATTTGCCGACGATCGCGATCGTGACCTGCCCTTCGGGATTGCGGATGCGGTCGTTGATCAGATGCCACCGCTTCAGGTCGGGCTGCTTCTTCGCATCCATCCCGAACGCTGCCAGCAGTTCGGTGTCGAGACCGGCAGCATGGTAGGCCTCCGGCACCGCATAAATGTTGTCGACGTCGCGGGCCTCGATCACCGCTGTCTCCCGCACGTTGCAGAACAGCGCCAGCTTGCGCCGCTCTTCCGGTGGGATTGGCCGGTCGGTTCGGCACAGGAGAATATCCGGCTGAATTCCGATCGAGCGTAGTTCCTTGACCGAATGCTGGGTCGGCTTGGTTTTCAGTTCGCCGGCGCTCGGGATAAACGGCAGCAGCGTAAGGTGGATATACAACGCGTCGCCGCGCGGCAGGTCGTTGCCGAGTTGCCGGATCGCTTCGAAGAACGGTAGCCCTTCGATGTCACCGACGGTGCCGCCGATCTCGCAAAGCACGAAGTCGTAGCCGTCATTGCCGTCGCGGATGAAGTCCTTGATCGCGTTGGTAACGTGCGGGACCACCTGCACGGTGGCGCCGAGATAGTCGCCGCGGCGTTCCTTGGCGATGATGTCCTGATAGATGCGGCCGGTCGTGATGTTGTCCTGCTTGTTCGCGGGACGGCCGGTGAAGCGCTCGTAATGACCGAGGTCGAGATCGGTCTCGGCGCCGTCATCGGTAACGAAGACCTCGCCGTGCTGGTACGGCGACATCGTTCCCGGATCGACATTGAGATACGGATCGAGCTTGCGCAGCCGGACCTTGTAGCCGCGCGCCTGCAGCAGCGCACCCAGCGCCGCCGAAGCAAGCCCTTTTCCCAGTGAGGACACCACGCCGCCGGTGATGAATACGTACCGCGCCATGGGGCTCAACCTTTAGACACACCGATTCGATTCGACGAGGGGATCATCCCCCCGAGTTTGGGATAACTGACCCTCAAAAGCCGAAGGGCCGGTTTCCCGGCCCTTGCTTTCGAGGTCACTGCGACCGCGGAACCTGTGGGCCCGCCGGCTGCGCGGGCGCTGCTGGCTGCTGGAGCTGGTCCAGAACGCCGCCCGAACCCGATCCCAGTGGCGCGACCGGGCCGCCCGGTCCTGGAACCGTCGGGCCGGCCGGTGCGCCGGTATTGATGATCGAGGTCGGCGCACGATTATACCCGGCCAAGATCGACAGGATCAGGCTGGTGGCGAAGAAGGCGGCTGCGAGATATGCCGTCGAGCGGCTGAGCAGATTGGCCGTACCGCGGGCCGACATGAAGCCACCGCCGCCGCCCATTCCCAGTCCGCCGCCTTCCGAACGTTGCAGCAGAACAAGACCGATCATCGTCAGTACGATGAGCAGATGAATGACGATAATCACGGTCTGCATGCGTCAAAACCCTGGTGCGCTGCGGCCGAGGCCGCGCGATTCAAGCTGGCATATAGGAATGCGGGCGCGTCTGTACACGATCCCGCCCGACAATTCCACCCTCGCCGCTCGCGCGATGTATCAAGCGTAAGCCGCAGCGATTCCAAGGAAATCCGCCGCCTTCAGGCTGGCCCCTCCGACCAGCGCGCCATTGACGTCGGGGACGGCCATCAGTTCTTTGGCATTCTGCGGCTTGACCGAGCCGCCATACAGGATACGGACCCGCGGACCGTCAGTTTTATCCTTGGAAATCAGGTGGTTGCGGATGGCCTTATGGACCTGCGCTACATCGTCCGGCGTCGGCGTCAACCCGGTTCCGATCGCCCAGACCGGCTCATAGGCGATGACGAGCCCGCCCAGCGCGTCCGGCAGTGAGCCGTCGAGTTGCCGCCTGATCCTGGCCATCGTCGCGCCGGCATCGCGCTCCTCACGCGTTTCCCCGACACACAGGATCGCAGTCAGGCCGGCGCGCCTGGCGGCCAAGGCCTTGGCCCGGACCATTTCATCGGTCTCGCCGTGCATCGCCCGCCGCTCGGAATGGCCGACGATGACCGCCGTTGCGCCGGCATCTTTCAGCATTTCCGCTGAGAGATCCCCAGTGAAAGCGCCCGACACCTCGGCGTGGCAATCCTGGGCACCGATGGCCACAGAGGAGCCTTGCGCGGCCTTGGCGAATGGTACGATCAGCGTAGCCGGCGGACAGATTATCAGGTCGGCCTGCGGCGGTCGGCTCGCGGCGCCGGCGATGACGGCTTGCAACTCGGCGACCGAAGCGCCCAACCCGTTCATCTTCCAATTGCCTGCGACCAGCGGAAGCGGTTCGTTCGCCATAGCCCCTCTTTTCCCGAGTTTCTCTCGATCCGAGATTGCACCGGGCTACCAGAGCGACGAAGTCCGCACCAGTTCTTTTCCTTTGGTCTGTCAGCATGTTGCAGCATCACATTGCCGTCTCTATGATGCGCAGCCTTTTCACCCCCAATCGCCGAACACGAAAGATTCTAAGCTCCCATGCTGCGCGGAATTCAGAATGCTACCCGCAATTGGCTCGGCCGCCTCATCACCGGCATCGTCCTCGGCCTGATTGCGATCTCGTTCGCGGTCTGGGGAATCGCCGACATTTTCCGCGGGTTCGGGACATCGACCGTCGCCAAGGTCGGCTCGACCGAGATCGGCATCGAGCGCTTCCGACAATCCTACAACGAGCAGATGCAGCGTCTCATCCGCCAGATCGGCAAGCCCATTCCGGCGGATCAGGCGCGTGCACTTGGCCTTCACAGGCAACTGCTTGGCCAGATGATCGCCGAGGCCGCGCTCGATGAGAATATCCGGCAACTCGGCCTGAACGTACCCAACGAATTGATTGCGCAGCGCATCCGCAATGACCCGTCCTTCCGCGGCATCTCGGGACAATTCGATCCGAACCGGTTCAACGCGATCCTGCGCGAACTCGGCTACACCGAGGCGCGCTATGTTCAGGAACGTCGCCGTCAGATGCTGCAGCAGGAAATCGTGCGCAGCCTGACCAGCGAACTGACGATCCCCGAGATTGCGATCGACGTTCAGAACCGTTTCGCCAACGAATTGCGAGCGCTCGATTACGTGGTGCTCGGGCCGGATCAAGCGGGTGAAATCCCTGCCCCGACGCCCGAGGAGCTTTCAAAGTTCTTTGACTCGCGCAAGGCTCTGTTTCGTGCACCGGAATTCCGCAAGGTTGATGTCGTAACAGTCTCCGCCGATGCCCTTGCCAAGACGATGACGATTTCTGACGAGGATGCGAAAAAAGCTTACGAAGCGGATCGCGCCAAATTCGTCACGCCTGAACGTCGCGCCGTTCATCAGATCGTCTACCCGAGCGAGGCCGACGCCCGCGAGGCTTTGGACAAGATCAAGCAGCCCGACATGGGCTTCGAGAAATATGCCGCCTCTCCCGAGCGCAAGGGCAGCGACATCAATCTCGGCATGGTCCCGAAGTCGCAGATCCTTGATCCTGCCGTCGCGGACGCTGCATTCGCATTGCAACCGGACTCCACCAGCGAGCCGGTCAAGGGCCGCTTCGGCTCGGTCCTTGTGCATGTGGGCAAGGTTGAGTCGGAAATCGTCAAGCCGTTCGACGAGGTTGCAGCCGATCTGAAGCGTGATCTTGCGCTTGATCGGGCCCGCAAGGACGTTCGCGCCCTCTACGACAAGCTTGAAGACGAGCGCGGCGGCGGCGGCACGTTGACAGAGCTTGCCAAAAAGGTCGGGCTTGAAGTGAAGACCGTCGATGCGGTCGACCGTTCCGGGCGCGGACCTGACGGCCAGCCGGTGTCGCAGTTGCCGAACACCCCCAATTTGTTCTCCGCCATCTTCAATGCCGAAGTCGGCATGGAGAACGAAGCAGTTCAGCTTGCAAACGGCGATGGCTATCTGTGGTTCGAGGTGGTCTCCACCACGCCGTCGCGCGAGCGCGCGCTCGACGAGGTGCGCGACAGTGTGGTCGAGCGTTGGCGCAGCGACCAGATCGCAACGAAGCTCAAGGAAATGGCCAAAGACGTTGCCGAGAAAGCCAGGACAACGAGTCTGTCGGAAGCAGCGACCGCGGTCGGCGCAAAGCCGCAATTCATTGTTGGTCTGAGGCGCGACAAGACCCAGGGCGATTTCCCTGCAACTGCTCTCGACGCCGTGTTCCAGACTCCGAAGGATAGCGTCGGCACCGCTCAGGGCACGAGCGCGACCGAATGGGTGGTTTTTCGCGTCACCGGCGTCACGGTACCGACGCTGGATCCGAATTCTGCCGATGCGAAGAAAATCCGGGATGGCCTGACCAACATGCTGACCGAAGACATCGTCGCGCAATATCTTGCCAATCTGCAGTCTTCACTCGGCGCCACGATCAATGAAGGGGCGCTTAACCAGGTGATCGGCGGCGCGACCAACTAGCGGAGCGCAGGCCGCGCCTGCGCCGGATGCGATGATCATCGAGCCAGCATTAGACGAGTTTGCGGCGCGCTACGATCGTGGCGCGCCGCAAGTCGTATGGACCCACCTTGTTGCCGATCTCGAGACGCCGGTATCAGCCTTTCTCAAAATTGCACGCGACCACCCTCCGAGTTTCCTGTTCGAATCTGTCGAAGGTGGCGCGGTGCGCGGCCGCTATTCGATCATCGGACTCGATCCGGATCTGATTTTTCGTACCCGCGAGTCACAGGCCGAGATCAATCGCGCTGCGCAGCATGACAAGGACGCCTTCAGTCCATGTCCCCAGCCGCCTCTCGAAGCTTTACGCGCACTGATCGCAGAAAGCCGCATCGAGCTTCCGGAAATAATGCCGCCGCCGGCGGCCGGTTTGTTTGGTTATCTCGGATACGACATGGTGCGGCAGATGGAGCGGCTTCCGGAGATCAACCCGGACCCGCTCGGAACACCGGACGCGCTGTTGATTCGTCCGACGATCGTCGTCGTTTTCGACTCCGTGAAGGATCAGATCACCATCGTGACCCCGGTGCGTCCCGAGAGTGGCATCAGTGCTAAAGCGGCGTTGGCCCGCGCGGCCGACCGGCTGAACGCGATTGTCGACCGACTCGACGCTTCATTGCCCAAATCGCTTCGCGAAAACCATGCCGGTGGCATCGCGGCAAACCCCGTTTCCAATACGAGCCCAACCGAATATGCTGCGATGGTCGCCCGCGCGAAAGACTACATCGCAGCCGGAGACATCTTCCAGGTGGTTTTGTCACAGCGCTTCGAGGCGCCGTTCGATCTGTCGCCATTCTCGCTCTATCGCGCGCTCCGCCGCGTCAATCCAGCACCATTCCTGTATTTCCTCGACCTCGGTGAACTGGCTATCGCTGGTTCAAGTCCTGAAATCCTGGTGCGGGTGCGCGACGGCCGCATGACGATCCGGCCGATCGCGGGAACGCGACCGCGCGGCGTGACCCCGCACGATGACGCCGCGCTCGAAAGCGAATTGCTGGCCGATCCGAAGGAACGCGCCGAGCATCTCATGCTGCTCGATCTCGGCCGCAACGATGTCGGCCGCGTGGCGAGGATCGGAACTGTCGAGGTGACCGACAAGTTCTTTGTCGAACGCTACAGCCAGGTGATGCACATCGTATCCAACGTTGAAGGGACGCTGGCCGACGGGCGCGACGCCCTCGACGCATTGATCGCCGGATTTCCGGCCGGCACCGTTTCCGGCGCACCGAAGGTTCGCGCAATGCAGATCATCGACGAACTGGAGAAGGAGAAGCGCGGCATTTACGCTGGCTGTGTCGGCTATTTTTCGGCCGCGGGCGAGATGGATACCTGTATCGTGCTGCGCACCGCCGTGATCAAGGACGGGATTATGTACGTTCAGGCCGGTGCAGGAATCGTCGCCGACAGCGACCAGGCTTCCGAGCAGCAGGAATGCGTCAACAAGGCCAAGGCGCTGTTCCGTGCCGCCGAGGAGGCGCGGCGGTTTGCCAGCGCCGCGGGACGCGGGCAATAGCAAACACTCGGAGATCAGATATGGGCCATGACCATTCGCATGAAGGCCATTCACACGAGAGCAAGTGGAAGCATGACGGCGTGCGGGTGATCCCGGGCAATTCGCTCGACGGCAATACCGCTCAGACGCCCGGCATGGATCGAAAAGCCGCGATCAACGCCGCGCGCGTCGGAGCACAAAAGATCTGGGCTGGTACCGTCAATATCCACCCGAATGCGAAAACCGGCGCCCACCATCATGGCGAATTGGAAAGCGTGATCTATGTCATACGCGGAAAGGCGCGCATGCGCTGGGGCGAGCACCTTGAGTTCGTCGCAGAGGCGGGTCCAGGCGATTTCATCTACGTGCCGCCGTTCGTTCCGCATCAGGAGATCAATGCCAGTCCCGACGAGGTGCTTGAATGTGTTCTGGTGCGCTCGGACAACGAGGCTGTCGTGGTTAATCTCGATATCGAGCCGGTCGAGAAGCCGGAAAGCGTGCCCTGGATCGACCCAATCCATAAGGCCTGACATCCATCGCCTTGACCCCCCCGGACGCCGATCTTAAACCCCTGACTGGGCAGAACACTATGATCGTGCTGATCGACAATTACGACAGCTTCACTTTCAACCTCGTCCATTACCTGGGTCGGTTGGGGGCTGAGGTCGCTGTGCACCGCAACGACGCTCTCAGCGCAGGTCAGGTCATCGCAATGAATCCCGACGCGGTCGTTCTATCACCCGGCCCCTGCACGCCCACAGAAGCCGGAGTCTGCCTCGAGCTGATCGCGGAGGCCAAGGACGCCGTGCCGATTCTCGGCGTGTGTCTCGGGCATCAGTCCATTGGCCAGGCTTTCGGCGGCGAGGTCGTCAGAGCGCCGTCGCCTGTCCACGGCAAGGTGTCGGACATCCATCACGAAGGTCAGAGCGTATTCCGCGGCATCAACGGTTCGTTCAAGGCGACCCGTTATCACTCGCTTGTGGTGAAGCGGGAAACCCTGCCGGCGGAATTATGTATCACTGCCGAAACCGACGACGGGCTCGTCATGGGTTTATCGCACCGGACGCTGCCGATCCACGGCGTGCAATTCCATCCCGAGAGCATCGCCTCGGAGCACGGTCATCTGATTCTGAAGAATTTTCTCGACCTCGCCGCCGCCTGGAACGGCGCGAAGCGTCGCTTGCACTGAGGACGCATTATGGTCGACGAATTCAAGGCGCTCATTGCCAAGACCGCGTCGGGCGCGGCGCTGACCCGCGATGAAGCGGCCAACGCCTTCGATCGCATGATGTCGGGCGAAGCCACCCCGTCGCAGATGGGCGCTCTCCTGATGGCGTTGCGTGTGCGCGGCGAGACGGTCGACGAGATCACCGGCGCGGTCAGCGCAATGCGCGCGAAGATGACGAAGGTCGCTGCGCCTCCCGGCGCAGTCGACGTCGTCGGCACCGGCGGCGACGCATCGGGTTCTTACAACATTTCGACATGCGCAGCCTTCATTGTCGCAGGTGCGGGCGTGCCTGTGGCCAAGCACGGCAACCGGGCGCTGTCGTCGAAGTCCGGCGCGGCCGATGTGTTGACTGCACTCGGCATCAAGATCGATCTGCGTCCTGACGAAATCACCCGGTGCATCTACGAGGCCGGTATCGGCTTCATGTTCGCGCCGGCGCATCATCCAGCGATGAAGAATGTCGGTGCAACCCGTGTCGAACTCGGAACCCGCACCATCTTCAACCTTCTCGGTCCCTTATCGAATCCTGCCGGGGTGAAACGTCAGCTCGTCGGTGTGTTTTCCCGGCACTGGATCGAGCCTCTTGCGCAGGTGCTGAAAAATCTCGGCTCGGAGTCGGTCTGGGTGGTTCACGGATCCGATGGGCTCGACGAGATCACGACGTCAGGTCCGACGGCTGTTGCGGCACTCGAGAACGGCAACATCCGCACCTTTGAGATCACCCCCGCCGATCTCGGCATGGAAACCGTTAAGCCGGAAGCGTTGCGCGGCGCCGATGCCGATCACAATGCGACTGCGCTGAGGCAGGTCCTCGAGGACAAGCCGTGCGCCTATCGCGACGTGGCGGTGATGAACGCTGCGGCCTCGCTTGTCGTGGCCGGAGCGGCAAAGGACCTGAAGGAAGGCGCTGACCTCGCCCGCAAGGCGCTATCGGCCGGGGCCGCACGCGCCAGGCTCGATCGCCTGATCGCCGTATCGAATGCATGAGGCTCAAATGGCCGACATCCTGAAAACGATCGAGGCCTACAAGCGCGCGGAAATCGCCGCCGCGGAACGCGAATTGCCTTTCGCCGCGCTCGACGCGCAGGCGCGCAACGCCCCACCTCCGCGCGGTTTCGCGAAAGCCATCGAGCGCAAGCTTGCTGCTGGACACTATGCGCTGATCGCCGAAGTAAAGAAGGCGAGCCCGTCAAAAGGTTTGATCCGCGAGGATTTCGATCCGGTCGCGATCGCAAAGGCCTATGAGGCAGGCGGCGCGGCGTGCCTTTCGGTGCTCACGGACGCGCCTTCATTTCAGGGCAAGCCGGAGTTCCTGACACAGGCGCGCGAGGCAACATCCCTGCCCGCCCTGCGCAAGGATTTCATGTTCGAGCCATATCAGGTCGCGCAGGCGCGCGCCTGGGGCGCCGATTGTATCCTGATCATCATGGCGTCCCTGGAGGATGGCACCGCGAGCGAACTGGAAGACGCCGCAATCGACTACGGCATGGATGTCCTGATCGAGGTCCATGACGAGGAAGAGCTCGAGCGCGCACTTCGTCTCAAGTCTCGCCTGATCGGCATCAACAACCGCAACCTGCGCACTTTCGAGACCTCGCTTGACGTCAGCGTCGCGCTCGCACCGAAGGTTCCACGCGACCGTGTGATCGTCGGTGAAAGCGGCATTTTCACACCGGCCGATCTTGTGTTGCTGTCGGGTGTTGGCATCTCGACGTTCCTGATTGGCGAAAGTCTGATGCGCGCATCCGACGTTGCTCTCGCGACCCGCAACTTGCTCGCGCGACCGCAATCCCGCGCTGCCGCAGGCTAAGTCATGACCGAGACCGTTCTCACCCATCTTGGGCCGTCCGGTGAAGCGCGTATGGTCGACGTCTCCGACAAGGCGGCGACCGAGCGTGTCGCCGTTGCCCAAGGCCGGGTCCTCATGACGAAGACAACGCTGGATCTTGTGGTCTCTGGCAATGCCAAGAAAGGCGACGTTCTCGGCACCGCGCGTATCGCCGGCATTATGGCCGCGAAGCGCACCCACGAACTGATTCCGCTCTGTCATCCGCTCGCGCTCTCACAGGTCACGGTTGAGTTGACTCCGGATCCGTCCCTGCCGGGCATCACCGTCCGCGCCAGCGTCAAGGTCACGGGACCAACCGGTGTCGAGATGGAAGCACTCACGGCCGTGTCGGTCGCTTGTCTCACCGTCTATGACATGGTCAAGGCGGTTGAGCGCGGGATGCGGATCGAGGGCATCCATCTGGTCGAAAAGACCGGTGGGAAGTCCGGCGCCTACCGCGCGGAGACCTAAGGCAATGGCGCTTCTGCCGGTTGCTGACGCTCTGCAGCGCGTCCTTGCGCCAGCGACCCCGTTGTCGACGGAGCGCGTGCCCATTACCGAGGCACATGGCAGAGTGCTTGCCGAGGATATTCAGTCGCTGCGCACCCAGCCCCCTGTCGATGTGTCCGCGATGGACGGCTACGCGTTGCGCGCCGAGGACATCACGAGTGGGCCAATCTCACTTCAGGTGATAGGCGAAGTCGCGGCCGGGAAGCCGTACACGGGTCAAGTGCAAGGCGGACAGGCGGTACGGATCTTCACGGGCGGCGAAGTGCCCGCCGGTGCCGATACCGTCGTCATCCAGGAACATACCCGGCGCGAAGGCGATACAGTGATCGTCGTGACGTCGCCTCAGAAGGGCCGACATATCCGGTCAGCCGGGCTCGACTTCAAAAAGGGCGATACCCTGCTGAAGGCTGGTCGTCTCCTGTCCGGGCGCGATTTGGGTCTGGCGGCGGCGATGAACCATCCCATTCTACCGGTTTACCGCAGACCTCGGATTGCACTCATCGCCACCGGGGACGAACTTGTGCTGCCCGGCCGTAATCCAGGTCCCGGCCGGATCGTCTATTCCAATGGCTATTCCGTCGCCGCACTGGCCCGTCAGGAAGGCGCGGAGGTGATCGATCTCGGGATAGTGCGCGATACGCTCGCGGATACGGTGGCGGCGATCCAGGGCGCACGGCAGCGCAAGGTCGACATCCTGGTGACGATGGGCGGCGCATCGGTCGGAGACTATGATTTTGTCCAGCAGGCGCTGACCGCCGAAGGTATCGATCTCTCATTCTGGAAAATTGCGATGCGGCCGGGTCGTCCGCTCATGCACGGCCGCCTCGACACGGTTCACGTGCTGGGCCTGCCCGGCAACCCGGTTTCGGCCTATGTGTGCGCCTTTCTGTTTCTTGCGCCGCTGTTGCGCGCGCTGACTGGTCGCGCCGACGCCGTGCATTCGCAAGACCACGCGCTGCTGGGGTGCGATCTGCCCGAAAACGACGAGAGAGCGGATTATCTTCGCGCCAGCCTGTCGCGCTCGCCACGCGGTGCCCTGGTTGCTACACCTTTCCCGCTGCAGGATTCGTCGATCACTCGGGTTCTTGCGGACGCAGATTGCCTTGTGCTCCGCGAACCCTACGCGGCCAAGGCGCTTGCAGGGTCACCCTGCATTATCCTGAAGCTTCCCCTATAGCGTCCCACCGCTTTCTTCACTTCAAATTAAGGACTTGCGGAACACATATCGAACATATAGTGTCCGTTCATGATTTGTTTCGCATCCCTAGGACCTCTCGAGCCTCGCATCGAGATCCCGGGTGCCCGCCGGGGGGAGACGCCTGAATGCTGACCCGCAAGCAGTTCGAACTTTTGCGCTTCATCAACGAGCGCCTCAAGGAAGCCGGTGTTCCGCCCTCCTTCGACGAGATGAAGGATGCGCTCGACCTTCGATCCAAATCCGGAATTCATCGGCTCATTACGGCTCTTGAGGAACGGGGTTTCATCCGAAGGCTACCCAATCGCGCGCGCGCGATCGAAGTGATCAAGCTTCCGGAATCGGCCAACCCTGCCGTTCCGCGTCGCGGCTTCACGCCAAGCGTGATCGAAGGCAATCTTGGCCGTGTCCGCACTGTCTCGGAGGATGATGGCGGACGTCCTGTCACGATCCCGGTCATGGGCCGTATCGCAGCCGGTACGCCGATCGAGGCGATCCAGACCAAGAGCCATACGATCAGCGTTCCCCCGGATATGCTCGCGTCGGGAGATCATTTCGCGCTGGAAGTTCGGGGCGATTCGATGATCGATGCCGGCATTCTCGACGGCGATACCGTGCTGATCCGCAAATCAGAGGCTGCCGATACCGGCGATATCGTTGTCGCTCTCATTGACGATGAAGAAGCGACGCTAAAGCGTTTCCGCAGACGCGGCGCTTCCATCGCACTTGAGCCAGCTAACACATCGTATGAGGTCCGGATTTTGCCGCCGACCCGGGTGCGCATCCAGGGCAAACTGGTCGGCTTATTCCGCCGATATTGAGGCGCCGTCGTCTGCCTCGAGGTCGCTGGCACGCGGGGTTGCATCCTGCGGCGTTGCAGGTCGTGAAGACGGCGTCGCGTCGGCCGGGCGAGCCGACGTCCAGGGACGCGCGTAGGTGCGTGGCCGTGCTTCGTTCAATACGAAACCACGACCGTCTCGCCGAACGGCCATCGCTCCTGAGTTTCGGGCGGCATGTCGGTCTATAATCGGCGCGGCGCATGTGGGCGGCGCATTGCGTGCGGTCACGACGAAGGCAGCGGTTTCGCAATCGTCCAACACACCTTCCGCTGTGAGTGCGAGTGCTACCGTCCGACCGTCCGGGAGCCGCGCCACACACCCAGCGGTATCGCAACGAACGCCTTCGGCAAGTGAATCGTCCTTTTCGGTGCGGGCGTCTCCATCGGCAGCCAGCCATTCGCGGAGCGCGAATCCGTCGCGGCGGGTCGCCATCACCCGCAGGACGCCGTTAGCGTCACGCACAGCGACCATGGCAGCATCGGCGGCGACCAGGATATCCGGACGCGGCGCCAACCAGACGCCGATGATGCAGACCACCGCGAGGGCTGCTCCGGTCCAGCGCAATGGCGATCGCAACAGGCACATCAACAAGAGACCCGCAGTGCCGCACAGCAAAGGGCCGATGCCGAAAGCGTGGATGCGGCCGACGGCGCCCGGCAGGCTTGCCACCCATGTTGCAACAACGATCATCCAGTCGATCCCCTCGCCCATCAGTCCCCAAAAGGGCCGGTCGAAGCCGAAAGGGAGCGCGAGCAGCGCCAGCAGTCCGGTCGGCATGACCCAGATCGAGACCGCCGGCATGGCGAGAAGATTCGACAGCACGCCATAAGGCGCGAGCCGGTGAAAGTGATACGCCGCGAACAATGTCGTCGCGGACCCCGCAACCAGCGAAGCAAGCACCAACGCTGCGATTTCGCGTCCACCCCAGAGCGCCACGCGCGCAGCGAAAGCAGTCTTTGGCTCTGCGGACAGCAATGGCATGCCGCGCTCATAGACCGCGATAAGCGCCAGCGTTGCGGCAAACGACATCTGGAAGCTCGGATGCACGATCGCTTCCGGGGATAGCGCGAGGAGGATCAATGCAGCGACGCAGATGGTGCGCAAGGTCAGTGCCGGCCGGTCGAACATCACGCCGATCAGCACGATCGCGGTCATGATGAATGCGCGCTGCGTGGCCACCTCCGCGCCTGACAGGACGAGATAAAAGGTCGCCATTGTGAGCGCAGCCGCCGCAGCCCACTTCTTGATCGGGTAACGTGCGGCGACCGTTGGAAGCAACGCGAGGCCCGCGCGGATCACGAAGAACACGACGCCGGCGACCACAGCCATGTGGTATCCTGAAATCGAAAGGACGTGCGCCAGGCTTGAGACATACATCGCCTCGCTCACCGGCGCAGAGATCGCATCTCGCTTGCCGGTAATCAGCGCCGATGCAATGGCTCCCTTGTCTCCGGGGAGCGCAGCTCTGATCCGCGCGTCGATCGTATCACGCAGCGACCCGATCGCGGCTTTGGCGCGCAGCCAAACGTCCGCAGGCGCCGGCGCCGTAACCTGTTTGATCGCACCCAGCGCAAACCCCGTTGCGCCAAGACCCTGGAAGTAATGGTCACGGGCAAAATCGTAACCGCCGGGCCGTAACGGTGAGAGCGGCGGATTGAGTCGGGCGCGCAGTTCGACGAACGAGGCAACAGGGGGGGCCGTCCCCTTACGGACCGACACACGCACGCGTTCGAGCGTGATCGCAGGCCGGGCGCCCGTCATTTTGTGCACGCGGATCACGATCCGGTCGCTGCGCTCGCGCTCCTCGCGGCTTTCTACGTATCCCGATAGCGATACGTTGAGGGCGGGCGTCGAGAGAACCGGATGCGCGATGCGCGCGGTCTTCCAGGTTGCGAGCGTGAACCCGAATCCGATCGTCGCGCATGCAACGGCGACCGGAAAGACAAGCGGCTTCGCCCTGGCGAGGACGCATAGCGCGACCGCAATCGTACTCAGCGTGACGCCGGCCCACAGAAGCGGTTCGCGGTCGGCGGCGAAATAGAGAATGACCCCGAAGCCGAAGCCTATCGGCAGCCATGGCACGAGCCGGCCGGGGGCAGCGTCATAGGCGAGCCAGCCGGACAGACGAGCGCCGGCTCGCTGCGCCAGCGGCCGTAACATGCCGACATAGTCTGGCGCCACGCCTTGGGTCTGGCCGCCCGCGGGCCAGGTGCGCGTACCTGCCCGCGCACCCTTCGGTTTGCGTCTTCGACTTTCCGGACTACCCTCGTCCGACATGCGCCCCAACCCCAGGCCTTCGACCTGGGGTTGAAGCTACACCAGAATGCATTCAGCCGCCCGCAGATACCTTCGCCCAAGTATCTCGCAATCCAATTGTACGACTGAATACAGGGTGGCCAGGTTTGGAATCGCGGTCCCGCACAAAGTAACCCTGCCGTTCGAACTGCATGGGGTCGGTTGAATTGTCGGCGACAATCGCGGGCTCAAGCCTGGCATCCGGCAGGACCTCCAGCGAATTCGGATTGAGTTCGGCTGCGAAATTGGCTGCGTCCGGATCGGGCCTGATAAAGAGCGGATTGAAGATCCGTACCTCCGCGGAAACCGCGTCCAGCGCCGAGACCCAGTGGATGGTTGCCTTGACCTTTCGGCCGTCGGGGGCATTGCCGCCGCGCGTTGCCGGGTCGTAGGTGCAGCGCAACTCGACGATCTCGCCGGACGCATTCTTCACGATTTCGCGGCAGGTGAGGAAGTAAGCGTAGCGGAGCCGGACCTCGGAGCCTGGAGACAGCCGAAAGAATTTCTTCGGCGGGTTCTCCATGAAATCGTCCTGCTCGATATAGATCTCGCGGCCAAACCGGATCTTGCGCGTGCCGGCGCTCGCGTCGTCCGGATGGTTTACGGCCTCAAGCTCCTCGGTCTGCCCTTCGGGATAGTTTTCAATCACGACCTTGAGAGGTCGCAACACCGCCATACGGCGCAGTGCGGTCTTGTTGAGCGCCTCGCGGATCGAAAAATCCAGCATCGCCACATCGACCACGCTGTTCGCCTTGGCGACACCGATTCGCTTGACGAAATCGCGCAACGCCGCCGGCGGCACGCCGCGACGGCGAAGCCCGGCAAGCGTCGGCATCCGCGGATCATCCCAGCCCGTGACATGGCCATCCTGCACGAGTTTTGTCAGCACGCGCTTCGACAGGATGGTGTAGCTCAGGTTCAGCCTTGCAAATTCGTACTGACGCGGCCGCGACGGGACCGGCAGGTTCTCGATGCACCAGTCGTAAAGCGGCCGGTGATCCTCAAATTCGAGGGTGCAGATCGAATGGGTGATGTGCTCGATCGCGTCCGACTGTCCGTGAGCGTAGTCGTAGCTTGGATAGATTTTCCAGGCGTCGCCGGTGCGCGGATGATGCGCATGCAGGATCCGGTAGAGCACCG
>VFQN01002945.1_pt1 | contig 25314 bp, 38 predicted proteins | sample 3512371 | NCBI WGS metagenome assembly VFQN01 (sample SAMN10412370, study PRJNA504923) | tailings metagenome | isolation source: Replicate 2 from Balatoc abandoned mine | place: Philippines: Itogon, Benguet | collected 2017-08-28 | reverse complement strand
TGCTGCTGCTGCTGCTGCTGCTGCTGCTGCTGCTGCTGCTGCTGCTGCTGCTGCTCCACAGCCTGCTGCTCCTGCTGCAGCAGCTGCTGGTACAGGGCCCAGCCCTGCAGGCGGGGCGCAACCGTCGCAGCCGCCTGGGGGTCCTGTGAGCCTGGACGGCGGTGAAACACGGGACCGGCAGCGGGGCGCAAAGCAGCAGACGCCTCATTCGGTAAGGTTGCAGCACGCAGCACGGGCTGTAAGGTTACAGCAAGAGAAATTGATGTGGTATTTCGGCGGGTCACGGCCACCGTCACGACGCTGAGTTACTTCGCCATCATCGCGTACCCACAGGCCACTGGGCCCCACGCAACATTCACATTCCCCACCTGCTGCGCTGCATCCCGCCCCTACCCTTACCCTACCTTGGCTGCTGCCGGCACCTGGCGGTGGGTCGGAGCTGGCGCCCCCGCCGCCGTTGGCGCCCTCGGCTGCGGCCGCTGCCACGGCCGCGGCGGGGCGGCTGCTGGGGGGCCGCACCTGCGTGCGTGGCCGCATGCAGGCATGCAAAGGGCATTGGGGCATATCTCGGACTGCTATACCCACCATGAATGGATGTAGTTCGCATAGTAAGATGTTGCATTTATGGCCTTCATTACTGCAGCGACCGCAGACGCTGCTGCATGTAATGTATGGCAGTTCAGAAGCGCGCGCGGTGCAACTACCCCTTCTCCATTCCGCATGGCCCATGTGCTGGTTACGCAGAGCGTTTAGCATTACCGTAGGCCACAATGCATGCAGCAGCTTCATGTGCTGCTGCCGTACTGCCCACCTCGTTTACGTAGGAGCAACTGGCGCAGGTCCACTTGTCGCCCGGCTTCCAGTCCGAGGGGCTGACGGCGGGCGTGGGTAGGCACAGCGTGTGGAAGGCCAGGTGGCAGCGCCTGCAGCTGATCTGGGGCCGGCACACGGCGCGCGGGGGACAGAAGGAGGCAACGGTTGTTAACTGCATTTTTAGACAGCAGATATCAGCAACAGGATGCACGCTGCTATCGCCCATGCCCTTCAGACGGCCAAACAAAGCCGGCACAAAGGCCGCACACACGCATGCCCCATGTACTCTTGCTTCTCAACCCACCTGCGTCCCGTTCTGGCCGCACGCGTCGCAGTTGGGCTTGCGGTGGTGGCGCGCCGCGCCGCCCGCCGCCTCCGCGGTCTCGCGTGGCGCCGGCCGCGCCGCCTCGTCCCTCAGCCTGCACACGCGGCGCAGCTCGCGCCCCGGGTCGGACTGCGCGCCCTTCATCTCCGCCAGCGTGGTGCCTGCGGCCTTGGAGCCCGATCGCCGGGCGTAGGCGGTGAGGGCCTCCACGCGGGCGGCCGTCTGGCTGGCCCAGGGCGTGGTGTCGTTGCCGGAGGACCAGCTGTGCTGGTGGGTGCCTGGAAGGTGAGAGCATGGGGGGCATGGTCGCTGGGCCAACGCTGGGACCAGGTGGAGTCTTGGGGGAGCCCATGCAGGACCCTGGGATGTCCCGACCCTGAGGGGATAGGGGCCGCCGCATGGGTGACCACCCCGCACACAGCGTTCCTCCTTTCATCTGCGCATTGTGTGGGTATTGCCCCATCCACCACGTTGCAGCAAACAGTGCGTGCGTTTGCGCACCGTAGAAGTGGACGAGTGTACGGCCGGGCGTGTAGCTGTACACCAGCGCCGCCACCTCGGCCTTGCGGCAGTGGCGCAGGGAGAAGACGACGGCGGGCCAGTGGCAGTAGCCGGGCATCTGGGGCGTTCGGGAGGGCGGAGAAGGGGGAACGATTGGATGGATGACGAACGTGACTGCGGATGGGGTAGTCCAGGGTAAGTGGCGAAGGGAAGGGTGGGAAGGGGCGGGCGGGGCGGATGCCTGGTACGGTGCGAGGCCCAAGGTGGCGCACAATGGCGTTATGGGAGAGGCAGGACTAACTCTTGCATGACCAAGGGTAAATGGAGACCTGTGCGTGGGTGCCCAGACATTGGTTGAGTCTACGGTAACGCAAGTAGAAATGAAAACGGTGGGCTGGCAGGGTTGGGAGCACGTGCTGGGGCTGACATCATCTCCAGCCCTCCGTAAGCCATACCATACACACATACTGCGCGATAATATGATACTGTAAACCGCAACATGCATTAGCGTACATCATGCGCGCGCATGCCCACGCTCGACAAGGGCGTCAGGCCATTCGGACCTCGACAGACCTTAACCCAGACTCGTGTCCCTGCATCTGGGCTATCAAGAAGCTTCTGGTAGAGCTCATAGGGAGGTTCCTTCTCTTCCGGCGGTGCCGTGTCCGCCGCGGCAGCACTCGTGGGCGTCAATTTTCCTCCGCAAGAGCCCCGCGTGCGCTTCGCAGCTTTGCCGTTGCTGGAACTGCTCAGCCGGCGTCGGGAGCGAGTCCCAGTATGCACACCGTTATTGTCGTCCATTTCGGCTTGCTGAAACGCTGGGCTCTTAAGGAATGTGCTCTCGAGCTATCAAGGCAAAGTCTCGGCCGTCAGCATACCGCAGCTTGGCTCACTCGGCTGTGCACATATCAGAGATATGCCCCAAAAGTCTTCAATTGGCTTTTGCTGTGTGGCTAGGAGGCTCTGTGGCGAGCGTCGGGCCGTCCTAACCGTCCTTGTACGGCGTGCACCGAGAGCAGCGCCTAGACGGCTAGAGAGCCTACCTGGGATGAAATAAAAAAGGCTAAATGTAATGTGCTAGCAGCGGTGCAAGCTTGTGCGGAAGCGAGCGAGTCGCCCATGACACTAAAGTGCGACGTTACGCGCCTGACAAGAACTTAACGCATTAGGTTTAAAATCTAGATCTTGTCATATGGTCTCCGGGACCAGGTGAAGAAGGACCAGCCCCGAAACCCTGATTCTGTCGTCCCATTTGCTCCCCACTAGGCCAGGGACCAGGCTGCCCAGAAGGCCATCCTGAGGCTGCCAGCTTGCCGACAGCCGCGGAGTAACATGATCCCCATAAAGGACGGCATACAGCCCAGGGTATCGGAGATGCGGCTTAACAAGCTGTGTGTACTGTAACCAGCAGCGCAGCACTGCGCAGCCCCCTTGCAGCAGCACCGTTGGTGCACCCTAGCGGCTACCGGTGGTGCACTGCAGCCAGCTGCAGCCAAGGGAGATGACAGCACATGACACTCCCACGTCCACTACTGCCTGTGACAACGTATGCGTGGTCCTCGAGCAATACGTCTGGTTGGTCTGACAACAGTGTAGTGTCCCACACCGGAACCCATGCAGGAAGTTCCAATCATGCAGTGCATAGTTTCACCCAACAGTACATCTTTACCCTGCCCAATCCCCTCGTCCCAACGGTCAGCCCACCTGCCAGTGCTCTTCGAAGGATACCACTCAAGCACTGCCGCTAGCTGTCACCGCACCAACGCTCCCCTACCGCTCAGAACAAGAGCACCTGGCCAGACCTGGCTAGCAAGCAGCTGTACTTTACTCAGCACTCGCAACTCCTCTGCAACTCGCTACAACTCGTCCACGCACAAATCTCCCACTTCAGCATTGCCCACGCCTCAGTCATCCCCTCCGCCACCCTCTGCCACGCATCTGCCCCGCTGCTGCTGCTGCTGCTCCCGCTGCGCCACCACGCCCACCCCCGCCACCGCCGTGGCCTTGCGCGTCTGCTTGTGGAACAGGGCCGCCAGCTGCTCGGGGGTGGTGGCGTCCTCTGGCCGCTTGTCGGGCCGCAGCCGGATAAACCTTCCGGGGGACACAACAGGAGGGGCAGCAGGGCCAGTGTGGTTTAAGAGCAGGTGCATCAGCGGGGAAGAAAGGCATGGGCGTCCTCGGGCGGCCGTCACGGCGCAGCCGGGCGAAACCTGTGAGCGTGATGTGGGGAGAGCGACAAGGAAGCGCCAGCACGGCACGCGCATGCGTGACCATGACGCACACAACAACACCGTTTCATACATGACGGCGCACCGCAGTTCGGCGGTTAAAGTTGAACGGGGGGATGGAGAGGGGGCAAACATGAGTGGCCTGTGCATCAGGTGTTGTGGTGCCGGGTTACAAGCAGGCCGCAAGGTACAAGGGCACGGTACAGAAGCTGCCCGCAAACGCCCTTCTCTGCCATGGTCCGAGGGGAGGGCATCAGGAGGCGCGCCTCACCCCGCCGCGTCGACGCTATGGAACCCGGCGCTTTGCAACGGGAAGCGCACCTGGGGAAGCGCATGCCCAGCCCCCGCTGCGGGTGCACCCGCCCCACCGCCGCGCAGTGCACTGGGGACACCGTCAGGTCTGTGGGGCGGGGCCGAGACGGCGGTCTTCAGTACAAGGTCGCGTACGGCGACCGCCATGCAGATGTTTGTAGGGGAAGTTAGCGACACGTGTGCTGGACACGACTGCCCAAGGGCGGCGCTTCGAGGACAGGACACTCGTGGCCGCAGGGTGAGAGACTGGCCAACGCACAACAGCTCAGGCGGGGTAGCCTCCCCGTGTAGCCCTCGGCAAACCCTATTCCCCCATCCCCATCCCGCTTCCCTCACCTGCCCCCCGAAGCTCCCACACCTCTGTGGGCTCAAACCACACGCTGGGCCGCTCGCCAGTGTTGTAGTAGGGCTTGGGGCCTGGTGTGTGCGAGAAGGGGCAGCAGCATGGTTGTAAGGCGTCCACTGCATCAACGAGCGCAGCGCAACTAGCCAGTCTTGGAGCGCCATGCGTCTTGCTAGGGGCGTGCATGCCGCTTCAGTATGTGCGCGTCTGAAACAGCCACAAGAGGTGACATCAAGACCAGCTCTCGAGTCTGGAGGTAATGGCCCCCCGCAAGCTTACCAGGTATGATGGTTTTGGACAGGCGCTCCTTGGCCTCTGCGTAGAACTCGTCAGTGAAGCCCGACATGCAGCGGCACAGGCTCTGGAACTCCTCCGCCACCGGGTCCCACACCGCCAGCAGGAAGGGGCTGAACCACTTGACCTGCAGGCCGGGAGGCAGAGGCAGGGACGGCCGTGCGCAAGGTTGTGTGGCACGCATAAAGTGCGAGCTGTCCGTTATGGCCGCGAATGGGGTACGGCAGCCCCGCAGCTCCTGGGGCAGGGGCTGGAACATTAAACGGCACGCCAGAGGCCGCGCGCCTGCTTACAATGCGAGTTCGGTCCGTGCGGGCGGAGCGGGGATGGGAGGGCGTGTAAAGTCGTCACGCGTCGCGCGTAGGAGGATAGCGTAACATCGCACGGCACGGTCTGGCGCTCACAGAACGCACGGTGCCTGTGTTTAGCGCGGCACGACACGCGCTTTAGCGCCGTACCGTACGACGCAGAGCTATGCCATATACCTACTGGACATCTTAGACTGCTGCCAGCGCAGCCTGTCGTACGGCACAACCCTGCGCACCTTGCGACCTTGGCCATGCCACGCCCCTATGGGCACCACGTCCACGCTGTCGCGGAGGCCCTCGCAGTAGTCCCGCTTGATCTGCGGGGCGACGCACGGCCAGTTTCTAGGTGCTCAAATTACCGTTGTATGTTGCTAGCGCTGGCCCAATCGCGCACGCCATGCATGAGCATGTGCGGCTATGTTGCCTCGTGGTCCTTGCGCCCCGACCGCCAGATCCGCCTGCCGCCCCCGCCCCCACCTTGATCCACGCCTCGCTGCGGCGGCTGGGCTCGTAGGCGGCGCTGCCGTCCAGCCGCTTCAGCATCAGGCCTGCGCGCATGGGGCAAGGCCAACTCACCAGGACCCAAGTAACTCGTGTAGGCGGTTTGACTGCCATGCTGCTCGGGCGCCAGCGGTGGTCGGCCTGGACCCGGGCAGCTACTAGGTGAGATCGAGGCCATCAGTGCTGCCCCAGTGCAACCTTTTACCCGTCCGAGTGGCCTCACCCTCTGCCCCCGCGTTGAAGGACTGCACCAGCAGCTCCATCACTGCATCCTCGGCGGTGGGTTGGGGCACGCCCCCGGCACCGTTGCCCTCCGCGCAGCTGCCGGGGCTTGCGACACCAACAAGAGAAGCAGCGGCAGCCGCATCGTTGGCAGCGCCAGTGCCGGTGGCGCCCTCTTCTTCCTCCGCTCCCTCCTCGCCTTCACCCTCCATGTCCAGCAGGACCACATCCCCCTCCTCCTTCTCCCTCCCGCCAGATCGCTTCCCCCCAGAGCCCCGCCCTCGCCCTCGCCCTCCTCTCCGCTCGATCGCCGCATCCCCCTCCCCTTTCCTGCGTTCTTTCCGTTCCTCGTCGCTGCCTCCGCTCTCGCCCCCTGGCACCTCGGCCCCTGGCACCCCACAGCCCACCAGCTGTAGCAGCTCTCCCAGGCCCACACACACCCCTCCCGGCTCTCCTGGTGCGGGCAACTGACGCACCGGCAGTGCCGCCAAGTCCCCTTCCGCCTCCTTGGCCCCTCCTTCCTCCCCACCGCCCACACCACTGCTCCTGCCCGCTCCCCTCCCAACCTTCGCGGCCCCTGCCCCCCGTCCCCTCCCCCTGCCCCCTTGCGCACCCCGCCCAGCCGCTATTCCATCCCTGCCCTGCTGCTGCCGGGGCTTGGCGCCGGGCACCACAGCGAGCGAGGCTGTGGTGTTGTGGGTCTGGAGCTGTGTACTAAGGGGCTGCAGCTCCACCGCTGTTGCCAGCATGATGCGGCCTGGGGTGAGGCCCGGCAGCGCGTGGGGCAGCAGCGAGCGGCGCGCCCGCAGCGGCAGGTGCAGCAGCGGGCGGCCGTTCCAATAGAGCAGGTCGAACACGAACACGCACACCTCCACCGACACCTGGGAACGTGTGCGGAGGGCGCAGGAGGAACGGGAGCAGGACAGGGGCAGCAGCCTGTGAAAAATAAATCAGCAGACGGATTTAGGACGGCACTGTAGGATTTTACGGACCTGGGGATGGAAAGACTCATCCGACTCGCTAATGCACGCACAGAATGCCCTTGGATATCTGGGCGCGACGCGGCGCGATCACGCGCGCAAACCTCAATCTCGCTGGAACCCCGTCCCATCCACTGCTCCCTCTCGCGCCCGGACCCACCTCGTGCTCCTCCACCTGCCCCCGCGCCCTGGTGGCCAGCTCCTGGAACGACCGCAGCCGGTAGGGCGGCCCACCACCCTCCCCGGCCCCCAGCCCCCCCTCCGCCCCCTCCTGCTGGCCCCCCAGCCACTCCACCGCCACCACCTCGGCATCCAACACACAGCTCTCGCTGCCGCACCCGGGACCCAAGCCGCTGCCTCCGCCATCACCGTCACCGCCGCAGAAGCTCCCCTGGCCCCCAGCCACCCCCTGGGCCCCAGCTGCAGCGCCACAGGCTGCCCCAACTTCTGCCTCAGGCTGATCCTGCCCCTCCGCGCCCATACCACCACCTCCAGCCACCCGATCCTCCTCGCCTTGCCCTGCGAGCTGCTGCACTTTCGCGGCTGCTGCACTCGCCCCCGCTGTCCCCACCCCCGCCTCTGCTGCTGTCCCTGCCACTGGCCGCCGCGCCGTGCCCCCTTTGCTGCCCCGCGCCGCCTCCCGCACCACGGCGCACACGTCGGGGTAGGAGTCGGTGCGGTCCTCGCAGTTGCGGCTGAAGATGTACACCTGGGGGCAGGGAGAGGCAATTCGAAGGGAAAGGGGCACACGAGGGCTCTCATCAAGAGAGACGATCCAGTGGCAAAGGGACAGACTGAAGGCAGGTTGATTCTGCCCAGGGCAAGTCCAAGGCAAGGTCAAAGCAGATGTGTATTAGCGGTAGCAGCGACGCCTGATGCACATGTCTGGCATTCAGTTGCACTTATCCACTACGCACCAGCCACCCACCCTTCCGTCCGGCAGCAGGTGTATCTGCGCCCGCACGCCGTCGTACTTGTACTCTGCGAGCAGGGGAGCCCCCGGGCCCAGCTGCCGCAGCCCGTCCGCCACGCCCTCGCAGATCTTGGCCAGCATGGGCTTGAGCGGCACGCCGGGCGTCAGGCCGCACCTGGAGAGGCGCAGCGGCGCGTTCGCGAGATAGCGAAAGCGTGGGGGACACATGTATAAGTTCCCGCGAGGACAATCTAACGGACGTCTACCTGGCCGATAATGTGATGCCGGTATCGCACTTTACAAGGAAGACAGGTACCGGGTGAAGCGGGAATGGTAAGCAGCGTGGGTGATGGTGAAGGGGTTGGCAAGGGTGCCGGAGGGGGACGGAGTGTGCACCTGGCGGTGCGTGCGTGGCGGCTCGGGTCATAGGGAGGGAAAGGGCACTGACCGTGGCATGGCACCCACATGGCACGAGCCCACTTTCGTGTGCAGTTGGTGGCGCAGGCACAGAAATTGCCATGTGCGGCCGTGACCGACAGGCTGCATTGGACTCCTTCCGTACCACCATCCCAACCCATACCCATACCCACCTGCTCCGCAGCCCCTCCAGCCCGCCCTCCACCAGAGCGGGCACCAGCACCTCGAAGTTGGGGCACACGTGGTAGGCCTCCGTCACGGCGGCATCAGCTGCCTCCAGCTCCGCCTTGGTCACCAGCGAGGACAGCGGGGCAGGGGGAGGGGGACCACCAGCAGCCGGGGCAGCAGGGGCAGGAGCAGCACTGCCTGCAGCAGCTGCATGTGTGTTGACCGCCTGCTGCTGGCGCTGGTGTATTAACACCGCGCGGCCCAGGGGCCCCAGCACGCTGCGCCAGTTGGCGCCCACGCGCAGGTTCTGTGGGAGGATGGGCGGTTGCGAAGGCAGTCTATTTTGCCGAGGGAAAATGGGGTGGGCCAGGATTACCCTTGGCTGCGGAATCCTGTGTTCCTGCCCGTTGCCTCTGACCTAGTTACCGTGCTGCTCAGGGCACAGCATGCCTACGACCGATTCCACCAACCTTTCGCCCCCTCACACAGTTCCAGTGACTACGATAAATTGCAAACGGTACCCTGTGTACGGCTCATCGCAACTAGCGTCCGCATGAGGTGCCTCCCTATCCTCCACCAACTCCACAATCAACGCTTGCGTGCGCAATCAACCCACCGCTATGAGCGTGCGTGTGAGGTACTTGACCTCCACATCCCTTGCCGCCCGCAGCAGCGCCAGCACCACGCCCTGTCGCCGCGCCGCCACGCCAGGCCCCTTGTCCGCCGCCACGGCCCGTAGCTGCTGCAGCAGCCGGCCCACCAGCAGCGGCTGCGGCACCATCAGCGTGGACTGCGTGCGGCGGCATGCCTGGTGGGCATGAGGGCAGGCGGGGGCCAAGAGGGAAGGGACGGGCCGTGAACGGTGCGCGGCAGTTGGCAGGGCTACGTGTGTGCAGTAGGGCCAGAGCTCCGCAGTGCCAAACGTGCTGGCTGCAGCACTGCACAGCTCTCCAGTTTCGCGCCCATAGTCTTGTGACACCGACGCTCACCTGCCCCACAGCGCACAGTAAGTATTACACAAACCCACCTGCGCCACGTCCCCCAGGTCCCCGTGCTCCTTGTACAGCTGCCGCAGCCGCGCCGCCCCGGCCCCCGTCAGCGCCTGCAGCGCGCCCGCCACCGTGGCGCCGCCTACACTCAGCTCGGCCTTGTCGTACTCGGGCGCGATGCGGCCCGTCAGCAGGTACAATACGGCAACCAGGTCGCCGGGGCACAGCGCCAGGACCGACCTGCACGCAGGTGTGCGTCACGTTAGAGGTTACGAAAGTGCCATCCGTCTGAAAAGCTGTCCAGCGATTGGAGGACTAAATACCGGAATCCGCAGGCGTGAGAGCAGCAGGTCGTCATACGACGGCATCTGTCCATTACGTATTCCTTGCTCCCGGCTCCGCTCCAGACTTCTCGCCTCTCACCTGAACATGTTGGTCAGCGCGTCGCGTATGGCCAGGCGCTTGGTGGTGGAGTCCATGGCCGCCAGGCACAGCGCCACGTGCAGGTAGGGCGTGGGCGCGCCCACCGGGCCCCAGCACGCGTGGCGCTGCGGGTCGTAACGCTCCACGGGCAGCAGCACCGCGCCGCGGGCGTGCTCCCAGCCGCCAGTCGGCGTTGGGGCAGCTCCGGCTGCTACAGCTGCAGCTGCAGGTGGCGCGGGCCTGGGGTTGTGGTCCGCGCCATCCTGGTCCGCATGCGCGTCTGAGTCAGTAGGTTTAGGCTGGGTGTGGGCTGCTGAGGTGGAGGGATGTGTTACAGGCGCGGGGGCTGCGGAGTCAAGAGGGCGTGAGGTAGGGGGGCGGGAGCTGGCGGCCGGTGCGCCGCGCTTGCGGAAAAAAGGGTGCACGGCGGCCGGGGCGTGAGGCGGGGGGCCGGGGCCTGAGCCTTGGGTGGGCTCGGGCTTGGGTTGGACGGCCAGCTGTTGCAGCGGCTGTGGGGCTTGCGTTGGTGTGGGTTTTGCTGTGGTCGGTGGTACATGTGTGCCGCGATTCCCCGCACGTGGCGGATGAGGGGCAGAGCTGGGTGCATCAGGTGAGGGCTGTCCATGCACGCCCCTGGGGTCGTGGGCTGTGTCGGTAGTGTCATTGTCGGTGGTAATCAGGGAGGGTGACTGGGACGGTGCCGGCGATGGCAGGCGTGCAGCAGCTGCGTCACCAGTGGTATTGGTGGACGCCGCGGGTGAGGTAGAGACCATGGGGGCCGGGGGATGGTACTGAGGCAACAGGAGCCGCCGCCTCTTGTTGGAGGGTGAGGCGCCAGCGTCCCCGAAGTCCGTCTGCTGCTGCTGCGCAAGCTGACCGCTACCGCCGCTAACGGTCTGTCCACTTTTGGTTGCTGCAGCTGAAACCACGTCCATCCCCTTCGCCCCGCACAGCGGCTGCACAGACTCTGCTGTCAGGCGCGGCTGAGGGTCGGCAGCGGCCGCAGCGGCAGAAGGGGCCGCGGCGGCAGCAAGTGAAGGCGTGTGGGCAGATGCCGCGGCTGCCGCACCTCTCCGCGGTCGCAGCAGCTGCGGCCGATCCGTCCGCTGCAGCAGTGCCTCCTTGGGCCGTGAGGACGCGAGGGGCGACCTCGCGTTTGCTACGGCAACGGTGTGAACAGTGGCATTGCTGGCGATGGGCCGCTGCGCTGTGCAATCCAGGTGCATACCCTCTGCCTCCGACGTGTCCTCCCCGAGCCGCAGCCCCGCGCCAACCTGCCCAGAGGCCCCAACCGCATGAGGCCCGGAACGCACATCCCAATCTTCCACTTCCCCGCCTGCCGCTCCCTTGCCCTCTTCCTTCACCCGCGCCAACTCCTGCGGCCCTGCATCAGCACCACCGCTGCCATCGCCCGCAGCGCCGCCGGTCCCGCCAGCCCCGCCGCCGCTCACCCTCCCACCCTCCTGCGGCACCTCCCCGCCGCCCCCCACCCCCCGCACCGGCCGCATGAACGCCATGATCGACCGCTGCGGGGGCTGCCCTGACGCTGCGCCCCCCGCCCCGCCCCCTGACCCCTGGCCCCCACCCGGGCCCGGGCCCACCCGCTGCCGCTTGGCCGCAGGCGATCGTCCGCTCCCTCCTCCTGAACCTGCCCCACCACCAGCCCTTGCTGCACTCCCGCCAGCTGCCTTGTTCCCTTTCCCAATCTTTGCCCCTTTGGCCCCTACGGCGCCGCTAACCTTACTGCTCCGGCCCACGCCGCCACCATCATCATTAACACCACCACTACCACCTGCTGCAGCTGCAGCTCTCCCTCCGGTACCACCGCCTCCCGCTCCCCTGCCCGCTGCCCCTGCGCCTTTGTCGAAGAACAGGTTGAGAGCCGCCGCGACGTCGTTCCGCGCAGCCGCCAGCAGCTGCGCCGCCTCCGCCCGCCCCACCGCGCCGCCCAGCACCGCAAGCAGCTGCCCGACCCCTGCCCCCTCATCACCACCAACCCCCGTTCCGTCGTTGCCAGCGTCCTCCCCCTCCTGGTCCTGCTGTGACAGGGGCTGTGACAAGGGCTGCGACTGGCGGTGTGGCAGCGCACGCTGCTGCTGCCCCGAGGGCCCCCCTGGCAGCGTCAGCCCGCCCTGGTCGGCCTCGTGTGCACCACCCGCCTCAGCTGCTGCATGCGGAGCTGGGGCCAGCATCTGTTGTGATCCCCCAGCCTCCCCCATCCCGACATCGCTCCGCTCTGCCGCACCATCACCAGCATCAGAAGCCGCGGCCGCAGCAACTGGGACGTGCCCACTGGGCCCTGAAAGCCTGCCCGAGGAGCAGCCTGCCGCGCCATTACTGGCGTTGGCAGCAGCAGCGGCAGGGGCAGGGGCAGGGAGCGCGGGACGAGCGCCGGCAGCTGCCGAGTTGGCCATGGGCTCTGAGGCGCAGCGGCGGACGGCGCAGGCAGCTTTGCCGCCGCCGCCACCCGCCGCCGCACCTCCGTCATCATCACTGCTGCTACTGTCCAATACAATGACTTCAACCTCAGTGCCCCCCGCTGCTGCTCCGACCGCGCCCAGACGCTGCTGCTGTTGTGGCTGCTGCTGGCCGACGCCGACCTTCTGCCCTCTCCCTCCCTTCCCCGCCCCAGGCCTCCACCGCCCTGGACCCCCTCCCTCGCTGCGTCGCCCCAGCAACCTGCCAGCTCCTGTCCCCTCGCCTCCACCACCGGCCTCTTCCTCGCACAGAGCTTTCCTCTCCTGCACAGCGGCATCGCTCCCCGTACCCACGGCGCCCGCCCCAGCGGGCAGCGACGTCGCCCGCGCCACCTGGCTCCCCTTGCTGCCAGCAGCCCCTGCCGCGCCTCCCCCCGCCCTGGCCGCCCCCTGCTGCTGCCCCAGCAGCCCCTGCAGGAAGCGCGCCTTGCTGGCCGTCTCGTCCACCAGGTTGCGGAACTGCTTCAGCATGGCGGCCCGCTTGCGCTCGCCGTCCTCGCCCTCCACCCCCACAGTGGGCACAACCTGCACGCGAGGGGGCAGGCGGCAGCGGCAGGAGGCCACAGGTAAGCGGCAGGAGGCCGGCGACCGGCTTGGAAAGTACTGACGCACTTGAGAGCGGATCCCATCAGGACTACCGGTACCGGCAAGCGCAGTGGTCACGGCGTACTTTATGAAGGGAAGCGCACCAGCTGACCGCATCACGCCCATTCTTTCGCGCACAAGCATCCCTCACGTAAACCGGCGGACCTGCTTGGGCTTGAGCCATTTGACGTACTCCCGCAGCTCGCTGTAGCTGCTGTGCTCGCTGTACGGCACCAGGTGCACTGACAGCGACTCGCGGGTCCGCACGGGAAACGCGTTGCGGCGCATCTCGTACACCCAGCCCGTCGGGCAGAAGCCCACCACCTCGCCCGCCACGCCCAGCTCCTCGGCCGTCCTCTGCATGGCCACGAAGTTGGGCCGGAAGTACGGCCACGTGTCGCCCAGCACGCCCCAGCCCACCACGTGCACGGGGGTGGCCCGTGGGTCGGTGGTGAAGGTGTCAGCCAGGGCGTCGGGCGGCAGGCCCTGGCAGGCCAGCAGCGCAAGCTTGGGCTCGGGGACGTAGACCCGCAGCCCGCAGCGCTGACGGATCTGGGGTGTACAGTGGTGTGCAAGCACAACGGTGAATTGGGCTGGCATGATGAACGCGGTGTGGTGATGCGTAAGGAAACAGAAGCGCAGGCTGTCATGGCCTACACGGCTAATACTCCATGGGCCTGCCAGCACTGGCATACCGCCATATGCGGGCCCCAGCGTTGCGTAACCGCGTTGGCCCCCATTGCGCCCTGCCCCCTCGCCCTCCCGCGCCGGCCCCCCTCACCGCCAGCAGGATGCGCTCCTTGCCGATGACGTAGGTGGACACCAGGAACAGCCGAGGGAAGGGGAAGGCGCCCTCAGCCGCATGGGATCCGGCGGCTGTGGCCCCACCAGCAGCAGCTACATCCGCAGCAGTGGCCGGCTGGCCTGCGCCCTGTCCCACATGGGCTACGGCCTCTTGAGCACCCTGCTCGCGACCGTGCTCCCGTCCCCGACCCTGCTCCTGCTCCTGGTGTTCCCGCAGCTCCTGAGGCTCCTGCTCAACATCCTGCAGCTGCTGCTGTCGCTGCTGCTGTCGCTGCTGCTGCCCCCGCCCTTCTTCCTCCTGGCCCTCCTCCACATGCTCCTGCTCCTGGTGCTGCGGGTGCTCGCCCCGCATGATGGCGTTGATGGTGCGGACCACATAGTCTACGCTCTCCTCCTGCAATGGACAAGTCGCAAAACTGAAGGCTGCTGACAGGCATTGTGAGCGCCTACGACGTTAAGCTCATGCCAGCCTTAGCGACATCAGGGGACATCTGGCCGCCAAGGTCCACCATGCAAAGCTGCGTCAGTAACCGCCACGAGGCAGGGCAAGCATAGGTTGCACATGATAGAAGGCACGCTACCCATGCCCCGGTCCTTTGCAGCTACCACCACCATCACCACCACCATCACCACCACCACCACCACCACCACCACCACCACCATCACCACCGCAGCCGCATCGCCGGCACCCCACCTGCGGCGGGAAGGTGTGCTTGGGGTTGCAGTAGGTGGTGTCAAGGTACAGCGCGTCGCAGCCCCGCCAGGCCGCCAGGTGGGGGCAGGACAGCATGGAAGGGTCGAAGCGGAAGTCCCCCGTGTGGATGTAGGTGCGGTGGGAGGGCTGCGCGCCGGCCGAGCCGCCTGCCGCACCCGGCCGGGGCGGGGCGGGGGCGGGCGGCAGCGGCACCCTGAACAGCAGCTGCACGGCCCCGGGACAGTGGTTGGCGTCCACCAGGACCACCTCAGTGCCTGTGGTGTTAGAAGTAGATGGCTAGGGAGGTTGGTGTTTTGGGCGGTAGGGGGCGTGGATACAGGATGTCGCGCGCAGGCACGCTACAGGTACAGAGTTGGTGCCTGGCGTGGCAAGGGCACCGCATCGTGCAGTCTCTAGCCTGGTTGGCAAGAAATGGTGCATGTGACCCAGTATGCGGGGGAGCAGGCGCGCGTGTGCTGTTTGCTTACCATGCACTGTGTGGGTTTCCCCCATGGTCAGGGGGTGGATAAAGCGGGGGTCCACGCCGCATATCCGGGTCACCAGCCGGGCGGTGACTTCGGAGCAATAGATGGGGCCGGTGCTCCACGATTCGGACAACCCCGTGTAGTGGTCTGGGTAGCAGATATGACAAAGGCAGTGTGGGATTCAGGTAATGGCAAGGAAACTACCTGGCGAGGGGTAAGCTAGGGTTGACGTGCGGGCCCGGACACCACACGCGCACGTGCGTCAGCGCGGGAAAGGCCACGGTTGCCCATCGGGCTCACCGCTGTGCGCGTGAGTCAGGAACCAAGCCTTTGCGCCCAGTGGAGTGCATCTGAAGCCATCCACAATGAAGCCGGTGCCGGGTATCTGTTTGTGGGCCGGAACTCCGGGCAGGGTGCCGGCCATTCGGCCGCTCAAGCCAGCCTCCAGGCGGCAGCCGCCTGTTCCTATTGCCTCATTCGTATAGCAACTATGAGCCCGACGCGTCAGCCCGAACTCCTGTGTTATCGTGCCAGACGATGGGACCCTAACGCACGCTCACTACGCAGAGTTTTGCCCGGACAAAGGACCACGCTATATCACTGGATAGAGCATTCGCTAACTGCAGGACAGCAGCTTGGCAGTTGTCATTTTGGCACTTGGCACATGGCACTTGGCAACTTGCTGCGATGCGTGCTGAGTCATCCATGCGATATGTCCGCGGCCTCTGCCTTGCTTTTCGTCACATTAGAAACATAGAGCAAATAGAGGTTATATAAAGTTATCTACAACATGCCGCAAAAGCCCCTAAAAGCGAATAAAAAGATTGACAAGAAGAAGGAGGCTGCCAACAAGCATGGAAAGGGTTCGGTGACAAGGAAAGGCAAGAGAACTGTCCTATCTTACACCTTGGGGACGCACAGTTGTGGGTGGTCTTTCGAATGTCAACGCCGCCGACACGACACAAAAACCCCACTGCAGGCAAATTTGACAAACCACCCAAGAGAGGAAAGGCGTTAGATGAATACAAAGACTCAAAGGTACGCACTGAGCGCGTTCGCTGTAGGAGCAACACCTCGTGTGACGGGGGGCCTCGTCGTGTCGTAGTGACCCCACCGCTGCCCACCGGCATCCACCTCAAAGGCCTCCCACCAGCATGCTCGAACGCACCCCGATGGCACGATGCACCAGGATGCACGTAGACTCCAATGTCGGGCATTTGTGTGGGCTCACATTCGTCATGTGGAACGGAGCCCCACTTTAAGGCTCTTAAAAACACTTCAGCAGGCGTGGCAAGCTGGGTTTGTAACGGAGCTACTGTGGCGCAAGCACTGCATTCCTACTCTCGGTTGTATTCTCCGCTGTGCAGGAGGTCACCAAGGCTATCAACAAGCGCAATGAGTCCAACGCAGCAGGCTTGGCGGAGAACTCAGGCGGCAAGCTCAAAGTGGTGGGTGCGTGGCCAGTGGAGGGGAGGCAGGGAGAGGCCGTAGGCGACGCACGCACGGAACCCCGTTGAACAGGACTGGCCCACGTCCACTTTTACTAAGAAGAAATGCCGTACGGGGCCGGTATTTGCGTTCCTCCAAATCCGTCAAGCCTACGCGCAGTCCAGATCCTCGGGAACGGTTGAGCGGCACTGGGCCGCAAACGCCGCATACGTGTGGAGATCACCATGCTCAACCCGCCCTGCGCCCCGGAAATTACGTGCTACTTCAAGGCAGCCTGGGCTTGCCCAAAATTGTTTAGGGTATGCCTCAAGCTGCGAGGCTGACATACAGCATGTGTGCTTTTGCGTTTCCCTGTTGCTCTTCGCAGATCAAAGGGCCGCCACCGATCCTGGCCCCCAAAGGCAGCAAGCAGCAGCAAAAGAAACAAGCAAAGGAGAGCGAGGAGATGGAGGAGGACTGAGCATCGGTTCGTCTGGGTCGTGGGAACTAGGGGAAGCAGAGCGCTTTCATGCTTGGCTGTTGCTCGGTGGAGAGCTTCAAGCAGGGGAGTTTTATGCCTTCCACTGAAGCTGCCGAAGACGGAGCAGCCTCAGCAGTCTCTGTAACCGTGAGCAGTCCTCCTAAACGCGTAGGCTGATCAGGATACACTTGTACTGCTGATGGACGCTTGGGGCTGGAGGGTGTACGTGGCCTATGCCCACCGTAAGCGCTGCTCCTCCCCTGCCTGCTGCTGCTGCTGCTGCTGCTGCTGCTGCTGCTGCTGTGGTCAGCGACATTGCAGGCTACGGTTGTGGTTTGCCTCTTTCTTTCTTGCTTCTTACTATCGGATTAAGCGTGCTATCCTTCAAGTGGGTGTTGAAAGTGTCTGATGATACCGGGTTGTTGGTGTTCTGTGGACCGGCGTGCAAGGGAGGTGCCTCCTGCCCGTGCCGTGCCGTGCTGTGCCTGTGCCGGCTCCCACACCGTAGGCGTGCCCTGCAGGATTAAGGTAAAAGGTGTAAACACCGTATCTATTGCAGTGACAAATGCCTTACGGTTGCCCTATGGACCCACTTATTGAACAGTTTTGACATGGGCAAGGTCCTGACGCCTATACCAATATGCGCAAACAGACGCAACTTGCTGACCTGATAGCAAGCTCTGGCCTGGTTAACGGGCTGGCCAAAAGGGCGTCAAGCCAAGTGAGTCAAGCGTGGGGGAATGGAAGCCGCGGCGCTATCCTGGAGCGACCAGAAACTACCCTAAAGATATTCTCTTGAATAATTCCAGGATGGTTCGAGTCAACGCCAGCCCGTGCTTTACCATTTCGGACCGGGCTCAGGCTCGGGGGGCAGCAAGGAGCGCGACAGCAGGTAGGTACCTGAATTGGGCTGCCGAGAGCAGCAACGCATATGCATTGCCAACCATGCATGCCTAGTGTATTGAGCGACCGCTGACTCGCTGTGCAACAAGTGCAGGCCTCAGTCCCAAGGACTGTTGCCTGGAGGCGGGCCGCACCCTGGCGCCAGCCCAGGCAAGCCTCCTCCAGCACCCGGGGGCCCTCCCCCATGGCCAGCGGGCAGAGGCGCAGCCTCACACGCACACACGCGGAGCACGCACAGCCACAGCGTGGGGAGCAATAGTGGAGGTGTCACGGCACCCGATGCCGCGTACCACCCACGCAGCAACCCAGCCTCCGCCTCTGGCGAGGCCGTACCTCTATATCTGGGCGCTGGCTTCCTGCCTCCGGCAACAGGGGGCGCATATGACCTCCTGCCTCCCACAGACGGCAGCGCTGTACACACTGAGTACGACCAGCCGCACCTCGCTTTGGGACGCATCAGCCAAAGCGATGTACAGGGTGCTTGGCATGAAGCAGGAGCGTACAGTGCAGCAGGAACGGGCCCTACCTTCAGCCTGAGCGGGGAGGCTGACCCACATACAGGCAGCGGCCCGCTCCAACACAGGATCAGTGCGCCCCACATCGCCAGCCCGCATTCCCACGGCCACAGCCGCGGGGGACGTGCGGTGGGCGCCGGGGCGCGTGGCGGGGCAGGCGCGGGCAGCGGCGGTGGCCGGCGTGGAGGCTCGCGACCAGAGAGTGCGCCCAAGCCGGCCCCACTGCACCGGTCCTCGTCTGACAGCGCCGTACGCGGTTCTACCACAGCGTGGGTTGCGCGGGAAGGGGCAGCAGTGGGCGGCATCGCGGTGACGGGCACAGCAGGGGGAGCGGGGGGCGGTGTGGAGGGCGCATGGGGCGCGCCGGCGTCCCCGTCCCGTGGTGCGCTCGGCGGGGGCGGTGGTGCAGGGGTGGGCCAGGCGGGTGACGCAGGCGGCGGCACGCTGCCTGCTATCCGGCAGGGGGCCGCTGGGGCGGGTGAAACTGGCGGCGCGTGGGAGGCGGGCGACGACGGCATGGTGGAGGAGGAGAGCAGCCTGGACATGCCCTCGGCGGCCGGCGAGGCGGCAGGTGGGTCCTCGTGCAACAATAGGACACTGTCTGCATCCACGGGCGTCCCCTGGGAGGCCAAGACGGTAAACAAGACCTTAACTATTTCCCACAACACAAGCCAGTTTCCAAAGCATGCAACGTGGCGCCTAATGTGCAGGGGGCGCTCAGCGGCATGCAGCCCAAGGGGCTGGAGCCTCGCGCCCCAGCTCCAACGGGGGCATGGATCCCGATGACCTCTCCCCAAGCTCCTCCTCGTTGCCCGTGCGGGCCAGCACTGTGCCACAGCGTGCAGAAGCGGCCCGGGCGCCTGTCCAAGCGCCAGCGACCGGCTTGGACGGGGGCCCCGGGCCGCTGACACAATGGCATGGAGCGGCGGGCGGCGTACAGGTGCCGCAAGGTGCACGAACGGCTGGGTGGAGTGGTACCGTTGGGGGCGATGGCTTCAGTAGCAGCGGCGGCGGAGGCTCCCAAGGGCCCAGCTCTGAGGTTTTGGAGCTCCGGCGGATGGTGGCGGAGCTGACGGCGCAGGTGGGTTCAGGGTTGGGGCTGTACGCGTGAGAGCACGTGACACTGTAGCCAGCATGGTGCTTGTGTTGTAATGGGGATTATCTAGGTTGCGCCGGGAGGAGCAGGTACGGATTGGCCAGATGGTGTTTCAGGCGCGGACTACTTTTTCTGCGGGAACACCGTGAGGTTGCCACTATACCACTCAAGGGGTGAACCTGCGGACGGGAGTGTTGCAGTGCAGCTGGGGTGGTACAGGAGGCGGACTGTTGCATCTGCAGACACACCCAGCTGTTGCGAAGCTGCCGTGCTGATGGCGAGCAGCTACCTGTGTCCTGTGTACCTCCCCACTACACCCGGCAGGTGTCGGCCCTTGGGCAGCAGCTCCGGGACAGCGAGGCAGCGGCAGCACAGCTGCAGGCGGCGGCGGCCAGTGCTGCGGCCAGCGGGCGGGAGGCGGGGGAGGCGGAGGCGGCACGGAAGCACATGAAGGCGGTCAAGTGGGTCTGGTGGCCCGCTGGCATCCTGTGCGTGTAGCGAATGAAGCCACTGGTGGTGCACGCATTCCCGCAAGAGGGACAGACCTCTTGCAAGCAACGGCGTGCATATGGGCGTATGCCCTCATCTGCGCCCAAGCATGCTAACGAGGGCTGTGAGTGCCTTCGGTGCACCGTACTGTCTCATAGCTCAGTGTGAGTGCAAGCAGAAAGGTAGACCCACTGGGCGCATTCGAGTAGCACGGCCACGTGTGAAACGAGGTAATCTGACGTGTTCCTTGCACCTGCACGTGTTCAGGGCTGCCGAGGGCGCCCGAGACAAGGCCGACACGGCGCGGCGTGCGGCGGAGCGGCGCGCCAAGGCGGCGGACGACGAGCTCACAGCGCTCAAGGGCAAGCTGGAGGCCAAGACCAAGCAGGTGCTGCACAGGGGCTCACTCGGCGGCATATGGCCTGGGGGCGCACGGCATCCGCGTTCCTGCCATGCTTCGCAGTGCGATGTTGACTGGCCCGAGCGGCTTGTTCCAGGCATGGTTCAGCGCTATTTCAGGGAACCCCATAAGTGGGACGTACCAGCCCAAACCTGCAACTGCATACCTCCTGCACCGCAGTGTACGGAGCTTGAGGGCTCGCTGTCGTCGGCCCAGGCGGCGCTTGAGCGGCAGCGGCGGGGGCACGAGGAGGCCCTGGCGGCCCTGGAGGCGCAGCAGCGCGCGCAGGCCAAGAAGATGAGCGCCGACCTGGACAGCGAGAAGAAGGGCGCGCAGGTGCAGCACAGGACAGGCGGTTTGCGGTAGTGCTGCCGCTCGGCAGGATAGGCATCCTTGAGGTGGCACGCCTGTCTCCGCCTTTTTCTCTGATGAGTACAAGCCAGCACACCAGCACCTGACTCTATGCGGACGCTGTTTGCGTCCCTGTCTCGCAGGAATCCTTGGTCAAGATGCAGGGGGACCTGGCACGGAGGAACCAGACGGTCCTGGGGCTGCAGGTGGGGCGGCGAGGGCGTGCGCGCCGGTCCCTTTGGGCCTGCGCGCCTCATGGGTTGCACATGAAGACGCTTGCAGCTTACCGCTTGGGCCTACCACGCATGTTGCACACTGCTTAGTACCGGGTAAATAAGACGCCCTGCTAGTGGGCTGCTGGAGCGGGCCACACGCCCTTGCCGAATTCCGCCATACCGGTGGCCCGCAGGCGGACCTTGAGATTGCGACCATGGCAGCGGCAAAGAAGGACGACCAGTTGGCGGAGCTGCAGGCAACCCTCAAGCAGCTGCAGGTAGAAATTTGGCACAGATGGGACTACCGCTCTTGCAATTGATGACATAATTACGGTTGTGCCCTTGCTTAAGCGGCAGCAACAGCAAACGCACAGCATTGCTTTGTTGCGTACCAGCTAATTCCGGCTTCGTGTAGCACATGTGGCCCGAGAGCATTAGCATACTGTGTACGGCTTGTAAACTTGTCCACAGGAGGAGCTGGAGGTTGAACGGGCCAGGGCACAGGAGCAGGACTTCGCCAAGCAGCCGAAACAGCACGAGGTGGCTGAGGCGTCGCAAGCAGGGGTGAGTCCATGTCAAGACAATGCAGCTATACCAAGAGGTCGGTTAATAGCTGTTGCAACTAGGTGCTGCATCCGTCCTTCCTTAGATGAATTGCCCTGTGACACATCTTTACCCCGGCCGCTTGTCCCTGGCCTTGTACCGCTTCTCAGGCACCTGCGGCCGCACTCGCCAGCCCCAAGCTCGCTCGGCCAGGGACAGCTGCCTCCCCCTCATCCTCCTCCGCCGCCTCGGCCAACACGCCCACAGCGTCCACAGCCAATGCCTACATCGACGAGCAGACACGTGCCATGCGCAAGATGCAGACGGAGGTCGCAGCCATGCGGGAAAAGTACGCGGAGCGGTTGGTGAAGATGGAGGAGGTGGTTGCGTCGTGCGAGGCCGCCATGCGGGACGGCACCCAAGGGCTGGAGCGCATGTTCCAGGTGCTTGTATCTCGTACAGCTGCCGTACTAGCGGGCCGAGTCGGGGCGGCGGCGGGCGCTGGCGGCGGGAAGAGCAGCGGCCCGGGGCGGCCGGGGACGCCTGGAGCGGCGGCGCGTGGGGCGGCGGCGGCAGCAGCGGCGGCAGCCGGAGGGCCTGGTGGCGGCGCCGCCAATGCGGTGCTGCTGCAGATGAATGAGCGGCTGGCAGCAGAGAACGCGCAGCTATTGGGAGAGCTGTCCAAATGGTCCAGCGGGCGGCACGCCATGCTGCGGAAGATGGGCGCCACGGTCCTCGGGGTGGAGCCCCCGGGACCGCAACCGCCGCCGCCCACCAACGCAGCGCTGGTGGCGGCGGCGCTGCAGGCAGTGCAGCCATCTGGCGGAGGAGGGGCCGGCGGCGGCGGCTCTGCCGCCGCACCGCCGGCTCGCACGTCGACGTCAGGCCAGAGCGTCAGCGGGGCGTCGGCGACCGGCAGCGGTAGCGGATCCGCCGCTGCTGCCCCCACGCCGCACAGTGCAGCGCGTGAGGCGCTGGGGGTCGCTGCCCGAGAGGTGCTGCTGGCGGGGCGCAAGGAGCTGCTGCCGGCGGTGATGACGGCGGAGGGTTGGGGCGAGGGGGTGGCGGCGGGGCAGGTGGACGCGGCGGCGGCGGTGGCGGCGGTGCAGGGCGGGCGCGCGGAGGCGGCGGTGACGCACGCGGAGGGCGTGATGCGGCTGCGGGCGCAGGTGCTGGCGCTGCAGAGCGAGGTGGCGCGGACGCGGGCGGCGGGCGGGGAGCAGTCGGAGCGGGCGCGGGAGATTGAGGCGATGGTGGGTGTATGGACGAACCGAACATCACCAGCATACGGCACCGTGACCGTAGTGCGTGCTTTGGCGTATAAGGTGCATTGTTGCATGGTTCCATTCTTGCTTATTCGATCACTGGGTATGCATTGAGCGATTTCATGTACGCTGGGTTGGTCGTAAGCTGGTAAGCTTCAGCGCAAGACCAGCACGACAGCGGCTTTCATTGTGAGCACCTGCCTGTCTCTCGTCCCCTGCAGCGTGAGGTGCACGAGGCCGCCCTGTCCGAGGCCAAGCGCGAGGTCATGTCCCTCAAGGCGCAGCTGTCGCACACGCAGCGGGAGCTGGAGCGCGCACGGGCGGGCATCGTGGGTAGGTTGCCTGCAGGGGACCGCAGGTCGAGAGGCACTCAACGTACAACCGTGCAGTAGATCTCCACCTAGTCTTTGTGTTCCTGTGGCCCCGTACAGGCACCGTTGCGCTGCCCGGCAGCCGCTACCAAGAAAGTATCGCCCCTCAAGCAAGGCTTCCCCCTACCACCCTTACACACAGTCCCACGCGCACGTGCACACCCGCACCCACAAGCCTGTCCCACGTTCCTCCCTTGCCCCACAGACTGGCGCACGGGGCCCTCCTCCGGCGGCGGCCTGGACCCCGCGGAGCGCGAGCGGCTGGAGGAGGCGGCCGCCGCCGCACGGGAGGACGCGGCGCGGCATCGCGCGCTGCTGGCAGCCGCCAAGCGCGAGGCGGAGGCGCGGGAGCGCGCGGTGGACGAGGCGCAGCTGCGGCACGAGCGGCTGGAGGCGCAGGTGGGTACCCCGACACTCCTAGTGGGTGGTGTCCAAGCGAACGGCACCAGGTGCACGCGGCACGTGCCTAAGGATTAGTCGCATGGGCCTCCTGTGCCGAGCACAGCTTTAGGTATGGACAAGATGGTGCACTGCATTTTGAAACGCTCTCTTCACGGTACTGCAGAACCCGTCAGCCCCACGCTTCTTATCCTCCCAACACGTTCACACGCAGCTCCTCGAGCCGTGCTTGGACTCTTAGTCCTCACCCCTGACACTGCCACCTGTGCCAGCATACTGGGTGCCCGCATACTGGGTACTGCATACGATGTGACGGGAGTTGCAGATGTTCACTGTTGGGATTGCCTCCGGTTGCTCCTCATCACGGTGAAAGGGCCCATTGTAATATGGAAGGCTCAAAACGAGAGGGAGTTGCGGCCGCAAGCTTGTGTGTGACGGCGTTTCTTGCCTCCCGCACCCAAACCCACACGCAGCTCCGCGAGGCGCGCTCCGAAACCAGCCGCGCTGAAGAGGGCGTGAAGCGGCTGCGGCTGCTGCTGGCGCAGGCCAAGGGCCTCCTCAAGGAGCAGGGCGTGCCCTTCATGGAGGAGGACGCCGGGCTGGACGTGCTGCTGCAGACGGCGGGAGGCAAGGCGGGGGGCAGGGCCGGCCTGCCGCCGCGGCCAGGCACCTCCGCGGCGCACCGGGCGTCGGGTGGGTACGGTAAACAGTGGGCCGGCATGCGGGCTGCGGGCTGACGGGCCAGTGCACCTGCGGTCTCCTAGTGTGAGAACCTTGCAGAGTAGGCCGCGTGTCATGGGTTGTGCGCTGTGCTTGGGCACTGCCCTTGCTCCATATCTCCCGAGGAAGCCCCATGACAGCCCTACGCACGCTAGGTACGCCATGCCCATAGTACCCTTTGCATCCGACACAGCCCTGATCCGATGACCGGGCACCTTCACCCCTCTTTACCCAGACGGCGACGGCCCCCTGTTCAAGGCAGTGGACGCCAGGGAGCGTGAGAAGGAGATGTCCCGCCTGCAGGGCGAGGTGTCGGACCTGCAGGCACAGCTGGGGGCGGCCAACAAGGAGCTGAAGCGCGTGCGCAAGCAGCTGGAGCAGCAGCGGGAGGCGGCGGTGGCGGCTGAGCGCGAGCAGCGTCAGGCGCTGGCGGGGACCATCGACGGTCTGGCCAAGGAGGTGGCGGCGGGGAAGGAGGCGGCCAAGGGGGTGCACAAGCAGCTGCAGGTGCGGGTGAAACCGTGGTGGCGGGGTCGGGCGGGCGTGTGGTGCCGTGGAGGAGGACGATTGGAGAACGGGAGGTCGGGGAGGTGATGCACGTTGCCAATTTGAGGTGTCTCGCCATGTCCACCGAGTGTCCATTGCGTAAGATTATGCGTAGCGCAGGTTCGCCTTGAGGTGCACCACGCAGTGCAAACTTGGGGGGTTTGCCTCTACACACGTGCTGGGCTCTTTGCCGGCGCAAGCCCCTGCGTGCATCCTCCCATCATTGTGGTTGCCGCGGTAGTCTGCCACTTGCTGCCCAAAGCCCTTTATGACCACTACCACAAACGTTCAACTTGCATCTGAATAACAGGAGTCCCAGCACGAGTGTGGCGAGCTGCGGCGGCAGCTTGCGGAGCTCCACGAGCGCATGGCCCGCCTCAAGGCCGACTCGGAGTACCTCAGGGCGCGGGCTGCAGCAGGGAAGATGAAGCCAAAGCTAAGCCACGCCCGGGCGCTGAGCATCAGCGTCAGCGGAGCCAGCACCGTGGCGGCCGGGGAGGGATGAGCGGAGAGCTGCGACGGAGGGAAGGCGAGAGCCGGGTGTGTTGGGCATGGGTAAGTGGGTAACTAGGGGACGGACCTCCGACAGTAGGGTGAGGGTGGACAAGAACAAACGGCGGTGAAATGTACCATGGAGAAGCGGTTTTCATGGCGCTCTAAGAGCAGGCAAATGGACAAACCGCTGGTAGCCAAGTCCGATGGGTCAGTACAGTCAAGCGGGTACCACTTGGCCCAGGCACTGAGTACACCGCAAGGGGTACCTGCCAAATGCAATAAACCCCCCCAAATACCAAAAAACAAGGACACCAC